>FWPU01012423.1_pt1 | contig 11284 bp, 10 predicted proteins | sample 2228361 | NCBI WGS metagenome assembly FWPU01 (sample SAMEA103939777, study PRJEB20133) | metagenome | reverse complement strand
CACCCAAGGCAGGAGCCGGATGCGGTAATGCCGCACGTCCGGATCTGTGGAGGGGGTGATCAGCGATGGTCATTCCTACTCCGACCTCTGCTCGGCTTCTGATCGCCGGTGATCCGCCAGGCGAACGATGGCTTCCAGCCATGCCAGTCCCCAGGGGCCATATCGACGAACGAGCCTAGAATGCAGCTCGGCCCAACGAGCGGTGAGCTCGGCGATTGGAGGCACCGGGTGGCTCACGAACGAGCCATCACCCAGATCTGCTTCGAACGTCGCGCCCGCAGCAGGCCAATCGACGGCGGGAAAGAACGGCCGGCCGTAGCCGTGGTGCGTCCCAACGAGCCACAGCACCAGATCGGGATCGCTGGCCTGTCGGAGCCGTGGGTGCGCCATGGCGAAGTAAATAGATGCCAGCTCGTGGCGTGCACCGGTCGGCAGGCCAGCCCTGCTTCGAGCGGCCTTTCCGAGCGACACGCGGCCACTCTTCGCGAGCGCGGGACCGAAGGCGGCCAGTTCGTCGCCTCCATAGAGCCAGAGCTTGAACTGCGGATGCGCCTTGCCCGCATCATGCAGGTACGCCGCCAGGGCGACGTCCTGGGCAACTCGCTCGGGCAGCCCGGCCTTGCGGGCGAAGTCGAGGGCTACGTCGCGCACGCCACCCGAGTGGTCAGGGAGGAGGATTGCACGCAACCCGCTGGAGCTGTCGTCGGCTTCGGTCGTTGCTTCACCGACTGACTCCATCGGTCGGACGCGGCGCGACAATGCCAGTGGCAGTCCATCTTCGCTCACCACCAGGCGCACGTTGGCGTCATCATCGAGCCATCTCTTCCACCGTGGTGGCACAGCATCGGATCCCGACAACGCATCGATGACCTCGCCTTTGGTGGCATCGCTCAGGTTCTCGAGCAGGTTCCTGATGGAATCGGCTCTGCGAGCGGCTAGTGCGTCAGCACCTTCCGTTTGCCAATCAATGAGCGCGATAGACGGAGCGAGCCGGAGAATATCCAGCCCTCTGTGGGCGCGATTGGCCTCCTCGCCGAGGTCGGAAACTGGTGCGGTGGAACTGGGTGACCACCCCCACTCGTCACAGCCGCCATACGTGCTCGGAGCGACGAGGAGATCTCCCGGTCGAAGCCTCGCCGCGGTGATTGGCGCGGTCCCCTCGTCGTCGATGCCACGCCAGCGCAGCACCCACCGTCCGGATGACTTCAGCTCGTCCGCGTCGTTTGCTCCCACCGCGCTGCTTTCGACGTCGGCGACATCCGCATCAGCGCGCGAGCGCAACCACCGGACGGCCTCGACGAAGGGAACCGACACGGCTTCCAACGTGGAGGGGGGGCACGCGCCAACACGCTCACGCCAGGCGCCGCGATCCGCTTCGTCGAGGTCGGCCCGCCAGACGATCTGCACCTCGGCCGGTCCCGATCGTGGCCCGTGCAAGAAGAGCTCGATCTCCGCGTCGACGGCAGGCAAGGGGGAGGTGCAAGACCACTGGTCGACATACGCCGGCAGCAACACCGGAGCGTTCGTCCGCGGCGCGAGCAACGGCAGCAACTCTTCCCCCTCCGGAAGCCATCGTCGCGACGCATCCAAACCGAAGTCGATGACCGGTGCGGCGTTCTTGGCCTTCTGCTTCATCGCGTTCTGCTCAAGATGCCGCCATGTGCTGGCAATGGCCTCGCCGTAGACAGGGTCCGGCTTGGCACGGGCGGCAATCTGCGACTCACTTGCGATGATCGCGGCGCGGATTTCGATGTTTCGCCCCGTCCGATTCAGGCGACCAAACCGCTGGCGGAGGCAGTCCAACGGAGCGGCCTCCGTAATCAATGCGTCGAAGTCGAGGTCGGCGCCCGCCTCGATGCATTGGGTGGCGACCACAAACAGCGGGCGCTCGTCGCCCTTCGATCGCTGCTCGGACGCCATGCGGGGCAAAAGGTCGGCAAGCCATCGGTCACGGTCGAGTGGACGCGACCGGCCTATGAGCAGCGCGAGATGCTCGCTGACGGTGTGGCTCGACTGCTCGAGCATTTTTCGAAGGCCGTCGTAGACCTGCCGCGCCCGCCGTACCCGGTTCACGACGATGCCGACCGCGATCGCCGGACCACCGCCGATACGCGAGGCAGACCACGCCCGTTCCACAAACGCGGCCACGAAGGCGGGATCATCGGTAGGTGCCTTCACCAGCACCAAGTCCGCGGGTTTCGTGCACGTGAGCCGTGGCCCGAGAACCGCGTGGGAATGGTCGTCCTTGCGAACGAGCGCGGCGACATGCTCCGGTTCCGAAGGAGTCGCCGATAGCGAGACCACCTGGAACGGAGCGGGAGCTGCGTTGGTGCTCCACGTTGGGTGTTCCTGATAGGCGCGCGAGTCCCGAGCCGTCTGAACGAACGGTTGAGACAGGTGCGCCTCGTCCAGGAGCAGTAGCGCATCCGACCCCAGCAATCCTGCGTGAACGGGCTTCATCGAGTCCGACACGCCGTAGCCACGGAAGAAGAGTCGCGAGCCCGCTTGGTCGACCGTTGAAACGATGACGGCCGGCTGAGCGGGCGTGCGGACCCAATCGGGGTCTTTCGGCGCTCCGCCGCGCAGCCGTGTGACAACGAGCGGATTCTCGGCGGTTTCGGACAGGAGGCGAAGGCGATCAGCGACCCGCTTGAGCACGCCGTCGGTTGCTTTGCGTAGCTCCGATGCAATCCTGCACGCGCGTCGGTATGCGTCGTCCACGACAAGACGTCGATCGACCACGAAGAGGGTGCGTACGGGAGCGCGACGCTCGTGACCACCCGTTGCCTCGAGCGCGAGATGAAACACGGCGACGTCGATGGCCGCTGTCTTGCCCGCTCCGGTTGGGACATCGAGCACTTGCGGCCAGCCGTTCTCGAACACCATCTCGGCCAGGCGCCGTTGCCAGGGAAAAGGTTCAGCCCCATGTATGGCTTCAAAGTAGGCCGCGAATTCCGAGGGTTCGAGACGCGGCGCGTTCATCGCGGTTCCTCCGGGTCGATGGGCAGGCAGAGACCAAACCCGTGGAATCGTCCTGCCCCAAGCAACACGGGGCCTCGCACCATTTCGCCGAATCGCAGCACGATGTGGCAGCGAAGCCGGTCCGCCAATTTCGACCCACGCGGAAAGGACCAATCGGCGGCGCGCCCGCGCGCGTGCCGACGCCCATATGCAGGAGGAGCTCCCTTCAACGTCGAGTGCTTGTGAATCTCGATTTCCAGTGGCTCGGGCAGGCCGATGTTTCGGCACGCTGCAGCCACGATCTGCGCTTCTTCGATCGGATCGTCCCTGTCCGGGAACCGGTCGAGAATCACCGGCGTGGCGCTCGCCCAGGTGCGCGCCTGTTGGCACCAACGGCCCGGCATCAACGATGCCCGAGACGGAGCCGCAACCCGCTCGAGTACCCATTGATGCTGGCGGCTAATCTGAAGGATTGCCTCCGCGCCATCGCCCCGGAATCGCACGAGCTTCGCGAGCGCTTCGACCACGATTCGCCTTTCGTCCGGCTCGACCGAACGTGGCAGCACGACCGCGACTCCAAGCAATTCTCCCGTCGACCATTCCCACCCAACGTTGGCCAGCGGCACGATGGCCAGATGGGGGCGGGTGCTGGGATTTCCATCTGGCCCGTGACCGGAGATGATTTCCGCAACCGGCTGGCGGCTGACGCTCATCAGCGCGTCTCGTAGCCGCCGACTCACGTGGGCGATTCCTGACAGGTCGGGTCGAAACCCGCCGGCATCTTCGAAGACGAACCAGTTGTTCGGTCCGCCGAACACACTTTCGACGGCGGTTGAGCTGGGCGCGGCACGCGATGGCGGACGATAGGAAACCGTGTAGCGCGTGTGCGGCCGCTGCTCAGCGTGGAACCAGCGTTCAAGGTCGGCGAGTCGGCCGGGGTAGGGCGCTCGCAAGCTCACCATTCCCTCCGGATCCGGCACCCAGGTGCGTGAAGAGTCGAGGTCGCTGGCCGTGTCGCCGAAATGAAAGCGTACGAGCGAGGCCGAATGACCCAGGCTGGCCACCCGGTGGGCCAGCGAATCCAGCGCGGATTTTTGCCGCGGTGATGGCTCGACCTGCCAGCGGAAGCGGAGGAGAGGTTCGGTCGGTGCCAGCGCTCGAAACGTGCGCGCTTGGCGCTTCCTCCGCTCGGGTAGCACTTCGAGCTTGTCGCCTGGAGTGTCGTTGGGCGGAACGTACACAGTGGGCGCGGTGCGTTCACCGAGATCGTCATCGTCGGTGGCTTCGATCTCTGGCGGCGGCAGCGTCTCGAGCCATTCGAGTGCCTGCTGCTCGTCCGCGTTCCGCCCGCCGTCGCCCCATGCCTGCACCAGGGCGGAGAAAACCCGCTCTGGGTGCGGCGGCCACTCCGCGGCCGACCCATCGCGCGTGCCTGCCCGGTACACCGATGTGAGCAGCTCGACTTCGAGCGTCAACATCGTCACTCCTCGGCTTCGGCGACGCCCTCGAGCGCCAGATCGCGGCTGCGTTTCACCAACTCGACGAGCTTGGGTTGGGGCTTGAGCACGAGGTCGTCCTTGCGCCAGCGGAGCCCCTTCTGGGCGGCTGCATCGGCGGAGCTCTTGACGAGAGCGCAAGCCCCGGCGAAGTCGAGGGTGACCTCGTCGGTCGCGCCATTCGGCCTGACGATCTGGAAGGTGTCGGCCTGGCCGGCCTCACGGACGAGATCACAGCGCGAACGCAGGAAGTAACCAACCTTGTCCTGGGCCAGTGCGGCAGCGAGCCCGAGCGCCGCCAGGGCGGCGTGCGCAGCGATGTCCGCATCCGACGGAGCGCCACTCGACGCGGTGAAGCGTAGCCGCCGCAATGCGGCGAACGAGAGCACGAACGTGTGAAGGGCGTAGTCGACGCTGACGCCGAGCGGAGCGACGGTCGGGCGGATGTTCGAGTGGTTCACCTCGGATGGCTTTACCTCAGGCGTCTTGACCTCCTTGGCTGGCTTGCCGTCTTTTTTCCCGTCCTTCTCCTTCGGCTCCTTGGCCTTCGGAGCATCGAGCGACCAATCTCCGTTGGGGAGCTTGTAGACGCGGATGCCGCTGCGAATGCCCAGCGGGTCGATCCGGCTACCGGTGCGCTGGCCGGAAGGTTTCTCTTCACCGGTTTTCGGATCCGTCTCGACCGCGACTCCCACGCCGATGATCTCGGATACGACTGCCCGCGGGAACTTGGCGCCGAGGCCTCCGCCTTCACCGGTCGAGTTCCACGCTCCGAAGACGAGCGCGGTGGGCGACAGCTCGAAGAGGGCACGTGCGCTCTGAGCCTTAGCGCCGATCAGGTGCCTACCGACATCGGTGTCGCGGAAGCGCTTACCGTCGAGCTCCGAGTCGCGGATGATCGCGTCGAACACACGGTGCGGCGCGTCGAGAGTAGTAATGCGTCCGATGTCGTCGACCTCGGTTTTCGAGAAGTCGACCGTGATTGCCGGGAAGGCGATGTCGCCTGCGTCACGGGCCGTACGCAAGGCCTCCTCGAGGCGGTTGGCTTGGCTCTGCACGCTGTCAATGAGCACGCACAGGACGTTCTGGCCGTTGATGCGCCGGCGCTCGAAGACATGGCGGGGCGGATCGTTGTTGCGATCGCCCGGATACGTGGGCGGGAAAATCTTGTCGCCTGGCCCGCCGACGGGCTGAAGCCGCCGAATCGCGCGAATCGCTGCATCTTCCCTTACTGCCTTCACCAAGCGGTCGAAATCCAACTTCACCATCGTCTTTTCCTTTCGTTTCCTGCCCTTGCCGATTCAAGAGGCGTAAGACCGCCGTAGCTCACGAGTCAAAGACGAGCGACGGGCTCGGAGCGCCCTCGGTTTCGAACGGCCAGCCCCGGCTAGGCCGAACCGCTGCTCAACGAGGAGTACCCACCCAATCAGAACCCAGCAGGCAATCCACGGCGGTCGGAACATTGATGCCCTGAGGTATTGCGTTTCGCGGCCACGGCGGACGCCGAGATGCATGCAAAGGCGCGGAAGACACTGCAACGAAGTACCAACACCAGCTTCAACGGAGCCGCGCACTGAATGATGCGTATGCCATGTGCGGCGTCTCCTGTCAATTATGGTGGTGGTAGTTTTAAAGAAGGAGGACAGTCGATAGACTGCCGCCAACGCCCCGTAGTACATGATCCGTATCGTGGCGGCAGGCATAGACTGCAGAGCGTGGAACCAGAAGCGCGCATCATGGCCGACCCCAACATCTGCGGCGGGCAACCCTGCATCCGTGGCACGAGGGTGCCTGTCCACGTGGTGCTCGATTACCTGGCGGCTGGCGACACGATCGACGCTATCCTCGCCAGTTTTCCGCAGCTCTCGCGGGACGATGTCCTCGCCGCGTTGGCCTACGCGGCTCGCTTGGCGCGCGAGGAAATCGCCCCAATCCCGCCTGCGCAGTAGAGGCGGCAAAAGCCCAAGGTTCTCATGAAGCTTCTTTGTGACGAGAACCTTCCGCGCGCGCTTGCTGACCGTCTTCGAGCTGACGGACACGACGCCGTCGACGTGCGAGAGATCGGTCTGACCGGAGCGAGCGACGACGACGTTCTCGCGCGGGCCGTTGCCGAGCAGCGCGTGCTCATTACGTCCGACGTGAGGCGCTTCGCGAACGTGATTCTTACGCCGCCCGCAGCGACCCCGGGCATTGTCGTCGTGAGATTCGCGGGTGTGACCACCTCGGCGGTAATCGATCGCATTTGCGCAGTCATCGCCAACACGAACCCGCACGCGCTCACTGGAGCATTGACGATCGTCGAGGCCGCGCATGTGCGGCGCCGCTGCTGAATCCGCCGTTGCAACGGTCATCGAGCGTCCTCCGCGCGCGTCGGGTCCATCACTCCTGCCTCAAGTACGAGCTCAGCCTCACGTGCCTCGGCAGCGCGCGGCCGGTCCTGGGGTTCTCGATGCGCACCACCAGGTCGAACCGTTCCTCGAGCCTGAACACGCGCTCGATCTTCCGGAGCAACCCGCCCACGGTCGCCGACGCCCTGATGCCGGGATACATGGGCTTCTCGTTCCCCGCGGGCTCCTCGTCGTCCTCGTCCTCATCGGCGCCGTCTTCCGTTGTCTCCTCGGGCGGTGGCTCCAGCGCAGCGGCCGCCATCGGCACCACGCCGTTCGCCGCTGCATCGGACACGGGCGGCGGATCGGCCGCCGGAAGGGGCGACTCGACAGGCCGCACTGCCTGCCCTGTCGACGCCATGCCCTCGCGAAACCCCAGCTCGTATGCCCGGCGGAGCAGGGGAACGAGATCGCCGACCCGCTCGGCCGCCAGATCCTTCAGCATCGCGTCGATGTTCACGACGCACCTCCGGCGACCCGCAGCGGCGTCAGGGCAGATTCGAGCTCCCGCGCCAACAAGCGCGTGGTGGAATCCGGCGACCCGCCCACCTTCGCCCGCCACTGGCCGTCGGTCTCGAAGCGAGCCGAACCGATCCGTCGCTCCCAGGGCTCGAGGGCCGACGCGAGCGCCGATGCGCTCCAGAACTCGCCGTGCTCTGACGCGCGCGCAATCACCGCCGGTACCACGCGGATGAAGGCCCTGAGCGCCACTCCGGTCTTGATGGAGTACTTGCGGCCGTTCCACGCCGCCTCGAACGCATTCGCGACCTGCTTGAAGTAGTTCAAGAAGAAGCGGCTCGCCTCGACCTGCAGCGCTCCGAATCGCACGGGGTCCTGCTGGCGCATCGTCTGCCACAGGGTTTTCATCTCTGCCGCCAGTGCCGCCTGCGGAACCTTGCCCGTGCCCACCCCCAGCATCTTCACCGCCCCGTACAGCGGGCTCGACTCGGTCTCGTTCAGGTCGCGCACCACCTGGTGAATCGCCGCCAGTTCCTCGTCGGCGTACAGCTTCTTGCCGGCCAGGCTGATCAGGTGCGACGGGTTCAGCCGCGTGTGCTTGGCATTGATCGTCACGAACATCTCCACGATGACGTCCGGAGCCAGTCGCTCGAACAGCACCGCCGGCACCTGGAGCCTTCGCGCTCCCTGCCGCTCGTCCTCGGGAATCGTCGGGTCCGACACCAGCGCCGACAGCGCCAGCAGGCGGTGCTGCCCATCGAGCGCCCTGAGCGAGCCTTCCTCCTCGGGGAGCTGCAACGTCCCCACGAATGGGTTCGCCGCGGCGGAGAACTCCACCTCGACATCGGTCGTCAGCAGCACCGGCCCGGGAATCGCCGGGAGCCGCCCGAACGACCGGCAGTCGCGGTAGTACGTGACGAGCTCCTCGATCTTCTTCTTGATGATCGGCCGCTGGTACGCGCCATCACCGGCCTGAATGCGCTCCTCGAGCAGCTCCCAGTTCACCCGCGCGCCGCTCCGGCCCTTCCTGCCCTTCACCGTTGCCCGGCCCGCGTCGTAGCCGAGCACCTCGAACCGCACGAGCCGCTCCACGTCGGAGGCGGCCAGGTTCAGCAGGTAGAACGTCACATCGAACTGCTGCAGCTTCACCGCGGGTACCGTGATCAATTTCCCCTCCGCGCTTCTGCCCGGCCGTTCGCTGCCGGGCGAAACCTCACCCATCGAGATTCCATCGACGCGTCATGTCTCGGCTGGGCCCTTGTACAAAAGACGTGTGTCACAGACGGTCACAGCTCCCGGACCGAGGGCGCGAGGCCGCCCCTCAGCTGCGCTGCGGCCTCCCTCACGCCACCTGTTGGCCCCGCCAGGGCGGCTCCGGGCTTCCCTCAGCGCCTAAAGGAGTCCAGCGGCACGTCGGGCAGAGCAGACACGAGCGGAAGCTGCTTGGCGACCGCAGGCATGACGTCGACTCCTTCCGGGGGTGGTGGGGTAGACGGCGAGCGCCCCCCGCGCTCGACCGGCCGAACCGTACATGGCGCGCCGAAGCTTCTCAAGTCGAAATTCGTGGATTCGTAGCACCCACCTGCCAACGGGCCCGTCCCGCAGAATGCGACGCGCGGCGTTGCAATCTTCGACCGCCCCACACGGTGCTCGGCCACCACATGCCGCCCGGCCGATGATGCGTGTCCTCCTCTGACACGCATCGGCCCTACCGTCTGGCTCGATGCACCTGGGAGCCGACGAGGAAGTCGAAGCGGGCCGACTGGTTCCCGCCCGCATGATCAACGAGCTCGCCTTCTGCGAGCGGCTCTTCCACCTGGAATGGGTGCAGGGCGAGTTCGTCGACAACGCGCTCACCATCGAAGGCAAAGACGTGCACCGCCGCGTCGACGGCAGAGGCGGAGCGCTGCCCGAGCCGGGCGAGGGGCGCCCCTTCGAATCGAGGAGCGTCTCGCTCTCGTCCGAACGGCTGGGCCTGTCGGCGAAGATCGACCTGGTCGAGGGCGAAGGCGGCGAGGTCATTCCGGTGGACTACAAGCGCGGAAAGCCGCCCGACAACGAGCACCGCGCCCACGAGCCCGAACGGGTACAGCTGTGCGCCTATGGTCTGTTGCTCAAGGAGCACGGCTACCGATGCGACCGCGGCATCCTCTACTTCGCCGCCGCCCGCACCAGGGTCGAGGTGCCCTTCGACGAAGCGCTGATCCGCCGCACCCTCGAGCTGATCGAGCGCGCCAGGGTGGTGGCGGCCTCGCCGCAGCTGCCTCCTCCGCTGAAGGGGAGCCCCAAGTGCCAGGGCTGCTCCCTCAACGTGCTCTGCCTGCCGGACGAGGTGAACCACCTGTCGGCCGACGCGTCGGCGCCGGTGCGGCCGTTCGTTCCCGCCCGCGACGACGCCGCTCCGCTGTACGTGCAGGAGCAGGGTGCCCGGGTCGGCCTCTCGGGCGAGGTGCTCACGGTGCGCGGGCGCGACGGAGCTTTGCTCGCCGAAATGCCGCTCCTCGAGCTGTCGCAGCTGGTGCTCATCGGCAACGTGCAGGTCTCCTCGCAGGCGGTGCGCGAGCTGTCGGCGCGCGACATCGCCATCTGCTGGCTCACCTTCGGAGGCTGGCTGGCGGCCATCGCCGACGGGTTCGGCCACGGCAACGTGCAGCTCCGGCAGGCGCAGTACCGCGCCGCCGACGATTATGCCCGATCGCTCGTCCTGGCCCGGCGCATCGTGCGCGCGAAGATCGCCAACTGCCGCACGCTGCTGAGACGGAACCACCCCGACGGCCCCGAGCGTGCGCTCCGCGAGCTGGCGCACGAGATCGAACGGGCCGATGCCGCCGAGAGCATCGACGAGCTGCTCGGCATCGAGGGAAATGCCGCCAGAATCTACTTCGCCGAGCTGCCGCGGCTGCTCCGCGCTCCCGAAAGCTCGATGGCCTTCGTTTTTTTTTTAAGGATACGGCGACCACCGAGAGACCCGGTGAACGCCATGCTGTCGATGGCGTACGCGCTCTTGGCGAAGGACTTCGCCGCCGCCGCCCGCGCCGTCGGCTTCGACCCCTACCTCGGCTTCTACCACCGGCCGAGGTTCGGCCGGCCAGCCCTGGCGCTGGACCTGATGGAGGAATTCCGCCCCATCGTCTGCGACTCGGTCGTGCTGTCGGCGGTGAACACCGGAGCGCTGACCGAGCGCGACTTCATTCGCAACGGGCTGGGCGTCGCCATGACCCCCGACGGGCGCAAGCGCTTTCTGCGCGCCTACGAGCGGCGGCTGCAGGAAGAGGTCACCCACCCCGTCTTCGGCTACCGCGTCTCGTACCGCCGGGTGCTCGAGGTCCAATGCCGGCTTCTGGCCAGGCACCTCATGGGAGAGATCCCCGAGTACCCCGAGTTCCGCACGAGGTGAGCATGCGGCAGCGATATCTGGTGACGTACGACATACGCGACCCCAAGCGGCTGCGGCGCGTGTTCAAGCTGATGAAAGGCTACGGCACCCACCTGCAGCTGTCGGTCTTCAGGTGCGATCTGTCGGAGTATGCTCTGGCGACGATGCGCGCGGCGCTGCGGCAGGAGATCGACCCCACCGAGGACCAGGTTCTGATAGTAGATGTCGGCCCGAGCGACGGGCGCGGAGCGATGGTCTTCGAGAGCCTGGGCCGGGCCTATGCCGAGCCCGACCGAGAGCCGAGAATCGTCTGACCGATGCTCTTTGAGAATCGCATAGCAGTTTCGAGCGGCGAGGTGGCGCCAGCCTCCCTCTCGACCGCTCGCACGAGCCAAGCGGCGGAAGTCGCTCGCGGAAGGGAGGTGAGGCAGATCGGCTGTGGCCGAGCAGGCGTCCGTTGCACCAAGGCGCTCGAACTGCACAGGCCATCTGCGCAAAGCGGCTCCCGATTTGTCGGGGGCCCTGATCCCCGCTCACGAAGCGGGGCCCCGTTGAAGCCAGGGTCTCGGGGCCTCCGGCATCCACGCACGGAGCTGATCCCCGCT
>FWPU01012422.1_pt1 | contig 11285 bp, 16 predicted proteins | sample 2228361 | NCBI WGS metagenome assembly FWPU01 (sample SAMEA103939777, study PRJEB20133) | metagenome | reverse complement strand
ACCCAGGGGAAGCATAAGGACAAGTTGGCCACCCTGTTGACCCTCAACTTTCAGGTGGTGGAAAATGAAACTTTGTGACCGTTGGCGGTAGAACTTAGCGCCGATACTTGCGCACCTCCCGGTGCGCGAACTGTTCCTGCGCTACGACGCGGAGGCGGATGTGCTTTACGTCCAGTTTCAGCGTCCTGCTAACATTCACGGCAGCGAGATGACCAAGGACGGATTGATTTGGGAATACGACGACGCCCAGCACCTTGTCGGCGTCACGATTCTTGAGGCTTCAACCCGTTGATGAACTCCACTTTGTTCCTTGACATTGGCAGTACTTATACGAAAGCACTCGTCGTGCAGGATGGCTCTCTCATCGCGCAAGGCGTCGGGTTGACGACGGTGGACAGCGATGTGAGCAGCGGCGTGCAGAACGCCATAGAGAATGCATTAGGCTCACATTTCACGTTTCACGTTTCACGTTTCACGCAGATTCTCGCTTGCAGCAGCGCGGCGGGCGGACTGAAAATCGTCGCCATCGGGCGCACGCCCTCACTGACCGCGCACGCGGCGCGACAGGCGGCGCTCGGCGCGGGCGGCAAAGTTGTCGGCGCGTTCGTCGGCGAACTGACGGACGAGCAAGTGCGTGACATCGAACGTTTGCGCCCCGACGTCATTCTCCTGACCGGCGGCACCGAAGGCGGCGACACGACGACGATTTGCCATAACGCACAGAAGATTGCCGACTCGCGTTTGCGCTGTCCGATTGTGGTCGCCGGCAACTCACAAGCAAGGGAGCGAGTCGTTTCATCTCTCACCCCTCGTCTCTCATCCCTCATCATTGCCGACAACGTCCTGCCCGACCCTGACCGCCTCAATCTCACGCCCGCCCGCGAAGCGATTCGTGAGGTGTTTGCCAAGCACATCGTCGAAGCGAAGGGTTTGCACAAAGTCCGCGAGATGATGGCGAGAGACATCATCCCGACGCCCGCCGCTGTGCTGAACGCCGCGCAACTCATCGCAGAGCATCTCGGCGAACTGATGGTGGTGGACGTGGGCGGCGCGACGACGGACGTCCATTCGGTTGCCGACGGGTCGCCCAAACGCCTGAACGTTATTCCGCACCCGGACACTTTGGACGAGCCTTACGTCAAGCGCACGGTGGAGGGCGATTTGGGGATGCGCGTCAGCGCGTTGACCGTCTGGGAAACGGCGGGCGCGGCGACGGTCTGCAAGAAAGCGGACATTTCAGCGGCGGAACAAACGCGCGCTCACGAAATCGTCTCGCGTTTCGCCTGCGAAGTCGGCACGCTGCCGCAGACGGAGTTTGAGCAGCAAGTCGAAATCGGTTTGGGACGCGCCTGCGTTGCGCTTGCCGTCGAACGTCACGTCGGACGCCTCAGCGTCGGTGACGGGCGCATCAACGTCATCGTGCAGACGGGCAAAGATTTATCTCACGTCCGAAACGTCATCGGCACCGGCGGCGTCTTTGCTCACAGCCCGCACGCCGCGACCATGCTCGCCGAATCCGCCACCACTGCCCAAAGCAGCGCGGTTCTCAAACCGCACCGCCCGACGCTGTGGCTGGACACGCGCTACGTTTTGTGGGCAGTGGGGCTGCTGAGTCAGGTGGACAAAGAGGCGGCGTGGAAGTTGGCGGAGAAGGCGTTAATACGAGTCGAGGTTTGAATCGTGAAATGGGAGGTGATTAAGATGGCTGTTGAAACGACAGAAGCGGTTATCATTTCAGGTCCGCGCAAGGGCACATTCGTCCAGTTCGATGAGGAAACCCTTGCCGCCTTAGATTTGCAGGCAATGGATGCCGTATTAGATGAAGTCATCGCCGCGTTCGACGGAGTGCTGAAGGAGATTCGCACCATGAAGGCAGAACTGCGCGAACTCAATTCACGCCTGCGTGAGCCAGAGGTGTCCCATGCTTGAGAACCCGCTGCAAACTCTTCAACGTTTCTTCACTCTGGCAGAGCAGGTACGCCAGATCCAAGAGGAACTGAAAGAAATCAAAGCGCTGGTGCGCGAAAGCACACAAGCACTTGACACGCGCTTGCGGGCAGCAGAGGTTGAGATTGGTGTCTTGAAAGAGGCGCGAGCGACGATACGCGAAACCGTGCGGGCTGAAATCACGACTGCCGTTGCTGACCTACTCGTGTGCTATGAACGTGAGCGACGGCAGGAGAAGCCGGAACTGCCAAGTGGGGAGTGACCTTGGAGGGGTTAAAGTCTGGATCGCGAAAGGAGAGTTACAGCATGACTCAAGTGGTTCAGAAAGTCAGTGCGGATGGCATTCACCTGCCGAAAGAGTTGGTGGAACAATGCGGCGTGACAGAGGGGCATGATGTTGTCATTGAATTGGAAGACTTCACTATCCGCATCACGCCCGCTGAAGTGGACGCGGCGGAAATTGCTGACCGCGCGGCGACATACGTTTTCGACCACGTTGGGGACGCGGCGGCAGTGGGGCAGCCGATATGCGAAGGCGAACGGTGGCGCGTGCCTGTGGTGTTGTCCTATCGCCCGAAAGAGATAGGCACACTCATTTACTCGTTACGTGGAGAACTGTTGCGTGACGAATCAGATTCGCCGCGCGCCATGCGGGAGCGGTCACGTGAAGATTGACCTGACGCCGTTTCAACAGAGCCTGCCAGGTGAGGAGTGAGCATATTCGAGACAGGAGGTGTGCCGAATGGCTGGCTTATTCGATGATTTGATTGAACCTCGTTCTGTCAAAACCATTCTCGGCGACATTGAGAAGGCGGTAAAGCGGAGCGGACGACAAGACACGCAAGCCATGGAGCGCGTCGCCATCGAGTTGCGTTCGGCAGCGGGTGCGTTGCAGGAGGCGGGGCGACGGGATGAGCAGACGGCTTATGCGCTGGAGGGTGTGCGTAATGAGATTGACAATTTGACAATCCAACTTGGGCGCGGCTTTGCGGGCTTGGGCGCGCTGTTTGATTGGAAAATGAGCACAGCCATTTCTCTGCTGGAACAACAGCAGACGACGCTCTATGAAGTGCGAGACTTGCTGAAGTATCCGCGCCGTACGCAGGCGAACGAGGACAAAGAGGACGGGCGGCAGGCGCTGCGCACCGCGCTCATGGCAGACCAAAATGAGGGACGGGAGACATGGCTGGGGCGCGCTTTGGACTTCTTCCGTTCGGCGGCTGAAAAGAACCCTTTCGATTACACGGCGCAGTTAGACATGGGGCTTGTGCTGCTGGAACTGCAAAACCAGCCTGAAACCTCTATCCCACACTTTCAGGAAGCAGCGCAAGCGGCGCGCGGCGCGGGTGACGCGGAATACGAAAGCAAATCGTATTTCTACCTTGGGCGCGCTCAACACCTGTGCGGGCGCACCGAAGCGGCTTACACCGCCTCGCGCAGGGCGTTGGATTTGCAGCCAGAGAACACCGTCGCTGTCTACGAGTGCGCTCGCTACTGTGCGCTGACGGGGCGGATAGATGAGTGTGTGCGGCATGTAGAGACTCTGGTTCGCGCCGACGCCATCGGCGGCAAGGTCACGCGGACGGAGGCGGAGGCATGGTGGGCGAAGGTTCAGGCGGATACTGATTTCACTGCCGCACGCTATGCGCTGAATAACTTGTTCAACTGTCTGATAACGGAAGCGCGGGCGAAGGCAGAGGAGTCGCTTGAGCGGGCGAAGAAAGCGGTGGAGACAGCGGAGAAGGCACGAGAGTTGGTAGGCGAGCAGACGGGGCTTGAGAAACATCTGGAAGACATAAGAAGGGGACTGGAATATGTAGACAGACTAAGTGCCGTGGGGGACTACTTCAGCCATCTGGATAGTCTGGCGGCTGCCTGCGAAGAGGTGACGGCAGGGTTCTCATTAGCGGGGCAAATGCTGGGGACAGGGGTATCTATGGCCCGGCAGAGAGTTATGATGCAGCAAAAGTCTATAAACTCTGCTACCCAGCCGTTCCAAGACAAACGGACTACGTTACAAGTGAAATTGGCTGATGCTAAGAAGTCGTTAATAGCAGATAGTGGGCTAATCAATAAGGATAACTTCGAAAGAAGGATGGTATGGCTCTTGAGTTTTATAGCCTCTCTGCCTTTGGGGATCGGCATGGCGTTCCTTCTCGGTGGCGTGGGTGCAGATGTTACCACCATATTTATTGGAGCAGTGTTGGTCTTTTTCAGTGTTCCTTTGGCTATCCCGCTCTTTTGGCGTTATAAGAAAACATCGCGTCTGCAAGCTCTTGTGAAGGATGTAGAACAAGAGGAGAGGCTTACCCTTGGCCCTCTCCGCGCCGACCTCGCCCGCTTGGAGACAAACCAGCAGCGACTGGAAGACGCGCTGGGGCGGGTGCGGCGAGGGGAGTATTTGTGAATGAATGGTCAATGGGAGGTAAAGTCGTGAGTCCAGTTTTAGAGAAAGAAATAGACGCTGTTGTGAGGGCAGGTTTGTTCCACAGCCGCGAAGAGGCGTTGGCAGAGGCGGTCAATATCTTCTTTGCCGTGCGTCCTGCTATGCGCTTGGAGGCAGCGATTGAGTTGTTCAAGGAGTGCGAAGTATCCCTGTCGCGGGCGGCGGAGATGGCAGGGATGGACGTGTTGACGTTCCGCAAATTGCTGGCGGACAGAGGCGTGTCCATCATAATTGAGTGCGACACACCCAAATCTCTGGACGCCGACATCGCCGCTTTCTTCAAGAGGTAGGCTGTAATACTCGTGAAGGCAGCGGAAAATTGGCGGAGAGTTCTCTTCAAAAGCGAGGAGGTGAACATCCATGAAAGTCATTGAGACAGAAGAAGGTCTGCTGATTCCCAAAGAGGAGTTAGAGCAGTTGGGCGAATGGGAGGTCGAGGAGCGCGCTTGGCAAATTACCATTCGTGCTAAGGATTTGACAGAGCCGACTGAAGAAGACCGGGCACTTTTTATGGAAGCCGCTCAACGCTTCGCTCAGATTGCTGCCGAACTGGATGAACGTTTGGCGGCGATTGAGACAAAGTTACAGGCGAAGAGAGAGGTAAGCGATGGTAAGTTGGGGTGAAGCATTAAGAACGTTCTTGATTGGGCTTGAGCGATTAGAGCAAGCGACCAGGCGGCTTGACCGTTTAGAACATAGTATGGATAGTATGGACGACCGCATACGGACACTGGAAGTTGAAGTCGCCACGCTCAAAGAAGCGCGCGCGACAATACGTGAAACTGTGCGCGCGGAAATCACCGCTGCTGTCGCCGAGTTGAAGGTGCGCTTTGCTGAGGAGCAAATGCGGCAGCAGCGACAAGAAAAGCCTGAGTTGCCGAGTGGGGAGTGACTTTTGAAGATGAAAACCAAGCCTCTATATCCTGAGCCTAAAAAGCATGACCTTACCAATCGCCAGCGTGAACGAATCCTTAGTCTGCTGGAAGAGGGAAAGGATTCTTATGACATCTCGCGCCAAGTTGGATGCAGCAGATCTCAAGTCGCTGGAATAAAAGCGTGGCTGACGCGCCAACAGGGTGAAACAGCATAGAACACCTATGGAACGGGTTCTCAGCATCATCGCTATTATCGGTCCCCTCATGGGACTGCTCGTCGGCGCGGGGTTGAGCGTTGCGCGGCGCAACGTGGATTACCTCGCGCGCGGCTACCTCATCGGTTTCGTGGGGCTGTTGATTTATCTCGCGTGGTGCGTGCCGCAGTGGAATCGGCATTACGAGACGAAGCAGAAGATTCCAGCGGAATGGAAGCAGAACCAGTCGCCCGATATGCGCGAACTGATTGACCCGGACGCCGCCGAGATGGCGATGCGTGTGCTGCCGGCGGTGGTTGTGGTTGCTGGTTTGCTGGGGGGTTGGCTGAGGAAGAAGAAGGGGTATTTTTGGCGCGGGGCTTTTGTGAGCGGGGTGGGCGCGCTGGCTTACCTGCTCTGGTGCGCTTACAACTGGCACGTGCGCTGGGACCCGCAAACGGGATATTCGGGGCTGGACAAAGTGCGCGTGCTGCTCATCAATTTGCTGATGTTCGTCGCGGCGGGGTTGGCGGTGGGCTGGGCGTGGAATCTGATTGCAGGACAGGCGGAAGAAGCCGAAAGCGTCGGTACGCCGCAAATGGAGGAGGGATGAGAGATGGCGAAGAATGGCAGGAAGAAATTAGTATTGCACGCGCTCATCGAGTGTGACGGCGACCGCTTCAGCGCATTGTGTTTAGAGTTGGACGTTGCCAGCGAAGGCGCGACGCCCGAAGAGGCAGCGACGAACCTGCGTGAAGCAGTGAACGGCTATCTGAAAACCGTGTTCAACAACGGCTTGCAGGACAAACTGTTCCCGCGCCTCGCGCCGCGTTCGGAGTGGCGGAAGTTCTTCGGGGCAACAGGATAATCTCAACTAAAGACGATTTAATGAGTCACCGTCGTCCTCCTTGCTTCTGACGACCGACGACGAGGACGACGACGAGGACGAGAACGATTATAAAGGAGAATAAACTTGGCAAACATCTACTACGACAACGACGCGGATTTGAACGTTCTCAGGGGAAAGAAAATCGCCATCATCGGCTACGGGATTCAGGGGCGGGCGCAGGCGTTGAACCTGCGCGACAGCGGATGCGATGTCATCGTCGGCTGCCGTCCGGGCAAGTCGTGGGAGGCGGCGCAGGAGGACGGCATGAACGTCGTCGCCACCGAAGAAGCCGCCGCGCAGGGCGACATTATTCAGATTTTAGCGCAGGATCACTTGCAGCCGGAAATCTATCGCCATCAGGTGGCGCAGAACTTGAAAGACGGCGACGCGCTGGTGTTCTCGCACGGGTTCAACATTCACTTCAACCAGATTGTCCCGCCGCCCACGGTGGACGTTCTCATGGTCGCGCCCAAAGGTCCGGGGCAACTCGTGCGCACGGAGTTTGAGCGCGGGGCGGGTGTGCCCGCATTGCTGGCGATTCATCAGGACTACACGGGCAACGCCGTCGCCATCGGCAAGGCGTACGCCAAAGCCATCGGCGCGACGCGGGCGGGGCTGTTTGAGACGACGTTCAAAGAGGAAACGGAAACCGATTTGTTCGGTGAGCAGGTCGTTCTGTGCGGCGGCATCAGCGAACTCATCCGCGCGGCGTTTGATACGCTGGTGGAAGCGGGCTACTCGCCTGAAATGGCTTACTTCGAGTGCTGCCACGAACTCAAACTCATCGTGGACTTGATTTACGAAGGCGGCATCACGGGCATGAGACAGCGGGTCAGCGACACGGCGAAGTACGGCGACATGACGCGCGGTCCCCGCGTCATTAATGAGTCAGTCCGTGTGGCGATGAAGCAAGTCCTTCACGAAGTCCAAACGGGTCAGTTCGCCCGCGAGTGGATTCTGGAGAACCAGGTCAACCGTCCCGTGTTCAACGCGACGTTTCAGCGCGACGCAAACCATCTCGTTGAACAGGTGGGCGCGCGGCTGAGAAGCATGATGCCGTGGATGAAGAAGGCAGGATGAGAATGTGGAAGCAGGAAAGGTGAAAGGTTCAGGTATGCGAATCTGTGACGTGAGCCTCGCCGTCATGTAAGCATAGACTTCTGATGACTTAGACTACGCTGTGTCCATCATTCAACTGGCTTACGAATAAACTCCAAAGTGAGCAACCACTGTTGAGCAGTGACGAGGTGAGACGAATGGCACAAACCGAAACTCTCCAGTTTGAACAGCGCGTCGTGCGCCGCGTGACGGATACTGACCCGCCGTTGACGTTCACGGTGGAAGTTCAATTCCTCCCGGAAGACAGCGCCTATCTCGCGTGGTGCGAAGAGATGAAGGCAAAAGGTTGGGGTGCAACACTGGACGAGACGCTGGATGATTTGGCGGATGAGATGTGGGACTTCGCGGATGTGATGGTTGAGTTGCAAAGCCAAAACCCAAACATCAAAGACGAGGGGCTGGCACACGCACGCTACATTTGGTCATTAGGCAACGTGGAGAAGGTGCGCGAGTTGCTGGGGCTTTGACCAATGGCTTACACTTACGATGAGTTTCGCACCGTGCTGCGAAAAGCGGGTTTTACAATGACCCGGTCCCGCAAGCACGAGACCTGGGTGAAAGTTGACAACGACGGAACAGTGCATAAAGTTCGCGTCAGCCATCAACATGGTCGAGATATTTCTGCCCGGCTGTTGAGCAAGATGTTGCGGCAGGCGGGACTGACCCGCAGTGAGTTTGACGATTTGTTGAAAGACCCGTAAGAGGTCACCGACATCCGGTGGCTGTGAGAACTCTGAGCGAGGTGATGAAGATGTTAGGACGACTGAGACTGACATTAGACTTTCGACTTAGCCCGTTGTAGCGCAGGCTTCCAGCCTGCCTTCTGCCGACAGGATGTCGGCGCTACGGAGCAGTTAGTACAGACGGGCGGTTGTGACTCAGGCGCAGCCTGAGCCGCAGCCTAATTTTCAGGCGAAAGGAAAACAAAACCATGTCCGACAAAAATCGAGTCATCATTTTCGATACCACGCTGAGAGACGGCGAGCAGTCGCCGGGAGCGAGTTTGAACGTTGGCGAAAAAATAGAGATCGCCAAGCAGTTGGCGCGGTTGGGAGTGGACGTGATTGAGGCGGGGTTTCCGATTTCGTCGCAGGCGGATTTTGACGCGGTGAAACTCATCGCCGAAACCGTTCATGGTCCGACGATTTGCGGGTTGGCGCGCGCCGTGCCAATGGACGTGGAACGCGCCGGCGAGGCGCTGAAAGGCGGCAAGCAAACGCGCATTCACACCTTCATCGCCACCAGCGACATTCACATGCAATACAAACTGAAGAAGTCCCGCGAGGAAGTGCTGGACATGGCGGTGGCGGCGGTGAAGCAGGCGAAACAATACACTGACGACGTGGAGTTCTCGCCCGAAGACGCCGTGCGCAGCGACTTTGACTTCATGTGTCAGGTGCTCGAAGCAGCGATTGACGCGGGCGCGACCACCGTCAACATTCCCGATACCGTTGGTTACTCCATGCCGTGGGAATATGGCGACCTTATTCGGCGCATCGTCGAGAAAGTGTCAAACATACACAAAGCCGTCGTGAGCGTCCACTGCCACAACGATTTGGGCTTGGCGGTGGCGAACTCGTTGGCGGGCATGCTCAACGGCGCGCGGCAGATTGAATGCACCATCAACGGCATCGGCGAGCGGGCGGGGAACACTTCATTGGAAGAGGTCGTCATGGCAATCAAAACCCGCGCCGATCTGATGTGCGTTCATACGAACATCGTCACCAAAGAGATTTACCGCACCAGCCGTCTGGTCAGCGACCTGACGGGGTTCGTCGTGCAGCCGAACAAAGCCATCGTCGGCAAGAACGCCTTCGCGCACGAAGCGGGCATCCATCAGCACGGCGTCCTGTCGCACGCGCAGACCTACGAGATTATGGACCCCCGCGACATCGGTTTGGACAAGAGCGAACTGGTGCTGGGACGTCATTCCGGAATGCACGCGCTCGTGGACAAGTTGGAGCAGATGGGTTACACCGACCTGAGCGACGAGCAGAAGAAGCGCGTCTATCAGCGGTTCAAAGACATCGCCGCGAAGAAGAAGGACATTTCCGAGTGGGACATCGAGTCCATTGTGAGCGACGAAATTCATCAGGTGCCGGAGATGTTCCATCTGGAGTATATGCACGTCGTCAGCGGCGGCAGCACGATTCCAACCGCAACCATGCGTATCCGCAAAGGGGACGATGTCATCACCGCCGCCGAGATGGGCGTGGGCACGGTGGACGCTGTGTTCAAGGCGATTGACGCTATTTGCAATGTGCCGCACCGTCTCGTGGATTACACCGTGAAATCGGTGACGGGCGGCACGGACGCTTTGGGTGAAGTGACCGTCCGCATCCGCGACGGCGGCAGCGTTTACATCGGACGCGGCGCGTCGCCTGACGTCATCGAGGCTTCGGCGAAAGCGTATCTGCAAGCCATCAACAAACTCGTCAGCCGCGTCCCCTACGGCAACGGACGTCCGACGGCGCAGCGGATGGAAGTGAAGGAAGAGGAGAAGATGACAGTGTAACCATCAAATCAATGGCTAATGGTTAATGGTCAATAGTTGATGGTTGACGACTTCATTGACCTTTGACCATTAGCCATTTTTTGTTATGCCCCCCGAACAACTCGCCCAACTCATTGACCACACCAACCTCAAGCCAGAAGCCACGGAGGACGACATCCGACGGCTATGCGTGGAGGCAAAGCAATATCAGTTTGCCGCCGTGTGCGTCAACCCGATTTACGTCCCGCTGGCGACGACGCTGCTCGTGGACAGCCCCGTTCGGGTCGCCTCGGTGGTCGGCTTTCCGCTGGGCGCGAATGAGACGGACACGAAGGTTTACGAGACGAAGCAAGCCATCATCGCGGGCGCGGACGAGATTGACATGGTGCTGCCCGTCGGCGTGCTGAAAGCGGGCAAACATGACGTGGTGCTCAAAGATATTGGCGCCGTCGTTCAAGCCGCGCAGGGCGCGGTCGTCAAGGTCATTATCGAAGCCTGCCTGCTGACTGATGAAGAAAAAATCCGTGCCTGTCAGATTGCTCAGGAAGCGGGCGCCCACTTCGTCAAAACCTCCACGGGATTCAGCACGCATGGAGCGCGCGTCGAAGACGTGCGGCTCATGCGCCAGACGGTCGGCGACGCGCTGGGCGTCAAAGCGGCGGGCGGCATTCGCACTTACGAACAAGCCGTTGCCATGGTGCAAGCGGGCGCGACGCGCCTCGGCACGAGCGGCAGCGTGAAGATCATGGAAGAGGCGCAGATTCATGCTTCAAGAAACGCCTAACGGCGTCACCCTCAAAATCAAAGTCAAGCCCAAAGCGCGCTCCAACCAAATCGCCGGCGTGCGCGGCGACGCGCTGCTGGTTCACGTCACGGCAGCGCCGACGGACGGCGAAGCCAACCGCGCTGTCATCAAAGTGCTGTCCGATGCCTTGAACGTTTCCCGCAGCCAAGTCGTCATTGTCACGGGGCACACCAGCCGCGATAAGGTCGTGAAAATTGCGGGCGTGAAAGCGGCGGAAGTTAAAATAGCCCTTGAGTCTTGACCGCTCGTGCGATTGAAATCACAGCCACAACACCCCGCAGTCCGCCTACGCGGACTGGACGATACGCAAGTCTAACCCCGACAGGTCGGGGTTTTGTATTATTGTTGGTGTGGTTTCAACATCGGGCTTTACAAAACCGACTGCCTCCAAGACGCCGCCGCATTGCGCGGGCGGTTAAGAGCCTATCCGAAAAGTGTAGCGCAGGCATCCTGCCTGCCCGCTCGCCCCCCTCCCCCTCCCCTCCCCTCCCCGTCAACGGGGAGGGAAAGGGTGGG
>FWPU01012421.1_pt1 | contig 11285 bp, 11 predicted proteins | sample 2228361 | NCBI WGS metagenome assembly FWPU01 (sample SAMEA103939777, study PRJEB20133) | metagenome | reverse complement strand
CCATCATGGTGAGCGCTTCGGCAAGCTCAGCATAAACTCCGTCGAACCATGAGCCCTTCGTCAAAACACAGGACAGGCTTCTCCCGGCAAGGGGGAAGGGATAATTGCTTTTATGCCGTCACTGCGAACGACGCGGTTCCCTAGCTGCCCTCCCTCATTGATCCCCGACTGGATCGGGGATACCTCGGGTCCCCGCGAAGCAATCCCTTGATATAAGCGAGATTGCTTCGCGGAGTTTACACTGAGTGAAACGAATGTGCTCGCAATGACATGGAACGGAGGCAGAGATAAATTCCGCGACCGAAACAATCCCTTTTCTGAAATCTAATGTTATGAATATTACCCGTATGATAAGAGTCTACCTGGTCTCCTTCTTGCTTAAGTTTGTTAAGGCTTATAACGCTCACTGAAAAACTACTTAGCTTTAGATAATATAGTTCCTTAATTCTGCCCGGACGTAAACATGAAGATATCCGATCTCATAGACGAAAGTACGATTAAACTCGACCTCAAGGCAACCAAGAAAGACGAGGCAATTCGAGAACTATTGGACATTCTCCAAAAAGCTAAAAGAATTAAAAACCCTGACGACATTTACACCACGATAATAGCAAGGGAAAAAGCCCTGGCCACAGCTTATGAAGATAGAGTGGCGATACCGCACGGTACGATTCAAGGAATCCTCGAACCGGTTGCCTGTCTGGCCATCAGCAAGGCTGGAGTAGATTTCGGGTCTAAGAAAAAAAATCTGGCCAATCTAATCTTTCTTTTCCTCTCGCCAGTCGAGGAGACCGAAACCCATCTCCAGATTTTATCTAAAGCAGAGGGACTATTCCAAAACAGAAAACTTTTTGAAGCTTTCCTCACCGCAAAAAACCAGCAAAAGCTGATAGAAGAGATTATAGCCGCAGAAAGAAAAGGTTGGGACGCATACATGAATCTTTCAGAAGAGGAGATTCTGTCAGAACTAGAGACAAAAAAGAGTGGATTGCCCGAACAGGAGGCAGAGAGAAGGCTTAAAAAGTTCGGTCCTAACACCTTGGAAAAAATTCGAGTAACACCCCTCTTCCTTCGCTTTGCCGCTAATCTGACCAATCTTTTTGCCATACTGCTATGGGCTGCCGGAATTTTAGCATTCGTTGCCAGCATACCCCAACTCGGCTGGGCCATACTTGCCGTCATTTTCATCAATGCTGTATTCTCCTTCTGGCAAGAATACAAAGCAGAAAAAGCGGTAGAGGCGCTAAGAGTACTCATCCCATCCTACAGTCGAGTTCTAAGGGATAACCAGGAGAAAAGGATTTTAACCTCAGACATAGTTCCGGGAGATATCATACTGCTCGGAGAAGGAGACAAGATACCAGCCGACGGAAGATTGTTTGAGGCATTTGATATGCGCGTCGACAACTCCGCTTTAACCGGGGAATCAAGGCCGATATATAAAATCTCCGAGCCTATTTTAGATGGGAAGAACTTCCTCTGGACCGAAATGCCTAACTTGGTTTTTGGTGGCACTAGCATCCTCTCCGGCAGCGGGAAAGCCATCGTAATCGCCACAGGCATGCACACCGAAATCGGAAAAATCGCCAGACTCACTCAAATCATAAAGGAGGAATCAAGCCCGCTCCAGAAGGAGATGGTAAAAGTAACAAAGATTGTCAGTGTGTTAGCCGTTAGTATGGGAATACTGTTCTTCTTTCTCGGTAATTACGTTGCTCACCTCACAACGTTCCAGAGTTTCATATTTGCAATCGGGATTATTGTAGCAAATGTGCCGGAAGGACTTCTTCCCACAGTCAGCTTAGCTCTGGCCATGGCTGTACAGAGAATGGCGAAAAGGCATGTGATAATAAAGCGCCTTTCATCGGTGGAAACACTTGGATGTACGACCGTAATTTGCACGGATAAGACCGGCACCATCACTACCAATCAGGTAAGTGTAGTAAAACTATGGTTCGACCATAAGCTTTTTGAAATTACCGGATCAGGCTATGACCCGGATGGCCAAATACTCCACAATGGTAACCCTATGCCTCACGAAGCAATAAAAGATTCCGACATGAAATTGTTATTTGATATAGGTTGCCTCTGTAATAACGCCGAGATTATCGTTCCCTCAGACGAAAAACCCTTCTGGAGTATTGCTGGCGACCCAACTGAGGCAGCGCTTCTCATACTCGCCCAAAAAGCCGGTCTTGACTACAAAGAAATAAGAAATAAAAACCAGAGAATATTTCAACTCTCCTTTGATTCCGTGAGAAAGCGTATGTCTACAATAAACAATATGAATGAAGAAAACAAAATCCTGGCTAATGTAAAAGGAGCGCCGCGTGAAATTCTTTCGCTTTGTAATTCAGTTTATCTGGATGGTAAAACCAAGCCACTCACAAATGAGGTCAGAGATACCATCTTAACTCATCTGGATAATTTTGCTCGGGAAGGCCTGAGGGTTTTAGGACTGGCTTATAAAGAAATAGAGAAAAAGAATGCTTACTCCGTAAGTGAAGTCGAAACCGGGCTCACCTTCGTCGCGCTTACCGGAATGATCGACCCGCCACGTCCTGAGGTTCCGGGGGCAATAAACCTGTGCCACAGCGCTGGAATAAAAGTGGTGATGATAACCGGTGATTATGGTCTTACCGCTCTATCAATTGCCAGAAAGATCGGGATGGTAGCGGACGAAAATGCACGAGTCATTACCGGCGCCGAGGTCATGGAAATAACCGATGATGAACTTAAAGAAATATTGCGGACAAAAGAGGTCATATTCGCACGGGTCTCACCCGAACACAAGATGAGAATAGTAGAGACCCTCAAAAATATGGGGGAAGTAGTCGCCGTCACCGGAGACGGCGTCAACGACGCTCCCGCACTCAAGAAAGCCCATGTGGGCATTGCCATGGGCCTTCGCGGTACGGACGTAGCCAAAGAAGCAGCGACGATAATCCTAACGGATGACAATTTTGCCAGCATCGTTTCCGGCATTGAAGAAGGTAGAGCTATATATTCAAACATAAAGAAATTTGTGACTTATATCTTTGCTTCGAATGTCCCGGAGATAGTTCCTTTCATCCTTTTCGTTCTCTTCAAAATTCCCTTGCCACTCACCATAATGCAGATACTGGCCGTTGACCTGGGCACAGATTTAATACCGGCCTTAGGGCTCGGAGCCGAGCGTGCAGAACCGGGAATTATGAAGCAACCTCCAAGAGCCTTAAACAAGAGACTCCTAGACCTGCCTCTACTCCTTCGTGCTTATGGTTTTTTGGGGATAATCGAGGCGGCGGCTTGTATGTCCGGTTATTTCTTTGTGTACTATTCATCTGGCTGGCAGCCGGGAATGGAATTAGCCTCATCCGGAACCATCTACCTAAAAGCCACGACGATGTGCCTTGCCGGAATTGTAATGTCACAGATAGGAAACGTATTTGCCTGCCGCACTGAAAGTGAGTCGGTATTCAAAATTGGTTTTCTTAGTAACAAATTGGTTCTTTTTGGAATTTGTGTCGAACTCGCCTTGATCAGTATAATTGTCTATTTCCCCCCTCTTCAAAAAATATTCAACACCTCTTTCTTAACCCTTATTGACTGGGCCTTTCTTTTTATGTTTACTCCGCTAATATTTCTCGCCGAGGAATGCCGGAAGTACTTGATTAGAGTTATCAAGAAGAGAACCTGAATATTCACTATAGCACAGCTATGGAGCAAGCATTGTCTAATAACAAACTCTGATATTTCGGAGAATGCACGAAATATCGGGTGAAGTTAACGTCAGTTCCTATCAAAACTTCATCTCATTCATATAAATCCTAATCATTCTTACTGGTTAGAAATATCCATATACTCATACAGAATTGGCATATATATTGCTCATAAAGAGCTAGAGAGAACAGACACATCTTCGGAATTAACAGCTTCTGGTGTGTGAGATGTGATTCGGAAAATTATGTTGTTGCAGTCAATATAAAAGGAGGTGCCAAAATGAACAGAAAAATAGTCGTAAAATCTTTGTCCTTTCTAATCTTAGCTTTAACCTTGATGGCAGTTCCGGTTCGAGCTCAAACAGCAAACGCGGATCCTGACATAGACCCGAAGGCATTGGAGATTAACAAAAAAATGGCTGACTTTCTGTCTAAGACCCCACGCTTTAGTGTTACCGTAGATATCGGATATGATGCAGTTCAGGAAGATGGCCAAAAGATAGAGTTTGGCTCGGTACGCGAGATAACCATAGTTCGCCCCAACAAAGCAAGGTTCAACATTACCGAGAGAGACGGGGATAAGAACGGTTTCATATTCGACGGCAATCAAATCACTGCCTTCAGCGGCGACCAGAACGTTTATGCAACCGCTCAAAAGACCGGCACAATAGACGAGGCTTTCGATTACTTCACCGAACAACTAGACATGACGCTCCCTCCATCGCAGTTGTTCCACAATGATCTTTCTACAGAGCTCTCGGAGTTGGTAACTTCCTTAAGTTATGTGGACGAACAGACCATCAACGGCGTGCTCTGCGACCATTTGGCCGGAACAACGGAAAATGTGGACTTCCAGATATGGATTGCAAAGGGAGATAAACCTCTTCCCCAACGATTCTACATTACTTATGTGCAACGTGAAAACGAGCCTCAGTTTCGGGCCCAGTTCTCAAACTGGAATCTTTCTCCAAAGGTATCCGATTCTTTGTTTGCTTTCACCCCGCCCAAGGGAATGGAGAAGATTCCTTTCGTTCCGCGTAAGCAGGCTAGCGCTTCGGAATAAAATTCAAAAATACGGAGGGAAGAAACTATGAAAAGTTTGTGGATGAAAAGAATATCATGGCTTATTATTTTCCTGGTCGTCGTTTTCCTGGCTGCCGATATTGAAGCAAGGCGCGGTGGTGGAGGACGCGGTGGAGGAGGCCACAGTAGAGGTGGCGGGAGTAAGAACTTTTCCAAAAGAAGTCCGGCCAAGAGCGGGTCATTGGGCAGTAAATCCTCCTACAGCAGAACCAGCAGTAGCAAGAGCTATTCCAAGAGGAGCCCGGCTAAGAGCGGTTCGTTGGGGAACTACAGCTCATCCAGAAAAACAACAGCATCCGGTTCCGATATAAAGTCGAAAGGACAGACCAAGATAAGTGACCGCCAGACTTCACGCCAGACCGCAGCGAAAGACCTTCAGTCCGAACGCAAGAAAAGCGTCGAAGATATCCAACAAAATCGGCAGGAATGGAAGGACAAGAACCGAGAGGACTGGCAAGAGTATGGAAAGGGAAGACAAGAAGACCGCCAGGAGTTCGCCAAGAACTATGGAGATGAATGGGGCGAATGGCACGGAGGAGAATGGGAAGGCGGCGAGGCGTGGGAGTTTGTTGGTGCCGCCGCTGCCATAACTGTAGGAACAGCTCTTACGGTGAATGCAATCAACTCACTTTCCTGTGCCATGTCATCGGTTTACATAGATGGAGTGACTTATTACAGTTGCGGCGGGTATTGGTACAATAGAGGTTATCAGAATGGAACCGTGGTGTACGTAAATGTGAATCCCCCGCCTGGGTATTAAATTGCCAACACATTCACTAGACCTACAATGAGAAGAGCGAACGCTTTTGGTGTAAGCGTGGCGGTAGAATCTGTTGAGATTTCTCACGTGCGTTCTAAATGACAATCCGTGTCGTTCCGCATCCACCCTGTCATTCCGAGCGAAGCGAGGAATCTTGTTTTTAGATTACTTCGTCGTTGAGTCTATCCAGCGTGTCGAAGGACTCCTTACAACAACGGTTGACGGTAAGACCAGAAGTACGTATCCTCCAGCTTGCTACAGAACTTATTGACTTGACGGTGAGTAGAAAAACTTGTGAAGAAAATTGAGATTAACTCCGCCATAACCCACCACTTAAAAAAATTTCTCTGCTACCTTCCCATCTTTCTACTTATCCTTATTGCCCTTAACCAGATCCGGCTGGCCAAAACCTCCAGCCTGAGCCCCTGGTGGGGCGGAGGGTTTGGGATGTTTGCCTCGACGGATTCGCGTGGAACACGCCATATACACGCCTACGCCATCCGACCGGGAGTTCGTCGAGAATTAGAAATTCCTTCCTATTTGGCGGAATTGGAACGAAAGGTGCTAACATTTCCTTCAGAGTCTAATCTTAAAAAACTCGCTTTTGAGCTTGCCGATCTCCCAACTCCGGATGAGGGTCCTCTTGAAGCAATTCAAATTCAGATATGGGCTACTGACTTCGATAACAACACGCTTGAACCTTCCAGCATTTTATATAGACACATAGACGTTAAGTTTAAGCGCCTTCAAGATATTTAACAATGAACCACATGCAAGCCGCATGGCATCAATACCTATGCAAGCAGTCTCAAGTTAAAAATTCTGGAGTGATGTTTCATTGATGTTTTTTCTATTGTGCTATGAATCTCTCAATGCAGTAAAGCAGCAGATCTTTTGAATCTTGATTTATAAACCCCTTCACCCTGGAGCGGAGTCGAAGGGTGTACACAATTGAATAAGGGATATCACATCGTTCAATGCCCATCTGTGAAAAACTAAAAAACTATTTTGAACTGAATGGATTCGAGCTAGCGCTCAGGCTCACTCTCCTCGACCTCCTTCTACGCCCGATAGGTTACTGGGAAACCCGTCCATTTGTGCTAACCCTGGCATTCATAGCATTTCTATTGCCCAACCAGGTGAGGAACCCAGCTATCTGGTTTGCGCTTACCTTCTTCACTGGTCTAAAAGTTATTCTCGACTGGCCTCTCTCCGACAACCATGCATATCTTCTCTGCTACTGGTGTTTGGCCATTTCACTATCGCTCATTTCCGGAAACAAGGAGGGCTGCCTAAAATTTAATGCGCGTATTCTCATCGGGCTTGCTTTTACATTCGCCGTCCTGTGGAAGCTTGTTCTCTCTCCAGATTATCTCGACGGGCGCTTCTTTAAAATCACCATGCTCACCGACCATCGGTTCGAGAGCTACACACAACTTATAGGCGCTTTAACCCCGGAACAAATGGATGAGTTGAGATATTTCATCTCACAGCATGTGGATGGTCAGGTTCTGAAGCCTCAAGAAATTCCCCAACAGCCTGAACGCTTTGTTCTGGCGGCGAATGTCCTTACCTACTCGGCATTAATTGTAGAGTTCTTCGTGGCTCTAGCTTTTCTCTGGCCGGTTGGGCGTGGATTATCGAGAATCCGCGAGATTCTGCTCATTATCTTTTGTATCACCACCTACGCCGTTGCCACAGTGCAGGGTTTTGGATGGCTGCTCATTGCCATGGGGGTTGCGCAGAGCGATCCGGATAAATGGAAAACCCGCATCGCCTATGTCGTCGTCTACGTGCTTATCATATTCTACAGCGAAGTCCCCTGGATTGATTTACTGCTTGAGCATTTGTCTAACTAAAATGGATAAATAACTGTCATTGCCACGAAAGCGGAAATTCACCAATAATGTAGGGAAGGCGGATCTGCGTTCCTTACAATACTCAGCCCGAGATTAGGGGACTAGGAACCCCTTACGGCGTGTTTCTACTGTGAATTCTCACCAAAATAATCCGGTGATGCATCATTCCCATGAAGCTTGTCCTCGCGCAAGCGGTGAGCGGAAATCCATAAAAAATGGATACCCGATTAAGCTTGTACTCCCTTACACATGCGAGAAATAGGAATCAATTAATAATGTAGAGACGCATTGCAATGCGTTTCTACAAATAATTCTGCTCAAAGCCTGGCTACGCGTTATTCACCGGCCTATCGTCAAGGCGTCACGATGTTGAACCAGAACGGTTAGGTGTCGAGTAGTCCCATGAACTCGGTAAATGCTTCAGGCCGACCCTCGATCTTTAGCTCACCTGAATTGATTTTATCCTCCAGCGTTCCCTGGCCGAGTTGAATGTCGTCAAGCTTTGCCTTGGTGAGCGTCAGAGATGCGTCGGCATTCGCCACAGGCGAATTACTTCCTGGCGCTTTTCTTTTCCCATTGTTCTTCGGTCATGACGCAGCGAAATCCGAGATGTTTGCTTCCGGTGCTGATTTCGCCTTTTCCCCTTGTGCCGACCATGTAGCGAGTGCAGTACTGCTCGGTGCAGAGAAAGGAGCCGCCCCGATGAACGCGCGTTTGCTCGTTCGGCTCAGCCGGGTCAAATGACGAGTCCGGGCCCTGGGGATTTGTTGCTACGTCACCAGCGGCAGCCATTTGGACGTAATAGTCAGGCCGATACCAGTCGCTGACCCATTCCCAGACGTTTCATACGCTGTTCTTTTGAATGTTTTAGCCATCATTGATGAGGACGATGTTCTTCGATTGTTGGTTCTAGATTCGGATAACCCTGGAGCAGTTCCTTAGAACCTACACCCAGCCGCATGATGCATGATATAGCCGAAGACACCGGTACGTCCAACCGTTTTACCCGGTCTTCGGTGAGATAATAGATGGAACCGGCAGCAGGCGTCGGAGCACTGGGCACGAATACTGCCAGAAGGCCGTTGTCGAGCTTCTCGACTATGAAAGAAAGCATCCATGCTTCCTCGATACGCGCCAATGCCACACTGAAGTCGGATTGAGTCTCAATGTTGGCCATTTCTTTGGCCATCCTCTTGACCAAGCCGAATACCGGGACTTTTCTCAAGATCTTATGCTCCAGCCAGGCGTTCAGCTTTGCGCCTGGACCCGTACGAGCAGCGAGACCGGCGAGAAAGCAGACCAACAAAATCAACACAACCGCAAGCAGGTGTTCGACTGCAACTCCGGCGATGTTTTCCGCGGGGAGAAGCTTTACAATCGGCATCAGTATTTTTCTGGCGAGTTCGATTGCATTTTTAATTAAAAGCGCTATGAGCACCGCTGGAACAAGAAACAGCAAGCCGCCGATGATCGTGGTTTTCAAGAAATCAATTGAACCTTTCATGGGACCTCCTTAAACAACAAGGTATTTCATAATCACTAACACCTTTCATTATGAAAGTATTGCCCTCGCCCGGGTCGTGTTGCAGCATGTTTATGTTTCAAGCTAGCTAGACAGGCACTAATAAATGTCATTCCCGCGGAAGTGGGAATCCAAAAAATATGGATACCCGATAAATACGTTCGGATATGACAACAGAGTGATGTCCGATGTTCCCCCCAATCTGACAGGAGGAGAGAATCGGTTGAGCATCCATTGTTGTAGAGACGCAAAATTTTGTGTCTCTACATAAACTTCTGATTAAGATCCTCGGATACAGCATCTTGTGTCATTCTTATTACTTCCAAACCCGCGTTAATAAATTCTTTTTATCATTTATCATCCGGATTTAATGCTCCCCCGGAAACGGCTCCCACCGAATAAGCACCCACCAGCACCGTGAATCCGATTGCCAGGCCGTAGAATGAATTCCCGCTAGTATTCTTCGAAGTAGCCACGTTGAGCACAACATAGCATGATGCAAAGGTAAACAGGAATTTCGCTATCAGGGCAGGCAGAACATTGAGCGTTATAGGTTGAACATCGGGATTCACTTTCACAAAAAGCACAATTATAGCGGCTATGACTGCCCCAACGACCTGGGCTATCATATAACCGGGCACGTTGTTTGAGGCACATCATCCCCGCATCCAAACGGCCAGTGTCACCGCCGGGTTATAATGCGCGCCCGAAATATGCCCGCCTGCAAAGACCATAACCATCAAGGCTGAGCCTATAGCCAAAGGCGCCATTGCGCCGGCTCCCGGCTCGATTATAGTAAAACCGATTGTAAGCACCAGAAAGAACGTCCCGATGAATTCGACAACGTATTTATTCATAATCCAATCCTCCTTTTACCATTATTTTTCAAGATTCATTTATCCGCCATATGTATTCTGGTTTAACTTGATCAGCCGGTACTGTCATTGCGAGCACATTCGTTTCACTCAGTGTAAACTCCGAAGCAACTCCCTTATCTTCTTCGGTCCCCACCGGGGATGCTTCCCTCGCTCCAATAAAACCCTCCCCTCCCACTCCAAGCTGATCTTGTGGGGACAACTATGGGGCCGAGAACTCCTCTCCCTTATCCCCTCTAGTCCCTCTGCCTTATACCGCCTTATCCACTTGTATCCGGTCTTCCGACTCACCCCATAACGACGACATAACTCGGCAACTGACATCTCCGCCTTAGCCACCTCCAAAACAAATCTAGCCCGTTCATCCATAGGTAACACCTCTCTCCATGCCATAGATCACCTCCATGACATGTAATATTGTGTAACCTATGTTCCCGGTCTATTCAGTAACCCAGGTCCCCGTCCTAACAATAATCTCTTCTTTTTTGTTCCCCTATCCTATCTTTAATTTCCATTTGATGCACACTTCGCATCAAATACTGCGCCCCCGCAAGGGGGGATGAAATTTTAGGAAACGCATATTTCCTCCCATCAAGGGACCGTGAAATTTTTGGTTGCCTCTTCAGCTTGCAGCATGGTTGTCAAGCCCTTAATTAATCGGTTTCCCCGCTATGCCGGTTTTTATATTCGGCTTGATCACCATATCCCAGATAACTCTCATTACTGGGGTATCGAGCTTGTCCGGGTTCGCCTGGTAATATGTATCAACCACCGTCACGATATCATTCATCTTCATCGGGCTGTTTGTTGATGCCTCGACCACCTTCATCACAAAACTATCCCCTTTCAGTTCCGGGTATTTTTGCGTAATTACTTCCTCGATTGTTACGATGGGGCCAGCACCCCAGATGAAAGCAACCTTTGAATCCGGGTCCATCTTTATCCACATATCTCCCCTAAGTAAAGGCATCTCTCTTTCGACTGCCTGTTGAATGGTCTATTCCGAAGACGCTTTGAACCCCAGGCTCAAAAGCAAAACAAAAACTAAACAAGAAATTTGGAGAACTTTGTATCCTTTCATAACACTACCTCCTTCTGATTTATTAATTGGCGGCTAAAATTTCCTAAAATTGGTCCTAGCGATTCATTCCAAGAACCTCTTCCAAATATTCCATCCCGGCACTTCGAGAGACAATGTTGATTTTAATCTCAGGCGGCTCGCTTAAGAGGTCCATAAGCACGAGTAAATTCCTAAAATCGTTGCTTCGGAGATGTCTATCAAAGTCTTCCTTCACCTCCCATTCCTCAACCAGGATACAGGTGTTTTCATCCTCGTAATCATGGCATAAGATGAAACTCCTGCACCCGGGCTCCAGTCTCATCGGCTCTAACATCCCACGCAATGCTTTCAGAAACTCCTCTCTCTTTTCTAAAGTCGTTCTCATCTTGGACGTAACTACTACCATTTCACCGTCTTGGATTCGG
>FWPU01012420.1_pt1 | contig 11285 bp, 15 predicted proteins | sample 2228361 | NCBI WGS metagenome assembly FWPU01 (sample SAMEA103939777, study PRJEB20133) | metagenome | reverse complement strand
GGGGAAGGGATAATCGCTTTTATGCCGTCATTGCAAACAACGCAGTTCCCTAACTGCCCTCCCTCATTGATCCCCGACTGGATCGGGGGTACCTTAGGTCCCCGTGAAGCAATCTCTTATTTTGGACAGGTTTGGTAAAAACTAATGATTAAAAACACAGGTGGTGGTATAAATATTGCCCTGGACTTCTTATCCTCGAGCTTAGGAGGGGAAAGCTATGCGGAATCGATTAAAAAGTAGGTTTCTCATATTTTCCTTTATCGCTGCGATGATGTTTGTAATTGGGTGGGGATGCGATGACAATCCTTTTGATGAGGATGCGTTTGATGTGGGTCCTGAAGACGAGCCCAATTTTAGGGCTTTTGCTGCCGGCATAGAGGGCGATGTGAGCATAGAAGTTACTGCAACAAGGGACGAAAGGGAACCGGGCGGGGGCGGATTTTTGCTTATAGGGGATGATGAGTTCGACTTCGGTATAGCTGAGGCAATACTCTCGACTGATTCCGACATGGGGACTCTTATACCGCAGTCGGATGATGATACAGGAGATTTCGTACTCTGCACTCCTTCATTTGCACGGTTTACCGTTGATATAGACGGTACACAAACCACACTCCAGCTTAATGAGTGCGAAGAGGATAATCCCGAGAATCCGCTTTTCATAGAGGACGGAGTATTAATCAACCCATGTACCGGAGATGAGGTTACCGATATAGAGGCCTTTAAGGGGGAGTGCTTGCCCGAGGAGAGTGGAGGCGAGCCTGGAAAAGATAGCATAGTGCTCAGTGAGTTTAATGGAAACTGCACTGCCGATGATCCCTGTATTGTTAATATCGATGTAGTGATCTTTGTGCCGCTCTTTAATCCGGATATTGACCCAGACATCGATTTAGATGACATCGTTGCTGATATCTTCTAAGGATAGTTTTCAGTAAGCGGCTTGCCATCCCAACGCTCCAGCACCGCAAATGATGAAACCGATTTACGCCTTAGTTTTGTGAGGTTTCCGGTCGGTTTCCCCATCGGTATAACCGCACACACCGCAAAGTGTTTGGGAATGCCCAGAAGCTCCTGCAATTTGGGCTCCTGGGCTATGGGCATTGTGGTAATGGTTCCGCCATACCCTTCGTGACGGGCCGCAAGCAATATGTTCCAGACAAAGGGGTAAACGGAAGCGCCGCTCACCACACCGATGCGCTTTAAATCTTGGTCCATCGATGCAACGACCTTAAGGTCAACACACACCACAAGAACGAGAGCCGCCCGTAAATATGTTTCTCTCATGTGTGACGGGACCGGAGTCTGCTCGATAGTCTCCGCATCGACGGACGTAGGGGCGATAGTGTTCCAGGGGTTTTCTCCCGCTTTCTTTTGCGCCGCATAGCGCCTTGCCGCCGGTTCAGCCAACTCCGCTAAGGTTTCCCTGGTATTATGATCCCGTATGACAATCACCCGCCATCCCTGCCTGTTCCCGCCGCTCGGAGCAAAACGGGCATTATCCAAAATCCGGTAGAGAGTAGAATCAGGCAGAGGGTCATTCGTGAACTCTCTTGCCGAAAAGGTTGTGCGCATGATATCGTAGAGTTCCATAAGCGTTCCTCCATAATTATTGTGTATCGTTAATTTTAACTAGTTTAATACAAAATTTTTTAGCCAGCATTTGACATCATGATGCTTTTAGACTATCATCATGATATGAGAACAACGTTAACGTTAGATGACGATGTAGTTGCCAAGCTAAAAGAAGAAATGAGGCGCAGTGGTCAATCTTTCAAAGAAACTGTGAATACGGTTTTACGAAAGGGATTAAACTTCCCAAAGAAAAACAAATTTGAACCTTTCAAGGTTAATCCCAAGAACTTAAAACCTCGAATTACAATTGATTACAATAATATCGGCGAACTGCTAGAGCAAATTGAAGGCCCTTTGCATAGATGATACTCATTGATGCCAATCTCTTGCTTTATGCTTATGATAGCTCAAGCGAGCATCATAACAGGGCGCGTAGCTGGTTGGAAAATATTCTTTCTGAGCCTCAACCCATTAGATTAGCCTGGGTCACCATATTGGCATTTTTGAGGATATCCACTAACCGTAAAATTTTTGAAAACCCCTTCACCATGTCAGAAGCAACTTCTATAGTTCAAAAATGGCTTGAGCATCCAACGGTTGACCTGTTACATCCCTCAGAACGACATTGGAGAATCCTTTCAAAGCTGCTAAAAGACGGACAAGCAATCGGTCCACTAGTAATGGACGCGCATCTAGCCGCCTTGGCAATCGAACACGGAGCCAAGCTCTATACTACAGATAGAGACTTTTCTCGTTTTGACGATCTTCAGGTAGTTAACCCGTTATTGAAGTAAACCGAAAAGGGCCCGCCTTTGTTTTTATCAATATGAAATACAGATTGTGTTTGATTGATTAAATAGAGTTTATATAAAGGCGTAATTTGTCCTTAGAGATGGTATTATCTACGTCGAAATTATAACCTCCTATTGGCTTTAAGGAATACGATTACTATTAGCCCTCGAAATCAGGATAGACAATTAATATGACCAGACCCTACGAATATGACGCTGTTGTGGTCGGTTCAGGACCGAATGGCCTCGCCGCCGCGATTACGCTGGCTCAGGCCGGCTTTTCGGTGCTGGTGTATGAGGCTAAGAACACTGTGGGTGGGGGTACTCGCTCGGCCGAGCTGACCCTGCCCGGATTTGTCCATGACATATGCTCCGCAATACACCCCCTCGGAGTAGGCTCCCCTTTTTTCAGGTCACTGCCCCTATCGCAGTACGGTCTTGAGTGGATTCATCCCTCCGTTCCGCTCGCCCATCCCTTCGATGACGGTAGAGCGGCGGTGCTCGATCGCTCGATTGATAAAACTTGTGACACCCTAGACCAAGACGGAAATGCCTACCGAGACCTGATGGCGCCGCTCGTTTCCGACTGGGATAAGCTTGCTGATGGGTTGCTTGGCCCGTTGCGGCTTCCCTCTCATCCGATAGCGATGGCCCGCTTTGGTTTGAGTGCGTTTCGGTCAGCGAACGGCTTGGCGAGGAGGCTATTCAAGGGAAAACGCGCTCGCGGGCTTTTTGCCGGATTGGCCGCACATTCCATCATGCCGCTCGACCATATGATAACCGCAGCAATCGGGCTTGTTCTCGGAATCCTGGGACACGCAGTCGGCTGGCCAATGCCCAGGGGCGGGTCACAGAAAATCGCAGATGCGCTTTCCGGTTACTTACGTTCTCTTGGCGGAGAAATCATTACCAATACCTTAATCCAATCGATTGACGACTTACCGACTGCTCGTGCCATCCTGCTCGACGTAACACCCCGCCAGCTGCTTAGAATGGCCGGCCATCGCCTGCCGGCCAGATATCGTCGCAGGCTCGAGAGTTATCGCTATGGCCCGGGCGTATTCAAGGTTGATTTGGCACTAGACGGCCCTATTCCCTGGAAGGCAAAGGAATGTGCCAGAGCCGGAACCGTCCACCTGGGTGGAACGATTGATGAAATTGCCCAAGGTGAGCGCATGATGTGGGAAGGAGGGCATCCTGTTAAGCCTTATGTATTAGTAGCCCAGCATAGCCTCTTCGACCCTTCGCGTGCCCCGGAGGGAAAGCACACCGTTTGGGCTTACTGCCACGTTCCCAACGGGTCAACATTCGATATGACCGAGCGGGTCGAAGCACAAATCGAACGGTTTGCACCAGGGTTTCGGGACCTCATACTGGCAAGAAGCACCAAGTCGCCTTTAGAGTTTGAAGAATACAATCCCAATTATATAGGCGGTGACATAAATGGCGGTATACAGGACCTGAGGCAGCTTTTTACCCGGCCGGTAGCCCGGCTGGTACCCTACTCCACTCCGGTTAAGGGACTCTACATTTGTTCTTCATCCACGCCCCCGGGCGGCGGTGTACACGGCATGTGCGGCTATCATGCAGCGCGTGCCGTCCTTCGTGAAGTCTTTCAGCGTCGAGATTATAGAACGTTAGGATTTTTCTCTTTGTGATGATTTCCAAATGGTTACTCCGTTGTTACAATAAATCGGGAAAAGGGTCTGTCCTAGTTGTTATCAACATGAAATGTAAATTGTGTTTAAACGAAAAATCCTTAAATAAACAACTGTTCCTTTTAAGATTTCTCACTACGTTCGAAATGACAATTCATATAGGTGCGTTTCGAGATTTAAGCTGAGTTCTTTGTTATCATCCTTAGCGGATGAGAATCCGCTCATTCCTTCGATGAACTCAGGACAGGCTCTGAGTCTAATCGAAGGATGGATAAATAAGCGGAGTTCGCCCTTCCCCCAGTTAAACCGGGGGACCTAGCTCAGGACGAACGGGTTATCGAATTGTTGTGCATTCATCCCGAGTTCCGAGCTTTAATGAAGAGTCTTTCCCGAACTAACTTGAGGGAGTTTATGAGGGATCTTAACTCTCGGCATAAGTAAGATTTCTACATTCGACTTCACCTCGGCAATTTGAGCGGTTTGGCGGATACAACGATACCGTTATTATCGGCATAGACAAACTCGCCCGGATGGAAAGTAACACCGCCAAAGGCAACCGGGATATTAAACTCTCCAACCCCGCGTTTTTCGGTTTTTAAGGGAATGGTATTAAGCGCCTTTACGCCAATATTCATTTCACGAATAGCATCCACATCGCGGATGCAGCCGTAGATTATAAATCCTTCCCAGCCGTTTTTTACCGCGTCTTCTGCGATCAAATCTCCCAAAAGAGCGCGCCGCAAAGAGCCTCCTCCGTCAACCACCATCACTTTGCCGTGACCGGGGGTAGAAGCGGTTTCCCTGACGACGGAGTTGTCCTCGTAGCATTTAACGGTGACGACCTCTCCGCCAAAAGAGGCTTTGCCGCCGTAGTTGTTGAAGAGCGGTTCAAGCACTCGCACCAGGCCGGGATAGGCGTCGCATAGGTCGGGGGTTTGATACTCCATCTACTTTCCTTACCTCATTCTTATGAATGGCTAGTTCGGGATAAAGAGTCCATGACGACGAACGGATTAACAGTATTAACGAAATCTATTCTATTACAAGTGCGAATTACTGATAATGAGAACATGGAACGCTATACTATTATTCAAGTTACGTTTAATTAAACAATGACAAGAAGCCCGAATCCTTTACTCCTAGCACTGTTTTTAGCCATGCTTACCATAATGGGGCTAAATATCTCATCGGCAAAAGACATCAGGGATAAGGTCGTTAATGAAACAATTTTGGATGAAGAGATCACCCGATTCTGTATTCAGTACTGTCAAGGAAATGAGCGGAAGGGTTATCTGGAGAGTCTCGTGATAGAGCCGATGAAGGATAGCGGTCGATACCGGGTCGTTGGAAGAGCCTCTCTGCAAAACCGCCACGTCATTAGAGACCCGTTCGAGTTTGTGCTATACGACCATACCGTCATAATCAATGCGCTTGGGACGCTCAACCCGGATAATTGTGAATTACGCATTGATAATGCCTTTGTGGAAAACGACTTTCACGATATCTTTAAGACTTTGCTCCGAAATCATACCGACGTCATCGGAAGGGTGGAGAGAATTCCCGATTGCCGCCGTTTTCTGGAGTAAACATATTACAGCAACATGCTTAGAAAAGACTTTGGCTTTAACGATAGCGAGTCAAACAAGTTAAGGGAAAACACGGTATTCCCGATAATTCAAAGAATCGTCACGGACCTGGAAGAGGAGGGCTGGTATTGCGTCGTCGGGGATGAAATTCCTCATAAGGTTAAGCAAAGATTAGAGAATTCAACACACGCGGATACACCATATTGTTTCACCTCTTTGCAAATAGTCGACATCGAGCATCGGCTGGTTCAATACGTTTATGTGTTTTTTCAGGATGAAACCATCCGTGTTTTGGGCGATGAAAATTCTAGGATTGAAGAATTAATCGTCGAATTAAACCGGGTAGGGGAAGAGTTAGAAGAGGCGATAAGAAAGGTAGTAGATTTATAGCAGCCCCGGCGGAGTGTAAGTTATTTCTTGACCCTCCGTTCACCCTGAGCCATGAACAGTAAGTCCTTCGATAATTCCTCAGGACAAGTCTGATGAACTGCTAAATGGCCACAGGGTGTTAGGCGTTCTTCGACAGGCTCAGAACGAACGGAAAAGATAACACTCGAACCATATAATTCGAAATAGCTTAATATTCTTTGCACATAACTGTGATGGGATTTGTTTTCACCTTAAAATTGACAGAATGAGAAATTAGTGCTACCTTTTCTCCAGTTTTGCAGTAGTTCCAGTCTAATGAAGATGTCAATCTGAAATTGTTCTTGAACCACTCGCATAACCAATACTACACAAAGGAGGTCGCTGAATCATGGCAGAACGCGAAATTGGCACTGTAAAGTGGTTCAATTCTACCAAGGGCTTTGGTTTTATTGAGCGCGCTAACAACAAAGACGTTTTCGTTCACTACAGTGAGATTAATGCCGCCGGCTATCGTTCCCTGGAAGAGGGACAGCGGGTAGAATTCACCGTCGTTGACGGCCCAAAGGGTCCGCAAGCACAAAACGTGGTTAAAGCTTAGTGAATAAAAAGTGCGTTGTGTCTTTTCAACGCACTTTTCCCTTCCTCTTTTTTCCCTGCTTAAAAAAATTAGAGATTACATTTGTCCCAGGACTTTCAGCTTGATTAATCTAAGGGCAGGCAATCCGAACCGGGGGATCTACTTTGTCTTGTCTATATTCTTCGCCAGATTAATGTCGTTATCGGTTACTCCGCCCTGGCTGTGTGTGGAAAGGCTTAGAGTTACTTTGTTGTATTTAATCAAAATATCCGGATGGTGGTCCGCCTTTTCGGCAAGGATGGCAACCTTGTTCACAAAGGCCATAGCGTCTACAAAATCTTTATGAGTATAGGTCTTGGCAATCTCATTCCCCTTCAACTGCCAGCCTTCTAGGTCCTTTAGTTTTTCCTTAATCTCTTTTTCTGATAGTACAGCCATTTGCTACCTCCTTTTAACTTGAGAATTCTATATGGCATGCACCGGGTTACCACTACATTGTCATTGCGAACATCAGAAGGATGTGAAGAAATCTCTCTTTTTGCCATTGTTCACCAGATTGCTTCGTCACCATGCCTGTCCTGAGTTTATCGAAGGGTTCCTCGCAATGACACTTGAGGCAATATTATTACAAGTGCACACCCTCCTTGGCGCGGGGTTTTCGATTAGGTTAAATAAACGCCTTTGTATAGTCAAACTTTTATTCTTAAAATATTAGCAATGGCAACGGCATTCATAGGAATAGGCTCGAACCTGGGAAACAGGGTGGAGAACTGCATCAAGGCCGTTCATGAAATTTCCGGCTTTGCCGGCATCTCCTCCGTATCCTCCTTGTATGAGACCGAGCCGGTAGGCCGGGAAGACCAGGCTGATTTCATTAACTGTGTGGTAAAAGCCGAGACCGACCTCTCCCCTCCCGGTCTTCTGGTTTATCTTCAATCTATCGAACATAGGTTTGGCCGGGCACGGGAAGAAAAATGGGGGCCCAGGATAATTGACCTCGATATTCTCCTTTATGAGGACTCGATAATCGAGACCGATGAATTAACCATACCCCATCCGATGATGCATCTAAGAAGATTTGTCCTTTTACCCCTGAGCGAGATCGCCCGAGACCTGGTCCACCCGGTTTTAAATGTTCCTGTCTCGAAACTACTGGACGACCTGAAAGACACAAAGCGCGTGGTAAGGCTGGGAGAGTTCACCATAAAAAACGAATAGATATCCATCAGGTTTCGATTCCGGGCCTGAGTAGCGATCAACATAAGCTAATCACGAAAACACAATTAGTTGTTTTTAGATTCCCACAGCCAATTCACATAAATCCACAGCTTGTCCACAAATTCATAACATTTGCCCACAATCTTATTCACAGAAAATAAAATAACACTTCCACATAGATTATAGTGATGACGATTAGTTAAGCATAAAACCTAGGATGGACATTAAATTAAGTGGGTAAGTCCTTGCTACCGGGTTTGATATTTATCCACAGGACACTTATCACGGTTAAAAACTGTAATAATCAAAATTTAATTTGTCGGACAGGGTTGGAATAATTAGGGTTTCCCGATAGATTCCTAATGCTGTCATTCTGAACCGAAGGTGAAGAATCTTGAAAGTATAGACTCTTCGCTTCGCTGAGTGACGGTTACACGGCCAACATTGTGCGTTAGATGTGACTAGCTTAGGCAATGTCTGTTTGGTTAAATACTGGTTATTACAGTTAAACAAATTTATCTTTTATTCTAGTTATAGATTGAGAACAGGAGTTCTTTCTGGCCGGTACCATAGCTCTAATTAGTTATTTTTAAGATAAACTGCGCATCCTTAACCATAGGTTCACTAAGAGAGGTTCTGAGGGCCTTTTGGGCGTTTTCCCTGGCTTTGTCCCTCTCCCCGAAACGCATGTATAGCTTTGCCAGCACCAGATATGCCCTTCCAAACTTAGGATAAATCCTCACGGCTCTTTGTAGATACTCCTCCGCCTTTTTGTAGGCAGAAGGATCGCCATTATCTCCTCTTATTACGTAAATCACCCCGAGGTGGTAGTATGACCTCCAATAGCTTGAGTCAAGATTTATAGCTTTGATGAACCATCTTTCGGCATTCACAAGGTCTCCTTTGATCCCATATATAATACCGATGTTACTGGAGGCTCGAGCTTTCTGTCTCCTATTGGTGCTTTCTTTGGAATTAAGGGCCAGTATATATTCACCGAGTGCTTCATCCAGTTTTCCGGCCTCTTGTAAGGCTGCTCCATAGTTCAGATGGGGAAGAAATTCATCCGGAGAGCTTTTTGTAGCATCTTCCCAAAGACTCAGGTTATCTCTCCAGACGGTTTGTCTGTCTAACGTGTAAAACAGATAGGAAAGAAGGATAACCGTGCTAATCACCCAGACTACTCTTTGATCCTTAAACCATTTACCTCCCAGGAATATTAAATATCCCAACAGCATGCAGTAGCCTGCCGAGGGAACGTACAGATATCTCTCAGCAAGGGGCGTAGCGGCGATGAAGGAGACGGCGATGATTAAAGAGGGGGCGATGGTGATAAAAATCCACAATAGGGAGAAGGCAATCAGGCCCTTTTTCCTCTTTATGGATATGTAGCTCGCCACACCGGCAAGGAAAAAGATAAGAATTGAGGAGAATAAATATTTAAACCCACCAGGTACCTTCCCAATAAATGCATTAAAGTCAAAGGGGAAAACCAGATCCTTTATGTAGAAGGCGTAAGAATTTAGCAGGATCTTTAAAACTCCCCAATAATGAAAACCGTGGTCGACTGCCTCCTGTATTCTCCCCGCAGATATTTGGGGAATGGTTACGAAGCCCCTTCCCCTCAGGTATACGAAGGCAAAGACCAGTATCAGACATAGGACGTATTTCAATAAATTAACCCTGCTCTTATACCTGCCGCTAACCAGGTCAAAGGCTAGTGCAGCGACCGGAAAAGCAACGGCCACTTCCTTGGAAAACAGGGAAAGAACGAGGGAGAGCATCGCCAATACCAAAAACCCCAATCTCCGGTAGGAGAGTATGTAGAAAATAAACGCCAGGAAAAAAAACAGGCCGCATAAGACATCCGTCCTACCGGCCACCCAGGAGACGGACTCTACGTGCATCGGATGAAAGGCAAAAAGAAGGGATGATAAAAAGGCAATGCCTTCTTTTCTCTCCACCCTGAATTCCTTGAGGAGAAGAAGGGCCAGAAAATAAAATAGCACCGTGGCAGTCGAGTTGAAGACCAGGTTGCTCAGGTGAAAGCCAAGCGGAGATAGACCCCACACATTTCTATCCACATACATCGACGTATAAATCATCGGGCGAAAATATCCGACCCTCTTTACCTTTCTATCTTTGGGGATGAGGAGTGAGGAAGGATGAAATCTTTTAAAGGCATTATAGTTTTGCTGAATAACCACCACATCATCCCAGACGAAGCCGTTCTTAAGAGACGGGAGATATACCAGGAACGAGATGAAAAAAAGAAAAACCGCTACAAACCCCTTGTGACTCAATATAGATTTAATTCTTCCGACCCTTTCCTGGTTGGGGGTTAGCTCGGCTTCGGGGGATACTGGCTTTCTGGTGTGCTTTGATTTCTTATTCTTACCCATTGTTAATCGAACGAGACAAGTCTATATCATATTAAAATAGGCGCTGCAACCTTTGTAAATTTCACCCGAACGTTCCGCCCGTAGCCCCGCTCTCCTTTTAAAACATTTTGATACTTTGCCCCATTACCCGGGCCGTAGAACGGCCTAAGCCCCAGATAGTACAAAAGTACTATAGATTCCTGATTTTAGTAGCAGAGATAATTGCGTTCAAGGAGATGAAATAATGAGAAAACTAGTTTTACATCTTATTCTTTTTTGCATCATGATTCCGCCTTTCACCGGAATTAGCGGAGCGGGAAACTCGGAATCAAAATGCAACTCGGAACACGAGCAATGCGCAGAAGCCTGTGAGCGGAAGCATAGCACGCCTAAATACGACGTATGGGGAAAAGCGAGGAAAGAATCGGAAATAACCAGGGGGCGAAGAGAAAAATGCAAGGATCAATGTCTAGCTCTCAAGGGTTTTTGCCTGGAAAGGAAAAGAAAGCTCGAGGATGCCGAGAAGGTGCAGAAAGAACTGGAAAATGAAATCGAGGAAACAGAGGAGTATCCCGGCGGTGATACCTTTCCTGAATATCCTGTGTCCCCATCAGATAGTAATATTTACAAGTGGACAGACAAGGATGGAGTGATTCATATAACAAATAAAATTGATTCCATCCCTCCAGAGTACTTAGAGCAAGTTGAGCACGGTACAAATGAGGAAAGTAAGATTACTAATGGTGAAGTTCAATCGGATTAATCGTATACCCCATTCATGAGAGCTAAAAACCTAGAAACAAGATTGAGTAACCTAGATTTGTTATCATTCCCAAGAAGCTTGTCCTCACGCACGCAGGGAGTGAGAATCCCCAGACCTGTCATTTCCACGAAAGGGGAATCATTTCTTTGTAGAGACGCATTGCAATGCGTCTCTACCAGTTGATACTCGATAAGCCTGTCCTCGCCTGTATGACAATAAAGTTAGAGCCTAAATTTAACGTATTGCTCCGCCATAAACTAGGGCGTTTAGCATACCAACTCATTTCCCCACCCTGCCTGTTGTTTTAAATCCTGACCTTTGCGTGTAGAACTTTACACCAAATAAGGCTTAGTTCATAATGAAGGTAATA
>FWPU01012418.1_pt1 | contig 11288 bp, 10 predicted proteins | sample 2228361 | NCBI WGS metagenome assembly FWPU01 (sample SAMEA103939777, study PRJEB20133) | metagenome | reverse complement strand
TTCCCGCAGGAGCGTGCAACGCAGGGCGCGTCCTTGCCCGTGGGCGACGCTGCTTCACCGTTTTTTAACCGGGCCGTGAAGCGTTCGGGCAAGATGTGCCGCATCGACCGTAGGCGTTCGAAAGCGCCTGGGGGCAATCCGCGGCGCCTGGAAAGACACAGAAACATGGTGCCTCGGCGGAGATGCCGGAGCAACCGCCTGATCCAGAAGGGAGCAGACCGCGAGGGCGTCCGACCCGAAGGGCCGTCTCGGCGGTCTTTCCCCTTTGCCCTCCTCCGTGCCTCCGCCCCCGCCCGCCGACATGGGAGCTGCAACGCCGACGGATTGCAAGCGACCCCGCTTCGAGTTGCAGGAAATCGTCGCCGGCGGCCGCGGTTCAGCCGAATTCGGCCTTCCGCCGCTCCAGTTGCTGCTGCAATCGCTGGACGATGGCACTGTGCATCTGGCTGACGCGGCTTTCCGAGAGATCGAGCGTCGCGCCGATCTCTTTCATGGTCAGTTCTTCGTAGTAGTAGAGGATGAGGATCAGTCGCTCGTTGCGATTGAGCCCCTTGGTGATGAGGCGCATGATGTCGTTTTTCTGGATCCGCCGCGTGGGATCCTCCCCCCGTTTGTCCTCGAGAATATCGACCTCGCGGACTTCCTTGTAGCTATCGGTTTCGTACCATTTCTTATTGAGGCTGATCAGGTTGACGGCGCTGGCGTCCAGCTTCATCTTTTCCAATTCGGGAACGGAAAGCCCCAACTCCGCGGCCAGTTCGTGGTCGGTGGGCTGCCGGCCCAATTTGGCTTCGAGGTTGCGCGTGGCCTCGTTGAGCTTGCTGGCTTTGGATCGGACCAAACGCGGCACCCAATCCATGGAGCGCAATTCGTCGAGCATGGCCCCGCGGATGCGCGGTACGCAATACGTCTCGAACTTGACGCCGCGATCCAAATCGAAGGCGTAGATGGCGTCGGTCAGGCCGAATACGCCGGCCGAGATGAGGTCGTCAAGCTCCACGCCCTCCGGCAATCGGGCCCAAATCCGCTCGGCGTTGTACTTGACCAGAGGCAGATAGATTTCCACCAATCGATTGCGTAGCGACTGGTTCTCGGGATTCTTCTTGAATTCAATCCATAGTTGCTCCACATCCTCGGGAGCCGCAGTGGTGGGCATGGATTCCTCCCTGAAGGTGCCGTCCTGTGTCTTCTGCAATCCATCTCGCCGAACCGCCGTGACAGCCTTCTTTCCCGCTTTGCTCACGGCGAATGCACCAGCCTTGGGACGACTCATCCGTGTCTCTCCCGGGTGGTGAAATACGATCGAACCCGCCTTGCCGCAATGCATTTCGGGCGGGGCCGTAAGCCCCATCACCGCGCCGCCCGCTTCTTATCCCGTGGAGGTCACCGCCGCTCCGCCCAACTCTCTCTCCACCCCGCCCGGCACCCGGCCACGCGTTCCCGGCCGACCACCGCTTCCCTGCCCTCCGCCGCTACGCGCCGCTCGCCGATGTGGTGGCGGAGTTCCGATGGCTTTTACCCGATCGCGCCGCCAACTCGCCCCGCAAACGTTGCTCCACAGATTCCCGAATGCTCCGCTCGGCAACGGCTCCGATCATTGCTCCTAACCATGCGAATCCCCACAAGCTAAGCCAGGCACGTAACAGAATGTCATCCGCCGGAGCACCGTGGATCAGTCCGTGGATCAAGACGCACGTCATGGCCAACGAACCGAAAACCCCGGCATAACGGCGAGACACGAACTTTCACCTCGTCCCAGGGGATATCCGACGCGGCACTTTCGGGTCACGGTCCCATTCGGCAAGATTACGCGGCGGCCGGTACGTGCTCCAACCACATTCTGATCCTCCAGCCGCTGCGCCCAATCTTTATCGGCCGAATCGGCCATCCGCTTGAACGAATTCACAAGCTCGCGCATAGCCCGTCGTATCCCTATAGTCGCTTCGTTCGTCGAACTACTCCGCGTTTTCTCACCGCGCCGCATCCGTACTTCCCCGGGGTCTCGGTCGCCGTCTCCGGGCACGGTCAGGCGGCATCGGTGCGCGGAAGCGTCAGCGAGCCGGAAGCGTCCTCGCCGTGCTCTGAGGCATCCTTCACGTCCCAAGCGGTCCAAACAGAGAGTAGGCGATCCGCCACACCGTTCAGCCCGCGCAGCCATTCCGCCGCCGACATTTGCGCCGGTTGGGCTTCGGCCGATGATGCGTTTTGCTCGTCCGGAAGAGTTCCCAGGCCCTGCAGAGCTTGAAGGAGCACGTCGCCCGTCACCCGCGGCAGCCCCGCCCAGACGGGGATCTCGACCGCCAGAAACCTGCGAGTCGCGGTTTGTACCCGAGCGGCGGCCTCCACCAACGGCATTTCCGCCGAAACCCCGTTGAAGACGACGGCGGTCTGTTCCAACGCCCCGGCCTTGTGGGCGGTTTTCAGCCAGGCGTACGCGCGCATGAGGCCCGGCGCGTCCGCAGGCGCCACAAGCAGAATGCGGCTTTCGCCTACTCGTGGTCCCACATCGGCCGGCGATGCAACGCCCCCATCCAGGATGCGGATCATCGGCTTGGGAAAACCTGCGGTGAACCCGCCCAAGAGCGATCCACGGACCGCACACTCCCCGAAAGCCCGGCGTGCTTCGGCCGGCGGAAGTTGCCGTTCCGGACCATGAATCAAGCCTGGATCCGGGGGGGCCGGCTCCGGCAGTCCCGGGACGACTCCGGAGACGAGGACGGCGTCCCAACCGCGCCGTCGCAGCAGGTGCGCCAGTCCGAAGGCAACGGTGGAGCACCCCGCTCCCTCGCGTGCCCCGAATATCGCCAGAATCCCGCACCGAGTCTCCGCTGGAGCGGCCTTTTTCAAGCCGTTCCGGCGGAGCACCAACTGTCGCAGGCGAAAGGCTTGATCTTGCTCCATGCGCACACCGCACCTCGAAACCGCTCTGCTTTGAAAGGGAACAAGTTCTCGTTCGTCGTCGGCTCGCTGTATCGAGTAATTCGGCTCGCCGGTCGCGCCCGCGGCAATCCGCAGGGGGCCCGGCGGTCCCTTGCGTCTCGCTCACAATTCCGCGCCGGCAAGATGCTCCAATCGCAAGATCATGCGAGCCAGCTTGCCCGCGTCGGCCACCTCAATGTCGTCCGGCACGTTCTGCCCGTTCGTCAAATAACTCAACGGCAGTCGCCCTTCGGTGAGCACCGGCAGTAGGCCGCCCAAGGACGGAGCCTCATCCAGCTTCGTAAGAAGCAGCGCAGTGGGAGACGCGGTTTGGAAATGATCGATAATCTGCCGCAGCGCTCGAGCGCCGATCACGCTACTCACGACCAGATGGACTTCGTCGGCCCGTGCCTCGGAAAGCAAGGTCCGCAGTTCCCGGATCTTGATTTCATCCTTGGGGCTGCGACCGGCCGTGTCGATCAACACCAGGTCCAAGCCGGTGAAGCGCTGGACCGCCTCGCGCATCTCCCGGGGTGTGGAAACCACTTGCATCGGCAAGTCGATGATGTCGGCATAGGTGCGAAGCTGCTCCACGGCGGCGATACGGTAGGTATCCACGGTGATCAGCCCCACGCGGCGATTCTCTCGCAGCCGAAAATTGGCGGCCAATTTGGCGATCGTGGTGGTCTTGCCGACGCCGGTGGGCCCGATCAAGGCCGCCACGCGACGTTGGCCGCGGCTCAAGCGAATGGGACCGCACACCGCCAATTCACTCTCCAACATCCGCCCGATGCGTGATTTGAGGATGGACACGTCCTCGATGCGATCGCGAAGGGCGTCGGAACGCACCCGTTCCACCCAATCCCGCGCCTCCTCTTCACTCAAGTCCGCATCGATCAGATCGGTGTACAGTCGGAACAAGAAGTCCGGCCAATCGTATCCGCTTTGCGATCCATTTCGCCGGCACAACTCGTGCAGCATGTGCTCCATGCTCTCCAGCCGATTGCGTACCTCGAGCACGGGCGTCTCGCCGCGGAAGGCCAAGCTTCGGTTTTCTGCGTTAGGGACCTCCAAGGACAATCCGGCCTCGCCGAAGTCCGCCCGGTTGCGCCCCATCGCGTCGCGGGGCGGTTCGACCGGCGGCAAGCGACTGGGGACATTGACCCCCGCCGAAGCCGTCACTTCGATTTTGCGCGGACCGGGCAACAAACCGAACAGCCGAGACGTTCGAACCTCACGAGTCCGTAAGATCGCTGCGTCGGGGCCCAATTCACGTCGCACAAGAGCCAATGCCTCATGCATCGTATCAGCGCGAAACGTGTGTACTTCCATCGTCCGTATCCCGCTCTCTGTCTTCCTGGACCTTACCGAATCGGGGGGCATCCCGATTCGAGTACCGCACGTGTTTCCCGCCGCCGTTCACCGACGCCGTTCCTTCGACCCCGGCATCCGCGGCTTCACCAAATCCTCATCTTCCGCCGACATCAGTCCCCGGGCACCTCAAGTTTCAACGAATATCCGGCACCATGGCGACGGACTCGATCCTCGTGTCGCGCGTGATCTCGTTGTAGCTCAAAACCACTAATTGCGGCAGATAACCGGAGGTCATCTCTTTGAGCGCCGCACGAATCTGCGGGTTCACCAAAACGATTGGCGGCCGCTGCGCCGACGTCAATTTGCCGATTTCCTGGGCCAAGGCCCGGCAAATCGCTTCGATCACTTGCGGAGGCATGCGGATAAACAACCCGCGCTCCGTGTGATCGAAGCCGGACCGAATCCGATCTTCCAGCGCCGGGTCGAGCGTGATGACCGTCAAGCGACCCTCGGCATCCCGGTAACGGGTACAGATGGTCCTAGCCAGCCTCGCTCGCACGAATTCCGTCAATAGAATGGGATCCTTGGTCCGCGGGGCATAATCCCCCAACGTCTCCAAGATCAAGCTCAGTTGGCGAATGGGTACCTGTTCCCGCAACAAGAGCTGCAAGATCTGTTGCACCTCGGCCAGACGCATCAGGTTCGGAATCAAATCTTCGACCACGGCCGGCGAGGTCTTCTTGAGTTCGTCGATCAAGTGCTTCGTGGCATCGCGGGTCAGGATTTCGTCGGCATGCCGCCGAATCGTCTCGGTCAAGTGCGTGGCAATCACGGCGGACGGGTCGACCACCGTGTAGCCGTACATTTCGGCGCGTTCTCTCTGGGACGGCTCGATCCACAGTGCGGGCGATCCGAACGCCGGGTCCTTCGTTTCGATGCCCTCCACTTTGCCGCCGGTCACGCCTGAATCCATGGCCAGAAGCAGGTTCGGATAGACCTCTCCGGAGGCGACGGGGGCCCCCTCGATCTTGATGCGGTATTGGTGTTGATCGAGCTGAAAATTGTCGCGGATGCGAACCTTGGGGAGGATGATCCCGATCTCCGCGGCCACGTTCTTGCGTATGCGGTGAATGCGTTCCAAAAGATCTCCGCCGCGCTTGGGATCCGCCAGCCGGATCAGCCCTACTCCAATCTCCACCTCCATGGGGTTGACGATGAGGTAATCCTCGATCTTCTCCTCAGGCGGTTTACCCGCATCGGCTTTTTTCTTGGCCTCCTCCGATTGCTTGCGTCGGTTCGTATTACGGGTGAGTACGACCGCCAACGTAGCGCAACCCGCCGCCAGCGATAAGAGCGGCACCGCGGGCAGCCGCGTAAACACCAATAAGCCGAGGAATGCGGCGGCCACAAGGAGAGTTTGCGGCCTGCCGAACATCTGGCGGAGAAGCTCCGCCGGAAGGTTCACCTCCGTACTGCTGCGCGTCACCAAAAGACCGGCCGCCACGGAGATCAAGAACGCCGGTACCTGACTCACCAGCCCGTCACCGATGGTCAACTTGGTGAAAATCTCGGCGGCTTCGGAGAAAGTCAGCCGCAACTGAACGACCCCGATAAAAAAACCGCCCACAATATTCACGAGTGTAATAATGATTCCGGCGATGGCGTCGCCGCGCACGAACTTGCTGGCACCGTCCATGGCCCCGAAGAAATCGGCTTGGCGGGTGATCTCTTCCCGCCGCCGCTGGGCCTCATGCTCATCGATAATGCCGGCATTCAGGTCGGCATCGATCGCCATTTGGCGCCCCGGCATCCCATCCAAGGCGAACCGGGCCGCCACTTCGCTGATCCGTGTGGCACCCTTGGTAATGACCACGAATTGAATCACCACGATAATCAAGAAGATGATGATCCCCACGACGATCTGATCGCCGGCCACAAACTCGCCGAACGTTCGCACGACGCTCCCGGCCGCGTTCAAGCCGTCGCTCCCGGCGCGAGTCAGAATCAGTCGCGTCGTCGCGACGTTCAACACCAATCGCAACAAGGTGCTGGCCAACAGCAAGGACGGAAAGATGCTGAATTCCAACGGCGCCCGCACGTACACGGTCGTCAACAACATGATGACGGCCAGTGTAATGTTGGTCGCCAACAAAAAATCCATCACGGGGGACGGAAGCGTCACTAAGAGTATCAGCACGCTGACGACCAAAGCCACCGGGAACACCAGTTCCTGCGGCTTGGCGACCGCCCAAAGGCTCGCGCGGGCAATGGGACTTCCTGTAGCCACGGTCCGTTACACCCAAAGAAACATCAACGGCTCCGGAAAAGCCTCGCCGGAGTGCCCGAGAAACCGACAGCGATGGACGGCCGACCACGGCGTAGCACCGCTCTTCGAGTCGGGTCGGACGATACCGCAATCTGGGCAAAAAATCCAGGTGAGTTCCGCCTGTCCCTCGCGTCTGCTCGCAAGTCGTTGCCGACCGGCTGGGGCACGGACGAGCCTTGCCGCAAGGCACGCCCGCGGCTTCGCAAACGTTGCAACACGCTTTCTGCGGTGACCGGCCCCGACGCTCGTGCCGGATCCTATCTCCGTTCGCGAGCGTACGTCTGATTCGCCGGACGCTCCGATAATTCGGTCTTTTCTTGTGGGGAACCCGGCATCGCCCTGACCGATAACAGGGAAGGAATCGTCTCGCGGCAAACGGGGCGACGAAGACTCCCCACCGAGAAAACGGGAAGGATAGAGCGGAAAGTAAACTGAGCAACGGTAACCAGGTTGAATGGATTGGATCGGCCAATCCGCAAAGGCGATCGGAAAAGGATTGGAAAGATAAAGCTTTTTGGGTAAGTTTAGGGTAATCAGCCCCCACCACGCCGGGAGTATGGGCAAACTAGACTCACCTGACGGCAAGGACTCGCGCGTTCCGTCTCGACGCGATGAAGCAAGGACGCCGACCTCGCGATTGCCCTCGAGCCGCCATCGCTATCTGGGTGCGAATCGGTAGGCCGACGCCCGGTGTCCATGCCTGCCGGTTTTCCCCACAGCCTTTACGGATAAGCGTGCAACATGTCGGAAGCAGGCCATCGGAACGAGAACATCGGCGGCTATCGTGACCGCCCCTGGATTCCGCGTTTTTGGGACGGCATCACCTTCCCGGCTTGGATGCGGGTGCTTGCAGCCCACCGATTCCGAATAGCCCCGAGCCGTATCGGCATGGCCGTGCTGATCGCGTTGATCGGCCTGTTGAACTCCTTTCTCGCGGCCGTGCAGCGGCTAACCCTGGGACGCAGAATCCGCGAGACGGCGTTGCAGGGAGATCCGATTTTCATCGTCGGTCACTGGCGGTCCGGCACAACGCTTCTCCACGAGATGTTCATCGTCGATAAACGGCATGGTTACACCGACAGTTACGCCTGCTTCGCGCCGAACCACTTCCTGATCTCGCGCCGCATCTTGGCTCCCCTTGTCGGATTGCTGATGCCGAAAAAGCGGCCCATCGACAACATGCCCTTCGGCTGGGAGCGGCCGCAAGAGGACGAGTTCGCCCTGTGCAACATGGGTTTGCCCTCCCCTTACCTCAGCCTCATCTTCCCCAACGAACCGCGACGTTATGAACGATTCCTGTACATGGAGGATCTGACCGCCGACGAATTGGAGAACTGGAAACGGGGATTCTTGACGTTTCTCAAGAGCGTCACTTTCCAAGATCGCAGGCGGATCGTGCTCAAGTCGCCGCCGCACACGGCCCGCCTTCGCGTTCTCCTGGATATGTTCCCCAACGCCAAGTTCGTCCACATTTATCGCAATCCCTACTCGCTCTTTCCCTCCACCATGAATCTTTGGCGACGCCTCTCCCGCGACGAGGCCGTTCAGATTCCGACTTACGCGGGATTGGAGGAATACGTCTTCGCGACGTTTGAAAAGATGTACCAACGGTTCGAGGCCGACCGTACCCTCGTCCCCCCCGGCAACTTCGCGGAAGTGAGCTACGAGAACCTGGTCTCCGATCCCGTGGGAGAAATGGAACGCATCTACCGCGAGCTGGGGTTGGATGGATTCGAATCGGTCCGCGAGGGTCTGCGCCAATTCATTCGAGAAAGGTCCGGCTACCAGCGCAACCGATTCGATCTCGATTCGGCGACGAAACACGAGATCGGCCGTCGCTGGCGATTCTTTTTCGAGCGCTACGGCTATCCGATCGACGACGCCCCGGCGGCAAACGAAGAGAAGTCCGCCCCGGCCGATGCCGCCGCCGGAAACCCGTCCCACGCCGGCGGTAACGACTGTCAGGTCCAAGCCTTTACCACGGTCCCCGGCGACGTTCGCCCGCAACGCCGTCCGTTGCAGCGTCCGTGGAAGACGGCCATGTCGCCGCCCCGTCCATAACGGCGGCAGCGAGGGCCTCAGGCGGCGCGTTGTTGCGGGTTGGGGGGTTTCTTGCCTTTGAGCTGATAGACGTACGCCAATACTTCGGCCACGGCCGCGTACAGCTCCTGCGGGATGGGCTGATTGACTTCCACGTCGCGGAAAAGGGCTTGCGCCAAGGGCTTCTTCTCGATGATCGGAATGCCGTGTTGCAAGGCCAATCGGCGGATATTCGCCGCCACCAAGCCGGCCCCCTTCGCCACCACGATCGGCGCTGCCATCTTCTCCGGGTCGTACTGTAGCGCGACGGCCAACTCCGTCGGGTTAGTCACGACGACATCCGCCTTGGGGACCGCTTGATTGACGCGGTTCAGGACCAACTGCCGTTGCACCATGCGGCGGCGTGCGGCGATTTGCGGGTCGCCTTCCAGGTTCCGCAATTCTTCCCGCACCTCTTGCGGCGTCATTTTGAGATCTTGTTCGTGCTTCCAAAACTGAAAGCCGAAATCCAAGACGGCCAATACCAACAAGGCCAGGCCCAGACGCAGCGTAACGCCCATCAGCAGGTCGCCCAAATACCAGACTAAAGGGAGCATTTCGAGGTCGGCCAAGCCCATGATCTCGTCGCGGCGAGAATTGAGATACAAAACGGCCACCACAGCGACCGCCGCCAGCTTAACCAGCCCCAACCCCAGTCGAAAGGCGTTACTCAACGAGAAGATTCGACCGAATCCCTTGAGAGGGTCGATTCGGGAAAAGTCCGGTACCAGTTTGTTCGGCAGAAAGAGGAATCCGGTCTGGACGAAATTGGCCGCGGTCGCCACAACCATGATCGCGGCCAGTACAGGCCCCAACACCAGCGCCAGCTCCCAGAGAATCTGGTGGAAGAGTGCCACGGCGTCGGAAACGTCCATTCGCAGGAACGCTTCGGCCCCAAGATGATAGCGCGAAAGCCGCACCAAGGCCTCCCATGCGGCGCGGCCGGTCATCATCAGGGCCAAGGTCCCGCCCAACAGCACCAAAGCGGATACCAGGTCGTGACTCCGCGCTACCTGGCCCTCTTCGCGGGCCTTTTGCCGGCGATGCGGGGTAGGGTCTTGCGATTTTTCGCCGTTTTGCTCGGGCATGGGCCGCGATTCGTTTGCCTGGTTCCGGCCGAGAACGGTAGAGCGGACCCGATCTCGGCACTTGCGTCGCGATTACCCGCCGGCGGTGCCTGTCGATAGCAGCACGCCGAACATATCGGCCACGGCCGAATCCAAATGCTGTTCGAACACCTGGGCGATGAGGCCCACCGTCAAGAGCAAGACCCCGATCGCCACCACCGAGTTGATACCGAAACCGAGCATCAGCAGGTTCAATTGCGGCAGCGTACGGCTGATAAGCCCCAGAACCAGCGTAGCCGTCAACAGGGCGGTCGCGGCCGGGGCCCCCACTCGGATTCCCAACACGAAGCTCTGCGACACAAGATCGACCAGCAAAGCGGGGTACTGCTCGGCGTTGAGGACTCGTCCCGGCGGCAGAACACGGAAACTTTCGATCAATCCCTCCAGCAAGAGCCGATGTCCGCCTACGGCGAGATACACCATAAGGGCTAGGAGGAAGAGGAGCCGGGAGAAGACGGGCACCTCCGATTCCGCTGAAGGGTCGTACACGTCGGACATCATGATGCCGCCCATGCGAGCGACCAACTCTCCGCCCAATTCGATCCCCAGCAGGATCACGGCCACGCCGAACCCGAGCATGAATCCCAGGGCCAACTCCCCCGCCGTAAGCAGGCCGTAGCCCAGCAACCCCTGCGATTGCGGCAGGCTGCCTTGGGTTTGCAAGGGCGTGAGGACCAGCGCCAAGGAAAAGGCGAACAGCGCCCGAATCTGCAAAGGGACTTCCGACGAACCGTAGCCGGGCGCAGCGATCACCAGCCCGCTGGTGCGAAAGAATACCAGCGTAAATAGGAAGAACTGCTGCAAAGCCCAATCCACCAACCAACCCATGCTAGGTCTTTTTCCTCACCGGCCCGCACCCGCCGCTCCACTCCGCCCCGCTCTCCCGGCGGTTCAAAGATTGGCCGGTATCTGCTGAATCAACTGCTGCGAGTACTCGATCATGTGCGTCAAGGTCCAGGGCAAGGTCAGCAGGAATATCAACATCATGACTGCCAGCTTGGGAATGAACGCCAAGCTCTGCTCTTGAATCTGCGTGACGGCTTGCAGCAGGCCGATCAACAATCCCACCAACATCCCGGTCACCAGGACGGGCGCACCGATCAGGATTCCGATCCACAAGGCCTCGCGGGTCAACTCCACGGCATTCTGCACGTCCATCGAACCCCCCTCGGTGCGATCCGCGCACCCATCCGCGTCTTAAATGACACCGACCTTCCCGGGGCACGGGCGAGCTTGCTCAGGCAAAGGGAGCGAAGCTCTCCATCAACATGCCGACGACCAAGTGCCAACCGTCCAGGAGCACGAACAGGAGCAGCTTGAAAGGCAGGGACACCAGCACCGGCGGCATCATCGACCCCATCCCCTCCTGGGCCCCCAATAACCGAACCAGCATGACGATCACGGTCGACGGCCCCATCGAGGCGCGCCGGGCGGCGCGGATCCTCCTGCGCGATGGTGCTGAGGTCATCAAAGCCTACTCAAGTGGTGACCCGGGAGCGGACCGGATGGACCAGGAAACGACC
>FWPU01012417.1_pt1 | contig 11289 bp, 11 predicted proteins | sample 2228361 | NCBI WGS metagenome assembly FWPU01 (sample SAMEA103939777, study PRJEB20133) | metagenome | reverse complement strand
AAAATTAAATATAAAAAATAAAAACTATGTCTAGTTTTACAGAAAGAATTCAGCGATTATTAAAAAAAAGATCGCCGAAATGGTTTGATGTCACAGTTTGGATTATTATAGTGGTTGGTATTATGATAATAATTATTAGTTCTTTGCTGAATTTTTGCCATTCTTGTTTTCAGTTTTTTATGGAGCGGATATATCTTCCAATTTTTGGGCCGAAGTTATTAATGAAGTAAGATGGCTATCGAATTGGTATTAAATTTTGATAAAGATTTTCTCACAGGATAGATCCTTAGCTTTACTTTTCGTAATTGGATTTTTTTTGCTTTGATTAATACTAGGTGTTTAAATTTTCCTCGGAAATTTTTTCGAGTTTTAACAAAAAGACAGATTTTTATAAGTCCTTTTGGCTAAATTGTATTTTTAGAAGAAATTCAGGGAGATAATAGTCTCCTTGAAATGGTAATTACTCGCTTGGCTCGTAGGTTGTTTTGAGATAGTAAAATTTATTTCGTTTTTAACTCATAAATTTTAAGAAAATTAGAAAGTTAGTATGTATTTTAGTTGGTATGGACAAGCATGTTTTAAACTTCAGAGCGGAGAGCGGATTGTTATTTGTGACCCTTTTGGGCCGAAAAGAGTCGGTCTTCGTCGGCCACAACTTAAAGCTGATATTTTTATTTTACCAAATATTGAAGACGTTTCTCTTCTCAAAGAAGAAGGAGGTGAAGGATTTATCATTTCTAGCTCGGGTGAATATGAGGTTAAAGGTATTTTTATCTATGGCATTAAAACTCCGCAAAAAAAACCGATTTTTTTGATTAATTTAGAAGATATAAAAATTGGTTATTTGGGAGAGATTAATTTACCACTCGAGCCCGAAGAGATAAAAAATTTAGGCGAACCAGATGTTTTAATTTTACCAGTCGGTAATAAGAAAACAGTCCTTTCGCCGACAAAAGCAGTTGAATTGGTTGAACAAATTGAGCCAGCCATTATTATTCCTTGCTGTTATTGTTTAGAGGGAATCAAAACAGAGCTTGAACCCTTAGATAAATTTAGTAAAGAATTAGGAGTGAAAGAAATAGAGAAGCTCGACAAATTTCGTCTCAAAAAGAATGAAATCAGTAAAGAAAAAATGCGCTTGGTCGTTTTAAATCCGATTTGATTCATTTATTATGCCCGAAATAAAAGTAACAATCAAAAAGCTGTCAGGAGAAAAAAATTCATCAACTATTTTTCAAAAAAGAGAGGAAAAAAAGATAAAAATACCAAAACTTGTTATTTATTTAGCAATTATTATTTTTTTAATTATTTTTCTTTTATGGCTGGCTATCTTTCTGAAGATAGAGATAAAGAAAATAAAGAGGACAGATCGTTTTTGGGAAAACATTAGAGCAATATTTTTTGAAGTTAAAGAAAGTGGTGAGAAAACATGGTACGACCTTCAAAAATCTTTAAAAGAATCAGATTTAGATAAAAATAATATTAGACAAGAAGAGATAGAGCGCCTGAAAGAGAAAATATTAGAAGAAGTGAACCAGCCATAGGCAGTTTTCACGTAAATTAACATGGGCTTGACACAGATTTGCCTAGATAGGTTTATAATTTTTACTTTATGGAGAAAGAAGAAACAAAAAATAAATTAAAAGTCCCGATTGAAAGCGAAGTCCAAAGTTCCTATCTTGATTATGCGATGAGCGTGATTGTTTCTCGAGCTCTGCCTGATGTGCGAGACGGTTTAAAACCAGTTCAACGTCGAATCCTCTATGCTATGTGGCGAATGGGATTAAAGGCAGGTGCTAAATATCGAAAATCAGCAGCAGTAGTGGGTGAAACCTTGGCCAAATTTCATCCTCATGGCGATTTAGCTGTTTATGGGTCGTTAGCAAGAATGGTTCAGGACTTCTCTCTGCGCTATCCTCTTATTGACGGCCAAGGCAATTGGGGATCAATTGATGGCGACCCACCGGCTGCTCAGCGATATACTGAGTGTCGATTGGCTAAACCGGCAGAAGAAATGCTTGTTGATATTGAAAAAGAAGTTGTTTCTTTTTCTTCGAATTATGACGGAACTTTAAACGAGCCCCAGGTTTTGCCAGCTAAACTGCCAAATCTGCTTCTTAATGGCAGCATGGGTATTGCTGTTGGCATGGCTACCAATATTCCACCTCACAATCTTAAAGAAGTTGCTTTCGCTATTATTCATTTAATCGACCATTCGGACGCCTCTCTTGATAGTTTGTTAAACATTTTACCCGGACCAGATTTTCCGACCGGCGGGATTATTTTTGATTCAAGTCAAATAAAACAGGTTTATGCCTTGGGTCGAGGAGCAATTGTCGTTCGGGCAAAAACAGAAATTCAAAAGATAGAAGCTGCTCGTTGGCAAATTATTATTTCAGAATTACCCTATCAGGTTAATAAAGCCGATTTATTAAGATCAATAGCTGAATTAGTAAAAGATAAAAGAATTGAAGAGATTAAAAATGTCAGAGACGAGTCAGACAAGGAAGGAATTAGAATTGTTATTGAATTAAAGAAAAGCGCGGTGCCAAAAAGAGTACAAAATTTTCTCTTTAAATTTACCGATTTAGAATCACGATTCAACGTTAACATGGTCGCTTTAGTTGATGGTATCGAGCCGCGTCTTTTAAATCTCAAAGCCATTCTTCAGGAATACATTAAACATCGTCAAAGTGTGATAAAGAAAAGAACAGAATTTGATTTATTAAGAACAAATGAACGCCTTCATATCCTTAATGGACTTAAAATTGCTCTCCAACACATTGATGAAATAATTAAAATTATTAAGCATTCAAAAGATAAAGAAGAGGCGAAAAAATTGTTGATGATTCGTTATAAACTAAACCAGGTTCAGGCTGAGGCTATTTTGGAAATGAGGTTGCGCGAACTTGCAGGGTTAGAAAGAATTAAAATAGAGGAAGAGTTAAAAGAAAAGACGAAACTTAAGAAGTTTTTGGAAGAAATTTTGGCTAGTCCTAAGAAGATTTTAGCCTTAATTAAAGAAGAACTTCTAGAATTGGTTAAAAAATATGCTGATGAGCGAAGGACAAAAATTATTGAAACGCCAGTTGGCGTTTTTAAAGAAGAAGATATTATTCCCGATAATCAGGTTTTAATTGGTTTAACAGAAAATAACTACATTAAAAGATTTTCACCAGAACTTTTTCGACCGCAAATAAGAGGTGGCAAAGGTGTCATTGGTTTTGAGACAAAAGAAGAGGACTCGGTAAAGAATCTTTTAAGAACGACAAATCATTCAGATCTTTTCTTTTTTACTAATTACGGTCGGATTTTTAAAATGAAAACTTACCAAATTCCAGAGGTTTCACGGACTGGCGCTGGGCAAAATTTAAACAATTTTTTAATGATGAAAGAAAATGGAAAAATTACTAACATTATCTCGCTTCATCCTAAGGAGAAAAAGGATTATCTCATATTAGTTACCAAACAGGGTTTAATCAAAAAAATAAAAACAATAACTCTTTCTAAAATTCGTCAAACTGGTTTATCGATTATTAAGTTAGAGAAAGGCGACGAGATAAAAAAAGCTTGCTTTTTAGATGAGAAAGACGAAATTATTTTAGTTACCGCCTTAGGCCAATCTCTTAGGTTTAAAGAATCTAATTTACGACCAATGGGTAGGTTGGCTAAAGGTGTTCGCGGTATAAAATTAGAAAAAAATGACGAAGTTCAAGATATGGGAATCATAAAATTTTCAAAGACCGGAGAGGTTCAAAAGATTTTAGTGGTGACAGAAAACGGGTTTGGCAAGTTAAGCAGTCTTAATTATTATCGAATTCAAAATCGGGCTGGTTTTGGGATTAAGGCAGTTAAAGTAAGCGAAAAGACTGGCAAATTAAAAAGCGCTATAATCACAGACTTGTATGAACAGGGGCGTGAGACGAGACGAACGGGAGTAGATTTGGTAATTATCACAGTAAGGGGTCAGGTTATTAGATTTTCTTTAGATAAAGTCCCGCTTCTTTCCCGTTCAACCCAAGGTGTAAGATTGATTAGATTTAAAGATGTTAAAGATAAAGTGGCCTCAGTGGCAGTTGTCTAGTTTTTTATTTTTGCTATACTTAATTATCTAATCACCTAAATATCTCATGTCCAATTTTATGGCCAAATTATCTAAAATTTTAGTTTTTTCTTTTCTTGTTTTGCTTCTTTTTACAGGACAGGCTTGTAATTTTGGTGGAGGAACAAAAAAGGGACCAGCGCCGGTTACATTGGAATATTGGCGAATTTCTGGTTCGCCTGACGATTTGGCGGAGGTGATTAATAGTTTTAGGACAAAGTTTCCTCATATTAACATTAATGTGCGGATTATTGAACCAGTTGAATACGAGAAAACTCTTCTTGAGGCCTGGGCCGAGGATAGAGGACCGGACATTTTTTCTTTGCCCAATACTTGGCTTGGTAAATATCAAACAAAAATTTTGCCTATGCCGCCCTTAATTGAGTTGTCTCGCAAATATCGAAAACCATTTAAAATTTTTGGCCGGATAATTAAAGAGGACGAAATTGTGACCAAGGAAAAAATCTCTGGTCTTTCTTTTTTTGATTTAAAAAGAATGTTTGTTGATGTTGTCCAATTTGATGTTTATCGAGATCAGCAGATTTTTGGCTTGCCCTTGGCTCTTGATACACTTGTTTTATATTTTAACCGCGATCTTCTAAATGCAGCTAAAATTGTTGAACCAGCTAAAACTTGGCAAGATTTTGTCAATCAAGTCCGAGCTTTAACTATTTTTGACCAGCTTGGCAATTTTATTCAATCAGCTGCTGCTTTGGGTACGGCTAATAATATTGAAAACGCATCGGACATTTTGTTTCTACTTATGTTGCAAAACGGAACAAAAATAATTGACGAATATGGTCGAGTAGCTTTTAATCAGCCCCTTAAAGAGGACCCGAGCTATTATCCAGGCGAAAAGGCTTTAGAATTTTATCTTGATTTTGCTAATCCAGAACGCGAGACTTATACCTGGCATAGTCAGATGCCTTCTGATCTTGAGGCATTTGTTCAAAATAAAATTGCCTATTTTTTTGGCTACTCTTATCACTTGCCGATTATTAAACGGTTGGCACCGCAAATGAATTTTGATTTAGCGCCCGTGCCGCAGATTGCTGCTTCTTTAAAAGAAGTGAATTATGCTCGTTATTTTGTTGAGGTGGTCGCTAAAAAATCGCGCTATCCTAAAGAAGCTTGGTCCTTTCTTCTTTATGCTTCTAAGCCCGAGAACATTAAACCGTATTTAATTAAAACCAGACAACCAACTGCTCTTCGGGATTTAATTGTTCTTCAAACACAAGATCAAGAGATTGCTCCCTTAGTTAGCCAAGTTATGACTGCCCAATCATGGTATCAGGGCAAGAATTGGTTGGTAGCGGAAAAAGCCATTCGTGACATGATTGATGATGTAAATAAAGGGAGAAGAACAGTTAAAGAAGCGATAAATTATTATCTACAAGTTATTAATCAAACAATGTAAAAATGAAATTTTTAATTTCAAAATCTGCGTTGTTTAAGTTTAACCTGTATCTTGTAATTATTGTTTTAATATTGGTTCCTTATTTATCTGGGGCGGTAGCGATAAAAAAGATCGTGACTTGTCAATTTGGCGAAACACAAAAAGAAGTGGAATGTTATATAGATAAAAATGCTTTGATTGGCGGTCGGATGAGCGAACAATGTATTTGCTGTGGTAACTGTCAGTTAGCTGATGCTTTGGCTTTTGGTTTAAACATTGCTGATTTAATTTTGAAATTTTTAGGTGTTATTGCCTTGGTTTTATTTATTTATGGCGGCATTCTTTGGATCTTTTCCGGTGGCAGTGAAAGTAATATTAAAAAGGGCAAAACAATAATAACTGGCGCGGTCATTGGCATGGTTGTAGTTTTAGCTGCTTTTTTAATTGTCCAGACATTTTTGAAAAGTATAGGCAGTACACAATTGTTAGAAGAGAAAAAAGCTTCTATCTGGTTGGACTGTCCTGATCCGCCAACTGAAGATAATCCTTGGTGCTATGGATGCACATGGGTTGGCGGAGCAGATAGAGGTTGTCAGGGGCGAGTAGTGACTGTTTATCAAACTGTGCTCAATGCTAAAAATTGTAACTGCGGAACAGCTGATGGCAAATTTGGACCACAAACCAAGAGTTGTACAGAAAGGTTTCAACAAGCCAATGGTCTTAGTCCTGATGGAATGGTTGGTCCTAAAACTTATGAAACTTATAAAAAATGTCAAGAAGGTTTGGCTGTCAACGATTGTTTTTATTAATTCGTTATTTTTATCTATATGAGAAAAAAGATTTTTTTAAAAACAATTTTTAGTTTTTTGATTTTTCTTATTTTTGTTTTTAGCATTTCAGGTTTTCTATTTGCTCAGAATAACACTCCAAGTTCTGCCAGTGATGAGGAGAATCAGGATTTAAATTTGCCCAACCCCTTGCAGACGACTGATGTTTCAGAATTGGCCGGTCGTATTATTAAAGCCATTCTTGGTTTGGTTGGTGTTTTTGCTTTAGTAATGTTTATTTACGGCGGCATGCTTTGGATGACTTCTGGTGGCAGTGAAGAAAAGGTTAAAAGGGGTAGAGACACTCTGGTTTGGGCAATGGCTGGTTTGGCTTTGATTTTTTTCAGCTATGCTATTTTAGAATTTTTATTTAAGATTCTTTTAAGAACTCAAGAATAAGATGTAAAGAGACTGTGGAAAAACGAATTGACAAAGCCCGATTTTTGATTATCTTAATAAAAGAAGCAAAAATAATATTTCTCTTAAAGGTCGATTTAAGATCTCTTATTTGAGATGATTAATTAGGAAAATTATGAAAAGATATTTAGCTTTAGGAGTTCTTTTGACATTATTAGTGCCAGCTTTAGTTTTGGCTCAGAATCAGGGCTGGAATCAGGGTTTGATTGAGTTTCAACAGCAAACAGGCTTGTCTAATCAGCAATTGCCGGTAGTAATCGGCCGAGTTATTCGGATTGTTCTTTCTTTTTTAGGTTTGATTGCTGTGGTGATTATTATTATTGGCGGTTTTCAGTGGATGACTTCCGGTGGTAATGAGGAGAAGGTGGGCAGTGCTAAGAAATTAATGGGCGCTGGGATTATCGGTTTGGCTATTGTCGTTTTAGCTTATGCGGTGGCTAGTTTTATTATCAGTGCCCTCTATAGTATTGGCACTTAGGTAGTCTTCACAAATCGAAAAATATAGATAGAGGAGAATTTGAGTATTATAAAAATGAAGAATGGTCGAAAAATAAAGACTTTCAATAAAAAACAAACTAGCGATCTTTTGGTCGCTGGTTTGTTTGTTGTTATTTTTCTTTTGGTTTTTTCTTTGGCCTTTGCTCAGGTTGAGGAACTAAAAAAGACGGCTCAGACAGCTGGTTTGCCTCAAGAAATGAATATTCCTATTTTAGTTGGTAGAGTTATCAGAATTTTTTTAGGTTTTGCTGGCTTGATTTTGGTTGTCCTGATTATTTACGGTGGAACACTTTGGTTGACTTCAGGTGGTGAAGAAGAGAAAATCAAAAAAGCTAAGGCCTTGATTCTTAATGCGGTAATTGGTTTAGCTATTATTGTTGTTTCTTATGCGATTACTGTTTTTGTTCTTGAAGCATTATTCTGGGTGAGTGGCAAAGGGGGTGGCAACATCGAGCCTTAAGAATTTAGTTTTAATTTTTGTAATAAAAAAAGACCCCTTTTAAGAGGGGGTCTTTGATTTTTGTCTAATTGTTTGTTTAATTGCTAATTGTATATATCCAATCGAACTTTTCACCAGGAAGCTGATACTCATTTTTGACGGAGTTAATTTCACCAGTTTCGATCGAGGTTTTGATAATCCGGCCGTTTTCATCCAGAAAATCAACGACAAAAGTTACTTTTCCGGGTAGAAGGTGGACAATTTTGTTTTCGAAAGGTGAAATTGTGATTGCAGTATTGCCTGTTCGCATCCTTACCCGGTATTTGGTGGTGTTAATAACAACTCCTCTTTGTAGTGCTGCCTGAGCTAAGAGAGAGTTCTGTATTCTTTGGGCTACTAAATTAGCCCATTGCTTTTTGATGTTAGAGAGGAGGGTCGAATCGTGGGAAGTCGGTTTGCCGTTGGTTTCGAGGTAGGCTTGACAGACTCCGTTTTCTATGCCGAAGCCGAAACGCGCTGTATAGCGATACGTACAATCAGTGAAAATAAGTAGCAATAATACAGTTAAAAGGGCTTTTTTCATTTTACTTTACCTCCTTTTTGAATATTTAAATTTTAGCACATATTTCAACTTTTGTCAAATTTCAAAATTGGACTTTTTTAGTTCTTGTGCTAAATTGTGTTTAATATGAGTTGTTTAGATAATTTAGAGAGAATAAAAAAAATAGACAAAGAAGGCATAGCCGACTTAATTGATGGACTACCTAAACAGTGCCTAAAGGCCTATCAAGAAGCTCGGGAGATAGTTTTACCTAAAGATTTATCGTCAATCAAAAAAATTGTCGTTGTTGGCATGGGTGCGCCAATTCTGGGCGGAGAAATTGCTTATTCAATTATTGAGGATCAATTAAAAATTCCCCTTGTCTTTTGTCGAAGTGGGCAACTGCCAAAAAATATTGATAAAGAGAGCTTGATTATTTTGGCAAGTTTTTCCGGAGAAACCAGAGAAACCTTATCTTGTTTTAACGAAGCTATAGAACAAGGGATGAAAATTTTCGTTATTAGTGGAAGAGGAGAGCTTAAAAAATTGGCGATAAAACATCAACTGCCTCTTTTTAGCTTCACACACCCTGGCATTTCTAGAACTGCACTTGGGTTTTTTATAATGCCAATTTTGGTTCTACTAGAGAAACTTAATCTCATCAGGGTGCAAAATATTCAAATGGAAGCATCTCTTAAAATTCTTGATCGCTTCTCTAAAAAATTTAGACCAGAGATAGAAACAGAAAAAAATGTTGCCAAATATTTGGCTTATTTTATTTTTGATCATACACCCCTTGTTTTGGCACCTCACAAATTTTTACCTGTTGCCAGACGTTGGAAAAATGAGTTTAATGAAAACGCGAAAAGTTTTGCTTTTTTCGACGAATTGCCAGAAGTTTTTCACAATACGATTGAGGGACGCCTGCCCTGGCGTCTAAAAGATGAAATAGCTGTTCTTATTCTTGAAAGTATTAATGAGCCAAAAATTTACCAAAAGAACCTTTATTATTTTGAAGAATTTTTGCGCCAAGAAGATATTCGTTACGAAGTCATCCCAGCCCTAGGAGGCAATTTATTGGTTCAAACTCTATCTCTTATTACAATTGGTGACTGGACAAGTTTTTATTTAGCCATACTCAATAACCAGGATCCGGCACTAAATAAAAAAATTGATTGGCTTAAGTCTCGATCTCTATAAATAATAAATAAAAAAGTCTGGAATCCAAAATAAAATTTTTAAATTTTAATCATTTAGATTTTGGGTTTGTTTGGGATTTTGGATTTTTGTGCTTTGTTTATCTTTATGTTAAAACTAAATTACTTTATTTCTTTTTTGAAAAAAATCTATCATTTCATTAAAATTAATAAACTCGGATCTTTTATTTTCTTTGCTTTCATTTTTATTATTTTGCTTTGGATTGCTTTGCCACCGAATTTAACTTGTCCGGACGGATTCTATCACACTAAAATGGCAATATTAATGAAGGAACAGGGGGTTGCAAAAAATTTTCCCTGGATGTACTTTACTACTTATCGAGAAAATTTTGTTAATCAGCATTTTGGTTATCATCTTTTTTTAATTCCTTTTCTTTTTTTACCATCGCCTAAAAATTTAGACGCCTTTTCCTTAGAAATAGAACCTTTGCTTAAAACAAAACTAGCCACTGTTATTTTATCCAGTTTTGTTTTTTTATTAATTTATTGGTGGTTAAAAAAAGAAAAAGTTAAAGGAGCCATCCTTTACAGTCTCTTGCCTCTTTTTATTTGGCCATTTGTTGTTCGAATTACCCTAACTAGAGCACCATCTATTTCCGTTGTTCTTCTTTTCTTTGGTATTTATCTAATTGTCAAACATAAATATTTCTGGCTGGCAATTCTTTCTTTTATTTATGTTTGGACTTATGGAGCATGGCCGCTTATTCTTTTGGCCACGCTTACCTATGTTCTGTCTGTCTCTCTAAAGAATGTTATCGAAAGTTGGACTAATTTAATTCAAAATTCAAAATTTAAAATTCAAAACTACAGTTTAAGGTTAAAAATTTTTATTATTACTTTTATAAAACAATTTCTTGTTAAAACGAATTTGGTATTGATTCTTGCTAGCATTCTTGGTTCGGTCTTTGGTTTAACCATTAATCCTTATTTCCCAAAAACTTTCGGTTTTCATTGGTTTGAATTAATAAAAATTGCTGTTATTAACTATCATGCCAAAATTGGCGTTGGTGCTGAGTGGTACCCTTTAGAGCCATTTAGCTTAATTCTTGTCTCTTTGCCCATTCTTATTCTCTGGTTGGTGGCAACAGCTTGGTTTTTTGTTCAAATTAGAAATCAGTCAAAAACTTGTTGGTTCTTTTTTGCTTTTTCTCTTTTCTTTTTGCTCTATACTTTTAAGGCGAGACGAAACATTGAATATTTTACCCCATTGGCAATAATTTTTAGCGGCTTGAGCTTAAAATCTTTTTGGCAGTCAATTAACTGGCAAAAATATTTTTTAAAAATTAAGGAGCTATTTCACGCTCCTTATGGATTAGTGAATTTTATTTTGGCTATTTTTTTAGGGACATCAGTTATCTTTTTTATTGGTTATTATTTTCAAGCTGGGTTTTTAAAATCCTATCGTTCATTTAGGGAAAATAGTATTTCGATGAGTTATTTACAAAAAGCTTCGTTTTGGTTAAGGACCAATACATTGCCGGGCGAAATTGTTTATCAAAGTACTTGGGATATCTTTCCTGTGCTTTTTTATTTCAATCATCAAAATTATTATCTCAATGGTTTAGACCAAACTTTTTTCTACGAATATAATCAGGAACTTTTTAAAAAGTGGGATAAAATTTGGAAAGGTCGATTAGCCATTAATGAATTAGCCTCAACAATTAAGAATGATTTTAAGAGTTCCTATATTTTAATTGAAAATAGCTCCTGGAAAACAGAAAAAATGTTACCTCTTTTTAAAAAGTCAAAAGATTTCGAAAAGGTTTATGAAGATATCGAGGCGATAATTTATAAAATAAAATAAACTCTATTCTAAAATGCTTATTAAAAAAATTGTTAAAAATAAGACCCC
>FWPU01012414.1_pt1 | contig 11291 bp, 10 predicted proteins | sample 2228361 | NCBI WGS metagenome assembly FWPU01 (sample SAMEA103939777, study PRJEB20133) | metagenome | reverse complement strand
CGGGCGGGTGGGGGCGCGGCGGCGGCACGGGCTCCGACTTTCCGCCCCCCAGCTCGGCCGGGGGCGCGTCGGGGACCTCCCGCGCGGGGTGCTCCGGCCGCGGTCGCGCGAGACCGCACCGGTCGTGCGCATCGACGACGGCGCGGCGCAGCTCCTCGTCGATCTCTCCGTCCGGCGGGAGATCGTAGTCGAGCTCGAACTCGCGCACCCCGCGCGCGAGCGGGTCGACCGGATAGCCCATGTTCTGGAGCCGCCGCCGGATCCCCTCCTCGGTGGCGGGGTCGCCCGGATCGACCCACACCTCCCGCTCGATCGGCGCGGGGGCGCCGGGCGGCGTGAACTTCACGCGCACCTTCTCGATCCGCCCCTCCTTCTCCTCCGTGAGGTAGCCCCCGCCGTCCGTCATGCCTGCGCGGCGCTCGCCGTCGGGGAACTCCACCTCGTACGGAATCTCGTCGTGCCCCTCGCCGCGGCGCTCGAGGAGAAAGATCTCGATCCGCGTGACCTCGCGCTCGAAGCGGACCTCAAGGGGCCGCTCGGTCGCGCGCTGGAGGTCGTGGGCGGGGATCTTCGCAACCGCGATGTACTCGAAGTCGCCCTCGTCGGTGCGGCTCGCGGGCTCCACCTTGAGCTCTGCGCGCGCGCGGGCGCCCTCGACCCTCGCGTCGATCCGCCCCACGAGGACGAGAGGGGCCGCCTGGGAGGCAGATGGGTTCGGTGCGACGCTCATGCGACCAAAAAGCGTAGCACCGACAAGAAGCCGCCGCAATAGGGTGCGACGCACGCACGCGATCGCCGATCCTCCGGCTCCGAGCGCGCCGGTCGGGCGGCGCGGCGGCGCGCGCGCGGCCAGCCCCTTGCGCGGCGGCGCGCGGAGGGTATGATGACCCTTCCCCCGACAAAAAAAGGAAGAGGTGACCCGGTGATCGTGCGCGAGCGCCCGATCGGCGCTTTTGAACTCGTCGGCCCGCACGACGTGGCGGTCGGGCTCACGCCCGAGCAGGTCGCGCGGCTCGCGAGCGTGCGCGATCCGCGAACGCTCGTCGATGTCGTCGCGCGGGAGCCCGCGCTCCGCCCGATCGCGCGCGCGTTTCGCTACTTCCTTGCAGAGGAACAGGATCCGGAGGAGGGGCTGCGCGAGCTCGCGCAGAGCCTCGACCGCAGGCGCGCGGCCCTGTCCGCGCCCTCGCCCGCGCCCCCGCCCGCTGACGTCGCGTCCGGCGCGGCGCCGCTCGGCGCCGTCGCCCTCAGCGGGCCGGAAACGTCACGGTGAACGTGCTGCCCCGGCCGGGCTCGCTCTGGAGCGAGACCGTGCCGCCCGCCTGCTGCACGATGTGCTTTACGATCGCGAGCCCGAGGCCCGTCCCGCCCGCCTCGCGCGAGCGGGACTTGTCGATCCGGTAAAAGCGCTCGAAGACGCGCGCCTGCTCCTCCAGGGGGATTCCCGGCCCCGTGTCGGAGACGGAGATCTCCACCGCGCCGCCGCTTGGGGCCGCGCGCGCCGCGATCCGGACCTCGCCGCCTTCGGGCGTGAACTTCGCCGCGTTGTCGATGAGGTTCCTGAGCGCCCGCTCGAAGCGTTCGCGCGGAGCTGCGGCGCGCGGGAGGCCCGCGGGGATCGTGCGCACGAGGCGCAGCCGCTTCTTCGCGAAGACGGGCTCGAAGGGCGCGAGAACGGCGTCCACGGCTTCCTCGACGGGGACCGCGTCGGCGGGGGGCTGCCGCCCTGCGCCGGCCTCGAGCGCAGAGAGGGTGAGGAGGTCGTCGACGAGCCGCTCGAGGCCCTCGACGTGCCGGCGCAGGACCTCGAGAAAGCGCGGGCCGGCCTCCGGGTCGCGGATCGCGCCGTCCTCCAGCGTCTCCAGGTACCCCTTCACGAGCGCGACGGGCGTCCGCAGCTCGTGCGAGACGTTGGCCACGAACTCGCGCCGCAGCCGCTCGTAGCGCTCGGCCTCCGTCACGTCGCGAAGGAGCACCACCGCGCCGGCCGGACGGCGCGGATCGGCCCCGAAGGGCGCCGCGCGCGCCTCGCAGATGCGGCGTTCGGCGCCGGGGCCGCGCGCGATCGCGAGTCGCGCCTCCGCTGGGCGGCCCTCCGCAAGCGCGCCGCGCGCGAGCTCGGCCAGCTCCGCGCCCTGGCGAATCGCGTCCACGAGGCGCGTTCCGAGGGGCGGCGGGGCGGAGAGGCCGAAGAGGTCCGCCGCGGCCTCGTTGAACAGGAGAAGGCGGCCGCCGGAGTCCACGGCGGCGAGCCCTTCTCCGAGCCCCGAGACGACCGCCCGCAGCTCGTCGCGCTCGTCGGCGATCGTGCGCAGGCGCGCCTCTAGAGTGGCCGCCATCTCGCGCACCGCGCGCGCGAGCCGCCCGAGCTCGTCGTCGCGGTCATCCGCGTCCGTGCGCGGCATGGGCGCGCCGGAGGCGACCGCGCCGGCGGCGGCGGTGACCTCGTGGACGGCGCGCGCGAAGGCGCCGAGGGCGAGCGCGGCCGAGACGACCGCCGCGGCCCCGAGCGTCGCGGCGATCGCGGCGATGCGGCCGTAGGCCCCGCCGATTCGCCTCGCCAGAATGTCCGCCGGGAGCGCGGCGCGCACCGTTCCGGAGCTCGGGTCTTCGGGGTCCGCGCGGAGCGCCACGTAGAGCATGTCGCGCTTGAGCGTGTCGCTTCGCCGCAGCGACGTCCCGGCGCCGCGCTCGCGCGCCTCGCGCACCTCGGGGCGGGCGGCGTGGTTCTCCATGGCGGCGGGGTCGCGGTCGGAGTCCCCGAGCACGCGCCCGTCCGGGGCGATGAACGTGAATCGCGCGCGCGCCTCGCGCCCGAGCCGCTTCGCCAGCGCGTCGAGGGCGGCGGCGTCTCCGGCGCGCAGGGCGGAGCGGGCCGCCTCGCGCCCGAGGGCCGCCTCGGCGCGCAGCATCTCCTCGGTGGCCGCGCGCGTCTCAGAGCGCACGAGCAGGGCCGCGCCGGCCGCGGCCGCGAGGAGCGGGAAGAGGGCGAGCAGCGCGACCGCAAGGAAGAGCCGACGGAAGAGCGGCGAGCGGAGCAGGAGAAGGCGCGGGCGCGGCATCAGGGGGCGTGTTCCCGGAAGCGGTACCCGTAGCCCCGCACGGTCTCGATCCAGGCGGCGCCGGCCTCTCCGAGCTTGCGGCGGATCGCGGCCACGTGGGCGTCGATCACGCGGTCCGTGACGACGGCGTCCTCTCCGAGCGCGCCGTCGATCAGCTCGCTCCGGGTCAGCGCGCGCCCGGGGCGCTCTGCGAGGAAGCGGAGGAGGTCGAACTCCGTGGCCGTGAGGGGCACCGGGGTGCCGGCGACCGTGACCTCGCGCTTTCCGGTGTCGATGCGCACCGGGCCCGCCTCGAGGATTGGCGGCCCCTCGGCGGCGCGCGCGGCGCGGCGCAGGATCGCCTTGATCCGGGCGGCGAGCTCGCGCGGGCTGAAGGGCTTCGTCACGTAGTCGTCCGCTCCGAGCTCGAGCCCCACCACGCGGTCCGTCTCCGCCGTCCGGGCAGTGAGCAGGATCACCGGGACATGCGCGCTCGTGCGGCCGGCGCGCAGCCGCTTGAGCACCTCGAATCCATCGAGCCCGGGCAGCATGAGGTCGAGCACGACGAGGTCGGGGCCGAAGCGGCGCGCGGCTTCGAGCGCGGCGATCCCATCGCGGGCGGCCTCGACTCGGTAGCCCTCCTTCTCCAGGTTCCAGCGCAAGAGCTCCACCATGTCCGGCTCGTCCTCGACGATCAGGACCTTCTTCACGGCGCGCCTCCCTTCGGCGGGGCCTCGTCGTGATGGTGCCGCACCTCGCGTCCCTCGACGAGGTAGATCACGTCCTCGGCGATGTTCGTCGCGTGATCGGCGACCCGCTCCAGGTTGCGGGAAATCAGGATCAGCGAGAGCGCCCGCGAGATCGTCTGCGGGTCCTCCATCATGTAGGCGATCATGGCGCGAAAGACGTCGTCGCGCAGTGCGTCGACCTCATCATCCTCGGAGAGCACGCGACGCGCCAGCGCCGCATCCCCGCGCACGAACGCGTCGAGGGCCTCCCGCAGCATCTTCATGGCGCGCTCGGCGATCAGGGGCGTGAAGGCCACCTTCTTAAGCGGCGCCTCGCCGAGCAGCGTCTGCACCGACTGCGCGATGTTGACCGCCTGGTCCGCCACGCGCTCGATGTCCCCGGCAATCTTGATCGCCATGATGAGGAAGCGCAGGTCGGCCGCCACGGGCTGGCGCCGCGCGATGAGCGCGGTGGCGCGGCGGTCGATCTCGATCTCGAGCGCGTTCACCTCGCGCTCGGCCTCGTGGACGCCCGCAAGGCGCGCGGGGTCGCGGTGCGCGAGCGCCCCGGCGGCGTCTTCGAGCGCCCGCTCGGCGAGCGACCCCATGCGGAGGAGCCGCTCCTTGAGGAGCGCGAGCTCCTCGTCGAAGTGGCGGTGGGGGACGATCTCGCTCTCATCCGAAGCGGCCGGTGACATACGCCTCCGTGCGCGGGTCCGCGGGGTTGGTGAAGATCTTTTCCGTCGGGCCGACCTCGACGAGGCGCCCCGAGAGGAAGAAGGCGGTGCGGTCGGAGACGCGCGCCGCCTGCTGCAAGTTGTGCGTGACGATCGCGATCGTGTAGCGGCGCTTGAGCTCCTCGATCAGCTCCTCGATCTTGGCGGTCGAGATCGGGTCGAGGGCGGACGCCGGCTCATCCATGAGCAAAACCTCGGGAGAGGTGGCGATCGCGCGGGCGATGCAGAGGCGCTGCTGCTGCCCGCCCGAGAGCGCGAGCGCGCTCGCGTGGAGCTGGTCCTTCACCTCGTCCCAGAGCGCCGCCGCGCGCAAGCTCCGCTCCACGATCTCGGCAATCTCCGCGCGCGAGCGCCCGCCGGCGACGCGGAGCCCGTACGCAACATTTTTCCAAATCGACGTTGGAAATGGATTCGATTTTTGAAATACCATTCCAACGCGCCGCCGGATCACCGTGGGGTCGGCGTGCGGCGCGTAGATGTCCTCGCCGTCGAGCAGCACCGCCCCGCTTGTGCGCGCGCCGGGAATCAGCTCGTTCATGCGGTTGAGGGCGCGCAAGAACGTCGACTTCCCGCATCCGGAGGGGCCGATGAGGGCGAGGCACTCGCGCTCGTGGATGCTGAGCGTGACGCGCTCCACGGCGGCGGCGGGAGCGTCTCCGTAGCGCACCGTGAGCTCGCGCACGTCCACCTTGACCGTCACCATCGCGCCCTCCGCCGCATCCGCGCCCGGAGCGCGATCGCCGCCGCGTTGGCGAGGAGCACGAGCGCGAGCAACACCAGCGCCGTCGCCGCGGGAAGCTCGGGCGGGACGTTCGGAACCTGCGTCGCCATGATGAACAGGTGGTAGGGAAGCGCCATCACCTGGTCCCAGATCGACGAGGGAAGGTGCGGGAGCGAGAAGGCGGCCGCCGTGAAGAGAATCGGGGCGGTCTCTCCGGCCGCGCGCCCAACCCCGAGGATCGCCCCCGTGAGGATTCCCGGGAGCGCGTTCGGGAGGACGACACGGCGCACCGTCTGCCACCGCGTCGCGCCGAGCGCGAAGCTCGCCTCGCGGAGCGAGTCGGGGACGGCGCGGAGCGCCTCCTCGGAGGCGGTGATCGCGACCGGTAGGATAAGGATCGCCAGCGTCGCGCACCCCGCCGCGATCGACGCCCCGAACCCGCAAAAGATCACAAAGAACGCGAGCCCGAAGAGGCCGTGCACGATCGACGGCACGCCCGCGAGATTAAGGATGGCGAGGCGCGCTGCGCGGGCGAGGCGTGAGTCCCCGGCGATCTCGCGGAGGTAGACGGCCGCGAAGACGCCGAGCGGAAGCGCGAGCGCGAGCGTCCCTGCGACCAGAATCGCCGTGCCGGCGATTGCGGGCAGAATTCCGCCCGCGCGCATCCCGTCGCGGGGCGGCTCGGTCAAGAACTCGATCGAGATTCCCGGCGCGCCGCGCGCGATCAGCACGGCCAGGATGGCCGCAAGGGGCGCGAGCACGGCGGCGGTCGCGGCGCAAAGGAGCGCGTGCGCCGCCACCTCGCACGCGCGGGCGGCCCGCCCTCCGCTCACGATCCTCGCCCCCCAGAGCGGTCGCGGACCCGGCGGAGCAGGGCCGCGGCGCCGCCGTTGACAACGAGCGCGATCGCGAAGAGCAGCGCGGCGATCGCGAAGAGGGCGTGGTAGTGCGCGCTCCCGTGGACGGTCTCGCCCATCTCGGCGGCGATTGTCGCCGTCATGGTGCGGACCGGGGAGAGCGGATTCGCCGTCACGACCGCGGCGTTGCCGGTGACCATCCAGACGGCCATGGTCTCCCCGATCACGCGCCCGACCCCGAGCATGCCGGCCGCCAGGACGCCGGGCGCGGCCGCCGGAAGCACCACGCGCCACGAAGTCTGCCAGCGGTTGGCTCCAAGCGCGAGCGAGGCCTCGCGGTAGCTCCTCGGCACCGCGGAGAGCGCGTCCTCGGCGATCGAGACGATCGTGGGGAGGGCGAGCACCGCGAGGGCGATCGCCCCCGTAAGCGCCGTGAGCCCGGTGCGGAGCTCGAAAAGATCCGCGAGGAGCGGCGCAAGGAAGGCGAGCCCCGCATACCCGACCACGACCGAGGGAATCGCCGCCAGCATTTCCACGGCGGGCTTGAGCGCCTCGCGAAGGGCGGGCGGCGCCACCTCCGCGATGAAGAGCGCGGCCGCGACGCCGAGCGGAAGCGCGATCGCGAGCGCGCACGCGGAGACGAGGGCCGTCCCGCAGAGGAGCGGCAGCACCCCGAAGCGCGGCGGCTCCGAAATGGGGTACCAGTCCGAGGAGAAGAAATTCGAGAGCGGCACCTCGTGGAGGAGGGCCGCCGCCTCCTTGAAAAGGAAAATCGAGATCAGGAGGACGGCGGCGATCGAGGAGAGGCCAGCCGCGCGGACCGCGACCTCCGCGATCCGCTCGCCAACGCGCCGTTCGGGCCGCAAGGGACGCGCGCCTCCGCCGCCCGTCACTCCGCGACCACCCGCAGCGGGACGAATTCCTCGCGGCGGACGATGCGCTGGCCGCTGTCGGAGAGGACGAACTCAATAAAGTCCTTTACAGTTCCCTCCGGCGCCCCGGGCGTGTAGAAGAAGAGCGGCCGCGCGATCGGATACGTCCCCGCGATCGCGGCCTCCACGCTGGGCAAGACATGCGGAGTGGATGCGTCCTTCGCGACCGCGATCGCCTTGTTCTTCGGCGAGAGATACCCGAGCCCGTAATAGCCGATCGCGTCGGGGTTCCTTGCGATCTCGTCGTGAATCGCCTGGGAGGAGGGCATCATGAGGACCGTCTTCGCGAACTCCTCCGGCCCGACGGCGTTCCCGCGCCGGACGATCTCCTCGAGGAAGTAGACGTGCGTGCCGCTATTGCGTTCGCGCGAAAGGACCACGATCGGCCGGTCCGGGCCGCCGAACGCGCTCCAGCGCGAGACCTTTCCCGTGAAGATCTCGGAGAGCTCCGCGATCGTAAGCCTCGCGACGGGATTCGCGGGGTGGACCGCAACCACGAGCGCGTCGATCGCCACCTTGACCTCTTTTGGGGCGCGCCCCGACTTCTTCGCGAGCTCGAGCTCCTTCGGCTTGATCGCCCGCGAGGACTGGGCGATGTCGCAGGTCCCGTTTACGAGCGCAGCGATTCCCGTCCCCGAGCCGCCGCCGGTGACCGCGATCGATACGTCGGGGCGACTCTTCATGAACGCCTCGGCCCAGGCGTTCCCGAGATTCACCATGGTGTCCGACCCCTTCACCTGAATCGCGGCGGCGGCCCGGGGGGCCCCGCCGGCGCCGCGATCGCAGCCCGCCGCCCCGAAAAGCGCAACGGCGGACCCGAGAGCGAGCGCGAAGAGCGAAGGCGTGCGCATGCGATCTTTCTCCTCGCCCCGAGGGTACGCGGCGCCCGCAAAGCGCGGAAGAACGGTTGTTGAAGATCTTGTGAATTTCGCGGGCGAACTCTTCCCCGTGAAATTCTCAGGATCTTTGCGGACGGTTCGCGACAGATCGGCAGGGGCGTGCGACGATAACGCCAGAAGAAAGGAAAGGAGGAAACCGATCGTGGGCACACAATCGCAATGGACGGGTTCGCGCGGCGGGCTTCTTGCGCTCGTCGTGGCGCTCTCGCTCGCCGCTGCCGCCGCGCAGGCGCACGACGGGGCGGCGGAGAAGGGGGCCGGGGCCGGTCCCGCGCGCGACGACCACGACGCGCGGATCGAGCGCCTCGAGCGCGAGATCGAAGCTCTCAAGGCCGAGCGAGAGACCGCGCGGCGGCGCAGAGAGGACGCAGGCGCCGCCGATCGGGTCGAGCCGCAGCCGCAGCCGCATCCGGAGCGGCAGCCAGCGGCTCCGGACGACCCGTGGCTCGACGAGAAGTTCCGGAAAAAGTGGGGCGAGAAGGCGGCCGTCTCGTGGAAGGAGGGCTTTCACCTTCTCTTCTTTGACGAGGAGGAGCCGGACCCAACGAAGCGAGTTCTCCACCGATTCTCGCTCAACGGGCGTCTCCACGCGGACCTGCGGCTATTTGCCGACGACGAGCACCCGCAGCGAAATCGATTCTTTCTACGGCGGATCCGCCTCAACGGGAACGGAACGTTCTACCGCTATTTCAGCTTCATGGTCGAGGCGGAATTCGGGCAATCGAGCGTCACTATCCGGGATGGCTACATCAACGTGGGATTCCTGAAGGAGCTCCAGTTCCGGGTCGGGCAGTTCAAGGAGCCGTTCGGACTCGACCACATAACCTCTTCGCGCTATCTCAACTTCGTCGAACGGAACATGCTCCAGGGCACGGTGGCGGCCGTGGACTTCGATATGGGGGCCATGGTGTGGGGAGACCTCGGATTCGCCACCTGGCAGCTCGCGGTCCAGAACGGGACCAGCACCGACACGCCGGACAACAACGACGACAAGGACATCAACGCGCGGGTCGTCTTGCATCCGTTTGCGGAAAGAAAGGGACACCTGCTCGAGCACCTGCTCCTCGGGGGGAGCTTTAACTACGGGCACCAAAACGGGTTCCTCGGGCGTTACCGCACGGAAGGGGTGAACGGCGGCACCAACCCGAGCGGGCGCGCGAGCGAGTTTTTCACCTACCGGAACGCAGCCGGCGGGATCCTGCAATCGCAGAGAGGCGGGCGCACGCGCTGGGGGCTGGAGGCGCGGCTGAGCATCGCCCCGATCACGGTCCAGGGAGAGTACGGCCAGGTGATCGTCGAGGATATCGAGTTCGCCGGAAACGAGCAGGACATTCAGACGCAGGGCGCGTACGTGGACGTTCTCTACATGATCACGGGGGAGGATTATCCCTGGTCGAAGCGGGTCGTGCCGCGGCGAAACTTCGATCTCTTCGAGGGGGGCGGGGGCGCCTGGCAGGTGGGATTGCGCTGGGACTGGCTGCGCGTCGAGCGCGACGCGATTCGCCGGCTCGGCGCAAGCGGCGCGAACGAGGTCCACGCGCTGGTGGTCGGAATCAACTGGTACTGGAATCCGTACGTGAAGCTTCAGCTCAACTACAACCGAAACTGGTTCAACGACGACCCTGCCTATCTGGACGAAGACGCGGAGGACGCGTTCCTGCTCCGGTTCGCTGTGGATTTCTGAGGCGCGCGCGGCGCCGCGGCGCGATCCCGTGTTCGCCATCCACCTTGCCCTGGGGCCGCGGCCCAATTCCGCGCTCGCCATCCACCTTGCCGCGGGGCCGCGCGTGGGGTATCAGGGAGGTCATGAGCCCGTTCGACCCGCACGAGCTGCCCGCCCGGTGGCGGGCTCGCTTTCCGCAGGCGCAGCGCTGCGTCTACCTCATGACGAACTCCATGGGCGCCATGCCGGATACCGTGCCGGCGGCCCTCGCCGAGTACGCGCGGACCTGGGCGGAGAAGGGGGCGCTCGCCTGGTTTTCGGACTTCCTGCCCCGACTGCGCGCGACGGGCGACCACGTCGGGCGAATCATCGGGGCGCCGCCGGGTCACGTCATGATTCAGCAAAACGTGTCGACTCTTTATGCGACGCTGCTCTCGGCGCTCGATTTCCCGCACGGCACGGCGAACGGGACCTTCGCGCCCGCCGACGCCGCGCGGCGCGACAAGATCGTATATACGGACCGGAGCTTTCCGACGATCCACCACGTCTCGGAGCGCGCGGCCGCGGGCGCGCGGTGCGTGGTGGTGCGAAGCCCCGACGGGATGGACGTGCCCACGGAGCTCGTGCTCGAGGCGATCGACGAGGAGACGCGGCTTGTCACGCTCGACCATGTCTTCTTCGGGTCGAGCGCGATGATGGACGTCCCTGCGATTGTCCGGCACGCGCACGAGCGGGGCGCGCTCGTGTGCGTGGACGTCTACCAGTCGGTCGGCGCGGTGCCCATCGACGTGCGCGCGTGGGACGCCGACTTCGTGGTGGGCGGCTCGCACAAGTTCCTGTGCGGCGGGACGGGCGCGGGCTTCCTCTATGTGCGCGGCGATCATCTCGCGCGGCTCGAGCCGCGCGTGACCGGGTGGCTCTCGAGCGAGAACGCGCTCGACATGGAGTTCCGCTCCATCCGCTACCGCGAGGGCATCGAGCGCTGGACAGGCGGGGCTCCCTCGGTGGCGCCGCTCTACGTCGCGCCCTGCGGATACGACGTCATTCTCGCGATCGGGGTGGAGCGGATCCGCGCGCACCACCTCGCCCTCGGGCGGCGGGCCATCGAGCGCGCCGGCGAGCTCGGGCTGCGCGTCACGTCTCCGCGCGAGGACGCGCGCCGCGGGGCCTGCGTGCACGTGGACTTCGAGGGGATCGAGCGCGTGGCCGCGGCGCTTCCCGAACGCGGAATCCTCTGTCATTACCGGCGGTCGTACGGAGGGTTCCGGATCGCGCCGCATTTCTACAACACGATCGAGGACATCGACGCGCTCTTCGATGCGATCGCCGAGCTGCGCGCGGTCCCCTGACCGGGCAAGAGCGCGCGGCCCTCTCCGTCAGTCTTTCTGAAGCGAGCGGAGCGCGTCGAGCTCCGCCTGGCACTCGGCGACGGCGGCCGCGCGGCCGGCCGAGCGGGCGAGGGCGATCGCGCGCTCGAGGTCGCGCGCTCACTCGTCGAGGCGCCCCAGCCGTCGGTTGACGCGCGAGGCGCGCGCAAAGTAGTCCGCGGCGCCCGCGAGGTCGCGCTGTTTTTCGGAGATGCGCCCGAGCGCGCGGAGGTCGTCCGCGAGGGCGAGCGCGTCCTCCGCGTCGCGGTCGAGCGCGAGGGCCGTCTCGAAGGCCGCGCGCGCGGCGGCAAGGTCTCCGAGCGCTTCAAGGGCGGCGCCCTCGGCC
>FWPU01007100.1_pt1 | contig 11291 bp, 8 predicted proteins | sample 2228361 | NCBI WGS metagenome assembly FWPU01 (sample SAMEA103939777, study PRJEB20133) | metagenome | reverse complement strand
ACCATCTAGCCATCTCCGAGGTGGACCTGAGGGGATTCGAACCCCTGACCTCTACAGTGCGATTGTAGCGCTCTCCCAACTGAGCTACAGCCCCGCTCGTTAACCGCTTCAAAGTATAGCAAATGCGCCAGATTCCGTCAAAACAGGCAGAGGGCGCAGCAAGTAGCACCCCTATCCATCAAATCATACTTGACGAGACTCTAGGGCGGAGCTGCCAGCACGGTCACCGGCAGGGGGCGGTTCATGCGGTGGCGTAAAGCAGTCTTGTAGTCGACGTCGATGGCCCAGCCCCGTTTCAATAGGGAGGAAACGTGATGACGGGCGGCTACGTCCACCACCAAAAAGGGGCCCTCCACCGTGCCGTCCGGCCAGAGGATCCAGACCTTGCGGTTCAGATCGCCCCGCCGGAGCAGGGCCACATACCCCACGCACTCCGGGCAAGGGTCGATCTGGGCCCTCTGAAGCCGATACGCGACCACTTCCCGCATGATTCCGGGATTGTAGTACATGGCCAGGCCGTGGAGGGGCAGAGGCGAGGGCTCGCTGTAGGCAGGGGAGAGAGCCTCCCAGGTGTCGCCTCCTTTGCCCAACGCCTGTCGGGTGCCATCGAGCCGGGGAAGGTCAGCTGTGGCCGTGGGCGTTGCGGTCCCTTCCTCGGCAGTTTCATCCGCGGGTAGGAGGCGGAAGGGCATGGCCGTTGCGGCCGCGACCAGCCCCGTGCCGGTCCAGCGATATGCGCCCGGGTAGAAGCGGCCGTCCATCTGGGATCCAACGGCCAGGAATGTGGTACCGGCTTCGCCTTCCTCCAGGGCAACCTGGGGAAGTGGCGTGGCCATCGCGGTGGGGAAAGGGGTGGGTGGCGGCGAGGGCCCCACCGCCGGTAGGGTGGGCGTGGACGTACCATCGGGCCCCGCTGGCGGTGACGGCGCGGTGGGGGACGGCACAAAGCGGAAACTGCTGTTGCGATAAAAGTTCGGATCCTCCGGTTCGGGCGTGGGCGAAGGAGTATAGCGGAAGCTGCCTTCATAAAACAGCCTTGCGCCTCCATCCCCGCTCTCGCCGCTGCTACGCTGAACCTGGGCCTGGCCGGCCTGGCGCCAGCCAAGGGCCAACAGCACTGCCAGCAGCAGGCCAGGCAGGGAGCGACGCCACAACAGCGCCCCCCAATTTGTGACCGCCCCCCGACTGCCCGTCGCGGCCCGCGGCCGCGACGAAGCAGGGGCGGGCTTTACTCCCACCGGTCGCATAGACAACCCTTCCCATAAATGCAAGATGAACACGAAACGATCGAAATCAAAACCATCGAGATGAAACATCCCAGCCGACGGCTGGACCAGCCGGGCCAGGCAAGGTACCCAGGTGAGTTTTGGACCATCTGGAGTCTACTGGAGCGCACAAAATTTGACAAGATTTCATAATATAACACCCTGTGCTGTCACCAAAACCGTCAAAATCCTGTCAAATTTAAAGAGATGTCCCCAACGAAGGTCGTTCAGGTTTCATGCAGCCCCCCAAGACGGCTGCCTGTCCGTCCCCCGCAGCCCACAACCATCTCCCCTCTGACAATCTGCACAAAAATCGACTTGACAAGCGTTAACAAACGGCAAAACCTCTCCTGATTGCGTCGCAAACACCCGCGCGAGCAGATTTTTCGGCACCAATCATCATGCAAAATGCACAAAATATATTATCCATCTTCGGTGCTTTTGCCATGGAATCGCCCCCAGATCGCCTGGTAAATTGGGCCCCGAAGTGTTACCCACAGGCATGTATGTGCAGATTAAACAAGAAGGGGAACGAAAGGAGAAGTCGTTCACCATGAACAATACCATGAACAATATCGAGGCCCTGAAGGCCAGCAAACGCCCCCTGGACGTCATCGAAGACATTTATCGCTGGGCAGAAGAAGGGTTCGAAGCCATTCCGCCGGAGCAGTATGACCTCCTGAAATGGTATGGCCTGTTTCATCGCAAACAGACGCCAGGGTACTTCATGCTGCGCATGCGCATTTCCAATGGCCTCCTGGATACTTACCAGCTGCGGACCCTGGCCGGCATTTCTCGAGACTTTGGCCAGGGAGTGGGGGACTTCACCACCCGCCAGAACATTCAGCTACGCTGGATCGAAATCGAACAGGTCCCGGAGCTCTTCCAGCGCCTCCACGAAGCCGGCCTCACCTGCCAGCAGACCGGCATGGATAACTTCCGCAATGTCACCGGCTGCCCCGTGGCCGGGCTGAGCCGGGATGAGTTCCTGGACGCCCGGCAGCAGGCGGTGGCCACGGCCCTCTCGCTGCTGGGCCGGGAATTCGAAAACCTACCCCGCAAGTTCAACATCTCCATCAGCGGCTGCCGCTACGACTGCGCCCACGCCCAGAGCAACGACATCGGCCTGATCCCGGCCATGCGCCGGGTGGGCAAGCACCTGGTCAAAGGTTTCAACGTGCTGGTGGGCGGCGCCCTGGGCGGCACCACGCCCCACTTGGCCGAATCGCTGGATGTCTTCGTACGGCCGGAAGAGGCCACCGCCCTCTGCCGGGCCCTCCTCACCGTCTTCCGAGACCACGGCAACCGGGAAAATCGCAAGGAGGCGCGCCTGAAATGGCTGATCTGGGACTGGGGCATGGAGCGCTTCCGGGCTGAGGTGATGAAAGTCTACGGCGCCGGGCTGCCCCCCGCCGGCGAGAGCCAGCTCTACCCCCACCACGCCGCCCTCCTGGAGCGGGATCATCTGGGCGTCCACCCCCAGAAGCAGCGGGGGCTCAACTACGTGGGCCTGCTGGTGCCGGTGGGCCGCTTCACCGCCCAACAGCTCTTCGACCTGGCGGACCTGGCCGACCGCTACGGCAGCGGTGAAGTCCGCCTGACCAACGACCAGAACGTCATCATCCCCAATGTGCCGGACGCGCACCTGCCGGACCTGCTGGCAGAGCCCCTGCTCCAGGAGTGGAGCCCCACCCCGTCCGGCATTCTGCGTGGCCTGGTTACCTGTACTGGCAAAGATTATTGCCACTTCGCCCTCAACGACACCAAGGGCATCTCCCTGGCCATCGCCCGAGAACTGGAAAAGCGCTTCCCCGAGGTGGATCGAACGGTGCGTATCAACGTCTCTGGCTGCATCCATGCCTGTGGCCGCCACCGGGCCAGCGAGCTGGGGCTTCAGGCGCAGCGGGTGCGCCTGCCCGATGGAGCCATTGTGGATGGCTTCGACATCTTCAAGGGCGGGCAACTGGGCGAAGAGCCCAGGCTGGGCGAGTTGGTCCAGAAGCGGGCTACCCTGGAAGAGACGGTGGCCTATCTGACCGCTGAAATTGCAGCGAAATATCACCCCCTGGCCGAGGCGGCGGACTGACCGGCACGGCCACGCCCCATCGAATCCCTCCTCCAGATGCGGAAAGGCAGTCATACCATGGACCTGAAACACAAGGCAACGGGCATCGAGCTGTTCAGCTTCAAGCCACCCCACATGCGGACGTTCCACCTGACCTGGTTCGCCTTCTTCCTCTGTTTCTTCGGCTGGTTTGGCATCGCGCCCCTGATGGCGGTGGTGCGGGATGAACTCGGCCTGACCCAGGCCCAGGTGGGCAACACCATCATCGCCTCGGTGGCCATTACCATACTGGCCCGCCTGGCCATCGGCTGGGTCTGCGACCGCTTTGGCCCCCGGCGAACCTACGCGGCCCTCCTCATCCTGGGCGCCCTGCCGGTGATGGGCATCGGCCTGGCCAGCGACTACACCACCTTCCTCCTCTTTCGGCTGGCCATCGGTCTTATCGGCGCCTCGTTCGTGATCACCCAGTTTCACACCTCCCTCATGTTCGCCCCCAACGTGGTGGGCACGGCCAACGCCACCACAGCCGGCTGGGGCAACCTGGGCGGCGGCGTCACCCAGATGGTCATGCCCCTGATCTTCTCCGCCTTCCTGGCCCTGGGCGTCAGCCAGGCCATGGGTTGGCGACTGGCCATGGCCGTGCCTGGCGTGCTCATGATCCTGACGGGCATCGCCTACTGCTGTCTGACCCAGGACGCGCCCGACGGCAACTTCCAGGAGTTGCGGGCCCGGGGCGAGATGGCCGCCAGCCGCCAGATGGGCAACACCTTCTGGGAAGCCTGCCGGGATCACCGGGTCTGGGCGCTCTTTGTCATCTACGCGGCCTGCTTCGGCATCGAGCTGACCATCAACAACATCGCCGCCCTGTACTTCACCGACTACTTCAGCCTGGATCTCAAGACTGCCGGCCTGGTGGCCAGCCTGTTCGGGCTGATGAATATCTTCGCCCGTTCCCTGGGCGGCATCCTGGGTGACCGGGCGGGGATTCGCTTCGGCCTGCGGGGGCGGGTCTTCTTCCTGGTGCTGGTCCTGCTGGCCGAGGGGGTGGCGCTCATGGTCTTCTCCCGCATGAACACCCTGGCTCTGGCCATCGGGGCGCTGATCGTCTTCAGCGTGTTCGTGCAGATGAGTGAAGGCGCCACCTACTCGGTGGTCCCCTTCATCAACAAGCGGGCGCTGGGCGCGGTGGCGGGCATCGTGGGCGCCGGCGGCAACACAGGCGCGGTGCTGGCCGGCTTCCTGTTCAAAATCGAATCCCTGCCCTGGCCCCAGGCTCTCCTGATCCTGGGTATGGTGGTGAGCCTGGTCTCCATGGCTGCGCTGCTGGTCCGCTTCTCGTCCGAAGAGGAGCGGGCGGCTCGGGAAGAAATGGAACGCCGTTTGGCCAGCCAGACAGCACTGGTCACCGCGGGCGCCGAATAGCCATCCATCCCTGCAACCGACGAGGACAGCGAACATGTCTCAGATGACACGCCAGCCGGTCGACCGCTGGGTTAAGAGCTACTGCCCCTATTGCGGCGTGGGCTGTGGCCTGCTGGTGGGTGTCCACCAGGACCGCGTGGTCAAAGTGAAGGGAGATCCGGACCATCCCTCTAGCCAGGGCGACATCTGCGCCAAGCCGGTCTACCTGCCGCCCGTGCTCCAGACGCCCGACCGCCTCTGCCACCCGCAGATGCGCACCCACCGGGACGAGGAGTTCCGCCAGGTGAGCTGGGACACGGCCCTGGAGCACGTGGCTCGGCGCCTGGAGCAGATCCTAGCAGAACATGGTCCGGACGCCATCGGCTTCTACGGCTCCGGCCAGTTCACCACCGAGGATTACTACCTGGTCAACAAATTCGTGAAGGGCTTCCTGGGCACCAACAACTTTGACGCCAACTCCCGCCTCTGCATGGCCTCGGCCGTGGCCGGCTATGTCCGCGGGCTGGGCGCCGATGGCCCACCGCCCTGCTACGAGGACATCCAACACGCCGACTGCTTTTTCCTCATCGGCACCAACATGGCCGACTGTCATCCGGTGCTGTACCAGAAGATCCGCAGGCGCAAGGCGGAGGATCCGGACCGGGTCCGGGTGATGGTGGTGGATCCCCGACGGACCCGCACCGCGTCCATCGCCGATCTGCACCTGCCCATTCGCCCGGGCAGCGACGTGGCCCTCCTGAACGGCATGCTCCATGTGCTCCTGGAGGCTGGCCTGGTGGACCATGGGTTCATCGCCGGGCACACCCGAGACTTCCACCAGGTGGCCACGGCCGTCCAGGCCTACCCGCCTGCCCGGGCGGCCGCCCTCTGCGGCATTGAGCCCAAGCTGCTGGTGGAGGCCGCCATGGCCTTCGGCAAGGCCCAGGCGGTCCTCTCTTTCTGGAGTATGGGGATGAACCAGAGCACCCAGGGCGTGGCTAAAAACAGCGCCCTGCTCAACCTGCACCTGGCCACCGGCCAGATAGCCCGGCCCTCACCGGGCAACCCAACGCCATGGGTGGCCGGGAAGCCGGGGGCCTGGCCCACCTGCTGCCCGGCTACCGCCAGGTGACCGATCCACAGCATCGGGCCGAGGTGGCGGCCCACTGGGGCATCCCGGTGGAGCGGCTGTCGCCCCGGCCCGGCTACAGCGCGCTGGAACTCTTCGAGGCGACGGCAGCCGGGAAGGTCAAAGCCCTCTGGATCATGTGCTCCAACCCGGCCGCCTCCATGCCCCACCTGGATCAGGTGGCCCAGGCCCTGCGCCGGGCCGAGCTGGTGGTGGTCCAGGACGCCTACCACCCCACCGACACCAGCCGCTACGCCCACGTGCTGCTGCCCGCCGCCCAGTGGCCGGAAAAGGAAGGGGTGATGACCAATTCCGAACGGCGCCTCACCTACCTGCCGGCCATCACAGCGCCGCCGGGCGAGGCCCTGCCAGATTGGCAGATCATCGCCCGGCTGGCCCACAAGATGGGCTTCGCCGCGCCCTTCGCCTACCGTTCGGCGGCAGAGGTCTTTGCGGAGTTTGCCGCCCTGACCCGGGGACGGCCGTGCGACTATGCAGGCGTCAGCCACGAGCGGCTCCAACGGGAGGGGCCGCTGCAGTGGCCCTGCCCCGCGGCGGATCATCCAGGCAGCCCGCGGCTCTACACCGGCCGCCTCTTCCCCACTGGAGATGGCCGGGCCTGCTTCCAGCCGGCGGTGCACCAGGAGATCCACGAACAGCCCGACGACGAATACCCCCTGATCCTGAACACCGGCCGGCTCAAGGACCAGTGGCACACCATGACCCGCACGGGCAAAGTGCCACAACTGCTGAAGGAAGCGCCGGAGCCCTTTTTGGAAGTCCACCCGACGGATGCGGCCCGCTGGCGGCTCCAGGATGGGTGCCCGGTGGCGGTCGTCTCCCGGCGGGGGCGGGCTGTGGCCGTTGCCCGGGTGACGGACGATGTGCGGCCGGGCACCTGCTTCATGCCCTTCCACTGGGGGCGGCTGCTCAGCCCCCATGGCGCGGCCAATGACCTGACCAGCGCGGCCCGGGACCCCATCTCCAAACAGCCGGAACTGAAGGCCTGTGCGGTACGGGTCCAACCGATGGAGACAGAAGCGGGGTTGGAAGAACCTGGACTGGAAGGAAAAATCCAGGCAGGAACAGTCTGGAAAGAGACGGGCGAAAAAGAGTTGCCGGCAGAAGCGAGGGAGGGGAAAGCCGCCCAGACGTGGGTTCTGACGGCCGTGGCCGCGCCTCTGCCGGACTCGTAGGCTGCGGACGTGAGGACGGACGGGGCCGGCTACCGGCGCCAGGCTTCGTCCTGGACCCCGACGCCCACCCACAGGCCGAAGATGACCACGGCGAAGATCAGGGTGAGCAGGGCGGCAACGAGCAGGGAAGTCACGCCCAACACCAGGCCCACCGCCACGGCCGGCAGGACGATGGCCAGGATCAGGGCCATCAGCCGGGCGAGTTCATCCATCCGGGTGAGCTCTACCCAGAGGGCCTGTAACAGCACCAGGGTCGAGAGGATGGCCGTGCTGAAGGCGATCAGCTCGCCTGTGGGAATCGAGTTCATGGTTGACGCCCCAGATAGAAATGATGAAGAGAAGGAAGTACCCCAGCAGACTTCACACAAAACCTTTACACCGCCGGCGCCAGCGCCTGGCCACCCCGGGGACCGCAGCCGGCTAGCCCTCGTCCGGAGAAGGGGGGCGCCGATTCCGCTTGAGGAGGCTACGCCGCCGTTTGGCCGCCAGGCGCTGCTCCCGGGCCGCCTGGCTGGGTCGGGTGGGACGCCGCCGTTTGGGGCGCCGGCTCGCCTGGCGGATCAGGTCCACCAGCTCCTCCAAAGCGGCGGCCCGATTCTGCCGCTGGCTGCGGTAGCGCCGGGCATCGATAACCAGCACCCCCTCCTTGGTCACCCGGTTGCGGGCCAGCCGCAGGAGACGCTGGCGGACTTCCTCGGGGAGGGACGGAGAATGGGCCACATCAAAACGAAGCTGGACGGCCGTGGCTACTTTGTTCACGTTTTGGCCGCCCGGCCCCCCACCGCGGACAAACTCCCATTGGAGTTCGTCTTCGTCGATGGCCAGGTCCGATGTTATGGAAATCATGACAGGGAGCGATCCTGCTGCCGCTCTTCCGCCACCAGGGTGCCCAGGATGGCCAGGAAGCGCTCGATGGACTCCGGCTCCACCTCGCCCATGAGGCAGACCTGGATCCAGTTCCGCTCCACCAGATAACTGCTCTTGTAGCTCAACAGGTAGCCCTGTTCTTCCAGGCAATCGCCCAGAGCCACCGAGTTGACGCTGGGCGGCAGGGCGATGGTGGTGACGGCCGGCGACGCCTGGGCATCCGGCGCGACGATGGGCAGCCCCAGCTCCCGCAGGCCGGCGCGCAGGGTTGCAGCCATGGCCGAGATTTCCCGCCCCCATGCGTCCACGCCGCCGCACCGGGACCGATACTCCAGCGCGGTCCCCAGGGCGTAGACCAGGTTCGAAGAGATGGTGAAAGGCACACCGTCGCTGGCCGCGTAGATGCCCAGATCCAGGTAGCGGGGGATGGCTGCAGGCGCCGGCGGGATGGGGTGATTGTAGAAGACCATGGCCACGCCGGCATAGGAGGCCAACGCCTTGCCGCTGGCGCCGGTGGCCAGATAGACCTGGCCCAGATCCAAAGGCACCGCGCCGATGGAGCTGATGCAGTCCACGCAAAGCTTCACCCCATGGCGGCGGCAGAGCTCGGCCAGGCGGGGCAGGTCGTTGAGGACGCCGGTGGAGGTTTCACTGTGGACACACCAGAGCCACTCCAGCTCCGGATGGGCAGAAAGGTGGCGCTCCACGGCGGCGTAATCCAGGGGTTCGCCCCACGGGACATCAATAAGGGCATGGTGCAGCCGCCAGCGCCGGGCGTGGTCCACCAGCCTACGGCCGAACTCCCCGTTGCTCAACACCAGGCCCGGCCCCGGCAGCTGGGCGATCTGGGCAGCCACAGCCTCATTGGCCAGGGTGCCGCTGCCAAACAGGAGCTCCACAGCCCCGGCGTGGACCAGGGCGCATAGCCGCTCCTTCACCTCCTGAACATAGGCCATAAAACGGTCACCCCGGTGGGAGACCGACGGCTGGCTGAAGGCTTCCTGCACCGGGGCGGGGATATTGACAGGGCCGGGCAGGAAGTTCACCGGCCCGCCAGACGTGGCCGAGGCCGTGCAGGGCGTATCCTGGCCATCGGCCTGCTCCTGGCGCAACGCCTGGAGGGCCCGCACCCACGGCGTCTGGCGCTGGGCAGCCTCCAGGGTAAGGTACATGGGCTGAAAGGCCGCTTCGGCTGTCCCCACCTGGGGGCCAAAGGGGACAAAGCCCAGATGCCGGTAGAGCCGCTGCTGGCGTGTAGTGCCGGAAATGAGGGCCAGGGTATGGCCCCAGCGGATGCCGTACTCGGCCACCAGCTCCATGAGGCCGCGCAGGACCTTGCCGTTGCGGTGTTCCGGCACCACGTACAGGAGGCGGATCTCACACATGGACTGGTTGGGCGGCAGGTATTGATCCAGGTTGGGGAGCTTTTTGTCCAGGGAAAAGGGGCGCTGGGAGCGCAGGGCCAGCATGGCCACGACGGTATCGCCCACCAGCCCAATGGCATAGGTATTCTCGTGATGAAACTGATCCACCAGCCGGCGTTCGGGGTTGGGCGCGTGCTGGGGGATCTCTTCCACAAAGGCCCGATAGTTCAGGCGGTGGATCTGCTCAAACTCCCAGTCTTCGGTAGCATACCGGAACGTGTACGCAACCACGATTCTCCTCCCAGACAGTGGTTCCCTGGTCTCTGTCGAAATGTTCCACCGTGTCCGCCCCTGGCCGTCAGCCCCTGGTTTGCTCCTGGTTTGCAGCGTCCTCCCCCCGCGCCGCCCGCCGTCGCATCATCTCGGCCATGTTGGTGCGATGGGCATAGAGAAGGAGCGCCGAGATCAGGGCCACGGCCACCACGTGGCTGGCGGTACTATTCAACACCAAGCCGATAAAAGGCGCAAGCCCGATGGCCACCAGGCCACTCAGGGTGAAGGAGCGGGTGAGCAGGAAGGCCGCCCCCGCAACGACCACCACGCCCCCGGCCAGGACGGGATCCAGCACCAACAACCCGCCGAAGCCGGTCGCGACGCCCTTCCCGCCCTGAAAGCCCAGTTGAACCGGATAGAGGTGCCCCAGGACCACGGCCAGATAGGCCAGGAGCACGCCCCAGGGCGCAAGCCCTTGCCACAGGGCCAGCCCCACGGCCAAGCCCCCCTTGGCCACATCCCCCAGAAAGACGGCCGCGAATCCGGCCGGGCCCAGGATGCGGCCGGCGTTCTTGGCACCCGCGTTGCCGCTCCCCATCGTCCGGATATCCTGGCCCATCCGCCAGCGCACCAGGTAGTAGGCGGTGCAGAAGCAGCCCAACAGATAGGCGGCGGCTACCGCCAGTACGGTCCTGAGCATAGCGTCCATTCCATCATCCCTCTCACAACCCCACGCCCATCCCGGTTGGGTAGAGATTCAAACCGAGTGCCATCCGCCCCGTGGAGCGTAGACGGGCGCAGCAAACAGCGCCCCTACGGCGGCGTCCGATGGGCGAACCCCGAACGATTTTGAACGATACCCGCTTGAACGATACCCGCAGGGCTCCCCCCTGTTGACGCCCCGGGCAAAAGTTGGGATAATCACCCATGGCCAGGCAGGCCGACCTGTCCCCAGCCCGCCTGACTGCCCATACCAACCTGATTCGTGATCAAAATTAGCATAACACAAAGGGAGCCACATGAAAACTGCCTCCACCTTGACCCACCTGGAATGTGGCTATTGTGGCGCCACCCATGACGCCCATCGCCTGATGAACCTGTGCCCGGCCTGCGGCAAGCCCCTGCTGGCCCGCTACAACCTGGCCCGGGCTGCCCAGACCCTTACGCCCCAAAACCTGACCAGCCGGCCCGCCTCCCTCTGGCGCTACGAGGAGGTGTTGCCCGTACAACGCCGGGAGGCCATGATCAGCCTGGGCGAAGGATGGACGCCCCTGATCCACGCCCAACGCCTGGGTCAGGCCATCGGCTGCCCCAACACCTACATCAAGGATGAATCCCTGAACCCCACCGGCAGCTTCAAGGCCCGGGGGCTCAGCCTGGCCGTCAGCCGGGCCTTCGAACTGGGCGCCCAGGAACTGGCCATCCCCAGCGCAGGCAACGCGGCCGGTGCCCTCAGCGCCTACGCCGCGGCGGTGGGCCTGCCTGCGCACGTCTTCATGCCCCGGGATGTGCCTACCCCCTTCCAGGTGGAATGCCGGACCCTGGGCGCGTCGGTCACCCTGGTGGATGGCCTCATTACCGACTGCGGCGCCCGGGTGCGGGAAGGGGTGGAGGCCCACGGCTGGTTCGACGTGAGCACCCTGAAGGAGCCCTACCGCCTGGAAGGCAAGAAGACCATGGGCTATGAACTGGCCGAACAGATGGGCTGGACGCTGCCCGACGTGGTCATCT
>FWPU01012410.1_pt1 | contig 11293 bp, 8 predicted proteins | sample 2228361 | NCBI WGS metagenome assembly FWPU01 (sample SAMEA103939777, study PRJEB20133) | metagenome | reverse complement strand
CCCGCCAGCGGGGGACGGGGGCGACGGCATCCCATGCCGTCATTTTCCTGCGGCGGGGTGCGCCAACGGCGCAGGGGCGATTCCTATGACTTGGAGGGGGCGTCCTTCACGACTTTCGCGAGGCTCAACAACTTGGAACTAATCGTCAGACGCGCTCGCTTGGCGGCATCCGCGTTGATTTCAAAACGCACCTTGCCCTCTTCCTCCGTGAAATTGACGATGCCGCCGCGACTGGCGAAACCGGGCGTTTCGCCGATGGTAAGAATGGGCGCATTCTTGACCAGTTCACTCAACTGTCCCATCTTGCCGCTCTCCGACGAACTCACGAACAGGATGTGACAGGTTTTGACCTCCGCCCCCCAATTCACCCGCTTGATTTCAACCGTTCTCCCATTGACGCGTCTCCCCTCCACCGCGTGGTCAATCATCTTGCCGAACGGGTCTTTACCGACGATGCCAATGATGATAGGGGCGTCCGCCCGCCCAAAGGCGTCCTCGGGCCACTCGACGAACTTGGCGAAATTGTAAATGAACGCCGCCTTGATTTCGTACTCCTTCACATCTGCCGTTTTGCCCACGTGGACGAGGGAGATGACCAAGGCAATCACCACCGCCCCCCTACGGAGCCGAACGTTTGGTTTTCTGAGATTCCATACCTTCATACGACTCGCCTCACAAGTCGGAACGGCACGGCGTCCGTTCCCTACCACTTCCATGTCACCTTGGCATAGAGGCTGCGTTCAATCTGGCTGGGCACTTCTAAGAAACTTGGAGCGTCCTCTGTGTGCCTTTGTTTCAGCAGGTTCTGTCCGACGAGACTGACCTCCAAGTTTTCTTTGGGTCGCCATCCCAGTCGCACGTCCAACCGCGTATAACCGGGGATGTTGATGTCGGACACCCGCCCCACCGCATAGAGGGCGGCGTCGAGTTCGAGATGACCGGGCAGGTCAAGATAGGAGCGCACGTTCAGCGTTCGGTTGGGACTAAAAACGGGATACTGCCCGAAGGTCATCTGGTTGGGGTCCGTGCTATCGGAATGGAATCGCAGGCTGCTGTGCAGTTGCGCGTAAGCGAACAAGAGCCTCCATCGGTCATTCACCGTCCAGCGACCGGCAACCTCAACCCCGCTGGTGTGCCCGCTGGCTTTGTTGGAATTCGTGAAAGGAACAACGAGATGCGGCACGGGGTTCAGCATCAGCGACGGCGCGCCCTGCTCTCGCGTGCGGAGGTCGGTGTAGTTGTTATAGAAAGCGGCAACGTCGAGAAGAACGCGCTCACTGGGGCGGACGCGATAGCCTACTTCGTAGGCAATAACCTTCTCGGACTGGAAACTGCGGTCGCCCGTGGGCGATTGAATGAGAATCGGCACGTTGCCGAGGTTGGGGTCCGGCGGAAGCACCACACGTTGGGCGATGATGTCGTGGTCAATGCGATTCGGCGTCCGCACCGCCCGCGAGAGTGCCGCCCACAGGGTGCGGCGGTCGTCGGGCGTCCACGCCATCCGAATGTTGGGTTGCACTTCGAACCCAGAGAAACTGTTGTGCTCGAACTTCGAGCCAAGTGTGAGAACGGTGTTTTTCTTGAGCGCAATCTCATCGTGGACGAACGCGCTGTAGAGTTGAATGGTGCGATTCGCCGGGTTAAAGGCAACGACCTGGCTGGCTTGTGTGCGGTCTTTGGAACGCCGGTAGCCCCCTCCGTAAATGAGGTTGTGCCGCCCCCGTGGCGTCAGTCGCTGCTGAAAGTCGAAGTCGAGGGTATCCCGTACCTCTTTCACCTCAACGTTATCGCGATCGGTGTGGTCAAAGTATATCTGCAGCGACGTTTCTGTCCCACTGGCACTTTTGCGCTCCCAGCGCGCCAGCGCATTCGCCCCACTCACGGGGAAGCGGTTGTCTACCACTTGTGAAAAGGGCGCCATCAAAGTTGGAATGGTCGACCTTTGCCCCATGTGTTCTTTGTAGACGTCGCCTTGCGCCATCCACCTCCCCTTCTCCAACGTGCCCTTGTCCACGCGAAAACCGCCGCGTCGCACGTCCCATTGATCCGGCGCTGGCATCCCCGTGACGTCAAGGAGATTGTCGCGGGTGAAATACTTGGCGTAGACGCGATAGAAACCGTCGCTGCCCCATTTACTCCCATGACGGAAACCGGCGAAACCCCTTTCCACATCGCCCAACCCTCCGTTCAACAGAGTGCCCTGGGTGTCTTTGGCGCTCTTCGTGATGATGTTAATGATGCCGTTGACGGCATTTGCCCCCCACAGCGACCCGCCCGGGCCGCGAATGACCTCGATGCGGTCAATATCCTCCAAAAGGAGGTCTTGCGAATCCCAGAACACGCCCGAAAACAGCGGCGTATAAACGCTGCGCCCATCCACGAGCACAAGCATTTTGTCCACAAAGCGGGAGTTGAACCCGCGTGAGGCAACGGACCACTTGTTCTCATCCAGTTGCGCGACCTGCATCCCCGGCACCATGCGCAGGAGTTCGGGGATGCTGGTCAAGCCCGAGCGGCGAATGTCCTCCTGCGTCACCACATAAACGGCGGCTGGGACCGATGAGAGAGCCTGCGCCCGCTTGGATGCCGTCGTGACCTGGAGTTTCATCAGGTCCTCGATGGACATCTCCATCAGGTCTCCCGCGCGCTGGGGGGGGACAGGTTGTTCTCCTCCCCACGTCACCGACGGCGCCAACGTCAACAACAGTACAAGAATAGCCTTTTTCATGTTCCACCTCTTTCGTGAAATGACTTTTCTCAGTGTCAACTCCAACTTCTGATACTGAGTCACAGAGGGCAAACGCTTACCCACCGCATCTCATCGTAAGATGAACGCCTTTCCGGGCTACGCTCCAATGGAAATCTCGCCTGAGTAATTGGCGGTATTTTATCATATCAGGATGGGAATTGTCAATTGCGAAAACGGAAAATTGTCAGCGTTTTTCTTGACACAATAAGGTTTACTCTGCTATGATAAGAAGGTAGTCGGAGTAAGGACGCCCCACAAACAGGAGGGAGCCATCCATGCATCGTCGACGCCCCACGCCGCAGGAAAATCGTTCTCGTTCTCGTCATCGGTCGTTTTTTTGAGTTCGAGAACGAAGTAGGTTGCCATAAATTCTGTCTGGCTGAGATTCTTCGCTTCGCTCAGAATGACAGCCCCGCTGCTTTGTCATTCTGAGCGAAGCGAAGAATCTCGTCGTTGATCAGGGCGACAAAATTTATGGCGACCTACTGAGGACGACGACGAGGACGACGACGATTTTCTGAGGAGAAGGGGTTATGTTCTGGCGAAATCGTTATTTTGTCTCATGGCTTGGGCTTATATCTGCAATTGCTTTGGCGATGTGTGGGTTGGGCACAGTCCGTAGCTCGGACCACGATGACACCCCACAGTTGAAAAGCATTGGACGGCACGATGCCCGCATCACGGACTTATACGCCTTCCGCCGGGGCGATAAACTCGTTCTCGTCCTCTGCACCAACCCCGCCGTGCCGTCCGACGTGACTGAATACCTTTTTCCGTCAGACCTCACCCTGCGGCTCTTCATTGACAACAACAGTAAGGTGCGTTTCAATCGTCCGGACGACCTCGCGGAATTCGGTGGCACGATTGTGAGACCTCGGCAGGTGAAAGAGGACATCGTTTTTGGGGTCACGTTCGATGAAGAAGGTTCACCCCACCTCCGTCTCAAAGGACTACCCCGCAACGCCCGAAAGCAGATTTCGTTTTTCGCGGGACTGCGCGACGACCCGTTCATCCGTGGACCGCGCATCGGACGGAACGTGGCTGCCATTGTGATAGAGCTCCCCCTCGCGCTGGTCTTGGCGAAACAGCCGACGCTGCTCATCTGGGCGACTTCGCAGGTGCCAGAAATTTCCGGTCCGATGGCTGACATGGGCGGTCGCGCGCTGCGCAGCCAGTTCGCCGAAAACTTGGCGATGAATACGATGCCTCCCAAGGAACAAATGGATGCGATGGGGGTGCAACCCGATGTCATCATCTTCAACACCGCGCGCCCCGCTGTCTTTCCCAATGGGCGCGAGTTGACCGACGACGTGGTCGACCTCGTCGGCGATTCCAGAGTTCTGAGCACCGACAGCCCGTTCCCTTCGACGAACGACGTCCCATTCTTGGAGCAATTTCCCTATCTCGCGCCTCCGCATTAGCGAGGGGGGGTTGCGTGCCATGAGAACCCGATGGAGGACACTCTTCGCAGTGATGATTTTGATGGGAGGTTGTGCGCCGCATTCCTCCACGCCTCCACCTTCCGACAGCGACGCGCGCATTCAGTATTACTCAAACAAAATCTCTGAGCGTCCGCGACATTATCCCTCCTACGCCCTGCTCGGCGCAGCCTATCTGGATAAAGCGCGCGAGACGTTTGATCCGTTGTGGTTGACGAAAGCGCGTTCCGCCCTGAACCGTTCGCTGGAGATTCAGCCAAACTTTGAGGCGTTCAAGATAATAACAGCCCTTTGCAACTATGCCCACCGCTTCGAGGAGGCGCTGCAATGGGGCAAGCGCGCAGCGGAGACCTATCCGCCTGATACCGAAGTCACCGCCCTGTTGGTCGAGTCGCACATGGGCTTGGGCAAATATGACGAGGCGCGGAAACTGCTTTCACCATCCCGACTCAGTCAGGAGGATTTCTATACGGCGTCCGCGATGGGAAAATGGCTGGTCTCGCAGCGTCGTTACGAGGAAGCGGTTGATTGTTTCGACAAAGCCGCCAATTTTGCGCGGGCGGAGAACGTGAGAGATCTGGTCGTATGGGCGCAGGTCAGCGCGGCAGGCGCGCTCATCGACGCGCGCCAATGGAACGCAGCGCGGAAACGTCTGAACGCGGCAGCCAAAGTAGACGAAAATGATGTCCGCCTCCACCTGCATTACGCCGAACTGTTGGAAGCGGAGGGAGAACCCCAAGAAGCCCTTGCCGTCTACGAAACCTTACTGCAACGCCGCAACGACCCAGCCGTTCACCGCCAGGCATTCGTCCTCGCCCGAAAACTGGGGCAGACCTCACAGGCGCAACTTCACTTTGACGCCGCCGAAAAAGGCTTTCAACGCGCCGTTGACGCCGGCGAAGTCTACACGCTGGAAGCGCTTGCCCGGCTCTACTGCGACGCCGACGTCAAACTAGAACAGGCGCTCTCGCTCGCTGAGAAAAACTGGAAATACAAGCGCGACATCGAGGCGCAGCAAACTCTCGCCTGCATCCGCAGCAAACTCCATTCGAGTCATTAGGTCAGCCCACAATCGTGGATTGCTTCTAATGTACCTCCGCTCATATTTATCACCGTCCTTTATCCTGCATACACCACTTTCCCGCCAAAGATGGTGTAAAGCACCTTCGTCTTCAAAACGTCCTTCGGCGACGCGGTGAGCAAATCGCGGTCAAGCACCACAATATCCGCTAACTTGCCGACTTCAATCGAACCTTTGATGTTCTCTTCAAACGTCGCATACGCCGAACCGAGCGTGTAGGCGGTGATGGCTTCTTCCATCGTCAACCGTTCCTGCGGATACCAGCCGCCTTTCGGCTTGCCGTCGAGGTTCTGTCGCGTGACGGCGGCGTAAAGGTTCGGCATCACCTCAAAAGGTTCAACGGGCCAATCCGTCCCCATCGCCAGCGGCACGCCCCGCTGGACGAACGACTTCCAGAGATACCCGCCCCGTTCGCACGGTCCGCGTCCAACGCGGGGTTCGGCGAAGCGCATGTCGGTCATGATGTGACACGGCTGCACGGAGGCAACCACGCCCAGCGGCTTGAAGCGCGGCAGGTCGTCGGGGTGCGTGAACTGAATGTGTTCAATCTGCCCGCGTGTATTGCGTTTGCCGTGCGCTTTTTGCGCTGCCTCGAACGCGTTCAGCGTGAGGCGCAAGGCTTCGTCCCCAATCGCGTGCAGGTTGACCTGAAATCCTTCGCGCTCCGCTTCGGTCACGCGGCGGTTGAGTTCCTCCGGTGTAAACAACAACTGCCCGCGCGTGTTCGGGTTGCTGACGTAAGGCGTGAGCATCGCCGCCGTTGCCGAACCCAGAGAGCCATCCGTGAAGCCTTTCAAAGAACCCAATTGCAGCGTCGGTTTGAACCGCAGCCATCGTTTGCGGATTTCCTTCCAGCGCGATAAATTGCCGTCTAATTTGCCCCAGGCGTACATCCGCACCATCCACTTGCCCTCGCGCGCAAACTCCTCAAACACCTCGTAATCCGCGCTGCCGTCTTGCACGGACGTGATGCCCAACCGCGCCGCTTCCTGCATTGCCCGCGTCAACGCTTCGACTTGCGTCGCCTCTTTGGGCGGCTTGCCGCCGCGCACCTGAATCAGCGACATCGCGGTTTCTTTGAAAACGCCCGCCGGTTCGCCTTGCTCATCGCGCTCAATCTCACCGCCCTCTGGTGGCTTCGTCTGCGCAGTGACGTTGTTGAACTTCATCGCCAGCGAGTTCGCCCACAGGGAGTGCCCATCAGCGCGATACAGCACGACGGGATTGCGCGGCGCGACGCTATCTAGGTCCCATCGCGTCGGCAGCACGCCTCCGCCCTTCGCCTTCGCCGCGCCCTCCCACAGCGACTCATCCCACCCGCGCCCAACAATCCACTGCTCCGGCTCAGCGCGTCGCACGAACTCCGCAACCTTCTCCAAAACCTTCTGCTTGCTGCGAATCCCCGCCACGTCCAAGCCCAACAATTTCTTGCCGCCGGGAATGAAATGCAGATGCGCGTCGTTGAACCCCGGACAGACAAACGCGCCGTCGCAGTCAATCACCCGCGTGTCCTTGCTGATGAAGTTCTTCATATCCTCATCCCTGCCGATGGCGATGATTTTATCGCCGCGCACGGCAACGGCGTGGACGAAGGGGTGTTGCGGATTGACGGTGAAAATCTTGGCGTTTTTCAAAACCAGCGTTGCCATCTCTATCATGTGATTATCTCCATTGGGTATCAGGCAGAGGATTGTCATTCTGAGCGCAGCGAAGAATCTCAGTCGTTACAATGCGATTCTTCGCTGCGCTCAGGATGACGGCTCACTGCACCGCCGTCACGCTCCCATCCATCCCGCTCACGTACACCACGCCGTGGTCAGCGGTCACGTTGGAAAAGACATACAGTTGCGGCGTTGCCTGATATTGCCAAAGAATTTTGCCGTCGGACGCGGAGACGGCGGAAATCAACCCCAGACCGGAGCCGACGTAAACGATGCCGTTCTGTTCTGTCGTTGACGCGGCGACATAGCCCATCTGCGTCGGGGCTTTCCAGAGTTCGTTGCCGTCGACATCGGCTTTCACCAGGTTGCCGTCGGTTTTGCGCAGATAGACGAACTGTCCGTCCTGCGACACGCCGACCCCAGACACTTTGTCCAGTATTTTCACCCGCTCGCCGGTTTGTGCGTCAATGACGGCGCACTGATAGTTGCGGTCGGCGATGAATACGCGATTGCCGACGACAACGGGTCCGCAGTCGGCGGGGCTGAAGTAGCGGTGCGCCCCTTTGACCGTCGCGCTGCCCGCGCCGACGCATTTCCACTTGAGGCTGCCGTCTTTGATGTTGACGGCGTAGGCAAACGTATCCCACGCGCCGAAATAGACGATGCCGTTGCGGACGAACGGTTTGGACTCAATCGTGTATTGCGCCTCGCCATTCACCCACCGCACCGCGCCCGTCGCCGCGTCGAGCGCGTAGAACTTTCCATTGTTGCCGCCGAAGAGAATCAGTCCGTCACTGAACACCGGCGAGGAAAAAACTGGCGCGCCGATGTCGGTTGTCCAACGAACTTTGCCGTCGGTATCGAGCGCGTAGAACTTGCCGTCGCCAGAGCCAAAGTAAACCGTACTCCGCTGCGCTTCGTGCGTTACTACTAACGGTTGGCCTAAGACCTCGCCGCCCGTCTGAAACGCCCAGCGTATTCTGCCATCGTTCGCATCCAGCGCGTAAAGTTTGCCGTCGTTCGCGCCGACATAAACCGTGTCCTTCGCAACAGTTGGCGTGCTCTTCGACGACCCTGACAGAAATGCCCGCCATTTTGTTTTGATTCCATTTCGTTCGACGTGGAAACTGACGCTCTTGTGATAGATTTTCTTCGCTGCATCCGTGAAACTCACGCGCAGGAAGTGCGCGCCGGGTGTGAGCGTGTGCAGGGGCGCGTCGGCGTGCCAGGTTGAACCAACAGGTTGCAGCGTGCCTTTCAAGTCTTTAGCGTCGTCAATTGTCCAGTCGGCTTGCGTAATGCGCAATGCGTATTGCGTTATAGCAGCGCGAATGGAGAGGGTGCTACTGAAGTGCGTGCTTTGCTCCAGGGGGGCGAAGATGGAGATGGTCGGGTAGGTGGAGCGTTTGGGCAGCGGCTTTTCCAGCAAGCCTTTGGTGGCTTCAGTTTCGTTATCGCGTTTGTAGGCGACGCGCAGCACGCCGTTTTGAATGGAGACGACGTTGTAGCCCGGCGCAGGTCCGAAGGTTGAGCCTCCCATCACCGCGTCTATGCCGTCCATGTCCATGTATCGCGCTGAGTGTCCGTGCCCGACGAGGAACGCGACGACGTTGTAGGGGCGCAGCATGTCGAGCAATCGGTCGCTATCGTATTTGCTCGCAAACTCGCCGCTGCCCAGCGGGTGATGACAGAACACAAAAATCGGCGTCTCCGGCGTGACCGTCTTCAAGTCCTCTTGAAGCCAAACGAGAAACTCCTGTGGGAGGCTGGGGCGCGGATCCTGCGGTGTCGCGGTGTCGAGCGCGATGAAGTGGCAACCGTGGCGGTCGAACGAATAAAAAGCGTTGCCATGCAGTTTGCGGATGCGGTCGCGCAGGCAGTCCCACGTCGCGTCGTGATTGCCGGAGATGTGAAAAATCGGAAACGGAAAATCTTTCCAGAGGTCGAGGTATTGCTGCCACCATTCCTTCCCGCCACCGAACTCCGTCAAGTCGCCCGTCACTATCGCAAACGAGGGCGGCGGAGCGGTCACGTTGTAGGGGGCGAGTTTGACCTCCTTTACGGCGCGCATCTGCGCCACCGTCGCCGCGCTCTCCTTGCCCGCAGGCACGTGAACGTCGGAGCAGTGGATGAACGAAAAATCAGGAACGTTACCTTGCGCGGCAACGCGCCAGCCTACGCCGAGCAGGATGAGAGCAAGGACACACCACAAACGAAAACGCATTCTTCCCCCCTATTCTTCAACGCAAAGGGGTGCATTACGCAAAATTTGCAACCCTCGTAGGGAGTCGCTGCTCCGACGGATGTGGGTCAGGAGGCAGGAGGCAAATTTTACGTCCTGCGCCCCGCGGGAGCCCTCCTCCCGCCGAATCGAATTCGATTCGGTGGCAACAGGGCGGCAAATTCCGCGTAATGCACCCACGCAAAGACGCAAAGGAAAGACTTCCGACAGAATTAACAGGATAAACAGGACGATTGCTTCTTCTTTCTATCCTGTCCATCCTGTAAATCCTGGCTAAAGAAAAGACTTGTCACGCGAATCGCCTCACGAATCGCCTCCACCAGACTGTCTACCTCCGCCTCCGTGATGATGAGCGGCGGGGCGAGCATAAGCACGTCGCCGCGCACGCGGCAAATGACGCCGCGTTCCTGGGCAGCGCGGCGCACGCGGTCGCCGATGTTGGCAGGCGATTTGGTTTGTCTGTCTTTGACGAACTCCACCGCTGCCATCAATCCCAACCCGCGCACTTCGCCGACGCAATCGAACTCGTAGAGCGTTTGCAGTTCGCTCTGTAAATACGCGCCCATGGTGGCGGCGCGTTCGACGAGGTTGTCGCGTTCGAGGATGTCCAGATTTTTCAACGCGACGGCGCAGCAGGTCGGATGGGCGGAGTAAGTGTAAGCGTGCATCCAGTGGCTGTCGGGCGGCGCGGACAGCAGCGCGTCGCGGATGGCGTCAGAAATCTGGATGCCGCCGAGGGGTAGGTAGCCGCTGGTGATGCCTTTGGCGAACGACATGATGTCAGGCTGGATATTCCAGTGGTGTAAGCCAAACCACTTGCCCGTGCGCCCGAACCCCGTGATGACTTCATCGGCAATGAGAAGCACTTCGTAGCGGTCACAGATTTCGCGCACGGCAGGAAAGTAATCGTCCGGGGGCACGATGACGCCGCCCGCGCCCAGGACCGGTTCGGCGATGAACGCCGCCACCGTCTCCGCGCCTTCGGACTGGATGGTTTCCTCCAACATCCGTGCTGCCGCCGCGCCGACGCTCTCGCCTTCTTTTGCGCCCTCAAACCGATACGGATACGGCGCGGGAATCTGAATGAAATGAGGCACGCGCGGCTCGAACATCTTCCAGTAGTTCGCCATTCCCGTCGCGCTCATCGCCGCCATCGTGACGCCGTGATAGGCGTGCCAGCGCGAGATAATTTTCACCTTGTTCGGCTTACCCTTGAGTTTCCAGTAACAGCGCGCCGTCTTGAACGCCGACTCGTTCGCCTCCGCCCCCCCGCAGGTGAAGAAGGTGGTGTGCAGGTGGGGATAAGCAAACCCCGCCAACCGCTGAGCCAACTGCGCAGCGGGCGCGTTGGACAAGCCGACGTAAGACGAACAATACGCCAGCGTGTTCATCTGCTCCGCCGCCGCCTGCGCCAACTCCTCGCGCCCGTGCCCGACGAGGACGTTCCACAGCCCCGCTAATGCGTCAATGTATGCCCGCCCATTCGCGTCCTTGACCATGACCCCCTTGCCCTCCACCAGCATCACCGGCGCGGCATGATCGTGCGGATGATGCAGCGGATGCAGCAGGTGTCGGTCGGACTCTAAAAGGGCTGTTGGGTTGAGCATGTATTCTCACTCCTCTACAATCTCACAAAAGTTACGCAGTTGCCCGCACAACCTGTCTCCTCCCTTCGCGGGAGGGGGCAGGTGCGGGCAACTGCGTAGCTTTTGATTTTCTTGCTTTGACCGCGAACCAGTAGAGAGGCACAAAATAGCAAGGTCACGAGCGCAATGCCAATGGGAATGATATCCTTCTCCTTCATCGTCTCTCGCCCGCGTCTGTCCACTCCATCAGTGGGGCGTGACGCACGAATTCTTTCAACAACTCGCGCAAGTGGTAACCGTCAGTGGCTCGCGTTTGGACGGCAATACGCGCAGAGCAAATGCCTCAACACGCTGAGAGCCTATCCCCAAAATGCTTGTCATTCTGATTGAGATTCTTCACTTCGTTCAGAATGACATTTTGGGGATAGGCTCTTAGAATGCCTAACAAAACCTGTTTCGCTCCCTTTTGTCCCACGATTGAAATCGTGGGCTACTTTCACAAAGCCCCGATGCATCGGGGCTGAAAAAGGGGTAA
>FWPU01010901.1_pt1 | contig 11293 bp, 8 predicted proteins | sample 2228361 | NCBI WGS metagenome assembly FWPU01 (sample SAMEA103939777, study PRJEB20133) | metagenome | reverse complement strand
GAGCGCCTGGAACCAGTAGGGGTGCGAGACCCGCCTCATCAATTCCTCGGCCCCGTGCTCCTCGACTATTGCGGCCGATATCGCCCCAGCGAGCCTGACCATCCGTTTGAAGAGCCATGGAGGAGCTTTTCCCCCATGTAGGGGCAGCTCGGCGGCACCTGTGCGAGGCATGTCTCTGAGTCACTCCCGGGTCACAATGTGTCCCGCCAGCCGGCCCTGGCACCTGGAGGTGGAGGGGCCGTCTCTATCGGCTTGAGGCACTTGGGGCAGAGGTTCTTCTCGGCGCGCCTGTCTTTGTTGAAGTCGATGACGCAGCGGCTGCAGAGATGGGCGCCGCAGCCATGGTGAATTGTGGCGATGATGGAGTGGCAGACGGAGCAGAATGTCCGGGCCCTGCCCTTGACCCTCTCCTCGCCCTTGGGCGCATGCTCCCTCCTCGCCTCCCTCCTCTCGATGCTCTTGACGAGCTCCCCGAGGCTCTCTGAGACACCCTCGACTTTCTCTGCCCTCTCCGCTCTCGCGCGCTCTACCTCCTCTGGACGAGGCCCTCCAGACTCCACCGCTCCTCCAGCCTCCCCCACATCCTCTTGAGCCCCGCCCGCACTGTCCTCGCCCTCCTCCGCTCCACCGCCCACCGAGGGACTCTGCCCGGCGCCACCCTCCTCAACACCCTCCCCGGCCGCGCCCTCCCGCTCGGCCGCCACTCTCTTCCTAGGCCTCCTTGCCCTCTTCGGTGTGGATCTGAGGTCGGGCGATGTCTCGAGCTCGCTCTCGGGAACCTCGCCCCCCACCGCCTCGGCGGGCTCGACCCTCGGAGGCTCGGGGGGAGGGGCTCCCTCCCTAAGTCGAATCAGAACCTCCTCCACCTTTCTCGCCTGCATCAGGGGCAGGTTGAGCCTCCTGACCAGGCCGAAAAGCTCCCTCTCTTCCTCGGGCAGGTGAAGGCCGGCGCGGCTCCTCTCCTCGGTCACCGGGTCCAGAGGGGTCTCGAGCCGCACCGGCATCGCCCTGACGCTCTCTATGAACCCGAGAACCCTCTTCGCCTGGAGAACGCTCGTGCCGGGGAGGAGCTTTGCGGCGTCCGAGAGCCTCAGGGGTTGGCCCGCCGCGGAGCGCCTGATGAGCTCAGAGGCCAAGGCCTCCAGCTCGAGGGCTTCTGCGGGCGCGAGTTTCTTGAGCGCGACCTCCTCAGGCGTCTCGAGATACCCCGTGACCCTGTCCAAGAGCTCGAATGGTACCCTGCAGTCCCGGAAGGCCTCCTCTCTGCTCGGCATCCTTCCCTGTCTCTGCTCAAAGGCTAGTATCTGCCGGGCGTGGCCCTCGAGCTCCTTTTTCTCTCTCATAGCCTGGGCCGAGGCCCGCATCATGGCCGCCTCTTTGCACCCGCTGTCCGCGGCGAGGGCCTTGTCAAGAAAAGCCAGAGCTTCATCGAACCTCTCCCTCAGCATCGCGCACCTCGCTCTGCCCACCCAGACCGCGGCCGTCTTGGGGCTCAGCTCTCCGGCTCTGTTGTAGGCCCTGATGGCGTCGTCGACCCTGCCGAGGGCGCAGAGGGTCTCGGCCCTCGCCAGAACGGCCTCTGCGAGCTCGGGCATCGTCTCAAGCGCCCTGTCGTAGGCCGCCAGTGCCTCTTCGTGCCTGTTGAGGGCAGAGAGGGCCCTTCCCCTCCACAGCCCGTGGACTGGGTTGCGGGGGTCGAGCTCCAGCGCCCTGTCGAGGTACTTGAGGGCCTCCTCGCTCCTCCCGAGGGAGACCAGTGCCCGCCCCTTACCTGCCCAAGCTCGATGGTCAGAGGGCTGGGAAGATATGGCGTCCTCGTAGGCCTTGACGGCCTCCTGATTTCTCCCCAGCGCCTCAAGGGCGGTTCCCTTTCTCACCAGCAGCCCTGAGTCGCCGGGGCTGAGCTCGAGCGCCCTGTCGATGTACCCCAGAGCCTCAGAGGTTCTCCCGAGAGCTAAGAGCGCCTCGGCCGCCCCGGAGAGGGCTTCTCTGTCCACGGGGTCGAGCTTGAGGACCGCTTCAAGGCAGGCCATGGCCTCCTCTCTCCTGCCTTGTGCGGCCAGCGCGATACCTTTGGCGAGAGCCGCGGGTTTGTAGTCCGGTCGAGTCTCGAGAGCCCTGTCGAAGTAGGGCAGGGCCTCCTCGCCCCGTCCAGCCCTCGCCAGTGCTTTACCCATCTCGGTGAGTGTGGGGGCGTCTCCCGGCGCGGCCGCCAGGGCCTGCTTGAACGCATCGAGCGCCTCATCGTGCCTCTTGAGGAGGGAGAGGGCCACCGCCTTTCCCCTGAGCACATTGGGGTCTTCGGGACCTATCTCGAGCAGGAGGTCATATGTTTGGACGCGGAGGGGGTCGAGCTCAAGGGCCCGAGCGTAGCACATCCGCGCCTCTCCATACTCCATCAGGGCCCGCATGGCGTCGCCCTTGGCCTGCCAGACGTCGGGGTCGCGGGGCGAGAGCACCAGGGCTCTGTCAAGGTAGCCTGCGGCCTCCTCGAACTTCTGCTCCTGAAGGAGGGCCCTCCCGATCGATGTCCAGGCGGGCGCGTGCTCCGGGTCGACCTGGACCGCGGCCTCCAGCGCCCGGAAGGCCTCCTCCTTTCTCCCCGCCTGGGAGAGCGCCGAGAAGACCTCGAGAAAGAGCTCGGAGAAGGAGCTCTTGTGCTGGACCATCAGCTCCCGCTTGCTCGTGAGGTAGTTCAGGACGTCTAGGTAGGCCTGGGTGGCGTCGGGCCTCTTCTCAGCCATAGCCCTGGAGGCGCGTGCGAGCATCTCCTGAGCCTTTTGAAGGGCCCTCTGCTCCTTTTTATAGTCCGGAGTGAATAGGTCGAGGTCCATGTGCTGCGCCCGCTCTCTGAATATACTGGCGCCGTAATAAACTGTTGGTCAGCTCGGCGCGAGACGGCTGGGGAACCAACCATTTCCTGACCCTCCCCACGGCCCTCAGGGGCTGCGGCGAAGGTCAGAGCCGCTTGACCGCCCAGGCGCTCTGGCCCAGACCCTCAAAGAGGCCGATTCGAAGCTCCCTGACCCTCCCCAGCCTCCTCACCTCACCGCTGGCCTTCTCCAGAATGTACTGGGCCAGCTCCTCGGCCGTCACATGGGGGATGTCGAGCAGGGCAACATCGCCCCTAGGGAGGAGATAGTCCTTCCCATCGACCCTAACTCTCAATCTCCTGCCGTCGGGAATGACGCAAACCCTCGCGCTTCGCGCGGGGACGAGGACGCGGTGGTCGAGCTTGTCGATAATTTTTTTGAGCACGCCCTTCACATCAAAGAAATCGGCGACGTAGCCCTCCCCGCCCATCTCGCCCTCTATCACCACATTGACGGCATAAGTGTGCCCATGGAGCCTCCCGCACCTCCTGTGGCCGGGGAGGATGTGGCAGGCCGAGAACCTCAGACCCGCGGACCAGCCATCTATCTCGAGCCGCATGCGCCTCGATTATGCCCTTTTCGCATATTAAGCCTATCCCGCCCTGAGAACCAGCGGTAGTGGCCCCTCCTGGAGATTGCACCGCAGCTACGCTCCCGCCCCTTATCTCTGCTTCTCGAACCAGCTGTTGACGAGCTCGAAGTAGAGCTCTCTCGGTACGAGCTCTGCCTCAAGGTAGGAGCGGTATGCAGCGTCAAGCGCCTCGCCCCCGGCGAGCTTTCTCCCCGCGCCGCGGACGAGCTGGAGGTAGCCGGTTGCGCTCTCCCTGCACCTCTCGTCCCTCGAGAGGAGGAGCCCTGACATCGTCCTGAGAATCTCTCCCCTAAGGCTCCACTCCATCATGTCGCATATACGGTGAAAGGCCTCCCTCAGGGGGTCGAAGACCTCAACTTCCGGGAAGCCGCAGGTCGCTACCAGCACCGCCCACTGCCCCCGGCGGCCAACTCTGGCATGCCTGGCCACTCCGTCGGGGCCCGGCTGGACCATGGGGTCGAGCAGGGGCATCGTCCTCTCCAGAACCCTCTTCATCCCCTCAGAGAAGCTGAAGTGGTAGACCGGGGTGGCGAACACCACCACGTCCGCGGCCTGAAGCCTCTCCAGAACAGCACCCATGTCGTCAGATATTGCGCATCTGCCAGGTGTGCGGGTCCAGCATGTGAAGCAGCCTTTACAGGGCGCGATGCTCATTTTGTAGGGGTTGAGGACCTCCGCGCTGCCTCCGCCCTCGACAAAGCCCCTGAGAAAGCTCGTGAGCACCAGCTCCGTTGCTCCCTTCCCCCCTCTGGGGCTGCAGGAGAAGGCCAGGGCCAGGGGACCACCCGCCCCCCTCGCTTTGGCGGCCGCGACCCGGCCCTCCGCCCGGATTTCCCCGCCCTCCATGCCCCCGACGGCTCCCGCGAACCTCTACCGCTTGATAAAGAACCCCCGGAACTCCCCCCGGAACTCCTCCCACTCGACGCTGGCCTCGTCGACCCGGGCCGCCCCCATTCCCTCCCCGGCCCTTATCTCGTCCAGAACGCGCTTTATCTTCTCTTCCTCACCCTCGAAAACAGCCCCCACAGAGCCGTCGGATAGGTTGCGGACCCAGCCGGTGAGGCCGGCGCTCTGGGCCTTTCTCTCTGTGTTGGCCCTGAACCAGACCCCCTGGACCCTCCCCCTGAAAATGGCGCGAGCCCTCTTCTTCACATTTACCCCCTCAAACCGGAGAGGAGCGCTCCCTCGCACCTAAATTTAGCGGGCTCGATATAAACCTTCTCAATTCCGCGACCAAAGTTTTATGTTGGGAGCGGAGGGATTGGGGTTCCGTGAGGCTCGGAGCGCTCTACTCGGGCGGCAAAGACTCCACTCTGGCCGTGGAGAGGGCGATGGGGGAGGGGCACGAGATAGCTGCGCTGATCGCGCTCGCCTCGGACAACCCTGAGTCCTACATGTTCCATGTCCCCAATATCTGGCTCACGCGCCTTCAGGCCGAGGCGATGGGCGTCCCGCTCGTTCAGCGGAGAACCGAGGGGGTGAAGGAGAGGGAGCTGGAGGACCTGAGAGCGGCGGTCGAGGATGCCATGGAAGAGCACAGAATCGAGGGCCTCGTCAGCGGCGCCATCTACTCGAACTATCAGATGAGCAGAATTAGCGCTCTCTGCGGGGAGCTGGGGCTGGAGAGCGTGGCGCCGCTCTGGAGGAAGCCGCCAGCGGAGCTGCTCAGGGAGATGGTCTCGAAAGGGTACAGGGTTGTGATGAGCGCGGTGGCGGCGGAGGGGCTTGGGCCCGAGTGGCTCGGCAGAGAGCTGGACGAGGCCGCTGTGGAGGGGCTGACAAAAGTGCACGAAACATGCTACGTCTGCACCGGCGGAGAGGGTGGCGAGTTCGAGACGCTCGTCCTCGACGCCCCCATATTCAAGAAAAGGCTCGTGATTCTGGAGGCCGAGAGAGTCTGGAGCGGCCGGAGCGGTGTGTATTTGGTGAGGAGTGCGGTTTTGGCGGAGAAGGGAGCCCCCGGGACCGGTCCGCAGCGGCGGTGACTGCCGCCCGATTCCTCGACCGCTTAGATTGCAAGCGCCTCTCCCAACCCCAAAGAATAACATCGCCGATCCCAATGCCCACTCGCAGGAGTCGGTGTGCCTGGGCTTCTCAGGGACGTCCGAGAGTGAATCACAACCCCGGGCGAGCTCACGGGAGGCCATCGCGCAGCGCCCGCGAGCGTTGATTGGGCCCGTTAAAAATCGCCCCCCCAGGAGCCGGTGGGCGACCGACGGTGCCCGAGATGGCGCTGAGGACTCGGGAGACCTCTCTCCAATCGCTCGTCCCCCCAGCATTTCCTTAAAAGACCCCATCGAAATCGTTATTAGGTGAGCAGGCCAATGGGAAAGGGCCAGGAGCCGGTGGGCGACCGACGGTGCCCGAGAGGGCGCTGAGGAAAGTCCCCCCTCCAGAGGGCGAGGCGGTCCGGCGCAAGCCGGAGGGGCGAGAGTCCCGGTTAACGCGCAGAAACGACACAGCCGCGCGGGAGCGAGGAGGCGGTGTGCCGCGGAGCCGAGATCGCGCGGAAGTGGTGAAACGGCCTTCCCCGCCGGAGCAAGCCCAAGAGCGCGGGATGACCTGCCCGGGACCGCCGAGTGGGGCGCTCAGTCGAATGTCGCCAGAACAGAAGGGGGCTTACGGCCGGCGCCTGGCCAATTCTCTAATCTCTGCGGTCGCTGCGAGAGAGTTGGGTTGAGGGGTCCTCGCGCGCCCGCCGGAATAAGCCCGAATCGCAGCCTCGGCGACCCCAAAACTGGTCATCCACCATCGATGAAAGGAGGACCTCTGGTCGCGCGTGACGCCGCCTCGGCTGTCGCGCCCGAGGCTCATCGCAATCGCGCTATCGCTGATGCGTCGGCCCCAGGAGGCCATCCACCCCCCCATCCGAAAACGATTTGAATAGGTAACAATATGCTGAGCGCGAGAGCGAGCCGCGGGCTCATGGTCTAGCTGGTTATGACATCGCTCTCACACAGCGAAGATCGCCGGTTCGAATCCGGCTGAGCCCACATTTACTTTTAAATAGTTATCCGTTATTTGAACCTGTCGATAGGTTCCGAGGGATGCTCGTTCCCCCGTTTTCGTCTTCGGTATACCCGGATTCCATTCGGAGACCTCCATACTACAACCCGAAATGACGTCCCAACGTATTACCCTTTCGGGGGGATGGGTGAATGGCCGGGTTTGCTGGCGCTAAACAGAGCCCTCGGACCCTGAACAAAACCCGAACCAAACCCCCTGGTATCGGGGTTTCCTTCGCTCCGGCCCTCTCGGTGGGTGCTCGTGAAACCACTACTTCTTTATAATTTCCATTCCTGTTTTTGTTCTCTTCCTGTTGGAACCTTGTCTAGTTTGGTTTCGAAACTGCTTGTTTAAGGTTCCCGTTTTATCCGCGTTTAGCTCTCATCTGCCTGTTGTTCTTACCCGTTTATCTCTTCACTCACACCCCACACACCACTACTGAGCGCCTCCCTCCTGCACCTTGCGGGCCACCTCGGTCGCCAGCCCTGCGGGCCGGCCCCCTCGACTTATGGCCCCGTTGCATGCAGCAGGTCGGCGCACTTCCTCCCACCCTGGCAGGTTAGAACCCTGTCCGGTCGGCCTACCTCTTTGCCTACCTGTCTTCAAGGCGGGATGCTATTCGGAGCCGCCCATGATTGGAAAAAAAAGAGCCGGGCCGCTTAAAAATCGAGCCCGGGAAAAGCGTAGCAATTGCAAGACTCGCCGCAGCTTTAGCATGCCCCGCAAATAGGGCAGATTGGCCGCCAGAAGGAGCATTCACGCATACTAAGCGTCCTCATTCCAAGGCCAGCGCCCTTCGATGCGCCTTTGCAGGCATGAGGGGCAGGGGACCTCATAGTCCCCCTCGGCAGCGAGGTCGAATTCCTCGCTGAGTGCGTCGTATTCCTCGTCCAAGAGGAGCTCCTCGTCCGTCTCGGCCTCCGACGCATATTCCAGTTCGTCCAATAGCTCACCTCCGTAGCGGAATGGAGCGTAGGCTCTGCCGCGACCCCTGCAGGGGGAAACGGACAATGCCCCGCCCACCGCCGTGCGGGCGGTGTTCCCGCCCCGTCCGGGCGGGGACATGTCCGTTTAGCGGCATCCATCCAATGCCGCAGCGACAGCGAAAAAGGTGAGCCGGACGACGGTAAAGATACGCCTGGAAAGGCCGAGGAAAGAGTCCGCTCGATTGAGATGGCCTTATTTCTCTTCCCTATCTGTATTTTATTTGGACTTCTAAAATTGTCCCATATTGTCTTCTGAGTTTGTCCATTGCCTCTTTGAACCTTGTCCAACATTCTATTATGTCCTCGTCATGTTTGAGACTGGTCTCAGCCATTTTTCTGCTCCAAATTACTATGATTTTTTTGTTCTTGCCTTTCTCGTTGCATCTGAATGCATGGTTGCATGCTATCAAGAGATTATGGCAGATTCGGTCCATCGTATTGGGGATTGTTACGCCGCCCTCAAATTCTGTTATTCCTGTTGTTAGGGCGTTCTTGGAATATTTGAAACATGGAAAGTCCAGAGACTCGAAGGATGTCTCAAATTTCTTTACCGAAATTTCAGGGATTACCACCAACAATGGTAGACAAGGTGCACCTTCTTCCGACGGAATCAGGTTGAAAGGGGGAATCCGCATCCTGTGGTCGAAATCGACTTTATTGAATGTGCCGTCTCGGTTGTATGAGAAATCTAGTAATCCAAGGGCGGCTTCCGTGGGGTCCATGAACTCTATTTCAATCCCCAGTTCTTGGCAAACGGTTTTGAACCATTCTGGTAGTTGGTTGCCGTAGGATGTCACAAATACCACTCTAAGCCTGCCTTTCAGAACGTCGTTCAGGTGGATGAGTCTTTTAATGAGTTCTCTAAGTCCTTTGTCATCTGGAATGCCCAAAACAATCTCGATGAATGTATTATCCGTCTTGTCTTCGATATCCACATGCACCTTTCCGGAGCGTTTGCTGATGGTTGCATTGATTCGTACCTTGTGGCCCTTAGCCTTTAGCCTGTCGGCATACGCTCGAACCGCATCGTCATGAGAGAAAGGAAAAGCCTCGTCTGGGGGGTTCGGCCTTGGTTCCTCAGTGCGTCCAGTTTGTTCTGGCTTGCCAGGCAATCTCTGGGAACCAGCCCGGACATCGTCCTTTACCCGGCCAAATGTCTTTGATATCTTGTTTGTTTGCGATGGATAATATTGTCCACCAGTTGCCGAGGCGAACTTTCCGAGACAGTCTTCGCTTTCCTTCAGAAGACCCATACCGATAATATATACCAGTACATCGTTGATTCCCTTTTGCTTGGCATAATCGAAAATTGCGGGGCAACCGGGTGGCCCTCGAGGAAATCGTGTGCTTGCATTATCCTCGCCGTCAGTGAGTACGACAAGTATCAATACCGACCCGTTCTTATTCTCGTGGAGAGTATCCAGACCCTTACCGATGGCATCCCAGAGCGCCGTATTATTCTGCACGTAGAGGCCCTGGACCGCTGGGATGACGGTATTGGTCAGATAATCCTGCGTCGCTGTCGCCAATGGGCATACTGTTTCGGCATTGTTCGAAAACTGGATGAGACCGATTTCGTCTCTATCACTCAGATATTGCCCCGTTATAAAATCAATGGCACCTTTTTTTGCATCATCCAGCTTGCTTGATCCTTCCCCGGATGGTCCGGCCATACTCGACGATACATCCATCACCAGCATTATTTTCCGAGGCATCATCACGAGCGTCAATCACACCACCCTTTCCAAAGTCTGAATTCTTCTCGTATCAAAGAACATGTAGGGTGTTGAATTCCTGCAATTCTTTCGCCATTCCTATATTCCTGCCCGATGATGGATAGAGTGCCGCCAGCGATAGTATTATTACCCGCCGATGGCAACACTCTATTGGGTTCCATCATGATAGAAAGTGATGTAATTGTTAATAAGGATTTCTGTCAGCTCGGGCGCGGCGAGATTCTCCACACCATCAGTGCCCCCAAGACCTTTGGATTGACCGCTGACGACCTGCGGCGGCGTCTCGGCAATGGTGTGCTCACCCCCCTGAACTATGCCCGCGAGTTTATCGCCTCCCGGGACTATGTCTCGGAGCATTGCGACAGAAAAGGGTTCTGGAGCAAGGATGGCAAAATCTTCCATAGGGCCGGGGGCATCTCGGAAGTCCTCCACAAGCTCATAAGAACGCCCTGGGGCATCACTGAAGCAGAAGCCGAGAAGCTCACCGGCAGGGAATGCGCCCGCAAGCTCCGTGCAATGGTGGAAGCCAAGGAGGCGAAACGCGCCTGCGTCAACGGTGTCTGGGTCTACGGCCGCGTCCGCAGGTTCGACTTTCAGCTCAAGGAGCGCCTTACGAACGCCCGCGTCAAGACATCGTCGAGCAGCGAGGAGCCGGACGAGGTCATAATTCCCCTTGAGGAGGTCATGAAGACCCTCAACGACGAGAACCTCCACTCCGAGACGCTGGTCAATCTGACCACCAGCCTCGTGGGCCTGCTCAAGTCCGCCTCCTATCGAGACATGGAGAGCATCCTCAGGCTCGACGCCAGGGTCGCATCCATATGCGGAATGGAGCGGGCCTCCGGCCTGGACTATACGACGCTCTGCAAGAGGTTCGGCGCACTCCAGGAGATAACCCTCAAGCGGCTGTTCACGAAGCTCGTGAAGGGACTCCTGCAGGTGGGCGTCATCCAGGGCAAATATCTCGTGGTCGACGCGACCCACCTCTTCGCCTGGGCGAGCCGGAAGACCCAAGACGACAGGAGCCTTCCCTTCGCGGCGTGGGGAGTGCAACTCGACGACTTCTATGGATACAAGGTCCACATGCTCATCGACGCCGAGGCGGAGCTGCCGATAGGAATCCGCATCACTTCCGGAAACCCGCACGACAGTGGGATGTATATCCCGCTCATCCAGGGAGCGAAGAGGGACCTGGAGCTGGACAATGTGATTGCAGTCTTCGCGGACGGGGCATATGACGACGCGGCCCTCAGGAAGGAGACGAGAAAGACCCTCGGGTGCGAGCTCCACGCTGCGATATACCCGAGAAGATCCAAGCCTCTCAAGGCTGTCAAGGACCGCATCAAATGGGTCTTCGAGCGCTGGGGCGACAGGATAGAAAAGGCCGAGGATGCCCTCAGGTACTTTGGCCAGAGACTGCTGACCGACTTCGGGGCCATTCTCGGAACCGCCGAGGAGAGCTACCTGGTCCACGCGCTGAAGGAAAGGATGAATAGGCACCTGAAGTCCACCGTGGAACGCGTGTGGTCCCGCGTCAAGTTCGCCACGGACATCGAGCATCCCATGTTCCGCAGGCCCGAATCGATCAGGAAAAGAGTGTATCTCGCATTCATTGCCATGCTCCTCGTGGCGAAGACAGCCATCCGGATGGGAATCCCCGAGGCGAAGAGGCGTTTTGCAAGCGTCTATTGACGCTCTCGGAAGACCAGGAATGAAAGGATGTCAGCGGGAGCTGTCCAGGATCGGCATAAGCATGACATCATTGAGAGAAGACTGCCCCATTTTCTGTCTTACGTGACGAGCTTATGCTTGAAGGAGGCCCTTAAGTCCGGGGGATTGGATCGCTGTTTTGAAGAATTGCAACTTTCAATATCCTATGCTGCTCTGCGGTCCGTACGACCCCACTATCCTATTTGTCAGGGCTCGGCCTTACCTTGATGAGCTCGCTATCGCTCGCTCATCTGCAGTCCGTCCGAGCCCACCTATACTTTTGAATACTTTTCCTATATTTGGGCGATCGCACAATCCGGGTGCTGCCGGTTCTCCGGCATCGTCTGCATCGACAGGGTCTACATGAGGAGGGTCAAGGGCGTCTACTAT
>FWPU01012409.1_pt1 | contig 11295 bp, 5 predicted proteins | sample 2228361 | NCBI WGS metagenome assembly FWPU01 (sample SAMEA103939777, study PRJEB20133) | metagenome | reverse complement strand
CGCCGGCCGGATGGTCCGTTTCGGGCGGGCAGGACGGGCCGACCCTGTGAAGCCCGGTGGGAAGCACCGCGACATGTTCCCCTGGCTGCAACAACTGCTCCCGGTCGCTTTCGAAGCGCCGATCTTCTTGTGGCTGTTGCTGCTGCTGCTGGTGCCCCTGTGGACCTGGAGCTTCCCCAAGTTGCAAGGTCTGGGGCGCCTGCGGCGGCTGGCAGCGCTGGCGTTGCGCAGCGTGGTGCTGGTGCTGCTGGCCATGGCCCTGGCGCGGCCGCAGTGGGTGCAACGCCACGACAAGCTGACGGTCATCTACCTGCTGGACCACTCGCTGTCGATCCCCGCCGAACAGCGGGTGGCGGCCATCCGCTGGATCAACGCTGCCGTGCGGGAGCACCGCCGGCAGGGAGACCGGGTGGGGGTGATCGTCTTCGGCCGCGACGCGGCGATGGAGATCCCGCCAGTCAACCAGCCGGTGCAGATTCCCGAGCGCATCGAAGCCCTGATCGACCCGGAGTTCACCAGCCTGGAAGCGGCCATGAAGCTGGCGTTGGCGTCGTTTCCAGAAGACGCCGCGCGGCGGATCGTGATCGTCAGCGACGGCAACCAGAACCTGGGCAACGCGCTGGAGCAGGCGGAAGTGCTCCGCGACCAGGGGATCAGCATCGACGTGGTGCCGATCCGGTACCGCGACTCCGGCGAAGTGGTGGTGGAAAAGCTGTCCGTGCCCACGGACATCCGCGTCGGTCAGCCGTTCGACCTGCACGCGGTCGTCACCAATCGCGCACCGCGGCCCGTCAGCGGCCGCCTCGTGTTTCGCGCCCGGCGGGGGGACGCCTCCGTGGTGCTCAATCCGCCACTCGAGGGAGGGCCCGATCCCCAGTTGGTAACGCTCAAGCCGGGCAAGAATGTCTACACGCTGCGGCAGACGCTTACGGAGGCGAACTTCTATACCTACGAAGCGGAGTTCTTCCCGGCCGCGCCGGGGGATGACGAGTTTGCCCAGAACAATCGCGCCGCCACGTTCGTGCACGTGCGCGGCAAGGCGCGCGTGCTGGTCATCGAAAGTGCGCACCGCCGCGGCGAACACGCCCGATTCCTGCAGGCCCTGCAGTCGGCCCGCGACGAGCACGACCAGCCGCTGCTGGAAGTGCAGGTGGTCGGCAGCGACCAGGCGTTCAGCAGCCTGGCGGAATTGCAGCAGTACGATGCCGTGATCCTGGCCAACGTACCGCGTGCCGGCGGCGGCACGTCGGGCGTCGAGCAGGATTCCAACCGCCTGGCGGGCTTCACCGACAGCCAGATCGACATGCTCGTCTCCAACACCCACGACTTCGGGTGCGGATTGATCCTGCTGGGAGGCGACGAGAGCTTCGGCGCCGGCGGCTGGGCCAATACGGCGCTGGAGCGGGCCATGCCGCTGGACTTTCATATCACCAACGCCAAGGTGGTGCCCAAGGGCGCGCTGTGCATCATCATGCACGCCTCGGAACTGGCCCAGGGAAACTACTGGCAGAAAGTCATCGGCCGCGAGGCCATCAACTCGCTGGCGGCCCACGACTACGCGGCCGTCGTCGAGTGGAACGGCAACGTGCGGTGGCTGTGTGGGGCCGGGAACCGCGGATTCTTGCCCGTGGGCCCCAATCGCACGCGCATGCTGGCGCGGCTGGACCAGATGTTCCCCGGCGACATGCCGGATTTCGACTGCTCGATGGTCCTGGCGCTGCAGGGCTTCAACAGCCTGGCCGACGCGGCGGTCAAGCACATGATCATCATCAGCGACGGGGACCCGTCGCCGCCGAGCAACGCGGTGTTGCAGGCGTATGTGCGGGCCGGGATCACCATTTCGACCGTGGCCGTCGGGACGCACGGCCCGGCCGATAGCCGCCTGCTGCGCGACGTGGCCACGCGCACCGGCGGCAAGTACTACGCCGTGCGCAACGCCAACGCGCTGCCGCGCATCTTCCAGAAGGAGGCCATGCAGGTCTCCCGGCCGCTGATCTTCGAACAGCCCGAGCCGTGGCAGCCCGGCCTGGCCTATCCGCACGAAATGCTGGCCGGCATTCCGCGCGACGCGCCCCTGCCGCCGATCACCCGCTGCGCCGCTGGTGGCCATGCAGTCGCCGCTCCCCGAAGGACGCGAAAACGCCCTGCTGGCCACGTGGACCTACGGCCTGGGCAAAGCCGTGTGCTTCACGACCGATGCGGGGCACCGCTGGGCCAAAGCGTGGACCGCCTGGGAGCACTACGACCGGTTCTTCGCCCAACTGGTGAAATGGGCCCTGCGCCCCGGCGGCGATACCGGCAATTACGTGCTGGAAGTGGACGCCGTGGAGGGACGCGGCGCGCTGGTCGTTACCGCCCTGGACGACGAAGGCAACTTCCGCAACAACCTGGCCATGTCGGGCAAGGTGATCGCGCCGGACGGCACCCGGCTCGACGTGGAAGTGCGTCAAGTGGCGCCAGGCCGGTACGTGGCCGATTTTCCGGCCGCACAGGCCGGCAGCTACTACGTGGTGCTGGTCCCCGAGCCGGGCAAGGCGCCGCTGCTGGCCGGTTTGAACGTGCCGTATTCGCCGGAGTTCCGGCAGCGCGAGACGGACGAGAACCTGCTGCGCGCCCTGGCCGGTCTGGCGCCGCGCGGCGCACCGCCGGGGGCGTGGATCGACCCGCCTGCGGGAACCCCCGGCGAGCAACTGGCGGCATTCGTGCGCGTCGATCCGTTCCGGCGCGACCTGCCGCCGGCCACCAGCTCGCAGCCCGCCTGGCATCTGGTGGTATGGGTGAGCGGATTGCTGTTCTTGGCCGACGTGTTCGTGCGCCGCGTGCAGGTGGACCTCCGCATCGTGGGGCGCTGGCTCGTGCGGCTGCGCGACCTGCTGCTGCGGCGCGCGCCTGTGCCGCAGCCGGCTGAGCATCTGGCGCGGCTGCGCAGCCGAAAAGCCGAGGTGGCCAGCGCCCTGGAACAGCGCCGCGCGGCCGCGCGCTTCGAACCGACCCGCGACGTGCCCCCCGATGCCGACACGCTGGCCGAACTGCTGCGGCAGCAGCCGGTGGTTTCGACGCCGCAGCCGCCGGCCCCCTCGTTGGCCCCCGAACAGCAACGCGACAGCTACACCGCGCGGCTGTTGAAGGCCAAGCAGGAAGCGCGGCGGAAAAAACCGCCGTCGTAACGCGCCCCGATGCCGCCGCCCCCCCGGGGCAGCACGACGGCCGGTCACAGCCCTCGTTACCCTCAAGGGAGTGCACGTTCCGCCATGCCTCAGTGGGTCCGCGTCGCCTCGCTGCCAGACTGCCCGCCGGGATCGGCCCGCGAACTCGTGGCCGGCGACCGGATCGTGGCGCTGTACAATGTCGACGGGACGCTCTACGCCCTGGACGGCGTGTGCCCGCACCAGGGAGGCCCGTTGGGCAAAGGCACCTTGCAGGGCTGCATCGTCACGTGCCCGTGGCACGGATGGCAATTCGACGTGCGCGACGGGCAGCACCAGTTTGCACCCTCGGTGCGTCAGCCGACGCTGCCGGTGCGCGTGGACGGTCAGGACGTATACGTGGACGTAGGGTAACCCGGCGGCAAGCGCTGGCGGCCGCTCGCCCCTCGGCCGGGGAGGCGGGCCGCGGCTCATGCCAATCCAGGCACGCGGGGCTGCGGTCTGTGGCTGCTAGCGCCAGGCACGCGCGTCCCGGCCGAAATCCGGAGTCGATATGAGCGAGGCGGTCCGTTCACTGCAGCGCGCCAGCAGCCGATGCCGCCGCGCCATGCACCTGCCGCGATCCCGAGGGTTGTTGGGTACGACCACGATGCACAAGGTGTTGGCGATGATGCGTACCGCACTTCGTGCGAGCGTATGGCGGTTCGGCAGTCCCCGGCTGCTCGCTGCGCTGGCTGCAGTGCTGGCTGGCGGTTTGTGGGCGACCGGCGCGGCGGGGCCGGCCCTCGGCCAGGCAGCGCCGCTCGGCCAGCCGGCCAACGCTGCCGGCGAGAGCCAGTTCCCCCCGCCGTTGGAGCCGCAGCAGGCGCTGGCCACGATTGCGGTGCCCGGCGATCTGCGCGTCGAGCTGGTGGCCGCCGAGCCGCTGGTGATGGACCCCATCGACATCGCCTGGGGACCTGATGGCCGGCTGTGGGTCGTCGAGATGGGCGACTACCCGCGCGGCCTGGACGATCGCGGCCAGCCCGGCGGCCGCGTACGCTTCCTGGAAGACATCGACGGCGACGGGCGCTACGACCGCAGCACGCTGTTTCTGGACCGTCTGCCGTTCCCCACCACGGTGATGCCGTGGCGCGATGGCGTGCTCGTCGGCGCCGCGCCGGACCTGCTGTGGGCCCGCGATACCGACGGCGATGGCCGCGCCGACGACACGCAGGTGCTCTACACCGGCTTTGGCGAAGGCAACCAGCAGCACCGCGTCAACGGCTTGCGGTGGGGCCTGGACAACTGGATCTACCTGGCCAACGGCGACAGCGACGGGCACATCCGCTCGCGCAAGACCGGCGTGGAAGTGGATGTGCGCGGGCGCGACCTGCGCATCCGTCCCGACCAAGGGCTGGTGGACGCCCAGACCGGCCGTGCTCAGTTCGGCCGCAATCGGGACGACTGGGGCAACTGGTTCGGAGGGAACAACTCCAATCCCATGTGGTACTACGCGCTGGAGGACCATTACCTGCGGCGCAACCCGTTTCTGACGGCGCCGCGCGCCACGGTGGCCGTCTCTGAACAGCCCGGGGCGGCGCCAGTCTTCCCGCGCAGCCGCACGCTGGTGCGGTTCAACGAGCCGGACAAGGCCAACCGCTTCACGTCGGCGTGCAGCCCGAACATCTACCGCGACGACGTGCTGGGACCTGCCTATGCGGGCAACGCGCTGGTGTGCGAGCCGGTACACAACCTGGTGCATCGCGAGGTAATGCGGCGTCAGGGGGTGTTGTTCGTCAGCCGCCGCGCGGCGGGCGAACAGCAGAGCGAGTTTCTGACTTCGACCGACAACTGGTTCCGTCCCACGGCCGTCCACACCGGTCCCGACGGCGCGCTGTACGTGGTGGACATGTACCGCCTGGTGATCGAGCACCCGCAGTGGATTCCCGAGTCGTGGCAGCAGAAGCTCGACCTGCGTGCGGGGCACGACCGCGGGCGGATCTATCGCGTGGTGCCGGCCGAGGGCTCGTTGCGGCGCGTGCCGCGGCTGGACCGGATGTCCACGGCCGATCTGGTGGCCGTGCTGGAGTGTCCCAACGGCCCGCTGCGCGACCTGGCGCAGCAGGTATTGCTGTGGCGCGCCGACGCGGGGGCGGTCCCGCCGCTGCGGGCCATGCTGCGCGGCAGCCGCAGTGCGCTGGCGCGGCTGCACGCATTGTGCACGCTGGACGGACTGGCCGCGCTGGAGGAAGCGGACCTGCTGCGCGGGCTGGCCGACGAACATCCCGGCGTACGGCGGCACGCCCTGCGCGTTGCCGAAGCGCGGCTGCCATCGTCGGCCGCGCTGTGCGACGCGGCACTGGCCCTTGGCGACGACGAAGACCCGCACGTGCAGATGCAACTGGCCTACACGCTGGGTTCGTGCGACGATGCGCGAGCCGCTGCACTGCTGGTCGAGTTGTCGGTGCGCCACGCCGCAGACGCGTACCTGCTGGCGGCCGTGTTCAGCTCCGTCGGCCAGCGCAACGCGGCGGGGGCCATGGAGTCGCTGCTGGCGCGGGGCTACCTGGCACGCCTGCCGGCCGGCCTGGTGCACCAATGGTTCTACGTCGCCACGGCGCTGGGAGACGAGTCGCTGCGCGACAAGGTGGTGCAGCAAGTCGCATCCGCGGCACTGCCGGGCGACAGCGCCGTGCGAATGGGGGCACTTTCGGGGATGCTGGCAGGGCTGGCCGCGCGGCCTCAAGGGACGCTGCGCTCGCTGCCGCAGACTCTCCGCGCGCGGCTCGGCGATCTGGCGGCCGAAGCCTGGGCCGTCGCCCGTGACGAAGACCAGCCGCTCGTGCGGCGCCTGGCCGCCGTCGATGTACTGGGCCATGCCGCCACCGTGGGGAGCAGCCAGAGCGACCGCCTGCTGGAGTTGTTGACCCCGCGCTATGGGCCGGAAATCCAGGCGGCGGCACTACAGGCGCTGGGCCGGCAATCGGACCAGCGCGTCGCCGCGGCGCTATTGGCCGGCTGGAATGCACACAGCCCGCGGCTGCGCAGCGAAGTGCTCGACGTGCTGCTGGGGCGTGCCGCGTGGACCGCCGTGCTGGTCGAGGCAATGGAGGGCGGCACCGTGCAGGCCGGCCATCTCGATGCCGCGACGCGGCAGCGGTTGCTCCGCGTGCGCGATGCGGCGCTGCGGGAGCGTGTCGAGCGCTTGCTTCAAGGAGCTATCAACGCGGACCGGCAACGCGTCGTGGACCAGTACCGCGCGGCCCTGAAGCTGCCCGGCGACGTGCCGCGCGGCCGGACCGTGTTCGAAAAGCACTGCGCCGCCTGCCACCGGCTGCAGGGAGCCGGACACGCCGTGGGACCCGACCTGGCGGCACTGACGGACCGTTCCGCGCAGTCGCTGCTGGTCGCCGTGCTGGATCCCAACCGCGCGGTGGAGGACAAATACCTGTCGTACGTCGCCGCGACGCGCGACGGGCGGATTTTCACCGGCATTCTGGCCGAGGAGACCAGCACGACGATCACGCTGCTGGCACAGGAAGGCAAGCAGTACGTGATCCTGCGGCGCGATCTGGAAGAGCTGCAGAGTTCCGGCAAATCGCAAATGCCCGAAGAAATAGAACGCAATCTCACGCTGCAGGACCTGGCCGACGTGGTGGCGTACGTGCAGTCGGTGCGTCCCAAGGCGGAATGAACTTCCGCGAACCCGCTCGGTTTTTCGTCATTGGTCCTTGGTCATTCATCATCAGTCGTTCGTGATGCGTCATTGGGCTTTGCTGATGGGTGAATGGTCGTACTTTGCTTCCCCGTGGCCTTTCGTCAATGGTCAATGGGCAATGGTCAATGGGCAATGCTGAATGGTGAATGGTCAATGGCGAATGGTGAATGGTGAATGGTCAATGGTCAATGGTCCTTGGTCATTCGTCATTCGTCCTTCCCCACTTGCCATTGGCCCACCGCGATCTGCGAGCCCTCCACGACCGTACGGGCTTGTGCGTTTGGCCGGAGACATGATGCCGCCGTTCACCCCAGCAGGCCGAGTCGGCGCAGGACCTGGAACGTGCCCAGGGCCACGGCCACCAGCAGCACGCCGCCGGCCAGCAGGTTGCCCAGCAGGCCGTTGCGGTAGGTGCCCATCAGCGCCGGGCGGTTGACGGCCACCAGCAGGAAGGCAGCGACCAGCGGCAGCAGCAATCCGTTGGCTGCCTGGGCGAACACGATGCCTTTCACAGGCTCGATCCCCAGGGTGGCCAGTAGTGTCCCGCTCAGGAGGATCGTGATCCACACCGCGCGAAAGGCGCCGCCGCGCAGGTCGGCGCGCCAGCCCAGCACGCCGCAGGTGGCATACGCGGCGGCCAGCGGCGCGGTGACGGCGCTGGTCAGCCCGGCGCGCCAGCCCAGCACGCCGCAGGTGGCATACGCGGCGGCCAGCGGCGCGGTGACGGCGCTGGTCAGCCCGGCGGCCAGCAGTCCTACCGCGAAGCACGCCTGGGCCGCGCTGCCCAGGATGTTCTCCAACTGCCGTGTCATGTCGGCCGCGCTGCCGATGCTCGTGCCGCGGGGAAACGCCGCCGCAGCCGTGGTCATAATGGCTAGAGAAATAACGCCCCCCAGCACGATGGCCAGCGACGTGTCGCAACGGCTTTCGCGCAACGCTTGGTCCCGTGGTACCGAAGCCGGCCACCGCCGGGCCGCCGCGCTGGCATGCAAGAACAGGTTGTAGGGCACCACGGTCGTGCCGATCAGGGCCAGCACGTCGACAAGCCCCTGCGTGGGGAGACGCGGAGAAAGCAGTCCGCGAGCGATCTGGCCATAGTCGGGCCGCGCGGCCACGGCGGCCACAACGAACAGCGCGCTCATGACAGCCACCAACGCCACCAGGGCCGAGCCCACGATGCGGAACGACCCGGTGGCCAGCAGCACGAACGCCGCAGCGCCGACGGCCGCCGACCATGCCCAGGCAGCGCCGCCGGCGATCGACTGCAACCCTGCCGCGGCGCCGGTGACGTTGCCGAACTGGTAGGCGGCATTGCCCACCGCGATGGCCCCTATGACCAGCAACGACGCGAGGCCGACGGCCCACGGGGCGCGGAACGACGTCCGCACGGCTTCGCCCAGTCCGGCGCGGGTGACCAGTCCCAGCCGCGCGGCCATCTCCTGCAGAATGATGGTGGCCAGCACGGCGAAGGCCAGCGCCCAGGCCAGATCGTAGCCGTAGGCGGCGCCGGTCTTGCTGCACGTGGTGATGGTGCCTGGACCGATGAAGGCCGCCGTCACCAGCAAGCCGGGGCCGAACGTGCGAAGCCATTTCATGGCGGCGACTTTCCACGAGTTTGGTTCGGGGCACTGACGCGCCGCGGGCGGCCCCTGCCGCACCGCGACGTCGGGCCGAGGGAGCACCGCCCCTCGCCCCCCGGCAGCCCGAAGTCCCAAGTCCCACGGCCTGCTTTTCAACCGGCGCCCCGCCGACCACAATGGTGCGGGCGTGCTGCCCAGTGTACTTCGTGCAGCACCCGGCGGCGCGTGGCGTTGCGCATCAACGTCCGGGAAGGCGTTGCGCATCAACATCCGGGAATCGTCTGCCGACCTCTGAGCCTGGGAACGACCATGACCCGTGGGATGCTTTGCCGGCTGGCGGATGGCGCGTTGGTGCTGCTGGTGGGGTGGGCGTTGTCCACGTCCACGGCCGCGCCGGCGGCGGAAGTGAGTGTGCGCACCGTGGCCGGAACGGGCCAGCCGCAACTGGGGGCCATGCACGGCAAGGCCACCGAAGTGAACGTGGGCCAGCCGTTCGGCGTGGAGATCGGTCCGGACGGCGCACTGTATGTGACCGAAGTGCAGAACCACCGCGTGCTCCGCGTGGACCTGAAGTCCGGCGAGCTGACCACCGTGGCCGGCTGCGGACGCAAGGGCTACTCCGGCGATGGCGGACCAGCGGCCGCCGCCGAACTCAACGAGCCGTACGAGGTCCGTTTCGACCCGCAGGGGAATATGTACTTCGTCGAAATGCAGAACCACGTGGTCCGCCGTGTCGATGCCCGCACGGGCGTGATCACCACAATCGCTGGGACGGGGCAGGCGGGGTTCTCTGGCGACGACGGCCCGGCCGCCAAGGCACAGCTTCGCCAGCCGCACAGCATTGCGCTGCACGGCGGAAGTCTGTACATCGCCGACATCGGCAACCACCGCATCCGCCGCGTGGACCTCCAGACCGGCACGATCGAGACGGTCGCCGGCACCGGCCAGCGCCAGTTGCCCGAGGATGGCCAGCCGGCCCGCGGCAAACCGATCCTCGGCCCGCGCGCCTTGCACGTGCAGGGCGATACGCTGTGGATCGCCCTGCGCGAGGGGAACAGCGTGTGGCGTCTGGACCTGGTGCACGGGACGCTGCACCACGTGGCCGGCACGGGAGCCAAGGGGTATTCCGCCGCGGGGACGGCCGGGCGACAGGCCACGTTCAACGGTCCCAAGGGGATTGCCGTCAGCCGGCAGGGGGAGGTGTTCGTCGTCGATACCGAAAACCAGGTCATCCGCTACATCGACGCCGACGCGGCGCGGGTCTACACGGCCGTGGGAGGCGGGCCAGAGCATCGCGGGTACCGGGGAGAAGGGCCGAGAGTGCCCCTGGGCGAGGTGCATTTCGCGCGGCCGCACGGCATCTGCCTCGGGCCGGACGGTGCGATCTATATCGGCGATTCGGAAAACCATCGCGTACGCCGCGTCGCTCCGGCGGCCACGCCGGCCGCGCGGAGCTGGGCCGACCTGCTGCGCTTGCGGGAGTAACGGATTGTTTGCCGCGGCGGAGTTCCGCAATCTCGTCACGGGGCGCACGCGCGGAGTCGCCGCCGCCGCGGCACGCTGCCTGCTCCGCGCCGCCGCCCTCCCCTACAGCGCGGCCATGCGGCTGCGCAATGCGTGCTACGAGCGCGGGGTGCTGCGCGTCCATCGCGCCCCGTTGCCAGTCCTCAGCGTAGGCAACCTCACGCTGGGCGGCACGGGAAAAACGCCCATGGTCGCCTGGGTGGCCCGCCGCCTGCGGGCCGAGGCAGTGCGCGTGGCCATCGTGAGCCGCGGGTACGGGGCGACTGCCGGTTCGCGCAACGACGAAGCCCGCGAACTGGAGCTGCTGCTCCCCGACGTGCCGCATCTGCAGCATGCCGACCGCGTGGCGGCGGCCCGCATCGCCTGCGAAGAACTCGACATGCAGCTTGTGGTGCTGGACGACGGATTCCAGCATCGCCGCCTGCACCGCGACCTGGACATCGTGCTGCTGGACGCGCTGGACCCGCTGCGCGGACGCGTGTTTCCCGGCGGGCTGTTGCGCGAACCGTTTTCCGGCCTGCGGCGGGCCCACGTCGTCGTGCTCTCGCGCGCCGACGCCGTGGAGGCCGACGTGCGGCGGGCATGGCGCACGCAGGTGGCCCGCGTGGCTCCCGAGGCCCTGTGGGTCGAGGCGGCACACCGGCCGCGATGCCTGCGCAACGCCTCGGGCGTGCAGCAGCCGGTGGATGCCCTGGCGGCGCAGCGCGTGCTGGCGTTTTGCGGGATCGGCAACCCGGAGAGTTTCCACCACACGCTGCGGGCGCTGCGCGCGACGGTGGCGCACGTGGAGACGTTTCCGGACCATCACCCTTACCAACGCGGCGATCTGGAGCGGCTGGCGCGGCTGGCCGACGAACATCGCGCCGATGCGCTGGTCTGCACGCTCAAGGACCTGGTGAAGATCCAGGTGTCCTCCCTCGGCGGCCGTCCCTTGTGGGCCGTGGAGATCGAGATCGACATTCTGGAAGGCGAAAATGCACTTGCCCAGCGCTTGCACGCCGCAATAACTCCCAAAAATGGGGTTTCTGCGCCCGAGGCAACGCACCGCGTCGACTCGGAGTGAGGCCTGCGACGGCCGCAGGGGGCCGATCGAGGCCGCTGCCTTCAATTCTTCTCGCTGAAAGGGGAAGGGGTAGGTCTATGGATCGCCGACAAGTGCTCAAGGCGCTGGGGGTCTGTGGATTGGGCACCGCCGTGGCGGGGACGTACGCAACGGGCCGCGTCTGGGCACGCTCGAAGTTGCGCCAGCAACTGCTTCAGCATTCCCTGCCGCTGTTGGCCCAGCCCGAAACCGACGAACTCGAACGCCTGCCCACGCTGGCCAAGAAGCAGCTCGGGCAGTGGT
>FWPU01012126.1_pt1 | contig 11295 bp, 11 predicted proteins | sample 2228361 | NCBI WGS metagenome assembly FWPU01 (sample SAMEA103939777, study PRJEB20133) | metagenome | reverse complement strand
GACCCCGACGCGGACTCCCACACGCACGCCCACCTCGTCCGAGGATTTTATTGAGACCCCCACGCCTATCGTAAGCCCGTAGGCCAGCACTGGAATGGAAGCACAAGCCGCGGCCGGCAGCCAACACCGGCCGCTGTGTTTCTTCCTCGCGCCGAATGCACCCCTGCCTGACCACCGCAGATGGGCGCATCTGAAGCAAGTTGTTGTAGGGCATCCGCCGGGGTATTCTGACCCCGCACTATCTGGAACACTCATTACTAAGGAGGAGCAACCCCCATGACGGACAGAGTAGGCTATATCGGCCTGGGATTGATCGGCGCGCCAATGGCCCGCAACCTGATGAAGGCCGGATACGAGGTCGTGGTCCACAACCGCAGCCGTGCCATTGTCAAAGAGCTGGCTGCCGAAGGGGCGATAGAAGCTTTTTCTCCCGCTGAGGTCGCTCAGCAGGTGGAGGTGGTCTTCACCTGCCTGCCCGATTCGCCTGATGTTGAGCAAGTTGCGCTAGGGCGAGACGGGATCGCCGACGGAGCACACGAGGGGCTGATCTACGTCGATCACAGCACGATCAAGCCCGAGACAGCCCGCCGTGTTGCTATCGAACTCGCCCGAATGGGTGTGCAATGCCTTGATGCCCCCGTCTCCGGCGGAGACATCGGCGCAAAGGCCGGGACACTGGCTATCATGGTCGGCGGTCCGCGCGATGTCTTCGAACAGGTCATGCCCCTGTTTGAGGCCACCGGGAAAACCATCACCTATGTGGGGGAGCATGGAGCGGGGCAGGTCGCCAAGGCCTGTAACCAGATCATGGTCGCGGCCCAGATGGTCGCCATGGGGGAACTGCTCGTTCTGGCCCGCCAATCGGGTGTTGACCCTGAGCGGGTCGTCGATGCAATCCGGGGTGGGGCGGCCCAATGCTGGACGCTTGACAACAAGCCGCAGCGTATCTTCTCTGGGAACCGCTCTCCAGGCTTCAAAGCTTACATGCAGCACAAAGACCTGGGCATCGTCCTGGATACAGCACGCGCCTACGGCGTCAGTCTGCCCCTGACAGCCGTAAGCGCTCAGCTCTACGAGGCCATGCTTCAGAACGGGATGCGCGACCTCGACAACAGCGCGGTCCTCGGCATCCTGGAGATGTTAAGCGGCACGCAAGTCGGCCCGGGGCCACAGCAATGAGGTTTCTGCCCCTATCGCTGACCCTATGGGGGCATACAGGTCGCCGGCCTTGTGGGACTAGAACATTTGGACGCTTTTGCATCGCATTTATACCGGGCCTGTGGTAAAATATAAAGTGTTATGAACACCGAGAAACCGATCGCGCCGACGCCTCCAGTCGGCGTTATTGAGTCGCTTACCATCGGATTTGAGACTGTTGCAGGGCGTCTTGCGCTGATCCTTCTGCCGCTCCTGCTCGACATGTTTCTGTGGGTTGGCCCGCGTCTCTCCTTACGCCCGGCAATTGCCAGCTATTATCAGGACTTCTGGCAGCCAGCGGTGACAAGTCTGGACGAGGCCGCGCAGGAGAGGTTGGCTGGAGTATCTGAAATGCTGCTGGAAGCAGCCGAGGAGATGCCTGCGCTTTACCTGCCGCTCCTGGGCGTCCCGTCGCTGATGGCTGGGCGTGAAGCGGCGCCGCTTCCATTTCACTACACGCCCCCTCTATGGGAGGTGCGGCACCCCTGGGGCCTGGTTGGCGTAAACGTCGCATCGCTCGTCGCGGGGTTGTTGCTCGGCGCCCTGTACATAGCACTGATTGCCAACCAGGTTCAGCTAGGGCGTATCGATCTGGGGCAGGTATTGTCCAGACTGCCGGTCAACGTCGCTTGGATCGCACTCTTCGGACTCACGGTGCCGGTGCTGCTCCTGGTGATCTATCTGCCCTTTGTGGCCCTGGCTGCCGGGTTGTCGCTCATCAGTTCTCTGCTGGCAATGCTGGCCGATTGGGCAGGGCGACTGCTGGTGCTGTGGATCGCGCTGTTCCTGGTCTTTACCGTGCACGGTCTGTTCATGAACAACCGGAGCCTGCCCGGTGCGCTCTGGGACAGTATCCGTATCGTTCAGTGGAATATGACATCGACGCTCTTCCTGATCCTGCTGAGCGTTGTGCTGAACCTTGCGCTGACCTACGTCTGGAATATGGCTCCGGCCGGCTCGTGGCTGGCAGTCCTAGCTATCGTGGGCAACTCGTTCATCGCGACCGGCCTGATCACGGCATCATTTGTATTCTTCAAAGACCGTTACCGCTACTGGCGCGAGATGCGTGCTGAGCTGATCGCTGAACTTGAGCGCAGGCGGGCCCAGCAGGGCCAGTGAGACCGGGATTTGAAGCCAGGAGTGCGGCTCAGGTTTGCAGCCAAGGCAATCAAGAAGGAAATAGTATGGCTCGTAACTCAAAGGTAGATGATATAAAGTACGACGAGAGCAGCATCCAGCATCTGAGCGGTCTAGACGCCATCCGCCGGCGGCCCGGCATGTATGTTGGCGGGACCGACCTCAAGGCGCTACACCACCTGGTCTACGAGGTAGTCGATAACTCTATCGATGAGGCGCTGGCCGGGTACTGCGATGTCATCCAGGTCACGCTTCGCAAGGACGGCGGCGTAACGGTCGAGGACAACGGCCGGGGCATCCCGGTGGGCATCCATCCGACCGAGGGCATTTCGACGCTCCAGCTTGTCATGACCGAACTGCACGCGGGCGGCAAGTTCGGCGACGGGGCCTACAAAGTGTCCGGCGGCCTGCACGGCGTCGGCGTGACGGCTGTTAACGCCCTCTCGCGCGGCTGCGAGGTTGAGGTCAAGTCCCAGGACGGCTACCTCTACCGCCAGCGCTACAAGCGCGGCGTTCCAGTAAGCGAGGTGGAAAAGGTCGGCAAGACGGACGGTCAGGTCGGCACCAAGACCACCTTCTGGCCCGACCCGGATATCTTCCCCGATACCGAGTTCCGCTTCGAGATGCTGGTACACCGCTTCCGCGAGATGGCGTTTGTCACGCGCGGCGTGACGATCCACCTGCGCGATGAGCGGGCCGAGCCTTTCCCCTATGAGATGTCCTTCTACTTTGAAGGCGGGATCGCCTCGTTTGTGCGCTACCTGAACCGCAACCGCAAGCCGCTTCACGATGTGATCTATGCCAGCCAATCGTTTGAGGTCGAGAAGGTGGGGATGGTTGAAGTTGAAGCTGCCATCCAGTACGCCGATTACTACGCCGAGTCGGTGCTGGCCTTCGCCAACACCATCAACACGCCGGACGGCGGCACCCACCTGGAAGGGCTGCGTGCCGCGCTCACACGCGCCATCAACTACCATGCGCGCAAGGCTGGCTTTCTCAAGGACAGCGATCCGAACTTCACGGGCGATGATGTGCGCGAGGGGTTGACGGCTATCGTCAGTGTCAAGCATCCGGACCCCCAGTTCGAGAGCCAGACCAAGGTCAAGCTCATGAACGCTGAGGTCAAGGGGCTGGTTCAGTCCCTGATTAACGATGCATTTGGCGAGTTCGTGCAGACCGACCCGCGTGGGGCCAAAGCTATCTACGAGAAGACCCTCGTCTCAGCCCGCGCGCGCATTGCGTCCAAGCGTGCCCGCGACCTGATCCGCAGCAGCCCGCTCCAGAGCACGACCCTGCCCGGCAAGCTCGCCGACTGCTCGTCAACCGACCCGGCCTCCTCGGAACTGTACATCGTCGAGGGTGACAGCGCAGGCGGCAGCGCCAAGCAGGGCCGTGACCGCCACTTCCAGGCCATCCTGCCGCTGCGGGGCAAGATTCTCAACACCGAGCGCGCCCGGCTCGACAAGGTGCTCGACAACAAGGAGATTCAGGCGCTTATCTCAGCGCTGGGCGTTGGCATCGGTGAAGAGTTCGACCTGAGCAAGCTGCGCTACGGGCGCATCATCATTATGACCGACGCCGACGTGGACGGCGCACATATCCGCACCCTGCTCCTGACCTTCTTCTTCCGCTACATGCCAGAACTCATCGAGGAGGGGCACCTGTACATCGCCCAGCCGCCGCTTTACCTGATCAAGGCTGGCAAGAAGCGCGAGTACGCTTACACCGAGCAGCAGAAAGACCGGATTGTCAAGGAGTTGGGCGAAAAGAAGGTCGAACTCCAGCGCTACAAGGGTCTAGGCGAGATGAACCCTGAACAGCTCTGGGAGACGACGATGGACCCGGCCAACCGCATGCTGCTTCAGGTAACCATTGAGGACGCGGCCATGGCCGACCACACCTTTGATATGCTGATGGGCAGCAGCGTGCCCCCACGCCGCAAGTTCATCACGACCCACGCCAGGAACGTCCGCAACCTAGACGTGTAGCGCGGCAGACAGAGGAAGACAGGCCGGGCAGCTATTAGGGATCGCCCGGCTTGTTGTTTGATCAGGAGCCTCTATGATCAGCGAGCGCCTGCCGGTAAATCTTCTCGGTCAGCTCGGCTGCGCGTTCCCAGCTCAGACACTCTCGCACCAGTTCCCTTGACCGCTGACCGAAGCGTTCCCGCAGCGCGACATCGGCGAGCAGTCTGCCCAGCGCCTCGGCCAGCGCTGCTGGGTTGGCAGGAGGGACGATGTAACCATTGTTACCCTCATCCACACTTTCGGGCAGAGCACCGACGGCGGTGACTACCACTGGCTTCCCGAAGCGGTAGGCAGCTAGCAGCACCCCGCTCTGGCTGGCTTCCCGGTATGGCAAGCACACAATATCGCTGGCAGCAAAGTAGTCAGGGACCCTCTCCGTCGGGATAAAGACCGGATGGAAGGTGGTTAGCTTATCAAGCCCATGTTTAGCCAATGCAGCCGAATACCCGTCAACCGGCCCTTCTGGTTTCCCGGCGATAAGCAAATGCATGTGCGGAAACTCTGCAACAAGCGTCCGAGCGGCCTCGATCAGGTCGAGCAGCCCCTTGTATGGTTTGATCAGCCCGAAGAACAGGATTACCTGAGCGTCCCGCCCGATTCCCAGCGCGGCACGGGCCTCTGCTCCTGATCGCTCTGGAAGCCTCTCAAACGTGGGGCCATGCGGCACCACGTGGACAGTCTGAGGGTCAATCGGGCTTCGCTCCAGTACCACCCGTTTATTTTCCTCAGCGTGTACGATCAGCCGTGTGGCGAGCCGATACAGCGGACGCATGTCGGCGATGCGTGATAGTGCTGCCTGGCGTGGTACGGTATCGTGAATGGTTAAGACTATTGGCGCGTGTACCACGATGTGCTTCAACAGCCTGCGGTCAATGAGGGGAACAAGTGTCCACTGCACGTGCACAATGTCCGGCCTGTCGCGCTTGAACTCGGCCCACAGGCGGCGTACGTCAACCGCATAGGTCAGCATCCGCGCCGCGCGGCGCAACCAAGGCCGGCGACTCAGAATGGGCGCCCAGCGCTGGAGTGATTTGAAGAAGAAGTCCTCCGAATAATCTAAGCTCACCAACTGCTCATCGTACAGAGAGCGCGATGTCATGAGGCGTACCTCAAGTCCTCTGGCTCGTAGCGCCGTAGCCAAGCTCCAGTTGTAGTCAGGCGTCATAGCCGCCGGATCGAGCATCCAGACTCTCATTTCAATACCGCCACACCTCGCCGAGCGCTATTCGGTAAGCTTGTGCCCGTAACGCAATCCCCTCGCTTCGATTCCACAGCCCCTGCACCAGCCTCACTCCGATCTTGGCGAGCAGCTCCAGGCTGAAACCAACCTTCAGCGCCAACACTGCACCTTCCTTCCCCCGCTTGCGAAAATAGTGCAGCGGACTTAGGTGGTAGTGCCGCACCCGGTCCTCGTGGAAGCGGGATACGCTGCTCGACTCGTAGTGGGTGACGACCGCGGCGGGCACATAGTAAGTCCTCCACCCCGCCTGCCGCGCCCGCTCACAGTAATCGGGTTCCTCTGCAAACAGGAATAACCCCTTGTCCAATCCCCCGATCTGCTCATACACCTCGCGCCGCAGCATGAAGCACGATCCCTGCACCCACCCAACCGGGAACGGCTGGACGGCCTGCTCACACTGCCTACGATACCGTCCGAAGATGGCATACGGAAACACGCGATCCAGCCCCAGGTATTGCCACAAAATCATGCCGACACTGTAGGGGGGATAGGCCGTGAGCGCGACCTTCCCATCCCCGGTCAGCATCCGGGGGCCCGCTATGCCCGCCTCAGGGTGTTGGTCCAGAAAATCCGCCATCAGGGAGAGCGCATCCGGCTGGACGACGACATCCGGGTTCAGGAGCACGATGTAGCGCCCTGTTGCCAGGGCAAGCCCCTGGTTGTTCGCCGCCGCAAAGCCCCGGTTCTCTGCATTGCGGATCAGATACACATGGGGAAAGGTCTCCGCGACACGTTCCGGCGTGCCGTCATGCGAGGCATTGTCGATGACGATGATCTCGGCATGCTCTGGGACAGACAAGGTTGAGGGCAAGCTACGCAGACAGTCCGTTATGAAGTCGCCAGTGTTGTACGTCACGATGATGATCGACAGGTCAGTCACGCGTGCTCCCTGCCCGTACCGCGTATAGAACCTCCCTGAAGATACGCGCACTTGCCGCGTTGATCGACGGCCCTAGCCAGCTTAGCACCCAGAGGGGATAGGCAACCACGTACCAGGGCGCTACCCTGATGCTGCACACTAGGCTGTGCCGGGCTGCTTTGAGAAACCCGCCTCCCATCCGCGCCGCCGCGTGCGAACAGCAGATGCGGGCCTGCTGCGGTGGGCGCAAGGCCCGAAAAGCTGCCATTTCGTAGACGCGATCCTGCACCTTGATGCCATCCTCCGAGAGGCGACTCCCGGCTGGCAGCGTCATGCCAGAGTGGTGGCGATATAAGCTAACCATCTCGTCTAGCCAGTGGAGATGGGGACATTGTGCGACCACGCGCAGGATGAAATCCCAATCTTCCAGCGTGTGGAGCGTCTCGTCGAAGTAGGGGGGAGACGGCAGGCATTCCCGGCGTAGCATGAAAGCGGTGATCGGGAGCACATTGTAGCGTGCAAGCCGCTGGAAAGTCTCGTTGGGCACTGCGAGACTGATCCCGGCGGGTTCCACGATTCGACGGCCACCAAGATCGACGCCCTCGACAACGCCACAGATGATGCCGGAATCTGGATGGCTCTCCAGCCACCCCGCGCGGACTTCGATGCTCCTCGGCGTCAGCAGGTCATCCGAGTCGAGAAAACACACGAAGTCAGCCGTGCAGCACGCCAGCCCCACATTCCGCGCCGCCGACCGCCCCCGGTTTGGCTGCCGGATTGCCACGACCGGCGGCCCATAGCCTCGCAGCATCTCCCAGGTGTGATCGGTCGAGCCGTCGTCCACCACAATCACCTGCTCCGGCACGCGCGTCTGGGCCAGCACGCTCTCCAGCGCCTCTTTCAGCAGGTCGGCGCGGTTGTAAGTGGGGATGATTACTCCAACAGTGCTACCCATGGTTCGGATTTGTCGCCCTGCAGTTGGCGCTTAATGCCAGTTGCCAAGTCCCACGTTTTCAAGCCGGTGTAGGCATCGAATATCAGCAGCAGAACGAGGATGCTCCGCAGTCGCCAGGGTGCTAGCCAGAGACCCGCCCATAGTTTTGCGATAGCACTCCGGCGCTCACTTGCATCGGACAACGCCTTGCCATGATAGATGTAGCAGTTGCTAAATGCCACATCTCTCCACTGCCAGTAGGCGGATGCATATGCAGGAGAGTGGAAAAAGGTCTCCAGCAGCTTTTCTCTATCCTCCCAAAATCTCACCTGCGCGCTGACAGTCTTGGAGGTCGGATGGTACCGAAACTGCGCCCGTCGGTTGGGAAAGTACTGTAGCCTGAAACCTTGCGCAGCAATGCGAATCCACCATTCAAGGTCCATTGCATGATGAAAATCACAGCGCAAGGGGCCAACTTGCTCCACGACGCGGCGTCGCACGAACACGGTCGGTTGAGGAATTGAGTGCAAATCGGTCACAAGCCGACCCATATCAAACGGCGTTCCGGTGATCTGGCCGAGAAGGTTTCCTTCTGGGTCAATCACCTCAATGTCACCGTAAATAAGGGCTACTTCCAGATGGTCTACAAGAGGCTGAACGGATTCACGAATAGCCCCCGGCAGGTACACATCGTCGCTGTTTAGCCACGCGACGATTTCCCCTCGGCAGCGAGCAAATCCCTTGTTGATGGCATCGCTCTGTCCCCTGTCCGGTTCGCTGATCCAGTGGAAGCGCGGGTCGTCCTCATACCGCCGCAGCACGTCCAGCGTCTCATCGGTGCTCCCGCCGTCGATCACCCAGTACTCGATGTTGGGGTAATCCTGCGTCAGCACGCTCTCAATCGTCTCACCAATGAACCGCCCCTGGTTGAAAGATGGCGTGACAACACTCACCAGCGGCAGCGCCGGGTCGTTGATCACCGGCTCGGGCAGGTCGTCAGGCGTGGGATAGTCATTCCATGATGGATTCGTTTTGTCCAACATCTGGCGAAAACCCAGCTCTCAATTTTCGTACCAACATATTCGTCGCTACTCGCATCCCACCTCTACGCGATGCTTCATTCAGGATGGAGACTCTACGGCCCCACTTCTTAAGGAAGCCTGCGCGTTTCTGCAACATCAAATCGAGAGATAATGTCAACCAGCGCTGCATTAGAGGTGGGCGATAATCATTGAGGATTTGTAACGTTTCATGGTAGGAATATCCCATCTGCTCCATAGTTTCTCTGCCTAGCCGATGCAGGTAATCGCTTGCTAAACGCCAGACTTGAGGAACTGCGAGATCTCCTAGCCACCTATCTGCATTTTGTGGTGCAGGGCGCGTGTGCTTATAGATTGTCTCCTGGTCTCCCAGATCCCACCTTTGCAGGTCTTGGTGTTGGTTGTACTCAACAATGTCAGGGACAAACTCGATACCGAGTTGCTTGCACAGCCTTTTAGCCTCGTTGTCCGGCTGCACCACCAATTGCTCATAGCGAACAACTATTCCGGCTTTGTCCAAGAGGTTTATGCCCTCAACAAGCAGACGTGGTGCTGAAACCAAATCATGCCTTAAGGTGTAAAAACTAGACCAGTCATGTTTAGCCCACGTATTAAACATGGAGCAGAGGACTGCTATTGGATGTCGTAGCAGAACAATAAAGCGAGCATTAGGGAAAGCCCGGTAGAGATCAGAGATGATGAGATAATAGCGCGGCGTTTTATCGAGAAAGAATTTCTTGCCCGAACTCTCTGCTGCGCGCCCATATAGATAGGCGTACATCCGTCGCACGCCTTCGAGGTAGTCATCCTCTCCACTGGGGAGTGTTCCAATAAAGCTCTTTAAGGCCTGCTGTGCACGAAATGCATCATATTCAGCCTCATACCCCCTCGCCCGCAGCGCATAGAAAGGATGCAAGGAGAGCCAGGGTTCAGACACTGAATGGATTTCCGGATGGCTCGCGAGCATTCGCTGAAGTAGCGTGGAACCCGCGCGAGGCTGGGAGATCAGGAAGATCAGATTCTCACCCCGTAATCCCACGTTCATGAGGGCAAAGTCTTTCCGGGCAAATGCTACTCTTGCACGCTGCAAAACTGCGCCTTACTCTCCATTGTTGGAATAATATGGAACATGCTCCCAACGATGTGGGATCACGATGAGACCACGAGATTGGTCTAGAGCCATTCCGCTATCGTAGATATCCCTCGGTTGTACATTGATGGTGATCAATCGCTCCAGCCTGAGTATCCATTCGATGCGTTCTCTCGCAAAGCTGACATCGATGTAGTACAGGCCGGCTGTAACCGGAAGAGATTCGAGTCTCAGATCGATCCGTCCACTTGAACCTAGCGCATCGATCTGATAGCCGCTGATGGGCATCGTACTTAAACGGAAGACTTCCTGTCCAGTATTACTCCGCAGACTTACCACAAAGGCTGGAGAGACAAATGAGCGGGAAGTCCGGTATTCAATGCGTAAGATTAGGGAATCTCCTGTCTGAATGATATGTAGGGTCTCTCCCGAAGTTGATAGCAACGATACATCAGTAATACATATACCCCTGCCATTGTCCTGCCCTAACAGTTCACACCTGACACTGTAGGCTCTATTGGGTCCGAGTTCTGAGCCACTTGTCTTCAGGTATTCGGCAACACTGTCAGCAGACACACCATCGAACCAAAGGATCCCCTCTTTAAGCACAATAGCTCTTGGGCAAAGACTCTGCACTGCCCCCATATCATGGCTCACAAACAGCACCGTCCTTCCCCCCCGCGCCACCTCGCCCATCTTGCCCAGGCACTTCTTCTGGAACTCGGCATCCCCCACCGCCAGCACCTCGTCCACCAGCAGGATCTCCGGCTCCAGGTGGGCGGCCACGGCAAAGGCCAACCGCACGTACATGCCAGCTAATTTCGAATTTCGAAATTGCAAATTCGAAATCTGACTCCGCCTTCTTCATCCCCAGGATGGCGCCATCCCAAACGTTGAAACGTTCGAACGTTTGAACAGGCAAACGTTGATGGCCCGCCCTTGGCTCGGTGATGCGGGAGAGGAAACGAATTTCGGATTTCGGATTGCGAATTTGCCCGTTCCGTTGCGCCCGATGATGCCCACCACTTCGCCGCGCTTGACTTCGAGGGAGATGTCCTTGAGGGCCCAGATATAGTCTGATTTCGAATTTCGAATTTCGAATTTCGAATTTTTAAACCATCGCAAGGGAGCCGAGATGGAGCGGGCCAGGACGTCGTGCAGGGCCTTGTAGCGCTCCCGCTGTCCGATGCGGTAGCGCTTGCTCAGATTTTCAACGCGAATGGCAAGGTCACTTATCTTCAATCCCAATTTTACAATTGCATGAACTCTGCGACACTAACGCCCACCTCCCGGATGATAGCCCTCACCGTTCCCTTACGGATTTTCTTGCCTCGGTAGTGAGGTACGGGAACCACTCGACCATCAGCATCTCGCACCCAAAGTTCGTGAGAGCCCTTTCCTCGGCAATAGAAGCGAAACCCCAGTTTACGCAATCGGCGAGTAACTTCCTGATAGTTCAACTCCCGTAACTCGGGCATCTCAGCCTACTCCCACAGGGACGGCAATAGTCATCCTGGTAGCCGGCGTAAGTTCGACCTCGTTAAAGCCCAGACTTTCACCCCGCTCTGCGCGGTAGGCCGCGATCATCTTCACCACAGCAATTGAAGATGGCTTCCTCTAGGGTATCGCCTTCAGCGAAAGCCCCCTGTAGGCCCGGCACCGATGCCAGGTAGCCGTCGTCATTGGCCTCCAGCACCAGTGAATGGTCACTCTGCGCTTAATTCTTCCAGGAATTGCAGATAGGCGTTCAGCTCCTCTCGATACCGAGGAC
>FWPU01006009.1_pt1 | contig 11302 bp, 15 predicted proteins | sample 2228361 | NCBI WGS metagenome assembly FWPU01 (sample SAMEA103939777, study PRJEB20133) | metagenome | reverse complement strand
GGCGGCTGGCGATCGACGGGGGGATGATGCAGGATGTCGCCGCGCTGGAGGCGGGGCGCGGCGTCGTTACTCTGACCGGTAAGCCGGGGCGCGGCAAATCGACGCTGCTGATCTGCGCCGTCAATCACGCACGGCGCAGGGGGCGCTTCGCGATCTACATGACCGTTCCTGATCTTTTGGAGTATCTGAGGAACGGATACGACGCGACGGACCATGACGGCGATACGGATGCGCGCTGGCAGGCGCTGATCGGCGCGGATGTGCTGGCGCTGGACGAGATCGACGAGTATCACGAGACGCCCTGGGCCAACGAGCGCTTCCTGCGTCTCATTGACGAGCGCTGGCGCGCGCTCGCGCGACGCGTCACACTATTGGCGACCAACCAGGCGGATCTGAACGGACTGCCGGAGAAGGTCGTCTCGCGTCTGCGTGATGGCCGCGCGCGCGTGATCGCCCTGAGCGGCGGCGATCATCGTAGATTGCTCAGTTTCTGAGTTTTACATGAGGAGGAGAAAACGCGTTATCTCAAAGGAGGTGACGTATGAATCTAGAAGAGCAACTCGCGGCGCTCAACGAGTGGCCGCGGCCGGAGGAGTTGTCGAAACCTGACCAGGGGTCGAGCGTCCCCTATCTGTCAGGCGACATGGTTAAAGCTAAACTCAATCGCATCTTCGGCCCCGCAAACTGGGGCTACGAGACGATCTCGTGGCCCAGGATGGAGCGGGTCGAGACCGAGAAGGAGCCGATCGTCTTCTACCGGGGCGAATACGAGATCTGGTTTCGCTTGGTAGACGGATCGGTCATCAAGCGCCAAGTCACCGGCATGGTGCCCGTGCGCGGCGATCTGAAGATGAACACGCTGCGCATGGCTATCGGTGGCTGTGTGACCGACGCGATCAAAGAGGCGGCGGCCACCCTCGGCCCCGCCCTGGGGTTGGGGATCAACGACCCGACGGTCGCCGCTTGCTTGAAGCCGCGGCCATCCCCGGCGCAGCCGGTGCAGTCTCCACAGCCGCCGGCAATAGGGGAACAGTCCCCGACGCCAATGCCATCACCGCGATCGGATGATTTAGTCATCCCAGCCTGGGCGGATTCGCTGATTGAGCGTCACGACGCGCTGGTTGCTGCCAATCCCAATAGCGCGACGCGCGCCGACACGGCGCGCCGGCAGGGGTTAGTGATCGCGCTCACGCGCAAACTGGAGAATCATCCGACCTGTCAGGTGACGCCTGAACAGGTCTGGAAGGCGATCCAGGCGATTACCCACGACGAGATCGATCTGGCGTGGCTCAGTCTACTCTCTTCCTGGATTGCCTCGCGTGATCTGGTCCAGCAGGCAACCGAATTGGTGGACGCGCTGAGATGAGAAGAAGATGGATTGAGGATGACGGATTTATCGAAACTTTCGCTCCCGGTGGTGTGATGAGAAAGGAGAAGGCAGACACATGAATAAGCTGGCTTCAGCACAAATGGTCTGGGATTTTCGAGAGAGCGCGGCTGCCTGGTGGCCTACTCCCGCTGAGCGCGACGCGCTACGCTTCGCGTTCACGGAGGCGGGCGAGGCCATCGACGCGGAGCTGCGCGCGGCGTTGACCATCGTCGCCGCGCCCGCGCCCGCGGAGGCCGGGCAGCGTCTGCCGCCGCGCTACTGGAACGGGCGGGTGATCAACCGGCCGCTGCCGGCGATGTGTCGGCGTACTTGCGGCAGGCGGTGAGTGATGGAGATCGTTATACTGGCTCTCGTGATCTGTTTCGTCTGGGGCGCGCTTTTTAATCTGCTGCTCCCCTTTACGAAATGAAGAAAGGAGCGATCACAATGGGAAAACAGCCGCCGTCAGGAGACGAATTGAAGCGCCAAGTCGCGCTCTGCGGCGTGGCCATGCGCTTTGGCTTCGACTCCGATGAGATGGAGGAGAAACTGCGCCGCGTTGGGTTAAGCCTGGACTCGTGCACGCCGGAGCAGGCGATTAAGGCGTTGCGCGATCAGGGCTATACGGCCTGGGACCGTAATTCCTGGAATCCCTGGCCGTAGTTCACTCCGTATCACTCCGTATATGGAAAGGAGCACGGGTATGGGTCAGATCACGGAAGATTTTCTAGCCAGACGCGGCTATACGACGCCGGCGCCCGACGGCTTCATTTGCGCGCTGGAGGCCGAGATCAACTGCGGCATGCCGCGCGACGTTTTCTACAAGCTGTTCGCCTGCCTTGCGCGCGAGGATGTCGCCCACGTTGGTCGGACGCCGCTCGCGCGTGAGACGGCCATCCGCGCGCTGGCCGACGAGCGCCGTCGCCGCTTGGCGCGCAAGCGCGAGCGCCAGAGCCGCGCCGATGTTCCGATTGATCTGGAAACTGAAACGCGACATGACGACGGCGGCTTTCGCTCGTTCGCGCAGGCGTATCTGGAATACGACGAGCTGCGCCGACAGCGCGTCTGGAGCCGCGCCGCGCGCGAGCTGCCAGACGGGCGGATCGCCGTCGATCTAGGGCTGCTGCTGGGCTAGCCAGGGTCGTCACAGGAAACCCTGTAGGACGCGCCCTACAGGGGGGAAGCGAGGCGCAAAATGGCGAGAGGGATTCCGATATCGCACGACACGCGCGAGGCCGTGCAGGCCGCGATCGCAGCCTGCGGCAGCCTGCGCGCCTGCGCGCGCCGGTACAACCTCTCGCCGGCCTTGCTCTCGGACATCGCGGCTGGCCACGACGAGGACGTGAGCATTCGCGCGGAGAATCGCGCGCGCGCGGTCTTCGGCTTGCCGCCGATCCCGCCGCGTCGCCCCGCCGCCTGTTGTCCCGATTGCCTGCGGGAGGGGATCGAGGTCGTGCACGGCGACGGCCTGCGCTGTTACGGCAAACGCAACGGCCATGCCGTCGTGCTGGCCGAGGACGAGAAGATCATCCGTCGCCGTCGCTGCGCTTCCCCTCGCGCGCCGACGCCGCGCGCGCGGGGGCCGCGGCTGGAAGTGCGCGGCCTCGACGATGACTGCGCGCGCTGGTGGCGCGCGCTGACGCCGCGCGCGCGGGGGCGGATGCTTTCCGATTGGTATGAGAACCAGAAGGAGAATGCCGACCAGGCGACACGCGACGCACAATCGACCGCCCAAATCCTGGATGGCGACGAGGCCGGTCCCCTCGTCGCCGTCGGCCAAATTTAAGGAGGAAAAACAACGATGATCGCCTGCGATATCGATGGAACGCTGCTCGATTATGCCTACGACCGCATCGGCGTGATCAATCGCTCGTTCGTCGAGCGGCTGGTTAAGCTGCCGGTCGATGCGATCGCGCTGGTCTCCAACCAGGGCGGCATCAGCCTGGGGGTCGCGGGGGCCAAGCGCGCCGACGGGCGCTGGTATCCGACGCCGCAGCTCTGCTTCAACCGCCTGATGACGGTCTATCTGACCCTGCGGCAGTACCACATCAAGATCGTCCGCGTCGCTTATTGCGTCTATCATCCCCGCGCGACGCCGAACGCGATCGCCAACGCCGCGCGGCAACTGCGGCGCTTGATCAACCTCAATGTTCCCGATCGATTCGATTACACAATCTATGAGACGGCGCGCGCGCGCAAACCTAATCCGTTAATGTTGCGTGCCGTAAACGCGTCCATCTATTACGGCGACAGCGACGAGGACGAGGAGGCCGCGCGTGCGGCCGGCATCGCGTTCGCGCGCGTGCCGCGCTTTCAGCGTGATGAGCGATGATCAACTGGTACGTTGTCACACAACCGCTGATGCATCTGCATCAGCGTATGATCATTATCGGCGTTGCTCGCGAGCTATTTGAGCGCGTGCCGCGGGGCGTTGAACTGGCGGGCGCGCCGGTTGGGCCGGATTGGGGACAGCCGGAGGCCGGGACGCGCATGATCCGTCGTCATGTGATCGTCGATGCCGATCTGGCATTTGAGTTATCCGAGAGATGGAAAGAAGACGCGCGACGCGTCCTCGATCCGCTGATCGATGATTAGTCTGTGTTGGAGAACCACGGATGATCGCGGAATTCTCACCGCAGACGGCTTACGCGATCGCGGCGCGCATGCTGCGTTCCGCGCTCTGGCGCGGCAGCATCTATTACGCGGTCACCGAGCAGGATCGCGAGGACATGCTGCAGGAAGCTGTCGCGGAGATGTGGCGCGCGTTCGCGCTGACGAAGGTTATTTGGCCGGCGCGGCGCGCAAGGCGATCTTCCGTTTCACCGCGCGCATCTGGTTTGGTCGCAACAGCGCGCGGCCCGGCCGCATCGTCGCTCTCCAGTAGGAATCTCTGACGGTCGCTGAGCCGCCGCAAACGCGGCGCGCGTGGCGCACGCGCCCTCCCGCGCACTGCATTGCACGATCCGATGTAGTGGATACGGAGAGATGAAGTAGATACGGAGAAGTTTGTATTGACATGTCTAACCGAATAATTGATAATACGAGATGCATCAATAGACCGCAAAGATCGGTTGTGAGAGACATCGCGTGCAACGAGCGCCGGCTATTCGTCCCGTATCCAGGATCATATCTGTTTCTATTCTGGCGCTAATTTTTGTCCTCTCCTGCAGTCCGACCGATGCCGCATTCATCAGCCCCATCCCCTTTGAAAGCCCCATCTCGCGCGAGCTGCCGGCGCGACCACAGCCGCGCGTCTACATCCCGGTGGCGATGGATCAATCCAACCGCCGCGCCGACGTGTGGCGCGATTGGCCGCACCACAAGTCCGGCGTCGCTGGCGCCTCCCTCTTCCTCAGCGAGGCGTCAGTCAAGGCCGGACGCGCGCTGCCAATTTTGGCAGGCGCCTACTGGGGCGTCTCCTACAACCAGATGAAATGGTCCGCCGCCAACGGCGTGATCTATTATCCGCGTCTATCTATGAAGGCTACCTTCCAGCGGCCAGGCGCGCCAGACTTGGACGGCGTCGTCGATGAAGCGCCTGACCTGGTCAAGTGCGAGCCGCTCTACAGCCAGGAGGCTGAGGTCAAACGCATTGCCCAGGAGTTCACGGGCGCACAGTGGGACATGTTCAACGAACCGGATAACTTGGATTTGCTGGCTGGCGACGGCTGCATTGATCGCACGGTCGGCGGCCCCGGCTACCGCGGCTTCGGCAACGATCCCGCCGTGACCGGCCCGCGCCACGCCTATTGGCAGGCCGCGGCGGTCGTTCGCTATTGGGTGGATTTCGTGCGCGCGGTCGATCCGACCGCGCGCTTCACTTGCTGCGGGGAACTGAACGGCCCCTCCGCCGAATACGTGCGCGGGGTGGCTGACGCCTACCGCGAGCTGTACGGCCAGCGCATTCCGCTGGACGCCGTCAGTTTGCACATCTACCAGGTCGACAACTGGGACCTGGGGTCGTACAAGAGGCTGCTGCAAACAGCCATCGCCAATGTGGACAGCCACCCCGACCTGCGCGGGTTGCCGCTGTCGGTCAACGAGGGCATCCTGCTGACGCAAACGCTCGACCCAGTCAGCCGCGAGCGGTCGGCGTGGCTGATGTATCACTGGTTCGACTGGCTAAACCTACCGGAAAACAATAGGGTGCGCTTCATGGCCTGGTGGGTGGACGGGTTGTGTTCCAACCAGCCGAACCTGGAGCCGGACTGGGAATACTGCCAGAAGCAGTGGGAGATTCGCTCAGGGACCGTCTTATGGCCGGGGGACAGGCTGTTCGACGACAAGCGCCTGGAGCGCCAGATGCTGACGCCGGCGGGCGAGGTCTGGCGGCGCTACTGGTGCAATTGGATGAACGATCAGCTTGACCCCGTCCCTCGTCCGTGCGATGTGGAGTGGATACTCAAATAGGGGATTGTGCTTTACATAAAGCGGGTTATAATTTGAGGGAGACGAATGAGGTACCCTGTAAAACCAAATGTCGGCGAGAGCGAGATCAACCGCGCGATCGCGGCGGCGCTGACCAGGATGGGCTGGCGCGTCTACAATTTCGCGAGCGATCACGCGTTGCCGCGGGCGGCGGCCGGTTTTGCTGATCTGGTTGCCGTCCATCCGGGGCTGCCGGTGCTATTTATACAGTGCAAACGCCCTGGGGGGAAACTAACTGAGCAACAGCGCGAGTTCGCGGAGTTGATCTGCGCGGATACGCATGCTTTGTACATCCAGGCGTCGAGCCTGGATGATGTGATAGCGATGCTTGATTATAGAGAGATCATACATAGATAAGAAGGGGTTTATGGCTACCGATATCCGTGATCGTATTCGTGAATTGAGGCGTGTTAAAGCGAGAGATATTCGCGTCAATCCTAAAAATTGGCGTAAACATCCGCCAGAACAGCAAAAGATTCTTAAACAGTTGATTGATAGTATAGGTTATGTAGATGCATTGATTGCACGCGAGACGGACAATGGATTAGAGTTGATCGATGGTCATCTTAGACGGCAGTTGACTCCTGATATAGAAGTTCCGGTTTTAATTGTCGATTTGGATGACGATGAAGTTGATGTCATGCTGGCGACTTTTGATCCAGTAACGTTTATGGCCAAGATCGATAGAGATATGTTACGTGATTTATACGAACAGATGACGATCAATGACCAGGAACTATTTAATGCGGTCAACATGGTTGTCGATGATTTGGGGTTACATGTATTAGCGGATGATAACAAGACTGCTGATGATCGATTAATTGGCGGTAATTATCAAGTGCTTATTGAATGTGAGAGCGAACAGCATCAGCGCGACCTGTTGGAAGAATTTATACAAAGAGGTCTGAAATGCCGCGCTTTAATATTGTAAGATCTGTTGATGTAAAGATCACGCCGAGAATAATTCAATTGAGTAGCATGTTCGACATGGAACTGGTAGAAAAAAGCAGAGAACAGTGGGAGATTGATTTCAATCTGCCAGAGAAGTGGAATATTGGGTTGATTGTTGGCCCATCTGGCAGTGTGAAGACGACAATAGCTCGTGAGATCTTTGGTGATGCCATTGTCGAGGGTTTTGAATGGTCTGACGATAGCATTATAGATAACTTCCCCGCGCACATGACAATATCTGAAATCACATATTTGCTATCTTCCGTAGGATTTTCGTCTCCTCCTGCATGGGTGAGACCATTTCGTGTTTTGAGTAATGGCGAGAAATTCCGTGTTACTATTGCGCGTGCTATCGCCGAAAACGAGGGAACTATCGTTATCGATGAGTTTACGAGCGTTGTTGATCGTACAGTTGCTCAGATCGGCAGCGCGGCAGTAGCCAAAGCTATTCGCAGGTTAAACAAAAGATTTGTGGCTGTATCTTGTCATTACGATATTATCCAGTGGTTGCAACCAGACTTGGTATATGAACCGCACAAAAATCAATTGACATTAGAGTTTTTTCGGAGACCACCAATCAATTTATCGGTCAGACGCGTTTCTAAAGAAGCTTGGCAGCTATTCAGGAAACATCACTATTTGAACGGTAATATCAGCACATCTGCTATATGTTTTGTGGCGTTTTCGGGTGATACTCCCGTGGCTTTTACGGCCGTTTTGCCCTTCAAAATATTCGGAAATCGAGCAACCAGACGAGAACACAGGACGGTATGTTTACCGGATTATCAAGGGGTAGGTATTGGCAACGCGATGTCAGATTACATTGCATCCCTGTTTACTGGTCTATACTATGATTATTATTCACAGACGACACATCCTGCCATGATTTATTCACGCGCGCGTTCCAAGAATTGGAAAGTGTGTGTACCCCCCTCTATTAGAAAAAAAACCTGCGCATTTGATTATAAACCAACGAGGCGTCCCATGGCCACATTCAAATATATCGGGCCGCGCGCTGATTATGACGAGGCGCGCAAGATCGTCTATGGATATTGATGATGGCGCGTAAACGTTGCGACAAACGCACAACCGAGCTGCGCATCGAGGCCGTCTATCGCATGATCCTCGACGGCTGGACCTCCGCGCAAATACTGCAAAACGTTACACGACAGTGGGATATCAAGATCCGCATGGCGCATACTTACCTCGCGCGCGCGTTGCAGCGGGTCCGCGAAGAGGCGCAACAGGATCATGAACAATTGCTGGCTGAACACCTCGCCGCGCGCCGCCAGCTACGGCGCGAGGCGAAGCAGGCTAAAGACCTGCGCCTCGCCGCCGATATCCTGCGCGACGAGGCCAAACTGCTCGGCCTCTATCCCGCTGAGCGCCGCGAGATCGATCTGCCCGACGGCGGACTGCCGGTGCGCGTGATCGAGATCGTGGAGCCGACGGCGGAGGAGACGACGGATGACGCCGCGTCTCTATGAGATCGTCCCCGACGAGACCACGCCGACCAGCCGTGTGCGGCTATTCCTGCATCGCGGCCAGCTAAGCGCGTGGCGCGATCCCCACCGGTTCACCTTCATGATCGCCGGCACACAGTCCGGCAAGACCTCATTCGGCCCCTGGTGGCTGTGGCGCGAGATTCGGCGACGCGGCCCCGGCGATTATCTGGCTGTCACCAGCACGTATGATCTGTTCAAGCTCAAGATGCTGCCGGAGATTCGGCGAGTGTTCGAGGACATCCTGAAGATCGGGCGCTACTGGGGCAGCGACCGCGTCCTGGAGCTATGCGACCCGCAGTCCGGCCGTTTCTGGGCCAAACGGGCGAGCGATCCCATGTGGGGCCGCATCATCCTGCGCTCTGCGCAGTCGGAGGGCGGCCTGGAATCGGCGACCGCGCTGGCGGCCTGGCTGGACGAGGTGGGCCAGGATGAATTCCGCCTGGAGTCGTGGGAAGCCGTCCTGCGCCGGCTGAGCCTGTCGCAGGGGCCGGTATTGGCGACGACGACGCCCTACAATTTGGGTTGGTTGAAAACCGAAATCTACGACCGCTGGATCGCCAACGACCCCGATATCTCCGTGATCCAGTTCGACAGCACGCTCAATCCGCTCTTCCCGCGCGCTGAGTTTGAGCGCGCGCGACGGGTGCTGCCGGCCTGGAAATTCGAGATGTTCTACCGCGGCCATTTCGCCAAGCCGCCGGGATTGATCTACAGCGACTTCGATGAGTCGGTCCATCTGGTTAAACCCTTCGATCTCCCCGCCGAGTGGCCGCGCTACGTCGGCATCGACTTCGGCGCGGTGAATACCGCGTTGGTCTGGATAGCTGAGGATACCGCGCGCAAAGCGTACTATGTCTACCGCGAATCGTTGGAAGGCGGCGTGACCACCCGCGAGCACGCGCGCCGCGCGCTGAGCTACGCGCGCGCCGAGCGCGTGGTCGGCTGGTACGGCGGCGCGCCCGGCGAGACTCAGCAGCGCCTGGACTGGATGGCCGAGGGCGTCCCGGTCACGCGGCCGCTGGTCGCCGACGTGGAGGCCGGCATCGATCGCGTGATCAGCCTGCTGCGCGAGAAGCGCCTGTTCTTTTTTCGACTCCTGCCGCGGCCTGCGCGACGAGCTGGGTATCTATCGGCGCGAGCTGGACGCGGCAGGACAGCCGACGGAACGGATCGCCGACAAATCGTCTTTTCACCGCCTGGACGCGCTGCGCTACGTGCTGGCGAGCCTCCAGGGGGCCGGAGCGGTCGGATTCGTCCTCTGATGGAGGGGCGTCAGGGGCGATTATCGACGCGAGGCGGGGTCAAGCCCATCCCCGATTGGGGATCGGGCCGGACGGCGCGCCGTACCTCCTTAGCGCGTAAGGCCGTGCAAATCGGCCTGCCCGCCTCGCCTATCGATTCACAGGAGAATCATAATGGCCGAGACGAAAACTAACTCGCGGCAGCCACGGCTCGCGACGACGCGGGATACGGTTCCATTCATCTGGACCCTCTTCGAGGGGTACGCGGCCGATATCCCGGCCTGGGGCGATCTGGCCGGATTGATGGAACGCGCGCGCAAGCTGCGTGAATTCGCGCGCGCCGAACCGATCCTGGCCGGCGCGGTCGCCTCGATGGTCAGCAAGATCGTCGCGTTGGACTGGCAGATCATCGGCGGTCGCAACCGCGTGCGTCGTTATCACGAGATCCTGGCCGAGGCCGAGGACGGCGCGGGGTGGTCGTTCTTCATCGATCGCTGGGCGCAGGATTATCTCATGCTCGACAACGGCGGCTTCGTCGAGCTGGCGCGCGACGGCGAGGAGGGGCCAGTCGCCGCGCTCTACAATATGGACGGCGCGCGCGTGACGCCGACCGGCAACGCGCGCGTCCCCTATCGCTATACGCCGTTCCTGACCAATCGCGCGATCCCGCTCTTCCCCCTTGACTTCGCGCGCGTCGTCGATATGCCGTCCGCCGACGAGGCGCACTACGGCGTAGGATTCTGCGCGGTAAGCCGCGCGCTCAAGGTCGCGCGCGTGCTGCTGGCGCTGTACAACTACGAGGAGGAACGGCTCTCCGACCTGCCGCCGCAGGGGCTGGCGGCGATCACGGGGTTGACGCAGAATGAGGTCATGGAGGCGTTCCGCATTTACGACGCGCAGCGCCGTGACAAACGTCAGGCGACCTTCAAGGGGGTGCTGTGGCTGGCCTCGCTCGCCAACCCGCTGCAGACCATCGACGTGAAGTTGTTTCCATTTTCCAACTTGCCGGAGCATTTCGACAAGGAACAGAGCATCACGCTCTACGTGTACACGCTCGCGCTCGATTTTGGCGTCGACGTGCGCGAGTTCTGGCCGGCGTCGCAGGCGGGCGCGACGAAGGCCGAGGCGGAGATTCAGGCGCAGAAGGCGCGCGGCAAGGGGTTTGGGCGCGCGCTCATCTCGTTCGAGCGCGAGATCAACTGGAAGGTGCTGCCGCCCGGCCTGCAGTTCCTGTTTGACCAGAAGGATACTGAGGATGATCTGCTGCGCGAGACGATCCGCGCGCGCGCCATCGAGAACGTGCGCAAACTCTGGGAGCCGTCGGCCATCACGGGGCAGGGCATCATCGATGACGCCGAGGCGCGTCGCTTGCTCGTCGAGATGCAGGCCGCGCCGACTTGGCTGGCGTCATCCGAGGAGACGGTCGCCTACGGCACAGAGAACGAGCCTGCCAATGAGGGAGAAGAGCCGTCCGCCCAGCGCCTGATCGACGCCGAGATCGAGGAGATGGCTGAGAAAGCGCGGCTTGGCCCCGGCGAGGACCTGGTCGCGGTTAATCGCGCCGGCGATCTGGCGACGCTGCGCTCCGCGCGGCGCGTTTTCTACATCCCCGCGCCCAGCTGGCCGCTGCCGACGCCCGTAAGCGCAGCGCCGACGCCCGCTCACCCCGCGCGCCCTTTCGGCTAAGCGGGGCCAAAGCGCGTCGCGCCCCTAGCGTCGCGCGGCTATACAATCCCCGCGATCCCCTGAAACCCACGATCCGCGCGCACGAGAAACTGCTGCGCGCGGCGCTGTATCGTTTCTTCGAC
>FWPU01007527.1_pt1 | contig 11304 bp, 12 predicted proteins | sample 2228361 | NCBI WGS metagenome assembly FWPU01 (sample SAMEA103939777, study PRJEB20133) | metagenome | reverse complement strand
ACGGGTATGTGATAACTTTGGCTGTGCTTATGAAGAGCATCTGACTTTAACCGAAAGGGTCTCCTGATCATGCACTAGAGAGGGGGCTGGCCTTGCCCTTCCCCCACAGGGGGCAGGGATGTTCTCGCCCCCTGTGGGGGAGAGCCAGAGAGGGGGCTGGAGGCGTCACGTCCCCTACGACGCAGCGTAATGTGCATCATGCCTGTCAAGGGAGAGGAGATAACCGCCACCTTCATGCAGACCTGGTATAAGTTGTTAATCTTCTATGTCGGGGTTGCGTGGGGAGGTACCGAGGCTGGGTGGGTGGGACCAACACGCCCTGCCTTAAAGGGTCAGGAGGGCGCGTTGCCCAGGATTCATGGCCTAGACGATCAGGAAGGGCATCACGTGGCGGGCCGGAGCAGGGGCATGGCTGGCCCTGGCCTTGTGCCTGGGGATGGCAACTGGTATATTTTGTAGGGCAAGCCCCCGTAGCTCAGCGGATAGAGCACTGGCCTCCGGAGCCAGAGGCGTGGGTTCGATTCCCGCCGGGGGTACTCCCCTCCCAGCGGCCTGGAGTGCCTGTCAGGCGCAGTCCCCGCTGTCCTGGCCTCAGAACCACCTGGCCTTGTCCACCACGTTCTTCAGCGGCCTGCCTTCGTTGAACCGGATGCAGTTGTCTATGAACAGCTCGGTGCGCCTGTCGTCCAGGTAGGGGCCGACGCCGGCCACGTGGGGCGTGATGAGCACGCCGGGCATGGTCCACAGGGGGTGGTCGGAGGGCAGAGGCTCGATCTCGAAGACGTCCAGCCCCGCGCCGGCGATGTAGCCGTCCCGAAGGGCGGTCACCAGGTCGTCCAGCACCACTGTGGCCCCACGGCCTATGTTGATGAAGAAGGCGCTGGGCTTCATAAGCTGGAAGCGCCGCAGGTTGAACATCCGCTGTGTCTCGGGCGTCTCGGGCACGGTGACGATGATGAAGTCGCCCCTGGGGAGGACGCTGTCCAGGGCCTCGGGCCTGTGCAACTCAGCCGCGCCGGGAGGCGGCGACTCCACGCGGGGGTCAACGGCCAGGACCGTCATGCCGAAGGCCGCGCACAGCCTGCACGTCTCGCCGCCGATGCCGCCGGCCCCAACGATGACCGCCGTGGACTCAGGCAGGTAGACTGGCTCATAGCCGGGCTGCCAGCTCTGCTCCAGTTGCTGGGGGATGTACACGTGCAGCCCCCGCGCAAAGGCCAGGACAAAGGCCATGATGTGGGCGCTGATGTGGTCGTTATATATGCCACGGGTGTTGGTGACTACCACATCGCTTTCGATGAGGGCCTTGTGGTAGTAGCCTGCCCTTGGCCCGGCCTGGGGGCAGGCGATCCACCGGAGCTTCCTGGCGCGGGCGAAAAGCTCCGGCGCTATGTCCCCGAAGGCGGCGTCCACCTCCTCGATGACCTCCATGGCCTCGCCCACCGAGCGGCACAGGTGTACCTCGATGTCCGGGATGGCCTCCTTCAGCTTCCTGGGCCACTCCTCGATGATGTCATGTTCGCTGCGGCGGTTGGGCGAGGGATGCAGGATCAGGAGCTTGAACCCCATGGTATTACCCTCCCTGGTGGCTAGTCTAGGGCAAGTTTAGGTATGGCCCAAGGCAATGTCAACTGAAGAGGGAAGCTGGCCCCTCGTCTAGATCCAGTGCCGGGCGCGAAAGAATAGCAGCATAACTCCCGCGATGGCCGCCATGATGACCAGCACCACCAGGAAAGCGTAGGGGCTTTCCGCCAGCGGCAGGGACACGTTCATGCCATACAGGCCCGATACCACCGACAGGGGCAGCATGATGGTGGATATGAGGGTGAGGATGCGGATGACCTGGTTGGTCTGATGGCCTGTCAGGGAGCTATGGGCATCGCTCAGCCCCTCGATGACTTCCTTGAGCTCCTCGAGCTGCACCCAGATACGCCGGATATGGTCGGCCAGGTCGCCGAAGTACACGTCCGGGTCCACCTTGAGGAACTCGTACTCGCTGCGCTCCAGCGCCTCGATGGGGGCGATCTGGGACCGGATAATGCGCCGGTAGGCGATGATGTCCCGCCGTATAATGGACAGTTCCCGCACCAGGTCCTGGGTCTGGCCATCGAAGACCCGCATCTCCACCTCGTCCACGTTCTTGATGATCTTGTTCAGGATGGGGAAACAGTAGTCCACCAGCACGTCCAGGATGCGGTACAGCAGGTAGCCAGCGCTCCGGCGCATGATGCTGGCGCGCACGCCCTCATTGACTGTGCAGTCCTGGAACAGCTTGACCAGGGGCTTCAGCGTGCCGTTGTGGACGGTGACCACGTAGTCCGGCCCGACGAAGATGTCCACCTCGGCCGGCAGGGTGATGCGGGCGCGGTGGTTGAAGACGGGGAAGTGGAGCACCAGGAAGAGGTAGGTGTCGTAGTAGTCCACCTTGGGGATCTGGATGGGGGACAGGCAGTCCTCCAGGGCGAGAGGGTGAAAGTTGTACCTGTCCCTGAGCCAGTGCATCTCCGCCGCGGTGGGCGAGTCAATGTTGACCCAGGTCAGCCCCCCGCTCTCCAGGGTATGGACGTTCAGCTCGCCATACTTGGCCTCTGTACCCAGCACGCTCCCTGCTCCCCATGTGCTGCGGACTGATTTTAGCATAACTGGGAAGCAACGCCACGGCAAGTTGCAATGCCGGCAGGACTCCTGGCCTTTAGCGCGTCTTGTCCTGGCGCGGGACACTGGCGGCGTTGTAGCCATAATAAGGGGACGTACCCTTGCCCCCTTGCACCTCGTTCTAGCTATAGTGATGTCGCAGGCTGGTGTCTCCTGTTCCGTTCGGTGGGACTGTGTGGAAAGACAAGTCCTTACCAGCACCTCTTGGCCCGATGAACCAGATCGCCCCCTGGCGCAACAAGCCAAGTAGAGATGGATGACAGCGCGCTGGTCCAGGCCATCGCGAGGGGAGACGACCTCGCCCTGCGAGAGCTCTTCGAGCGGCACGCTCCGTGGCTGGCGGTGCGGCTAAGGCGCTCTCTTGTGCCTGACGCTGTGGAGGACGTGTTGCAGGAGACGTTCATTGCCGTATGGAAAAGCGCTCGAAGCTATAGAGGCGAGGGCGAGGTTGGCGCCTGGCTCTGGGGCATAGCCCGCAGGCAGGCGGCCATGTGGCTCCGGAAGCGTGGCCGCCCGGAAGTGGGACTGGCGCTGGATGCGCCGGGGAGCGAAGACCCGGCCTCGCTAGCAGCAAGCAAGGCTGACCTTGAGCGGGCGCTGGCCACTCTTGGCCCCAGCGGGAGCGAGCAAAGGGAGCTGGTACGCCTCCTGTGGGAGGAGGGCCGCTCCGTGGCGGAGGTAGCTGCGCACCTGGGCATTCCTGAAGGCACGGTAAAGAGCCGCGTGTACCGGCTGCGCCGCCTGCTGCAAGCCGCGCTGGAAGGAGGCAGTCCATGAATGCACATTCCGACGACCCTCTGCACGTCGCCTCCTGTGCTGACTGCCAGGTGCAGTCGGACCTGGGAGGACTGGACGTGAATCTTGACAGGGTATGGTCGAAGATTGCGGCTGAAGTGCGGGCACGGCCAGCAGGCAGGCTGGAGCGCTGGCTGGGAAGCGCCCTGCGCTCCCCGGGCCTGGCCCGAGCGCTCCTCACCACACCGTCCCTGGTGCTGTCCTGGGTTCTGGCTACCGCCGCAGTGCTGGCTGTAGGGGCGTTTTTCACCGCTAACACCGATGGGCCGTGGACCGCTCTGCTGGCGCCTGCCCTGGCAGGCATCGGGATCGCCTGCGCCTACGGCCCCGGCGTGGACCCGGCCTGGGAGCTGAGCAAGACCATGGCCGTCTCCGACCGTATGGTGCTGCTGGTACGCGCCGTGGCCGTCTTCGGCGTCAACGCGGTGCTTGCCCTGCTGGCCAGCCTCTTCACTGACCAGGCGCTCATCCTGGCGCTGGGCTGGCTGGTGCCCATGACTTCCGTCTCCGCCCTGGCCCTGGCCGTGGCCACCTGGTCTCGCTCCGCCCCCGTAGGTGTCGGCGGTGGCCTCGCGGGATGGGCCATCGTGGTGCTGGCCACGTCGCGGGGGCTTCAGGACCTGCCAGCGGCGGTGCCAATAGATGCCCTGCCTTTCTTTGGAATCGCAACGGTGGTGCTGGCTGCCCTGGCGCTGTACGCCACCGGCAGCCGAAGGATGGAGGTGCCTCGATGGCAGTAAACGTACGGGTAAGCGGACTTGTCCACTCCTATGGCCGCACACGGGTGCTGAAGGGGATAGACCTGGAGGTGGGCAAAGGGGTGTTCGGACTGCTGGGACCCAACGGCGCTGGCAAGACCACGCTGCTACGGGTGCTGGCCACGGTGTTCCGGCCCGGCGGTGGCGATGTGCAGGTGCTGGGTTACGACCCCACGGACTACAGGGAGCGTCGGGCACTGCGGCGCAGACTGGGCTATTTACCCCAGACCATGGGGTTCTACGGCAACTTCACTGTATGGGAGTTCGTGGAGTATTTCGCCCTCATGAAGGAGGTCCCGGTCAGGGAGGTCAAGCATAGGGTCGCCAGGGCCGTCGAGCAGGTGGGGCTGGGGGACCTGGCACGCAAGAAGCTGAAGGCGCTCTCCGGCGGCATGCTCCGCAGGGTGGGCATCGCCCAGGCCATCGTCAACGAGCCGGATGTGCTGCTGCTAGACGAGCCCACGGCGGGGCTGGACCCGGAGCAGCGCGTGGCCTTCCGCCAGCTCATCAGAGAGATGGGTGCTCGTGGCACGGTCATTGTGAGCACGCACCTGGTAGAGGACGTGGGCGCCGCCTGCTCTGAGGTGGCAGTGATGAGCGAGGGCCGCATCGTCTTCTGTGGCCCGCCCGCTGGACTGGCCTCCCTGGGCAGCGAGCACGGCGTTGGAGACTCACCGCTGGAGAGAGGCTACAGCGCCGCCCTCGCCCGCTCCAGAGTGGGGGTGGGAGCATGAGTGCGACCTTGCGAGTCCTGGGCATCGAGGCCCGCCGCAGCCCGGGCCTGTTGCTGTTCCCGGTCATGCTCGGTCTCGCGTGGTGGGCCGCTACGGTGGAGACGCCGGAGCTAGTGGCCCTGTGGCCGGATGTGAGCTCCGGCATCCGGAACAGCATCGCCTTGCTGGGGCCGGTGGCGGGTGGCCTGGCCGCCTGGATGGCTGGCCGGGGCCGGCGCAGGAGTTTGGGCGAGCTACTGGCTACAACACCCTACCCCACCGCTGCCCGGGAGGCGAGCACGTTGTCGGGAACACTCGCCTGGTCCGTGCTTACCTACATCCTGCTCGCCGCGGCGCTGGTGGGGATGTCCTTTCTCAGCGCTACCTGGGGTGCGCCCGATGTGGCGGTCATCATCGTCGGGCTTGCCGCTGTGGGCGCCAGCGGGGCGCTGGGCTATGCCGTCGGGCTCTATGTCCACAGCAGGTTCACGGCCCCCCTCATAGCCGTGGCCCTGTTCGTGGGCCAGTTTGCCGGGGCCATCTACGCCGGCCCTCTCCATTATCTCTTCCCAGTAGACCTGAACGCCCCCAGCGTCTTCTACAGCGTCCAGCCGAGCGTAGCTCTGCCGCAGTTGCTGTGGTTCCTGGGCCTGGCTGGGGTGGCGCTGGTTGCCATGGTGTTGAAGGGCAGTCGTTCCCTCCTGGCGTGGGGGGTACTGTTGGCCTTGCTGAGTGTGACGACGGTCGGGGCCTGGATGGTGGTGCGGGCAGGCTCAGCCTCCTGGGAACTGGAGCACCACCTGGAGCAGCGCACGGCGGAGACCATTACCGGCAAGGCATTCCGGGTATCCCCCGTCCCTGTGCCGGTGGCAGATCCGGTGCCCTACGGACCGGCGTGCCTGGAGCGGACCATACCGGTCTGCGTCCACCCGGCCTACCAGGCCATACTGCCAGAGAGCGCCGACCTGGTGCAAAGGCTTGTAGCGCCGCTGGTGGGCATCACAGGCGGGCCTCGTCGTGCTGAACAGAAGGAGGTTGACGTCAGTCGAACGTTCCTGCCCGATGGCACTTTCACGTTTTCGCTGTACGCCGCCGCCAGAGCGGGAAACATATGGCTGGCTGCCAGGGACATGGCGATGGGCCTGGTGGTTGACGAAGCTGCCATGGTGGCAAGGGCCAGCGCTGGCGGCCACAGCACGTGGTCCATGACTGCGGCCCAGAAGGTGGTGGGCGACTGGCTGCTTGTCCAGGCCGGGGTGCCACTCCGTGGTGAGGTCAGCCTGGACGAGCAGGCTGTGCCGGACGCACAGACCGTTATACGGATAAGGTCAGCGATTCCTGGTTGGACTTCCGGCCCCGAAGAGGGGGCTGCCCTGGAACGCTTCACTGCGCTGGACCCGGAGGTGCGCCGGGCCTGGCTGGAGGGCAACTACGCGGCCCTGCGAGCAGGTGAGGTGACGCTGGAGGACTTGCCGTGAGGTTGTGGTACTTGCATCTGCGCTCCCGGATAGCGGGGTGGGCCGCCCTGGCCCTGGCAGCTATCGGAGGGCTCACCGGGCTCTGGCTGGCGCAGATAGGACAGCCAGGGGTGGCTATGCAACTGCTGCTAGTTGTTATGCCTCTGGCCGGGGCGCTGGTCATTGGCGCTAGCCTCTATTCCCCTTTTGGCGAGCTAGAGGCCTCGGCTAGCTATCCCGTCCCTGTGCTGCGCCTGGGGCACCTGGCCGGACTGCTGCTGCTTGGCGCCATGGCACTGGGTGTCGCGGCGCGCGCTGGAGGGACTGCCAGCGTTGAAGGACAGGTCCTCCGCAACCTGGCGGGCTTCGCGGGGCTGGTGCTGCTCAGCGTTCCTGTACTGGGCAGCAGACTCTCGTGGATAGCGCCCCTGGCCTACGGGGTGCTGGCCTTCTGGATGGGCGCGTCAGTACCTGAGAGGCCCGCCACCTGGGCCTGGCCCCTCCAGCCCGGCGACGACAAGGCTGCTATGGCGACAGCATTGTTGCTCCTGGCTATTGGCCTGGCAGGGGCAGTGCTGCCAGGGGCGCGGGACAGGCGTGGGGAGGGGGAATAAGGACGGCCCAGAGGACCTGGTGGGCCAGCTTGGAATCGAACCAAGGACCTCAGTCTTATCAGGACTGCGCTCTAGCCGACTGAGCTACTGGCCCGTGAATGTCCTGAAGGTGAGCGCGGCCTCGCACCGCGCCCTATCCAGTATATACCAAACTCGGCCTGCGCCGGAACAGCCCCTGCTAGGGGGCCTGGGCCTTTTCTGGCCTGTACTCCACCACTACCTCCACCGGCGTGTTGCGGGCCACTATGAGTTCCATAGGCTCCGTGAGGCTGTCGTTGACCGGCTGGTGGATGGCATCGGGCGGCACGTAGATGAAGTCGCCCGGCCCGATGGGCGAGGAGTTCTCCAGGCGCTGGCCGTGAAGGAACCGGCCACGTCCCCTGACCACGTAGATGGCCGACTCACAGTTAACGTGCCAGTGAGGGCTGGACGCGCACCCGGGCGGGATGGTGGCTATCGCCAGGTGGATGCCCTTTGCTCCTACAAGCCTCTCCGACACGCCCGCCAGACGAGTCATACTGCCGGAAGCGACTTCCACCTCCAGCCCGTGGGGATGAACGACCTTGCACTCGCCTGCGGGCAGCGTCTCCATGGGCTGAGTATAGCTTCAGGCCCCAGGGGTGTCAAGGGAAGTGACAGCCCTGCGCGGGGCAGCGGCGCTGGGGACGATGGCCCTGCGTCTGGGGCGCTGCCCCTACTCGGCGTCGGCGGGGCCTGCCGGGTCCCGGCGCACCACGAAGGCGGCGGCCGCAAGGGCCACGGTGACCAGGATCAGCGCCGACAGCACCATCTTCTCCATGAAGACCAGGGATGTGCCCTCCAGTATGGCGGCCAGCACCAGTGCGCGGACTGCGGTCTTCAGCGTAAGTGCCTCCACCCAGGATTGCTATGTGTACACCATTATAGGCAGAGGTGGGGCTACGCATCAATCAGGCATTGGTTATAGTAGCAATAAGCAGCATGCACAGGTCCCGTGGCACATCTTGAGCATTGGCGCTGGTCTTGCTAGAATCTGGTATGGCCCACAGCACCCCACAGGGCCATCACTCGACTGCGGCGAGCGGGTGTAACTCAGTTGGCAGAGTGCCTGCTTCCCAAGCAGGTTGTCGGGGGTTCGAGTCCCCTCACCCGCTCCAGGCTATCTGGGCTGCGTGTGCAGTGGCTTGGCGCTATGCCTGAAAGGCCAGGGCAACGGCGGCGGCCCGGGTCTGGACTCCTAGCTTGGCATAGATATTTTCCAGGTGTTTTTGCACGGTGCGAGGGCTGATGGACAGCCGCCGGGCGATGTGAGGGTTTGTCCAGCCCTGCATGAGCAGCGCCATCACCTCGGCCTCCCGCTTTGTGAGGCCGAGACTCGCCAGCGAGGACACCGATGGCCGGTTCACCCGCTCTTCCACCACCAGCGTGCCCTGGCTGGTGGTCCCTGTCCCCAGGATGAAGTGGATGACCAGTCGCCTTTCGCCCCTGGCGATGACCAGCGGGCCTGCCACCTGAGGCACCTCGCCGGCCGCCTGGACGGCCATTTGCTGCCGCTGGGCCCATTGCAGGAGGGTGTGAGGTAGCTGGCTGTTGGGCGAGAGGGCGCACTGGAAGTACTCCTCCAGCCAGGTGCGCGTCCGTTCGGAGGCGAACGGCGCCCTCCATAGCCTGTCCATGTGGACAAGCTCTATCCTGGCCGTGTTTGGCTTCCGCTTCAGCGCCGTGACCACCTCCATGTTCTGGAACGCCTGCGCCAGGTGCGGGCGGACCAGGCTGAGCATCTGGCGCTCTTCCTCGCTGAAGTCCACGTATTGCCGGTTCAGCGCAACAGCGATGACCAGTTGTCCCGAACACGGAATGGTGACGGCCATCTGGTGCTCCAGGCGCAAGGGCCGAAAGAACTCGGTGTATATGCCCAGGTCTTGGAACTGCCGCTGAGAGAGGAAGTCGGAGAACTTCAGGGGCCGGCCGTCACCGGTGCGGACGTAATGCCTTATGAGCGGGTGTTCCCCCAAGTGCTCCAGGAATGCGACCTCCAGCTCTGAGGTTATCCAGCCTGGCGGGTCGGAAAAGTAGGTATTTGTCTGCGTCCTGGGGTCCACTATGTTGTAGGTGATGACATCGCAGGGCACCAACATCTTCACGGCAGAGTTCACGCGCTGCGGGAAGCTCTCCGCGTCCGATAGGGCGTACAGCTCCCTCAGGCATTTCAGCAGCGACTGAAGGCCCGCCATCGTTAGCTCTTTCATGGTACATCCTCGCTTATCGAGACCTCACCCGTCTTGCCCCAGCCGCCATATCGGTCCTCAGGGAGGCGACCTGCCGGACGTAGCTCTACGCCATTTGACGTATGGACAAGGCTAACAGCCACCTAATTAATTAAATAACCGTTTGTACGGGATTGCAAGAGTGGAAGTGAGCGGCGCCTGGCCCGTTTCCCATGGCTGGCTGTGTGCATGCCGCCTCTGGCCCGGGACCGAGGCCCTGGTGGCGCAAGGCGCCAGCAGTAAGAAACGTGTAATGAACGTCAGGGCCTGTTAGAGCGTGTGTGAGAAGTCCAGGGCGTTGGATGACTGTGGTGCATAAGGGAGGGTGAGGGTCCTCGCCCGCTGTGGGGGAGAGCCAGAGAGGGGGCCGAGGCCCTATACCCGTGTCGCCAGAGCGGACAGGCTAACCAATCAGGAGGTGCAGGGCCATGTATGGCAGCATTTTCCGGATGAAGGTAAAGCGAGGCCAGGAGCAGAAGGTAGTAGACATATTCAAGGAGTGGGACAGAGAGCACAGGCCCAGGGTCAAGGGAGCGGTGGCCGGCTTTGTGCTCAAGCCAGAGGCGAAGGCAGGCGAGTTGCTTGGCGTGGCAGTGTTCCAGGACAAGGCTGCTTACGTTACCAATGCTGACAGTCCTGAACAGGACATGTGGTACCGCAGGCTGCGGGACTTGCTTGTGGCAGACCCGGAGTGGGAGGATGGCGAGTTCCTCGTCAGCATGATGGCCCGATAAGACGACAGGAGTCGCAAAGGAGGACCAACTAGAGCGATGGCAACAGAAAACCACGTCCTTTCGGAAGATGTCCTGGCCAGGTGCATGGAGCGCGCCCCTGTCTATGACCGGGAGAACCGCTTCTTCGAAGAGGACTTTCAGGAACTGGTGGATGCCGGCTATCTGGTGATGCCGGTGCCCAGGGAGCTGGGCGGCAAGGGCATGACCCTGCCGGAGGTCTGCCGGGAGCAGCGCCATCTGGCCTACTACGCGGCTCCCACGGCCCTGGCGGTGAACATGCACCTCTACTGGCTCGGCGTGGCGGCGGAGCTGTGGCGCCACGGCGACAAGTCCCTGGAGTGGATGCTGAAGGGCGCCGTGAACGGCGAGGTATTCGCCGCTGGCCACGCCGAAGGCGGCAACGATCTGCCTCTCCTGCTGTCCACCACCAAAGCCGAGCGCGTCAACGGTGGCTACCGCTTCACAGGCCACAAGGCCTTCGGCAGCCTCACGCCCGTGTGGACGTACCTGGGGCTGCACGGCATGGACACCAGCGACCCCAATGCCCCCAAGATCGTACACGCCTTCATGCCGCGCAGCACTCAGGGCTATACCATCAAGGAGACCTGGGACACGCTGGGCATGAGGGCCACCAGGAGCGACGATACCCTTCTGCAGGGGGCCGTCGTGCCTGACAGGTACGTTGCCCGCGTGGTGCCCGCCGGCGCCGCGGGCATAGACCTGTTCGTCATCTCCATCTTCGCCTGGGCCTTTATGGGTTTCGCCAACGTGTACTATGGCCTGGCCCAGCGCGCCCTGGACCTCACCGTCGAGAACGTGAAGAGCAGGAAGTCTTTAGCCCTGTCGCGCTCCATGGCCTACCACCCGGAGGTGCAGCATAACGTGGCCGAGATGGTGATAGAGCTGGAGTCCGTGGGGCCGCACCTGGACAAGATTGCCCAGGACTGGGCCAATGGCGTGGACTACGGCCATGCCTGGGGCTTGAAGCTGGTGGCCGCCAAGTACCATGCCGTGGAGGCTTCCTGGCACGTGGTTGACAAGGCCCTGGACCTGGCGGGCGGATTTGGCATATTCCGGCAGTCCGGGCTGGAGCGGCTGTTCCGCGACGCGCGACTGGGGCGCATTCACCCGGCGAACTCCTCTCTTACCCACGAGCTGGTGGCCAAGACGGCCCTGGGCATCAACCCTGACGAGATGCCGCGCTGGGGCTAGTAGTCTGTCACGCGTAAATTGAAGGAACGCTTCCCCTCATCCCCTCGGCAAGCTCGGAGCCTGCCCCGAGCACAGCCGAGGGGGCAGGCCCTGACCTTCTCCCGCCAGGGGAGAAGGGAC
>FWPU01012404.1_pt1 | contig 11310 bp, 11 predicted proteins | sample 2228361 | NCBI WGS metagenome assembly FWPU01 (sample SAMEA103939777, study PRJEB20133) | metagenome | reverse complement strand
GATAAATATCCAAGACATATCAAGTTGATAGATATCCAAGACATATCAAGTTGATAGAAATTGGAGTTCTATCAGTGTTGATAAATTTGGAGTCATATCAACATTGATAAATATCCAAGACATATCAAGTTGATAGAAATTGGAGTCATATCAACATCGATAAATATCCAAGACATATCAAGTTGATAGATATCCAAGACATATCAAGTTGATAGATATCCAAGACATATCAAGTTGATAGATATCCAAGACATATCAAGTTGATAGATATCCAAGACATATCAAGTTGATAGATATCCAAGACATATCAAGTTGATAGAAATTGGAGTCATATCAACATTGATAAATATCCAAGACATATCAAGTTGATAGAAATTGGAGTCATATCAACATCGATAAATATCCAAGACATATCAAGTTGATAGATATCCAAGACATATCAAGTTGATAGATATACAAGACATATCAAGTTGATAGATATCCAAGACATATTCAGTTGATAGAAATTGGAGTTCTATCAGTGTTGATAAATTTGGAGTTCTATCAACATGAATAAATATCCAAGACATATTCAGTTGATAGAAATTGGAGTTCTATCAACATCGATAAATATCCAAGACATATCAAGTTGATAGATTGGAGTTCTATCAACATTGATAAATATCCGAGACATATTCAGTTGATAGAAATTGGAGTTCTATCAGTGTTGATAAATTTGGAGTTCTATCAACATGAATAAATATCCAAAACATATCAAGTTGATAGATATCCAAGACATATTCAGTTGATAGAAATTGGAGTTCTATCAGTGTTGATAAATTTGGAGTCATATCAACATGAATAAATATCCAAAACATATCAAGTTGATAGATATCCAAGACATATTCAGTTGATAGAAATTGGAGTTCTATCAGTGTTGATAAATTTGGAGTTCTATCAACATGAATAAATATCCAAGACATATTCAGTTGATAGATAACCAAGACATATTCGTGGAAATAAATATCCAAAACATATCAGTGTTGAGAGATTGGATATACATCAGCATCGAGAGAATTTGGTTATACATCAACATTGAGAGAGATTAAAGTAACATCAACATTGAGAGATTGGATATACATCAACATGGAGAGAGAAATTGGATATACATCAACGTGGAGAGAGAATTGGATATACATCAACATGGAGAGAGAAATTGGATATACATCAACGTTGAAAGAGAGTGGAGTCATATCAACATGGAGAGAGAGTTTGGAGAAACATCAACATTGAGAGAAGTTGGAGAAACTCTAGAGAGGGATTGGAGATGTCTATCATCACTGAGGAAGTTTGGATTAATATTGATGCGGATTTGATTTGGTAATATCGTTACGGATGAGGTGTGAGTTGATACCAGCCGATAGAAATTGGATTCTTATTAGTATCCTGGGGTAATTCCAATTTCTATCAGCGCGAGTGGAATTCAAAACATGTTGATGTGTATCAGGGAGTGTTTAGGCAATGTTAGTACAGATATCGAAATAGCTGACATTGTTAAACAATCGTATGATTCCAATTAATTGTCTCCAACAATATTATATTAATCAACATGTCGGGTATCCAATTTTTATCGCCAGTGATACATATTGGTATTGATCTTATCGAAATCTGATTCGCGTTGATGACATCGATGTCAACTGAGATATCGTCGACTAATATTATTATTCCAATTCATTGGACCTGATATTAACTGAATTTTATCAGTACTGATATTCATCCAATTCTTATAAGAGCAATGATATTAATTTGCATTAATCAGTACTGATAGTTGTCCAAATCATCTTATTTGTGCTGATATCAATTGAGGTTTCATCGGATTTGATACGGATCGAAATTTTGTCGGGATTGGTAGAGATCCAAACACGATTAGTGTTGATATCAAACCAATTAATATTCGGAACAATACGATTCCAAATATCGACAATGATGTTATTTCGAGTCTCATCAACGTTGAGACGATTCTAAATATATCGACACTGATAGAAAACTTCCTCTTCATCGTGTTGATGATAATACATTAGTATTTCTGCTGATATTTCGAGTCCTATCAGTGTCGATATAAATTTCATCTTCAGCAGAGATGTTGATCTGGTTTCGAATGAATGTCGGATTAATTTAGTTGAACTGGCGCGAGAGTCGAACGAAATATCATTTGTATTCGTAGAAGTGTTAATCTGAAATTTCTTCATGTTGATACCGATTCATATTCCATCAATGTGAAGAAGTTTCAATTAAACCTCAACACGAATAGGAATTGGAGAAATATTCGAGTTGAAAAGATTTAGTTTGGAGTAACCTTGATGATATTTGGATACCTCTTGTTGGTAATGATATAGTGGATATCATTACCAACAAGAGGTATCCAAATATTCTCGACGTGACTGGAATCTCCATATCATTTCTCTTGATGGGGTATTCAAATCTCATCAAGAGAAATGATATATATGGAGATATCTATTTCCATGAACGGAAGTTGGAGAAATATCGGTGATGATGTTAACATCGATATTTCTTTAGATTTCATTAATGTGAAACGGAAACTCATGGAGTGATGTTGTCATATCATGGGTTACATCTTGTTGGGAATGATGAATAATGAAGAGAAGATATATGCCAATCTTCGAATATTAAAAGGAGACAATGCTAATTGCAAATTTATGTTTGTTGATGGAAAACTAATGGTATGAAGTTAATTTTTTGTTTCAGTTTAAGAAACTCCAGCCCATTTTTCTAAAATCCTCAAGAACTTTGAGGATTTTTCTTCGCTTGTCTTTTTTAGCTTTATTGTATATGGTTTTAAGTGAAATATAAGGAAAAGTGGACGGCGAGCTTATTAAACCGGAAATAATATTATCATCATCACGTTCTAATGCTAAGTCAATAATGTTTTCGAGACTCATTACGTTGTATTTAAGTAGCCAATCGATATGTTGTACGATATTGGTGGGGGAGAATAATAGAAAACGAATCAGTCTATTTGGGGATATGGGAAGTTGGTTGTATTTTTTGATATATAGAGACAGATAGACTAAAAGTGGAGTTGTATCCTGGCGCTGAAACTGTTCCTTAGTTAAGGTTGGCGAGAGATTCTCCTGTCGAGCTCGTTCTAGCCAGAAATCGGAGTTCTCACAGATACTGCACCAATTAGTTTTGGACGTGAGACAAAAATTAAAAATATCTTCCAAGGATGATAATTGGTGTATGATATACTGATGAAGTTCTGGAGGAAGTTCTTGGAAGGGGAACTTCTTCTCTTCTTCCTCTTCTTCCTCTTCTTCCCGAAGTGCTTCTTCAAGTTCTCTTTCGAATTCTTCTTCATCAAATTCTTCTTCTACTTCTTCTTCCTCTTCTTCTCGGGGTTCTTCTTCAAGTTCTCTTTCAAGTTCTTCTTCACCAAATTCGTCTTCCTCTTCTTCGTGTGCCCAACGAACCGTTTCTTCCCAATAAATAACATCTTCCTGAGGTTCTTCTTCCCAAAGTTCTTCTTCCTCTTCCTCCTCTTCTTCCCAAAGTTCTTCTTCTTCTTCCTCTTCTTCCCAAAGTTGTTCTCGTCTGCGTTTCATTTTATAATATACAAAATATTTTCGGAAGTGAAATTAGGATGAAGATTAAATCCAAGTTTCGTGGCTTCTGACGGAAATGGATCAAGAAGAACGTTTGAACTTTTATAATTGGAGATATTCATCTTTCAGATTCATTCTTGAACATTTGGAGAAGAGTTGAATTGTTTGGACGAAGAGACATTCGGAGTTCTAGAAGAAGCTGGAATGGCTTTTAATTTGAGGAAAAGCTTTCCATTTGAGAAATCGGGATGAAAAGGATCGAGGGACATCGATAGTTTTTTGGGAAGGCGGAGCGATGTATTTCTTAAAATAGTCAAGGAGTTGTTGGATGGACCACCGATTGTTTGGATTGACTTGAAGCATGCGAGTCAACAGGTATATGATTTCTTTTCCGCGATTGTCAGGAAGACGTCGGGGATAGGGAGTTTCCTCATTAATAATGGCATCAACCTGATCTGAAGTGAGAGTCGAGAGATATTCGAGAGTGCTATCGATGTCATCATCTGGAAAGGGGTAATAACCGAAGATGAGATCGAAGAGCGTGATTCCGAGACTCCAGATGTCACTCTGTTGAGCCTGTTCAACAGAGATAGGCTGTCTCGAGAAACGAACACCTTCGGGAGAGAGGTATCGGATGTCTCCATAATAGAAACAAGAAGGTATTCCGCGATTTGAATCACAGAGGAGACCGAGGTCACCGATTTTAAAGATTCGTCCGTGTCTTCTTGTTTTTCGAGTGAGGATATTGCCGGGTTTCAGGTCACGATGAGCAAAGCCATGAGAGTGGATGAAGTGAAGACCGGAAAGAAGATGAGAGAGAAGGGGAACAATTTCATCGTCATCCAAGGCGGCATCATCCAAATCGGAGTCCATCAGTTCCGAGACCATAATTCCGAGAGGAGGAAGATCCATGTCTGGATAGGTAATAATAAAACTGTCATATAAACAGACAATGTAAGGTTGACAACTTGGTATTGACGATAGCAGATGATAGGCGGTAACTTCTTCACGAAAGTCATCTCGACTTGAAGAAGAGAGAAGGGGGATAACTTTCATGGCAAAGGAGGACTCGGTTTGAGTCTGGGGATCTCGGTGCTTTACGCGATAGACACTTCCAAAGGCTCCAGAACCAAGATAGTTTTCAATGACATATGTATTTCCTGTTTGAGGGTTGGTAATGATGTGTCCAGGAACTAGAACTTTTTCTCGTAAAAACTGGACCAGATCTTCCGACATAATTTTATTGTAAAAGCAAATTTTTTTTTTCGACTCGTTCGAAAAATCGTTTCTTATTTGGAAGCGATGTTTCGAACAGGTCGAAACATCGTTTCTTATTTGGGAGCGATGTTTCATTTCTGACTCTTCTGATGTTGTTGAGAGGAGTCGATGACATTCTTAATTGAAGTCCTGTTTAAGATCTTTTCGAGATCGTTCGAGATGGGAAGAGAAGAAGATGATTTAAAGACGAAACGAGATAATCGAAAAGAAACCATGAGTGAAACATCGACAAGAGAACTTGAGGCTAAGAACATTCCGAATATGATTCGGTTTGCGGAATCGAATCTGAAAAATTATCCCGATCGACCTGTTAAACTTTTCTTTGACTATCGTGAGAATCTTGATTCTGCTTACGAGATTCTTTCGAAGAATCCGAGATTTAAAGTGACACCGATTCTGGACCAATTTATTCTTGAGGTAGAACTTCGTCAATAAGTTGATAAAGAGGAGACCAAATATTAGAATATTAGCGAAATATTCTAATATTTTCTGGGATGAGATCAAGATACTTTATTCTATTCTGATTTGAAGGTTTTCGTTAAATCAAGACGGGAGTTCATGGAGGATCCGTTCAACGATGGAGAGGATGGGTCCGCCGACATTTTGAGATTTCAAGTTGGCATAGATTCTTTTGATATCGATTGGAGAGATGAGATCGTGTTCAAGTCCTCTTGAGAGAAGAGTTTCCAGAACGGAAGGTTTACTTCTTGCAAGTTTGATGGGACGATCGAGAACCGAAGTAATATCGACTCCATGATTTATTAGGGATATGACAATATCTCGTGAGACGTCTTCCGGTACGTCAATGTAGTAAAGAGCATATTTTAAGAGCCATTTGATATTCATCGGATATAAGAGTTCCGAATCAATGAGATAAAAGACCGTGGAATAATTCTTGGAGACTAAGGCGGTTCTGATTACCTCATATATCATACAGGAGTTTAATTCATCTTTTTCCAATAAATAGTGTAATAAGTATTTGACAGCGGGGAGAAAGGGTTGACTGGCGGCAAAATAGAGAGACAGAATTATACTTCGTAGAGGAGCATAGCCATGACTTACGATATACTCGACAATATCAAGATATTGTTTTTCGATGGCGGTTTGGAGTGCGACTAACATCTCATCTACGTCAGAGAAATTATATTGTTTAAGGAGAGTTTCAACATGCTTTCGATCGCCTCGACTTATGGCGAAGAGGAGGCGTTGATAGGGACTTTCCAGGAATTCAAGATAGCGGAAGCGAGGATCTTCAAGTGTCGTCTGATAAAATTCTCGAGTTGGAATGCCAAAGTCATGTTCAGCTTTCTGGGACCAAAATGACCAGTCCGAGCAAACATTCGCTAGATAGGACGATGTTAAACACAGATCTTGAATATCATCATATGACAATTCCAAGAGAATCTTGACTAAATCAACATAGAGTAAGGACTCCAAATACGAAATGTCCATTTTTAAGATGTCCGAAATAAATTCTTTTTCCGACATAGCAAGATGTCGGAAAAAGAAAAGAAGAAAAGAAGAAAAAAAGAATTTAACGACATCCACATCCGTTCTTACGTTTCTCAGAAGGTTCATATTGACCATCGAAAGCTCCATATTGACCATTGAAGCTGTTGCGATGGCTTTGATAAGAGTTTCGGTAAGGAGTACGAGGACGCCGATGATATGTGGGGGACGGGGGAGTAAGTTTATAGCGATGACGAGGGCAGGAAGGAGAGCCATCATAGAGACCTTCATAACGTCCGCCATACCAACTGGTAGGAGTACGAAGAAGGGTTTCATATTGACTGCGATAGCCATCAGAGGAGAGATGAGAGGGACGAAAACGAGAGGGAGAGGAGAGATACCGGAGATGGGAAGGGGGAGAGTGAGACATATTTTAAGAGAGGAATATTAAAAATAATGGGAACACTTCATATGTTGGAGGAAAGAGAGAGGATTTAAAGTTTAAAGAAAGAAGAGGGATTAACGTTCCCAATAGGAGATTTTATTACCGGGGGCGGAGAGTTTATCGACATACCAAGCTTTAATCTTGATGTTATCGAAGGGATCTTCGAGTTTGATGCCGATGGCACTTGGGATCATGTTGGGGAGTTTTCCGGTGTAACTGACCGGACGACTGGAAAGATGTTCTGTGCCGATGAATGAATCGGAGCCTGCGATGATGTCAGAGACGAGGATACGACCGAAGAGGAGTTTTGAGCAGGAGTTGATAAAGCGGATCCCTCGAGATTCACCATTTCGAGAGACGATTGTTTTGGCGATGAGACGAGAGGAGATAATCTGAGAGCAGCGGGAGAAGTTGTAACCGGTACAGTCAGCGCCACGATATCCGATGCGTTCTTGGAGGTCATGAGAGGTTCGGTAAGGACCGCAGATATCAGAACCGAGATTGCCCTCATTGACGAGGTTATCAACAACGAGTTTATGGAGAAGTCCTCGGGTGATACCATCAAGACGGAAGCCGAAATTGCCTTTATTCAGATGAAACATGGAGTCACTACTACACTTATATTGATACTTATCTTTGGACAGAATATCTGAAAGTTGACGAGAGGGGTTTTGAGCCCACTCGATAAGGTCAGACGAAAAGTTAAGTTTTCCAAAGACACCTTGAGGGACGGAAGGAAGAAGAGAGAGACGGACAGAACCGAGGGCGATTTGAAGATCCGAGAGGGCGTTACCTTTATAGTGACCATGGGCATCCGTTACCTTTTCGATTTGAAAGACGGACTGAGTGGTATCGAATTGGACACCTTTACCATCAGGAAGAGAGAGACCCACAATTTCGTCAACTTTGCCTTTAACATTCGAGACACGAATGTTCTTGAGAAAGACATATTCGACGAATTTCCCGTTAAAGTTGTTGTTAATGAAGTCATTGATGGCGATGCCGGGGGGATGAATGAGAACTCCATAGATATTACCATCAATGAGGCCCTCCTTATTTTGAAAGAGGGGGTCGGTTGTTTTTCCGGTCTGCATGACCTCCGTAAACACCTGATTCATTTGCTGGACGAGACGATCTCTCTTAAGAGTCAGGTTTTGGATTTGTCCGGGAGTTAGAAGAGACTTATATTGAGACAGAATACGGTCGGTGAACTGGACGAGGAAACGGCCGGAACTGTAAGTGGCCATAACTGGAATATCTTGTCGATTCGGACCGATGTGGACATTTCGGATGACAATGTGATCGGAGCCGTTGAGAGCAATACCGGCGACTTCCCAGTCTCGAATAACTAAGTGTTCGATAAGAATCCAAGATGCATTATTACCATGGATACCATGATGACTCGAAAGACCAAGTGTTCCATTTTTGATCCAACACATAAGACCGGGAGAAATGGTCGGACCGAAGTCACCTGGTCCCTGTCCCGGAAGGAAGGGAGTGCTGGCCAAGCCGATACAGGCGAAGAAGCGTTGTTGGAGGGCGTGTTCTCGACTCTGTTGAAGAGTATGACCATTAAGATCGATACAGACGCCACGACACTCTACGGAGATAGCACAGAAGAAACCGAGAGAAAACGGCTTCTCTGCGTAATCTTTTTGATCGAGACGAGGCATGAAATCATTGTCGGGATTGGGAGAAAATATAATGTCTTCCTTTAAGATGTAATAACCAGATTTACGAATACGATAGGTTCCCGTTCGAAAGTCATTCTGTGTGAGCTTGATAACTGGAAGATGAGAACAGAGGGAAACGATATCTTTTCGTATTTTCTTTTCAATGTCCTTTAATTCTGCAAGCATTCTTTTTTCTTTTATCTTAAAGGTGAAAAAAAAAATAAGGAAGGGAAGGAAAAAACTCTTAATAGAATTAAATGACAGATCGAATCATCGAACGGGAAGTTAATGACCGACTGAGTGAATGGATGCTACGTCTTTATTCCGACAAACCTCATCTATACTATATTCCAAAGGAGCGCATAGATGAAGAACGGGAAAATATCCGACGAGAAGTTATCAAGAAATATGAGAGACGTTGTTCCAACTTTTGGATGGGAGTATCGAAGAGTGGAATACTTGCAATACTTGGAATACTGATCATTTCAACTCTTTGGGCAACATGGACATGGGAGTCCACTCCTTCATAAGAGATAAAAGATCATCTGAGTTCTGATATTGTCCAGAGTACAGTTTATTTGGATAATGAGACCGTAGGAAGATGATTTGAGCAAAACGTTCTCCAACCGGCAATTTCATATTCCAACTTGTGTTATTAGAAAGACAGACGGTCCATCGATTGATATAGCCAATGTCTCCCCAACCTCCTGACACCATACTGATTCCGGCTCGGCCGAGGGAGGAGCGAGGTTTCAGCATGGTAGTGATGTCGCGTCGAGCTCCAATAAATTCTTCCGTCGAAACGAGAATAATACTGAAAGCCGGAAGAGAAATAAAACCTCCCTCGAAAGAGGCGTCACGAACATGTCCCCAGAAAGCGGAAACATCTGAGGAAGAGAAAGGATTGATGACGTTTTGAGATATGACAGGTTGGGCTTGATAATAATACTTTCCAAGACTCACGTCATAGGAACAGTTGCCAAGATTCTCTTCCTTAAAGGGATGGATGACGATATCACCTACATCTCTCGCAAATTTAATCTCATTGTCGGATAAGACGCCGGACATGACTTGACCGAAGAACAAGAAAAAGGAACTTCGATTCAGGTTCTCGGTTTGTTCTGTAGAACAGAATCATTGTTAATTGGGATTCAATTAACAATGATTCAGCAATTGAGAAGCAAGTAAGACAGATTTAGAAGTTCTGATTCCAGATTTGGATAATCGAAATGATCTTGACGACAACATTGTCAAGAACACTTGAATCGGTACCGTCAGCGTTAGACTCTTCAAGAAGAGCTAAGAGAGCCGATTCTGGGATAACTGTGAGGATTTGACGACGATTGATCTTTGAGTCCGTAATTTCAGTGACACGCTTGATGAGTTGATTGATGAGGGATTTCTTTTTATTGTAGATGTTTTCGACAAGAGGAGAGGCAACATCGCGCAGTTGGACTGAAATCCAATTGTTTCGAATCTCGGGATAGAGCTGATAGAAGGGCCGTTTTGTTATTGGAGGACTCCAAATTGATCGGGGACTTGTCATAACCTTTTTCCAGATCCACATGGGACGGGCAATATTCGATTCTCCAATGAGACCGACAACACCTTCAAATGACGACCAGGGGAGAAGTTGTTCAATAAATAAGTTCATCGGTTCACATAAGTGAGTTTGGTAGGTATCTCCAATGTGAATGGCAAGATATCCTCCATCTTTGAGACCTCTCCAGGCTTTTTCGAGTGAGGAGAAGAGAAACTTTACGAGCCACTCCATAAATGTTGGATATCGAATAATCGACTGCGTCGGCTCTGACGAGTATTCTTCAAGATTATAAAAGGGAGGTGAGGACAGAACCAGATCAAACTTTCCTTCTGGAATATCCGCATCTTCAAAGGGAAGATATATGACTTTGTGACGATCTGGTGAACCAAACTTCTTAATCATGAGATCGTGTCCTCTTTGAAGTTCTCCATTTGGATCAAAGCCGAGATAGTCAAAGTCGAGTGACATTGCCGTCAAAAGACGATCTCCCCATCCAGCTGAAATATCCAGGATTGACAGTCTGTCATGAGATCCCGAACTCATCGCCGGATACATGAGATAAATAAGACTCTTCGCCCAAGTCGGACGAAACTGTTTCGACTCTTTTACCTCCGTATTCAGAAGTTCTCGAAGAACTCGAGACGTGATAATCGGATAGCGAAGTGCCTTCGCCGCAATCTGTTGTGCCACGGAACGAGTATACCACGCGTCATAGGGACTAATCATCTGTTGATAATTTCGATGGACCGTTGACAGACGAATATCCTCCACAAACAAATCTGACAAAATGTCAATCGTATCATAGTCATGTCGAGAACTTACGACTACAATCGGATTTCCTCGAAATAAGGGCGGAAGAAATAGCTTATATTTCGGATAATAGGCGTGAAGCCGATATTTAAACTGTTGAATCTTTGGCTGATACTCCTTTAAACGGAAAAAAAAATCTTCAGGTGGCTCCGAATATAACCTCCGATATGGAAACGGAATTCTCGATGAGACAATCTCTTCAGTGAGCCACTCAATCGCCTTCTTCTCGTCTCCACACTTCGTAATCAGATTTTTCGTATGAATTGGATCCATATTTCTTTCTTCTGATTTCTTTCCTATTTGGTCTTAAATTTCGAGATTTCTCTGTTATCAAATTTCTTTTTATTTTCTTTCTTCTCTCTGGAAAAATAAAGAATATCAAACGAGAGAACATATTTCTAACTTCGTTTATCGTTTAATATTCTCATTCTCATTCTCATTCTCATTCTCATTCTCATTCTCATTCTCATTCTCATTCTCATTCTCATTCTCATTCTCATTCTCATTCTC
>FWPU01012403.1_pt1 | contig 11310 bp, 9 predicted proteins | sample 2228361 | NCBI WGS metagenome assembly FWPU01 (sample SAMEA103939777, study PRJEB20133) | metagenome | reverse complement strand
GAGCAGCACGAAGTGAGTCTGGATGCCGGCCTGCGGATTCCAATCCACCTGCACGATGACCGGCTTGCCCGCCGTCAGGTTGGCGTCGATTCCAACCCAGATGCCGCCTCCCCATTGGGCGGTGTTGTTGTAAACCTGCACGTTTTCCAGGGTAAGCGAACTCGTCAGAGCCTCAGTGCCATAAGCGAAACGGATACCGCCGCCTTCAAAGGAGCTCCTGCCATTGGTGATGTTCAAATTGCGCAAAGTGACGGTTGTTCCGCGGTTGACGATGACGGCCGAATTCGTGGCGTTGCCATTGATGGTTGTCCGCGCCGAGGAAGCGCTGGCGCAGCCGTTGTAACCGCCTTCGACGGTCAGATTTTTATCAATGACCACGTTTTCGGTGAAGGTGCGGTTGCCCTCCAACAGCAGGCGGTCGCCGGGGAGGGCGGCTGCCACCGCCGCGGCAATGGTAGCGTAGGAGCAGCCATTGCCCACGGTGAGGTCGGCATTGGGGGCGTTGGGCAAAGGCGCTTCGGGGGGCGGAGCTTCAGCGCTGTTTTCCAGCGGGTCGGTGAAGTTCGTCAGCGCCAGGGCGCGGTTGACCTCTGCCTGGGTGGCTTCCGAAGCTGCCAGGGCAGCTTCTTCGGCTTCGCTCAGCGCCGGGCTGGGCGGGGCAGGCGGCTGCAAGGCGGCGAGTTGCTCCATCGCCTGGCGCAGCTCTGCTTCAGCCAGATCGCGGGCGGCGGGGCTGAGCGTCTCCGCCAGAGCCAGCACGGCGGCGGGTCCGGCTTGCCGGGCGGCTTCCAGGCTGGCAAGCTGCGCTGTCAGCGCATCGGTGGGCTGCTGGGCGGCTTCCAGGCTGCGTTGCCAGAGCTCGCCGCGGCTGAAGGCGAAAGACGACAGTGCGGGTTGGGCGGCTGCTTCTTCCGCCTCGTCTCGCTCGTCGTCGGGCGGGATGGTTTCGCCCGTGGTGGAGGTCGTCCCGCTGACGAAGCTCGAGCAAACGCCCAGGTCGAGCGGCTTGCACCCTTCGCAAACCAGGGAGAAAGACTGCGGCCCTTGCGGCACGGTCGTGCCGCGCACGCGCACCAGCCAGGTGCCCACTTCGGGAGAAGTCAGGGTGACCTGCTCCTGATTGTTGCGGTTGTCCACCCCGCGGGTGGCAATGAATGCCGGGTGGGAGGGGTCGAGCACCCAGGGGTTGTAAATCGTGCCCGAGGGGGAAACCAGCTCCAAATCCAGGTCGTTGACCAGAGCCACGCTGGCGTTGAAGGTGGCTTCGAAGTCATCCCAAGCCAGGCTGACCGCGACGGGTGAAACGTTGCTCACGACGGGCAGCGAATACACTTTGACGCCGCCAGCGGACACGCTATCCTGGATGAAAGCCCGGCGAGAGATCAGATCGATGGCGCGGGGCAGGTTCACCTGGCCGTAGCCAAACTGGTAATCCGGAAGGGCGTTGCCCAGGTCGTCGGTGGTTTGCATCAGGATCGCCTTGATGGTCGAGGGCCAGGGGTTCCCGCTGACTTTGTAAACGTCGCGATAGTGTTGCAGCATCAGCGCCACGCCGCCAGCCACGGCGGGCGTAGCCATGGAGGTGCCCTGCATGACATCGTAGGGATAGCAATAGTCGTCTCCGGTGCCGTCACAATCGCGCATGGAAATGTTGATGTAGATATCGGCAATGGTTGATTTGATGCCGCCGTCGCCGCCAACCTGCTCGCCTCCGGCAACGACGATGGGCTTTAAGCGTCCGTCATCGGTCGGTCCCCAGGAACTGAAGGTGGTCATCGAGTTGTCGTTGGTGTTGGTAGCGCCCACCTGGATGGGGTTTTTGGCGGTTGCCGGTTCAGCGGTGGTGCTGTAGGTGCCGCAGGAAGTTGGGCTGCCGCGCTCGTTGCCGGCTGCCCAGGTAGCGATGTAGCGATCGCCGATGCCGACGACGCTGTTGCCGCCGCGCACGATTTGATCTATCAGCACCGAGGTGGCGCCGTAGTTGCCCATCAGATCGCAGCGGGAGGGGTAATTGGCGTAGATGTTCATCCCCAGGCTGGCGGTACCCATATCTGCGCCGTGGGTGTTCTGGGCGGCAGCCCAATCGGCTTCGATGTCGCCGACGTCGTTGTAGAAGATGTAATCATAGGTGAGGTTGGCGCCGTAGGAGATGATATTCACCGCAGGCGCCATGCCACGCCATTGCAGGGCAGTGCCGCCGGCAGAGGCGCTCTGACTGCCATTGCCGCCAACCGTGCCAGCCACATGGGTGGAGTGGTCGCGAATAGCGGCGGAGTCGCCATGGATTAGCCGCCCGGAGAAGTCGGGATGGTCGCCCACCTGCCCGGTGTCATAGACCAGCACATATATCCCGCTGCCGTCCAGGCCGTAGGGCACGGCGTTGACCGTATCCACGCCGATCTGCGGGCGGATGCCGTCGTTGACTTCGTCGAGGGGAGGGGCGGCCGGTTCGATCCACTGCACGGCGTCCTCTGCCGCCAGCGCCTGCACCTGCGCCAGGGGCATCTCAACCATCAGCAGGTTGATGCCGGTTGCCTGGCCGGTGATCGTTCCGCCGTAGCGTTCCACCAGTGTGCGGCCTTTCTCCAGATTCTCGTCCTTGTGAAAGGCGACGTAGACTGCGACCGTGCCATCTTCTTTGAAGTTGAAGTCGCTCCAGACCCCAGCCAGGATTGCCGGGTCGAGCTTGTCTTCTGGCAGCAGGGCGCCAGCCCAGGTTACACCAGGCAGCTCCAGCAAGGCGCCGGTACCGGCTGCGGAGTAGGAGGCGATCCAGGTGTAATCGGGCACGTACGCCAGCAGGCGTAAGCCCTGGGCTTCGAGAGCCTGCCTGGCTGCCTGGCGGGGGATGTAATCGAGCTGCACCAGGAGATGCACGCGGCCAGCCCCCTGCAGGGGGCCAGCTTGAGGCGGCGCCAGGGCGTCCAACTCAGCCGCGCTGGCGCGACCCGGAAGGAACTGGCGCGACTTGAGGAAGATGGTGTGCGGCTCCGGCGGTGCTGCAGGCGCCAGCTCCCAGAAGGCGGCTGGCTCGCGGGGGGCATTTTCAGCCGGGGGAAGCTCAGCGGCGAGTCCATCGTTTGCCGGCGCGGCAGGTGGGGCGTATGCTCGCGCCGGCGCAGCATCAACTGCCGGGTCGGCAGGAAAAGTTGCCCGAACCGGGTGTATGGAAATGGCTGGTGAGAATGCCAGCCACAGGATGACCGCCAAAGCCAGGATTTTGCGCAACATTTGCCCCTCCATGTCTTAGCAAATGCTGGGCGATTTCTCTGCCTTGAGGCGATGAGGTGGCAGTGTTTCCTTTGGGGCAGGCAAGAAATGCCCAGTCCAAAAAGGTTATTCGATTGTTGCAAAAGATCGAGGGTACAGCAATAAGGCAACGCTAAGGGGAAAACGGATCGAGGTTGATTAAATTGTATGGAAAATTAAGGGTAATGTCAATAATACAGAAGACCCCTTCCCCTCGGCGGCGACGTCGGCGGGCGATTTTCGACGACGGGAGGTGCAATGGATGATATAATCTCCACAACGCTCCTTGTCTTTGGTCTGTGTTGACATGTCTTCCTGCGCTTCTTTGCTCCTCTCTGGCTGCAACGGTAGCTGCCAATGCCCAACGACAGGAATATCTCCGGTGTACTCGAAAGGATGATGATGAATATTTATATTGGCAACCTGCCGTTCACTGCCAGCGAGGATGACATCCGCCAGCTTTTCTCAACCTATGGCCAGGTGGATGTGGTCTCCTTGATCAAGGATAAGTTCACCAACCAGAGCCGCGGCTTTGGCTTCGTGGAGATGCCCAATCTCAAAGAAGCTCAGGCAGCCATCCAGGCGTTGAATGGCAAGGAGTTCATGAACCGCAATCTGACCGTCAACCCGGCGCGCCCACGCGAAGAGCGCCCGCGCGATTTCGGCGGGCGATCATTCGACGCCAAGCGCCGTCCGGGCGGAAAGGGGAATCGCTCGCGCCGCGGTTTCTGAGCCCGGGCAGTGCCTGTAGCGCCGCATAATCAGTAAAAAACCGGCTTCTCGGGAACCGCAACACCGCAGCGCCCGTCTATACGTGTAGAATCCGCCTGCCAAAGCCGGGCAGTTTCCTGTCGGCTGGCAACTGCGCGCTTGCAGCTATGGCGCATGAGAGGGCGGGCGGATACAGGATGACACCGACCTGGAGGTTCCCATGTTTCAGCCTACGTATGGTTCGCGCAGCCGCATCTTCATCGCCTGCGCCGCCTTATTGCTCGGCCTGGGGGTGGCTGGGGCAGCTCTGGGGCAGGCGATGCGCTCCAACGGCGACAGCACCGAGCCGCCCGTGTATCAACCGGGCGTCTTCGGCGCGACGGCGGAATCGGGCGCCAGGATGCCGGATGACAATCCACCCCTGGCAGAACTTGCGCCGGATGCGCCTCAGCAGACGTTTTCCTATTACTTCATCAGTGGCGTCACGATGCAGCCGCGCGATAGTTCGGTTAGCAAGACGTACGAAGGCCTGGGCTGCGCCTATGTTACTTCTGCCAGCGGCGCTCTGGTCAGCGAGCTGCACCTGCCGCAAGGCTCGGTGATCAAGTATCTGCGGCTGTATTTCTACGACAACCACAACCCGGGTTATCTCACCGGCTATCTGACCAGCTACCGCCCTTCGACCGCTTCTACCGATTTGGCGGCAGTTTCGTCGCCGGCAGCGGGCACGCCAGGGGTTGGCTTCATCGTCAGCGAGATGATCACCCACACGGTGGATAACACCCTCGACGCTTACGCGCTGACGGCGCGCCCATCCCTGGCAACCTCGAACCTACGGGTGTGCGGGTTGCGAGTTGCGTATTACGCGCCGCCGCTGCATACCACTTTCCTGCCGGTAGTGGAACGCTGATTGCTGCGCCGTCGGCAGGCATCCCTGCCTGCCTACGGCAACAGCGGGATGGGAATCTATATTGTAAGGCAGGCATCCCTGGCTGCCGAGGCCAACGGCGGGATGGAAAGCCAGCCCGACGTGTTGATTCTCGTATCTGGGCAGATGCGCATAGCCAGGGTAGTTGCACTGTCCTGGTTTCAATTCTAATAATCATCCGCCACGCTGGATGATCACGATTGCGGCTTAATCTGCTCCCGATCGTGCGATGAAATTTAGCACAGCCTGGTTGTATTCGTCGAAATCGTTCAAGTTTGTCCGCAAAAACTGAAAGATCAACTCGTCATCTATTTCCCAATACAAATGCACCAATCGATTTCGCAGTCCAGCCATCTGGCGCAATTTTATCGCCAGGGCATCTGTAACAATGCTGTTTTCTTCGAGGACCGTAAATACATCCCGATAATCCCGCGGCGCTCGATAGCCCTCGGATGAAATGAGGTGGTTTCCGATGTCGAGACACGCTTCGATCGCCGTCTGAAGGTAATATTTCGCCGCCCCTGAGACCAATGCGTCTCCTGAGAAGCGCTGTCGATCCATTTGTGCAATCTGACGTAACTGATCCAGAGCAGATTGCAGATTTCGCAACAAACCGTGTAACTTCTCAGGATTAATCATCCTTGCCTCGCTGGCGTAGGCGATCGAAATATGCCTCTCGATATTTTGCAGCAATGGGCTGGAAGTCAAAATATTCTGCGCGGGTTGAAGTCTCGTAATTGATGCGAAATACCTCGTCCCGGCTGTAGAGCAAGATGCCTTTGGTGACGACTTCTCCACGGATGATAATGGGCGCTTCGTTCAAGATGCGAACATCAATGTTACCGATGCCGCAAATTCGGGCTATTTGTTCTTCCAATTCCAACTCCAAAGCCAGGCGAGATTTAGGATCATAAGCCTCACGGAGCATGACCAGAGCAATATCGAAATCGCTGAGAGGGGTGGCCAGCCCAACAGCCTCCGAGCCGTACAGGTATGCCAGGGCGATGGGATATTTTGAAAATATCTCCTCCAAAGCGAGACGCAAATTGTCAAGAATCGCTTGAATCGTCATGATGCACGTATTGTAACATAGGGAGAAATCTGAATGGCAAGAAGTGTGTGCGCAATTCGATCGCCCCTAACATCATCTACAACAGCTTGACATCCGTTCCAAATTGTGATATATTTCACTTAGGTAATATGATAAATATAATCTAAATGGTAAACATTGACACTGTGAGAGTTGTCATGGACATCACCCAACACAAAATTCGCTTCAATCTGCTTTACGACCGGCTTGACCGCGCCATCACTCATTGGATGGCTGCTTACGGCTTGACCATCACCCGCCTGGGGATGGGCGTGGTCTTCCTCTGGTTCGGCGCCCTCAAGCTTGCGCCGGAGCTCAGCCCTGCCGAAACGCTGGTGCGCAACACCATCTACTTCGTCGACCCCGACCTGTTCCTGCCTGTGCTGGCGGTGTGGGAAATGCTCATTGGCTTGGGGTTGCTGGCTGGTAAATACCTGCGCCTCACCCTGCTGCTACTCTTCGCCCAGATGGTTGGCACGGCGCTGCCGCTGGTGGTGCTGCCGGAGGTGGTCTGGAGCAGCTTCCCCTTCGGGTTGACCCTGGAAGGGCAGTACATCGTCAAGAACCTGGTTATCATCGGCTCCGCCATCGTCCTGGGTGGTACAGTGCGCGGCGGGCGACTCGTCCCCGAACCCGACTAGATGCCAGCATAAAGGGGAATCCCATGAACGGGAAAACGCAGCATAACCGGCATCACGTGGTCATCGTCGGCGGCAGCTTTGGTGGTCTCTACGCCGCTCAGGCATAGCGCCGCGCCCCGCTGCAGGTGACCCTGGTGGACAGGCGCAACTTCCATCTCTTCCAGCCCCTGCTCTATCAGGTGGCGACCGGCGGGCTTTCGTCCGCCGAAATCGCCTCGCCCCTGCGTGCCGTGCTCAAAAAGCAGGCAAATGTCCAGGTGCTTCAGGTAGAAGCGGTGGACCTGGACCCGCAATCCTGCCACAGTATCCGCCAGAAGCCTCCGCCCAGGCGCGGCGCGCCCTGCAAGACCTGGGGGTGTGGATCATCACCAACGCCATGGTGCAGGATATCCAACCCGAGCGAGTGACTTACCGCACACCCGAGGGCAAGGCGGTGCACATCCACAGCCGCACCGCCCTGTGGGCGGCGGGGATGCGCGCCTCCAGGCTGACGCGCCTGCTGCAGGAACGCGCCAGTGCTCAGCTCGACCGCTGGGGTAGAGTGGTGGTGGACGAGCGCCTGGCGTTGCCCGACTACCCCAACATCCATGCCATTGGCGATATGGCGCACTACGCTCCGCCGGGCGAGGCGCCCCTGCCGGGGGTGGCGCCGGTGGCGATGCAGCAGGGCAAGTACGTCGCCCGGCTCATCCGCGCCCGCCTCGCCGGCAAGGAAGTGCCGCCGTTCACTTACCGGGATAAGGGCAGCCTGACGGTCATCGGGCGTAACAAAGCGGTGGCGGTCTTTGGCAAGCTGCGCATCTCGGGCTTCCCCGCCTGGCTCGCCTGGGTTTTCATCCACATCTGGTATCTGATCGAGTTCGATAACAAGCTGCTCGTGCTGTTCCAATGGGCGTGGAACAACATCACCCGCAAACGGGGGGCGCGGCTGATCACCGAGTGCCACACCACCCTGCCGCTGGAGGCGCAATCTTCGATGCAGGTGGAGCAGCTCTTACGGGTGCAGCGCGCCTTACACGAGTAGCCTTGCCATCACCCAGCCCTCTCCCGGGCTCTGATGGCGGATTCGGTTGCCTTAAATAGACCAAATCGTGTAAACTATACCGAAATTTGCCTCAGGAGACTCTCATGCCAGATCAGAGCGCGGGTGCTCCCTTTCGGCGCATTGTTGTCAAGCTGGGCACGTCTACCCTCACCGGCGGTTCGACGCGCCTTTCGCCGCCTCGCCTGGTTGAACTGGTTGGCCAGATGGCAACCCTGGTGGCAGACGGCCGGCAGCTTGTGGTGGTCTCTTCGGGGGCGATTGCCGCCGGGCGGGAGCGGTTGAACTTTCCCGCCCTGCCCAAAGATATCCCCGCCAAGCAGATGCTCGCCGCCGTCGGGCAGCCGCGCTTGATGGCGCTCTACGAGCAGCTCTTCGGGCTCTACGGGTTGACCGTGGCGCAGGTGCTGCTGACCCGCGCCGACCTGAGCGACCGCCGCCGCTATCTGAATTCGCGCAACACCTTCTCGGCGCTGCTGGCGCAGGGCGTGATCCCCATCGTCAACGAGAACGACACCGTCGCCACGGAAGAGATTCGCGTCGGCGACAACGATACCCTTTCGGCGCTGGTGTGCAACCTGGTCGAAGCGGATTTGCTCTTGTTGCTCACCGATCAACCCGGTTTATTCAGCGCCGATCCACGGCGCGACCCCGCCGCAAGCCTGATTGCCGAGGTAAGCCAGCCGGAGATTCCGGCGGAACTGTGGCGGGCGGCGGGTGGGGCGGCAAATAGCCTGGGCACCGGCGGGATGCTCACCAAGCTGAAGGCTGCCGACCTGGCGCGCCGCTCCGGCGCTGCCGTGATCATCGCCCAGGGCAGCCTGCCCGGCGTGATCACCCGCGTCGCCGCCGGCGAGGCGCTCGGCACGCGCTTTTCGCCCCTCGCCACCGCTCTTGATGGGCGCAAGCGCTATCTGCTCGCCGGCAGGCGCTCATCCGGCGCGCTGGTCGTGGACGAAGGCGCCGCCCGCGCCCTGCGCAACGGCGGCAGCCTGCTGCCGGTGGGCGTATGCAGCCTGAAGGGGCATTTCGAGCGCGGCGATGTGGTCAGCGTGGTTGATCTGGAAGGCAGGGAACTCGCCCGCGGCCTGGTGAATTATGCTTCCGGCGATCTGGAGCGCATCGTCGGCGTCCACTCTGACCAGATCGAAGTCATCCTCGGTTTTGCCTACGGCGACGAGGTTATCCACCGCGATCATATGATCTTGTTCTGAAGGGGAGTTCGGCTATGGCAGTAGATCTCAACCAGATGGGGAGGCGCGCCCGAGAAGCCGCCCGTATACTGGCGCTGGCTTCGACGGAGCAGAAGAATCAGGCGTTGCGAAACATCGCCCAGGCGCTGGCGGGACATTCGGCAATGATTCTGGAGGCAAACCGCCAGGATCAGGAAGACGCCCGCCGTCAGGGGCTCTCGCCCGCCTTGCTCGACCGGCTTGCGCTCGACCCGGTGTACCCCCTGCCTGCGGGGACACGCCCCCAGCTTACGGGGGCACGCCCCCAGCGTGCGGGGGCACGCCCCCAGCTTGCGGGGGCACGCCTAAAGGGCGTGATCGCCGATCTATTGCGTGTAGCCGAGCTACCCGACCCGGTGGGCGAGGTCTTCGACGCCGTGGTGCTGCCCAACGGGCTGCGCGTGCACAAACTGCGCCTGCCACTGGGGGTTCTGGGAGTGATCTATGAAGCCCGCCCCAACGTCACCGTGGACGTCGCCGGTCTGGCGATCAAATCCGGCAATGCCGTCATCCTGCGCGGCGGCAAAGAGACCATCCTCTCCAACCGCGCCCTGACCGAGGTCATCCAACGGGCGTTAGGCGAGAGCGGGCTGCCGCCCGAGGCGGTGCAGCTCATCGCCGATCCGGACCGCGCCCTGGTGTTGGAGTTGCTGCGCCTGTCGGATTATGTGGACATGATCATCCCGCGCGGCGGGGCGGCGCTGCACGATTTCTGCCTGCAGCACAGCCGCATCCCGGTGATGACCGGCGGCATCGGCATCTGCCACCTGTATGTGGACGCCAGCGCCGACCTGGAAGCCAGCCTGCCGCTGATCGAGAACGCCAAGGTGCAACGCCCCACGGTGTGCAATGCCCTGGATACGCTGCTGGTGCATGCCGCGGTGGCGGGGGATTTCCTGCCGCGGGTGGTGGAGCGACTGGGCGCCAGGGGGGTCACGTTCCGCGCCGACCCGGCTGCCCTGGAGATTCTGCGCGATTGCGCCGGCGTCCAGCCAGCCGCGGAGGGCGATTTCGATACCGAGTGGCTTTCGCTGGTGTTGGGGTTGAAGGTCGTCGGCGGGCTGGACGAAGCCATCACGCACATCCGCCGGCACTCCACCGGCCACTCCGACGGCATCCTCACCGCCGATGTGGAAAACGCCCGCCGCTTCATCGCCGAGGTGGATTCGGCGGCGGTGTATGTCAACGCCAGCACGCGCTTCACCGACGGCGGTCAGTTAGGCCTGGGGGCGGAGGTGGCGATCTCCACCCAGCGCCTGCACGCCCGTGGGCCGATGGGTTTGCGGGAACTGACTACCTATAAATGGGTCATCGAGGGCGAATATCACGTCCGAGGGTAGCGGGGTGTCGGGCAGCAAGGAGGTTTGCCAGCCCGGCGCTTGCGTGTGCCGCGCTGTCCTTGCCCAGCGCCTGATCCAGAAAGGCGATCACCGCAGGATTCAGGTCCCCCATCACCAGCGCCCGCACCTGGCTGTGACCGGCGCCTTCCACCATCCACAGGCGCTTGGGGGCGCTGGCGGCTTTGAACAGGCGCAACGCCTGATCCCGGCGGACGAAGCGGTCTTCGCCGCCGAACACCAGCAGCAGCGGGCGCGGGGCGATGCGGGCGATCATCTTTTCGGGGCGAATCTCGCTGCGGGAGAATCCCTTGCGCCATTCGGCGAAGCGCATGCCAAGCTCGGACAGGAAGCGGGGGAAGATTGCCGGGCGATTGGTCTCCCACACCTCTTCCATCGAGGCGAATGGTGCAATCGCCACCACCGCGCCGATGCGCGGGTTGCGCGCCGCGCTCAGGATGACCGAGACTGCGCCGGCGGAGTGTCCGATCACGCCGATCTGGCGGATGCCGCGCTCTTCGTATAGATAGCGCACGGCAGCGTCCACTTCGCGGCTCTCGTTTGCCCCGTAGGTGAACCCAAAACGACTGCCCTCGCTGCGACCATGCCCGCTGTAGCTGAACAGCAGCACGTGATAGCCCGCCTGGTGCAGGGGCGCCGCCAGCGGCAAGCCGGAAATCTGATCGTTATTGGTGGAGGGAGCGTAGATGATCGCCGGGGCATCCGGATTGTCGGCGGGGAAGAACCAGCTTCGCAGCGTTAATCCATTGTGAGCTGGAAATGATACCTCTTCGTAGGGAATGCCCACCCGCGTGACCGCCTCGTAATCCTTTGGGGTGCGGATCAGCGCCATGGTAGCGAACATCTCCCCCAAGATCGGCGCGGTGGTTGCCAGCAGCCCCATGCCGCCCAGCACGCCACCGGCTATTTTGAATGCGATGTGCATAGAGGTTGTATCGACCTTCCGTGTGTAGTTTCCTGGTTGTGCGCGGCGCAGTCCCCCACGGCGCGTTGACACTCCGACGGCGGAGTGTACCAGAGTCGCCGATAAAATCAAGGCTGGGGGAGAGATTCTTAGCT
>FWPU01012402.1_pt1 | contig 11312 bp, 4 predicted proteins | sample 2228361 | NCBI WGS metagenome assembly FWPU01 (sample SAMEA103939777, study PRJEB20133) | metagenome | reverse complement strand
GAAAAAACATATAAGAAATTTAAAATTATTTTTATTAATTTTTCAGGGGATTCCAAATGAGGACTATGCCCAATTTCTGGTAAAATTATAAGTTGGGAATCTTTAACATGTTCTTTGAAAAGATAGGCGTATTTTACTGGAACAACTTTGTCTCGCTTACCCCAGATAATTAAAGTTTTTGTTTTAATTTTCGGGAGGTCAACCAAAAGGTCTTCATTAAGAATATTCTTAATTGTTTCTTTCATTATGCCATTAGCCTTGGCATAATCTTTATGGGACAAAAAAATATAAAAAAATTTTTGAGCGCTATCTTTAAATTTTCTTAAAAAAGCTAATCTAAAAACTGCATTTCCTATTTTAGAAAGCCAAAATATAATTTTCTCTTTCCCTCCCAATTTTTGTTTAATCCCAGCTGAGTTGCATAAAATCAGAGTTTTTATTCTATCGGGATATAAAACTGCAAATTTAATAGCTACTCTTCCCCCAAAAGAATGACCTAAAAGAGAAAAATATTTCAAATTGAAATTTTCAATGAAATCTTTGAGCCAGATTGCGTATTTTTTCAAATTCCAAGGTTCTTTTGGTGTTCTGCTTTTTCCAAATCCAGGAAAATCTGGGCAAATTACCAAAAAGTCTTTTGCTAAAATTTTGATTACTTTCTCCCACGAATCAGATGACCCTCCCCAACCATGCAAGATTAAAATCGCAGGGCCTGAACCTGCAATTTTGTAATTAATTTTTAAATTACTAATTAAAATTGTTTTTTCTTCCAAGATCAAAATTCAACTAAAGTTCCGTGGACTAATCCAGGGAACTTTCTATTATTTTTTTATTTCGTTGAAATTTAGATATTTTTGGAGAACTTCTGGCATTCTTACCTTGCCATCTTTTTGCTGGTAGTTTTCGAGAATAGCAATTAAAATCCGACCAACAGCAAAAGCTGTACCATTAATGGTATGGACAAAATTTAATTTGCCAGATTTTGTACGATATCTTATATTTAATCTCCTGGCTTGAAAATCAGTGCAATTGGAAGTGGAATGAGTTTCTCGATATTGATTTCGTGAAGGCATCCAGGCTTCCAAATCAAAACTGGCTGCTGAAGGAAAGGCTAAATCTCCGGTACAGATTTGAACTACTCTATAAGGAATTTTCAGTAATTTCATTAATTTTTCTTCCATCTCTAAGAAAAATCGGTGTTCTTTTTTAGAATCCTCCGGTTTAGAAAAACTAAACATTTCTATTTTGTCGAATTGATGAACTCTAAAAATTCCCCAGGATTCTTTTCCATAAGAACCAGCCTCTCTTCGAAAACAAGTGGAAAATCCAAGATATCTTTTTGGCAGTTCTTTTTCCTCAAAAATCTCTCCAGAATGCATTGTTCCAATTGACTGTTCGGAAGTTCCAACCAAAAATAATTTATCTTTTTCAAGATAATAGGCCTCTTCCCCATTGAATTGCTCAGGATAACCCAGACCCTTAGCTAATTCTGGCTTTATTACTACCGGAGGAATAATTGGCACAAATCCTTTTTTAATTAACGTGTCAAAAGCAAAATTTATTATTGCAAATTCAAGTAAAGCAGCTTCTCTTTTTAAAAAACCAAAACGAGTTCCAGAAGTTTTAGCTGCTCTTTTAATATCAATTAAATCCAATTCTTCAGCGATTTCTAAATAATCTTTTGGTTTAAAATTAAATTTTGGCAACTTTCCCCATTTTCTTATTACAACATTATCTCTCTCACCTTTCCCGAGCGGGACGTCGTCTAGAGGCAAATTAGGGATTTTAAGCATTAAATCGTTAAATTCTTTTTCGGTTTCTTTAAAGGCTTTTTCTAGCTCATCACTAATTTTGCTTAATTGCTGCATTCTTAAAATAATCTTCTCTTTTTCTTTTTTGTTTTTAACTTTTTGAATTGTTTTATTAGCTCTATTTTTTTGAGCTCTGATATCTTCTAGGGTTTGAAGGATCTCTCTTCTTTTTTTATCCAATTTTAAGAATCGTTCAATATCAACTTCGAACCGTTTTTTTTTGCAACCATTTTTAACAAGATCGGGATTTTCTTTAATGAATTTAATATCTAACATGATTTTAATTTTGGAATTTTTAAAATTAAGATCTTGGTCGCATTGTCGGGAAAAGAATTATCTCGCGTAAAGAATGACAATTAGTCAATAAAGCTACTAATCTATCTATTCCCATGCCAAAACCAGCAGCTGGAGGCATACCATATTCTACAGCCTCCAAAAAATCTTTGTCCATTCTTTGGGCTTCTTCCAAACCTGCCTCGAAAAATTTTTCCTGCTCTTCAAATCTTTTTCTTTGTTCAAGAGGATCGTTAAGTTCAGAAAAAGCATTAATCAACTCCCAGCCAGCAATAATCAATTGAAAATTAGCTAATTTTGATGGATCTTTTTCCAGAGCCTTTGCTAGGGGTTGAAATCCCAAAGGGAAATTAATAATAAAAGTTGGCTGCCAAATATTTGGTACACAATATTTCTTATAAATTTCATCAGCAATTTCAGTTTTACCAGCTCCATCAGCTGTTTCAATTCCTAATTTTTGGGCTTCTTTTTTTAAGGCTTCAGAGTGAATCTCCTCTAAATTTATTTTTGTATATTTTCTTAAAATTTGATCAAATTTTATTCTTGGCCAGGGAGTTTTAAAATTTATTTTTTTGCCCTCGTAATTAATTTCCAGTTTACCAAAAATTTTTTTTAATAAGGTTGTCAACAGCCTTTCGGTAAATTTCATCATCTTTTTATAATCACTATAGGCCCAATAAAATTCGAGCATAGTAAAATCTGGATTATGGGATCTGTCCACGCCTTCATTACGGAAACATTTTCCAATTTCATAAACTTTCTCAAAGCCACCGACCAGCAATCTTTTTAAGTAAAGCTCAGGGGAAATCCGTAAATATAAATCCATATCTAGGGCATTCAAAAAAGTTTTAAAAGGTTTAGCTTTGGCTCCTCCATAAATAAGCTGTAAAATCGGTGTTTCTACCTCCAAAAAACCTTCTTTCTCTAAAAATTCTCTGATTTCTTTAATAATCTTTGAGCGAATTTCAAATTTCTTTTTTATTTCCTGATTGAAAATCAAGTCTAAATATCTTTTTCGAAATCTTTCTTCAATATCTCTTAAGCCGTGCCATTTTTCTGGTAAGGGCAAGAGAGATTTTGCTAGCATTTTATAATCTATGGCGTCAATTGTTTTCTCTCCCCTTTTGGTCTCAAATAAAATGCCGCGAATTTCAATAAAATCTCCAATATCAAAATTATCCAAGAAAAATTTATAAGCTTCTTCCCCTATTCTATTTTTTCTAAAATAGGCCTGAATGCTACCAGTTCCATCTTCCATATGCAAAAAAGTCGAGCCGCCATGCACTCTAAGTGATCTAACTCTCCCTACCAAAATCACTTCTTTTTTTAATTTAGCTAACTGATTAAAATCTTTTAGAGCTTCAGCAATTTTATGGGTTCTTTTTGTCTTTTCTGGATAAGGCGAAAACAGACTTTTTTTAAATGCCTCCAGTTTTTTTAATCTAATTTTTCTTAATTCATCGAAAGTCGTCATATTTTTTTAATTTTAAACTATTTTAATTTTGCAGTCAAATGATGATTAATGATTAAAATGATGGTTAAAAAGAAAAAGACCCTCTTTCGAGAAAGAAGGCTAAAACCCTTGGGTCTTGATAGGAAACATTAAAAAGGCTGAGATTCTTTTTGTTAAAAATTTTTAAATCTTTATTCCCTCTTCGCCTTAATTCCTGTTATTCAGAAACTTAGGCAAGGAGGGAATCTTTAAAAAAGATTCCCTTTAGAAAGCGCAGTCGTCAGTATTTGTTTCTCTACCGAGAAGATCTCCAGCGCATAAAGAGGGTAATTATTGGCGCTATAACCAAAATTACCCATAATCCAAAAAGAATGTAAATGTGCTCCATTTTTTACCTCCTATTCAGGAGTATAGCATATTTTTAAAATTTTGTCAAGTTTTTTATAGGAACAGGATGAGTTTACATATCTTCTATTTCCCCAAATCGAAACTTCTGTCAATAATGTTTTTTCATAAAATTTACAAGTTTTTTAAGAATCTAGATGGCTTTTAAACTATTACTGAACCGGTTGTTGGCTAAAATACCAGTCTAAAACTGCTTTGGCTACTGGTAAGGTAGCAGCCTGGATTCCTTTGACATTTTCAATGACAATAGTCAAAACAATTTGAGGATCTTCATAGGGAGCAAAAACAGTTATCCAGTTGTGGTAGTAATCATTTCCCAGTTCAGCAGTTCCAGTTTTGGCAGCAGCAGATACTGGTAAAAAATTTAATAAAATTGCTGAGGCATGGGGAGAATTTAGCCCGGTTACCGCCTGTCGCATTCCTTCTCTGACAATCTGAAGGTTTTCTGGTTTAATAAAATTTTCGCGAATGATTTTTGGACTAATTTTTTGAACTATTTTTTTCTCATTATCAATAACTTCTTTAACTATTTGAGGCTGAAAAAGTTTGCCACCATTGGCTATAACCGCAAAACTATTAACTACTTCTAAAGGAGTAATCTGCAAAAATCCCTGACCAATAGATAGATTATAAGTATCTCCATCCCACCAATTAGCTCCCCAGACTTCTTTTTTCCATTCTTTATCAGGGATAAAACCCTCTTTTTCTCCCGGGAGATCAATTCCAGTTTTGTCCCCCCAACCAAATAACTCAAGGTATTCTTTAATTTTTGTTGGACCCAAACCTTCCTGGTCTTGGTATCCCCCTCCAATTGTATAAAAATAAATATTACAAGATTCAGCAATTGCTTTTTTTATATCGGTCCAACCATGAATTGTCCAGTCTTTTTTTATAGTAGGCAGAGACGGATCCCAAGGATTTGGGATTGTAATGTAACCTTTATCGTCATTAATTTTTTTGTTAGGGCTTATTATTTTTTCTTCTAAAGCGGCTAATGCGATTAAAGGTTTAATTGTGGAGCCAGTCAAATATTTGCCAGAAATCGCTCGGTTAAAAAGTGGTTCGAGTTTTTGAGGATCTTCTAAAAGTTTTTTTAAGACAGCTTCATCTGTTCTCTTCTGGAATAGATTATTATCAAAAGAAGGCAGGGAAACTAAGGCGAGAACGCCACCAGTTTTTGGATCAAGAGCCACAGCAGCTGCCTTGTTAGCACCAATTGCTTGAAGTTGTTTCTCCAGTTCGGTTTTAATTTTTTTCTGTAATCCAGAATCTAACCATAAAACTAAACTTTTTCCTGATTCCGGGAATTGAATTATTTCTTTCGAAATTATGTTTCCCAGAGCATCTCTTTCTATCCGAAGTTTTCCAGGATTCTTTCTTAAAATCTTCTCATAAGATTTTTCAATGCCATCTCTGCCAATATAATCAGTAATTGAATAAAATTCGGGGTCGGCTTTTATTTCTTCAGCTGTTATTTTGTTAGTATAACCAATTAAGTGAGAAAAATTTTCTCCTTCTTTATAATTTCTAATCCAATTTCTTTCAATTCGAAAACCAGGCAATTCATCAAGTTTTGTCTCCAGGATTATTAAGGTTTGGTGGTCAAGATTTTTAGAAATCAAGATTTCTGACAATTCCGATTTCTTGATTTCATTTTTAAGTTCTTCAGGATCTCTTTTAAGAATTCCCGAAACCTCTTTTAGAACTCTTAATTTTTCATCTTCCTCTTGAGGAAGATTTCTCTTATCTAAAACTAAATCAAAAACCGGTATATTGAAAACTAATTGTTTTCCAAATTGGTCATAAATCACCCCTCTTTCGCTTTTAATTTGATAAATTATAAATTTGTTTCCCTCAGCTAAAGTTAAAAATTTCTTACCTTCAATTACCTGAAGCTGGAAAGTTCTGACAAAAAGAAAAAAGATTAAAATAAAAGAGGTAACCAAAAATGCTCGAAGAATTCTTTTTTGAAGAGGTACTTCCAATTTTTTTTCTGAAAGGCCCAACTCTTCCTCTTTCTTTTTTGCCAGAAAATCCAATAAAATTTCCTGCGGCTCAATATCTTCCCTAAAACGAAGTTTTATTCTTTTATTTTTAAACTCTTTCAATAACTGGAATTCGAACATAATTCTTCACAATAAATTTAATAAAAAGAGTAATTGTTATTAGAATTAAGACCCAAAATCCCAAAAAATTCTCAGAAAAAATATCCAAAAAAAATCCACCGATAAGGGCTGAGAAAAAACCGAAACCTTCTTGTTTTCTCTCAAAGAGATTAATTAAAATAATAGCAAATAAAGTAAGGTTTAAAACGTGACCCTTAATATCGAAATGAACCAAAAAACTGGTTTGAAATAAAATTAGAAAATAAAGAAACGAAATTAAAATCAGATATTTTCTCATCGTAATAAATACGCACGAATTAGGCGATCGCCAAATTCATACGTATACTATATTAATATATACTAATACTAATATACTAATACTAAAAAGAAACAATAATAAATAATCTCTCTATTTCTTTAATATCAAAAGCAGGTTTGATTTCGGCTTTTTGGAAGGACTCAATATCTAATTTCTTTATTTCTTTAATTTCTCCAACCAAAAGTCCTTCTGGGAAAATTCCCCCCAAGGCTGAAGTAACCAAAAGATCTCCGACTTTAATCTCTTTCTCGGACAAAACAAAATCAAGATAAATTTTCAAATTCCCATTTCCCCTAACAAGTCCCTGAATTTCACTATCAACAATTCTCACATCAAAAGAACTTTCTTTGTGAGAAATAAGCATTACCTTTGAAAAATTTTCATAAACTTGGCTAATTTTTCCCAGAAGAATTTTCTGCTGGGTAATTACAGGGAACCCTTTTGAAATACCATCTTTTGAACCTTTATTAATTATTAAACTATCCTGAGAAATGTCTTTGCCAATAACTTCAGCTATTGTTAGTTTAAATTCTTTTCTCAAACCAACATCTAATGCCTCTCTTAAAATTTCATTTTCTTTTTTTAATTCTTTTAAGGAAGTATTTTCTGCCAAAAGTTCCTGAATTTTGAACTTTAATTCTTCATTTTCTTTTTTTAGATTTTTAATTTCAGAAATGGTTTCAAAAAAATCAGATACCCTATCCCCTGCCCGCCAGAAAATTCTTTGAAGAGGTAAAGAAATAGAATAAAAAAAATTTCTAACTTCTTCAGCAATTAAAGTCAGATTTAGGCCAAGAAAAAAACCAACTAATAAAAAGATGATTATTCCCTTTTTTAACTTCGGAGATAATTTCATTATTATATTATATCAAAATAAAAAAGTAGGGGCTATCTACCCCGTACCAAACAAAAAATTATAAACACTGTAAGGGGGCTATCTACTTTCCCCCGGCCTATAGGCTCTATCTATATAATTTTCTCTACTAGAATATAAAGTTTAATAACAATTATTTTGCTATTAACTTTGTTATACAGCCTAGAGGCCGGGGTATCATCGACCTTGGGAGATTTCACTTCTGTGTTCGGTATGGGAACAAGTGGGACACTCCCAGTATAGCCCCCTTACAGTATCCACAATCTTTAATCTTTATAGTTTATAATTTTATTATTGGTTTATGATCATTAATTGCCAGCCAAGATAGAAAATTGACCTATTAGTACTCCTCGGCTGAATGCATTACTGCACTTACACCTGGAGCCTATCAACGTCGTCATCTCCGACGGGTCTCAATGAGTCCTAATCTTGGGGTTTGCTTCGTGCTTAGATGCTTTCAGCACTTATCAGTTCCCGACATAGCTACCCAGCGGTGCTCCTGGCGGAACAACTGGTAGACCAGAGGTCGGTTTCTCAGGGTCCTCTCGTACTACTGAGAACTCCCCTTAAGACTCGACGCCTGCGGTAGATAGGGACCAACCTGTCTCACGACGGTTTGAACCCAACTCACGTACCTTTTTAATGGGCGAACAGCCCAACCCTTGGAAGCTTCTTCACCTCCAGGATAAGATGAGCCGACATCGAGGTGCCGAACAGGGCCGTTGATGTGGACTCGCGGGCCCTACCAGCCTGTTATCCCCGGGGTAACTTTTGGCTGATGATCTTCCCTCTTTCTACAAAGAAGGGTCGGTTCACTAAGTTCTGGTTTCCCACCTGCGCGAGATATCCCTCTTGCAGTCAAGCCGGCTTATCCCTTTGCAGGACCACTCCGATTTCCATCCGGAGCTAGCCGACCTTGTAAACGCCTCCATTACTCTTTAGGAGGCAAGTGCCCCACTTAAACTGACCACCTGGCACTGTCCCCCGGCCTCTAGGCTCTATGATTTAATTAAATTTAATTAGATAAAAAGTTTAACAATAAAATATAAAATAACAAAATAAAACTTTTTTCATACAGCACAGAGGCCGGGGTTAGCGCAAAGCATTTGAAAGGTGGGTGTTTCATTGGCGCCTCCAGTTGTCCCGAAAGACAACCTTCACCGGCTCCCCACTACGCTACGCATCCAAACACTAAGCCCAATACCAAGCTACAGTAAAGCTCCCGGGGTCTTTCCGTCTAGCCGCAGGTAAAGGGCATCTTCACCCCTACTGCATTTTCACCGGGCTCCTCGTTGAGACAGTCCCCTAGTCGTTAAGCCTTTCATGCGGGCCAGAACTTACCTGGCAAGGGATTACGCTACCTTTGGACGGTCAGAGTTACCGCCGACGTTCACCCGTGGCTTACTTCAGTTAGCAGTTGTCTAAAAACAACTACCGCCAAAAATAACACACGGGCACTGGTCAGGCCTCAGCCCCTATACATCCTCTTACGAGTTAAGCAGGGACCTGTGTTTTTGATAAACAGTCGCCAGGGGAACTTTCGCTGCGGCCTACACTAAAAAATGTAGGCAGTCCATATTCCGAAGTTACGGACGCTTTTTTGCCGAGTTCCTTAACGAGGTTTCACCCGTTCACCTTAGTGCTCTTACACCAACCCACCTGTGTCGGTTTGCGGTACGGACCCTTCCTAACTTTTTGCTTTTTGGGAACTTTTCTAGGAAGAGTGCTCATTTGAATTTCATCTCCCGAAAGAAATGATTTTCACGACACTTGAGTTTCCTCTTATGTCGCGAACAAGAATCCAATAACTTGCCCAAACTACTACTCTTCGTCATTCCCAAAAAATTAGGAGAGGGGGGCCGGAATATTAACCGGCTATCCATCCCCAGCCGGCTCTCGCCGGTTGGGTTAGGCCCGCCTAACCCTTGATTGATTGTCATTGCCAAGGAAACCTCAGGTTTTCGGTGTCAGGGGCTTTCACCCTGATTGTGGTTACTCATACCAACATTCTTACTTCGCAACGCTCCACCGTCAGTCACCTTCCGGCTTCACCGCGCTACGAACACTCCCCTACCTCTCGTCCCACTTTAGTGGGCCGAGACCTTATCTTCGGTACTGAGCTTTAGCCCCTTAAATTTTTGGCGCAGGATTCCTTAGTTAGTAAGCTATTACGCACTTTTTAAAGGATAGCTGCCTCTAAGCTCACCTCCTAACTATCTTAGGAATCCCACTTCCTTTGAAGCACTTAGCTCAAATTTAGGGACCTTAGATGAAGGTCTGGGCTTTTTCCCTTTTGAGCTTGGACCTTAGCGCCCAAGTTCTGACTCCCCACATAAATTTTCTACCATTCGGAGTTTGGTAAAAATACCTGGATTACTCCACGATATTCTTTCCAGTGCTCTACCTGTAGAAAATAAAAATTTTGGTGGAGGCTAGCCCTAAAGCTATTTCGGGGAGAACCAGCTATTACCAAGCTCGATTAGCTTTTCACTTCTTGCCACAGCTCGTCCCAAGACATTGCACGATCCACGGGTTCGGGCCTCAGTAAGGAGAATATTCCTTACGTCACCCTGGCCATGGCAAGCTCGCTTGGCTTCGGGTCTTTTAGCACCAGTTTCCCTAATAAAAATTAGGAATACGCGCTTTTAACACTCGGTTTCCCTTTGCCTTCGCTCCAAAAGAGCTTAAACAAAACTGGAGCTAAAAACTCGTTGGTTCGTTCTGCAAAAAGCACGCCGTCACCCCCCACCACTTTCGCCAAAGACCTCAATAAATTACAATAAACCTTTTCATTTTCTTTAAGTTTTTTAAAACGATTTAATGTCCTTAGCAAAAGTAGTGGGGGGCTCCGACTCCTTGTGGGCAAAATGGTTTCAGGTTCTATTTCACCGGGATCACCTCCCTACTTTTCACCTTTCCCTCACGGTACTGGTTCACTATCGGTGAGGTTGAGTATTTAGCCTTGGCAGCAAGTAGTTCTGCCTAATTCCCACAGGGTTGTCTTTTCCCGTGGTACTCAAGTATAGAAACGAAGAGTATCAAAACCCGTTTCGCATACAGGGCTATTACCTTCTATGGCAGACCTTTCCAGGTACTTTTTGCTACGGAAGTTTTGAATTTTTATACTCTCCACCCAAGGTGAGTTTCTAACTTACGACCCCAACAACATAACAAGTTATGTGGTTGGTTTAGGCTTCTCCCTCTTCGCTCGCCGCTACTAAGGGAATGACTCCGTGTCTCGCTACCATTCACTACTCTAATTTCCAATTTTGTTAATTATTTAGGAAAATTAAATAATTGAAAATAATTATCAAAAATTGATAATTTCAAAAGATTATTGAACGATAGCGAGACACGAAGATTGTTTTCTTTTCCTCCGCTTACTGAGATGTTTCACTTCAGCGGGTTCGCCGCCGCGCAGAGCGCGGCTTGCCGTAGTTTACACGGCAGGGTTTCCCCATTCGGAAATCCCCGGATCAAAGGTTGGTAGTCACCTCCCCGAGGCTTATCGCAGACACCCCACGTCCTTCCTCGCCTCAACCTCCCAAGGCATCCACCATCTGCCCATAAAAATGCAATTCTTGGCTAGTAATTAATAACCACATTTATTATTTTTTCTCCGCCACAAACTTTGCAGAACAAAATTGGAGCGGGTAAAATTTTCAATGAGCTTTCCATTTCTATCCATCAACAAAAAATCGCTTACAAGGAAGCGATTTCTACTAACTTAAAAATCCTAAAATACATTAACCGCTTCCTTTTCGGTTTAAGATATCTCTTGAATCTCTCATAATTCTTTTATAATTTTAACAAATCAAAAAACTTTGTCAATAGCACGTATTGGGACATTTAAAATGTAAGTGAAATAAAGTCGGGTAAAATGGGATAAAGGTCGGAAATTTTAATCAATCTTTATCTTATTTTACTCCTATGGATATGCATTCTAAAAACCAATACCTTAAGGAATTAAGGAAAGAATATTTAAAAACTAAATCAAAGAAAGAGGTAAGCTCTTAGACGAAAAATTATGTTTGCTATTTAAGATATGACA
>FWPU01011857.1_pt1 | contig 11313 bp, 8 predicted proteins | sample 2228361 | NCBI WGS metagenome assembly FWPU01 (sample SAMEA103939777, study PRJEB20133) | metagenome | reverse complement strand
GCGGATTCCAGCCGCCGAAGATGGTGATCGCCAGGGCAATCCAGCCAATGCCATCCAGGCCGGAGATCGTGCCTTTCCAGCCAGCCTTGATGCTCAAGGAATACGCTGGCCCTGCCAGGCCAACCAGCGCGCCGCCCACAACAGTGTAAATATAGCGCAAACGGTTCACGTTCGCGCCGCGCACAAACGCCGCCGCCGGGCGCTCGCCCACCCCTTGCAGCATCAACCCCGGACGGGTCTTGAAGATCCAAACCCAGGCGATGATGATCAGGAGATAACTCAAATAGGTGAGGGCGTCCTGGCGGAAGAACAGCGGGCCAAGGATGGGAATCTCCGCCAGACCAGGGATGGACAGCGCCGGCACGCGCGGGCCGGAGAGACCCATATAGGGATTGCCCAGAAAATAAGAAAGATCGCGGCAAACCAGTGCCAGCACGAATCCCACCGCCACCTGAGATTGCTTGAGGGTGATGCTGGAAAAAGCCACGATCAAAGCCACCAACGCCCCGATGAGCATGCCGAACAGGCATCCCAACAAGAGGCTGTTCGTCTTCACAGCCACGGCGAAGCCAGCCATGGCTGAAAGAAGGATTGTGCCATTCACCGAGAGGTTGATCACCCCCGAGCGTTCGGCAATTGTCTCGCCAATGGCGGCAAAGATCACCGGCCCGGCAGCCGCCAGCACGCCAGCCAAACCAATGAGCAAAATCTCACCCGTCATCGAAGCTCCTTCAAGCCTTTTTTGCCCAACGCTGGCGCACGCCCTCGACAAGAATGACCGACAGCACCATCGCGCCTTGCAGGACGCCCGAAAGCGAAGAATCCAGCTTCAGCACAATGGGCAGTTGAATGCTGCCGATGTTCAAAGCGGCAAAGAACAGCGCCACCGGCATCACCCACAAGGCGCGGTAATTGATCAACATCGCTACCAGTAAGCCCATATAGCCATATCCCGAGGAGATGGCCGGAATCAGGCGGTGATACACGGCGGTCACCTGCACCGCGCCGGCCAGCCCGGCCATGGCGCCGCAGATAAGAAACGAAGCCATCATGTAACGGGCGGTGGGGATGCCCAGGGTGAAGGAGGAACGCATATTCTTGCCCACCGCTTTCAGACGCAAGCCAAAGTAGGTGCCCTGCAGCAGAAAATAGACGATCACCAATGCCACAACAGCCATCAGGATAGCCCAAATGCTCAGCCGCAGCCCACTGAACATCGGCAGCCACAAGTGCTCCGGGAACGGTTCTGTGCCGCTCATCGAGCCGATGCCCGGGCGCTTCCAGGGGCCAAAAATCAACCAGATGGTCAGCGCAGTGGCGACGAAATTCATCCCCAGCCCGCCGAAGATCTCGTTCACCCCGCCGAAAGTCTTCAACGCGCCCACCACCGCCGCCCACAGCGCGCCGCCCAACATCCCCGCCAGGATCGACAGGCTCAGCAACAGCGCCGGAGGCATATCGGTGTGCTGAAAGTAGCGCAACACGCCGGTGGTGAAGATCGCCCCCAGCGTGACCTGCCCTTCGATGCCGATATTCCACAAACCGGAGGTGAAGGTCACCAGCAAGCCGGTGGTCACCATCACCAGGGGAACCCAGGCAACCAGCACATCGGTAAATTTCTTCAGCGAACCAAAAGAACCGATGAAAATGCTCTTGTAGGCTGCCAGGGGCGGCGCACCCGACAGCACCAGAATCACCGTGGTAAAGGCAAACGCCAGCAGGATGGCAGCAAGCGGGAAGCTGAGGTTGATCAGGCGAGATCTGGCTCTGTGCATAGAATCTCCTGCTTTACGCGACGCCGACGGGCTCGAACTGCCAGCCTTTGCCGCCGATGAGCTCTCCCAGCCGGTCTACGGTGGTGCTGGCGGCATCGAGCGGCGGGGAGACTTTTCCGGCGAAGAAAACCAGGATTCTGTCGCTGTACTGCAAAATCTCGTCCAGGTCGGAGGAGATAAAGATGATCGCCGAACCCTGGCGGCAGCGCTCTTTGAGCTTTCCCCAAATGTAGATAGAGGATTCGACATCCAGCCCGCGGGTGGGGTGTTCCATCAGGATTAGAGTCAGCGGCTCACGCATCAAAGCCAGGAGCGCCCGCTGCTGGGTGCCGCCGGAAAGTTCTTCCACGATGGTATCTGGCTCACCGCGGATATTGAAATCGGTGATGCGCGCGGCGGCGCGGCTTTTGGAGTTGCGCCAGTCTACGAACAATCCTTTTTGCTCGCCCGCCAGGACGAAGTGCTCATCCAACGTCAGACCTGGCACCAGCCCCTCCTCCATCCGCGAGGCGGGCAAATAAGCCACGCCGCGGCGCAAGAAAGCCAGGTAGCCCTTGCCGGTGACGTCCTCTTGCAGCAGGCGAATTTTTCCACCTACCGGTCGCAGCAAGCCGCAACAGGCGCGCAGGAACAGGCGCTCGCCGCTGCCTTCCATCCCCGCCAGACCGATCACTTCACCGGCGCAGACTTTTAGCTCGTCCACATGCACCTGCATGCGGTAGTCTTCGACGGTCAGCCCCTCCAGGCTCAACAGGACCTGCTCCCGCCCACAGGGCATACGGCTGCCCAGACTGACCATCTTGCCGAACATCATCGTCACCAGCTTTTCGGTCTCGTAGGGCGGCGTTGCTTCACCCACCAGCCTGCCGCGCCGCAGGACGGCAACGCGGTGGCACAACTGCTCCACCTCTTCCAGCTTGTGCGAGACAAAGATGATGGTTTTGCCCTGTCCTGCCAGCAGGCGCAGGGAGGCGAAGAGTTTCTCTTTCTGCAGCGCGCTGATGCCGGTGGTCGGTTCATCCAGGATGAGCACCTGAGCGCCCAGCCAAAGCAGGCGCAAGATCTCAAGTTGCTGCCTTTCGCCGACGGTGAGGGTTTCAACGTAAGCCTGGGGGTCGAGCGAGAAATCGAACTGCCGTTGGAGCTGGTTGAGCGCCTGGGTGATCTGGCGGCGATTTGGGAAGAGCTTTCCATCCCGGCCCACCAGGAAGTTATCAATCACCTTCAGCGGCGGGAAATCCAGCGGGTCCTGGTGGAGCATGCCGATGCCGTAGCGGATGGCATCAGCCGGATTTTTAATTTGCACCAGCTTGTCATCCAGGTAAATCTCTCCCCGATCCGCCTGAAAAAAGCCGGAGAGGATTTTCATCAAGGTGCTTTTGCCGGCGCCGTTCTCCCCCAGGATGCCCTGGATGGTGCCGGCGGGGATGGTCAGGTGGATGTCGTCATTGGCGACGACGCTGCCAAACGTCTTGGTTATCCCTTTGAGTTCAACTCGCATCGCAATTCAAAAGGGGGAAGGCAGATGCCTTCCCCGATTGACCACAGCCAGTTTATTCGCTCGGAACGCTTTGACCTTCCATGCCTTCGAGCAACTGCGGCATGTACCAGATCTCCTGCGCGGTTGCCACCTGACCCTCAGCCAGGTATGGGGTGCCATCCTGGAAATTCAGCGGCCCGGTCCACAGGTTCAAACCGCCCGCCAGCTCGGCGATGAACTTATCCACATTGGCGGCCGCCTCAGCCGATAAGCCCTGGCCTTTGATGAAGCCGGTGCCGGTGGTATCCAGGTTGTTGATATCGCTCCAGTCGGGGGGCACCCAATCCCAGCTCGAGGTGAACGTGCCTTCCTTTGCCGCTTTGACCCATTTCAGATAGGACGGACCCCAGTTGAAGAATGGGATGCCCAGGCAGACTTCTGGCGCTTCGTCGCACGCGCCGGGGTAGTCGTAGCCCAGCGCCCAGACCTGCTTGCCGGCGGCGGTAGCTTTGGCTGCCTCGGTCACCGCCTCGGTGGTGTCCAGGCCGGAGATGAGCACGTCATAACCGCTGTTGATGAAGTCGGTGGCGACCTGGGTTGGATCGGCGGTCACGCCAGGGATGTTGAACCAGAAGCCAATCCAGGTGACCTTGAAGCTCAAATCCTTGGGGTCTTTGCCCAGGTAGTTCTGCCAGCAATACTTCGCCCCCAGATAGGCGGCGTTGACGAAACGGCGGGTTTCATCGTTGATCAACGGACCGATGTAGCCGAGCTTACCGGTCTGGGTGGTCAGCGCCGCAGCGCAACCCGCCATCATCTTGGTATATTCGCCTTGCGGCATGACGTTGACCAGGTTCGGCAGTTCGATGTAATTTTTGCCCTCCTTCCAGACCATATCGCCGGAGGCATGGATGATCGGAATGTCCGGATAGTTCCGGGCGAACTCGATCGCCCCGTCTTTCATGTCATCCGAGTTGAAGATGATCATCTTGGCGCCCTGGGCGAGCAGCTCCTCAGCCAGTTGCTGCGGGGTGGTTCCCGGGCGGTCGGCAGGGTTGACCTTGTCAATGTAGATGTACTTCGTCCCAGATAACTTCTCCTGGACGTAGAGGCCGGCTTCGTGATGCGCCTGGCTCCAGCCGCGGTCATTGTATGGGCCGACGTGCAGGATGCCAAAGACGAATTCCTCTTCCGCCGGCGGCGGGCTGGTCGGCTCTTCGGTCACTTCTGGGATAGCAGTTGGCTCCTCAGTGACCTGGGGGGCAGTTGTGGGCGGGGGAGCCGTGGGCGCTGGGGTTGTGGGCGTTGCGCAGGCGGATAAGATCAGCCCGGCAGCCAACAGTAGCGCCATCAGGTGCCACATCTTCGTCTTCTTCATGGTTTTCTTCTCCTCGACTTTCTTTCAAAATTCGGATGGATGCAACAGACCGGACAGATGGGATGGCTTTTTTCCTCGATTCACCTCCTGAGCACTCATCAACGGACGATCAGATCGACAAATTTCGGCAATTCGCCGGGTTTCAACGCTACCAGACCCTGATTGGAAAGATGAAGTTCCTCCAGCACGATCAAACCGAGCAGGCTGATGGTCATCTCAGCCGAGTCGTGCGGGCATCCGGCAAGGCGGATGGCTTGCTCGATCTCCTTCAATTGCCCAGCCACCACTTCAACCGATTCGAGCGACATCAGCCCGCCCAGCGGCATGGGCATCAGCGCCTGCACCTTGCCATCCACCACCACGCAATGCCCACCGCCAGCGCGGATCAACGTATTGGCAGCCAGCGCCATGGCGTTGTCATCCGTGCCGACAACTTGCAGATTGTGGCTGTCGTGCGAGACGGTGGAGGCATAGGCAACGTTGGGTTTGAACTGCGTTCCCAGGACGAATCCCATGCCTTTGGTTTTGGTCACCTCAGGGCGAGGTTCGTGGCGGTAGAAGATGGCAATCTTGGCGATATCGCGAGCCGGATCGGCAGCTAGCGAGCCATCCACAGGGTAAACTTCGACGAACTCTTCAACGGTGTGCACCATGCCCGGCACGATGCGCATGGCGCGCACCCGGGCGGGAGCCTCGGCGGGGATGCGGAAGTCGGCGGCGCTGAGCTCGGGCACGTGCACCGAATGCGTCGCCCAGGCGGGATAGTCGTAGCGCGGCAGCTCAACCACCACCTTGCCATTTTCGGCCACCAGCACGCCATCGGCGTACACCTGGTCAATGACGACGTTGACCAGGTCGCTGACGACCAGGATGTCGGCAGCCCGCCCTGGAGAAATGGTGCCAATCCAGCGCGCCTTTTCCAGCAATTGCGCGGCGTTGATCGTCACCATCTGAATCGCCTGGATGGGCGGCACGCCTTGCCTGATCGCCGCCGGAACCACGCGGCTGAGATGCCCCTGTGCGATGATCGAAGTGGGGGTCACATCGTCGGTTACCAGGGTGAAGAAGCGCGTGTCCAATCCGGGATTCTCGGTGACGGCTTTGATCGTGTTGGGCATATCCAGCCAGGCTGAGCCGTAGCGCTGCTGGGCATAGCAACCCAACTCAGCGCGGCGCATGACAGCCTCGGCAGTCGTGCCCTCGTGGCAGCCGGTGATGCCTGCGGCGACGAAGGCGTTCAGGCCGCGATCCAGCTCCAGGGTGGAGTAGTGCCCGGTAAGCACTTTGCCGGCGCGAAGCGAGGCGGCGGTAATGGCGTGCACGCCGGGGTCGCCGTAGATCAGGCCGGGGAAGTTCATCTGCTCGCCCTGCAACTGCGCCCAGTCTTCTTCGTATGCCTGCGAAACCTCTTTCCAGGTAATCACCGCGCCGGCATCTTCAAAGCCAGGGATGGATGGCACGCACACCGGCATAGCCACCATCACTTTCAGCGGCAAGCCCTGGGCGGCTTTGTGGAATAGCTCCACCGCCCTCACCCCAAAGACGTTGGTGATCTCATGGTTGTCGCAGGCGATGGTCGTCGTACCCTGGGGCAAGACCGCCTGGGCAAAACTGACGATATCCACCATACTGCTTTCGACATGATCGTGGGTATCAATGAAGCCGGGCACCAGGAAGCGCCCGCCGACATCCACCACCCGGGTCTGATCGCCAACCAGCAGATGCTCACCTTTGCCCACGTAGGCGATCAAGCCATGTCGGATAGCCACGCTGACGCCATCCTGGATGCGGGCGGTGTTGACGTTGACCAGGCGACCGTTGCGTAAGATCAAATCGGCCGGCTGGCGACCCATCGCCACCGCTACCATGTCCAGGGTCACTTCGGATAACATTGTCCGTTGATGGATGTATTTTGCTGCTGTCATCTCTACCAACCTCCTGCTGAACGGGATAAACGAACTGCACAGCTTTGTTTAGACAGTGGATATGGCTCAATCAACCAACGCGTAAGGTGGGAAAGGCATCACAAAAAAATCAAGCGGCATGAGCCGTCCGATTTTTCGCCCCTAATTATAGAGCGATTCAACTGGCTTTACAACACCAACTTGCTTAAAAAATTGCGACGGCAGCCACATTTTTTGGCTGCCGTCGTAAAATCGGCAAAGATTAATCTGGAACGATCCAGGTGCCAGCCTCGCCCTTCAGCGCGCGGCCGATGTTCTCCGGATTGGTGATGATCGCTCCCTTTCCGCCAGCCTCCAGGAACCAGACAATCGCCTGAATCTTCGGCGCCATTGAGCCTTTGGCAAAGTGGACGCCCTCAGCCAGATAAGCTTTAGCCTCGGACAATGAGAGGCGATCCAGCCAAACCTGATTCGGCTTGCCAAAGTTCAACGCCACTTTTTCCACCGATGTGGAGATGACGAAGAGGTCTGCGCCGATCTCGCGCGCCAGCAGGCTGCTGGCATAGTCCTTATCAATCACTGCGGCAATGCCGACGTACTCTCCCTGGCCGCGGTCAATCACAGGGATGCCGCCGCCGCCGACGGCGATGACCACAATGCCGGCATCAATGAGGGTCTTGATCGTTTCCAGCTCGACGATTTCCTTCGGCAACGGCGAGGCGACCACGCGGCGCCAGCCGCGTCCGGCATCTTCTACCACCGTCCAGCCCATCTCCTTCGCCCTGCGTTGGGCTTCTTCGGCGTCCATGAAGCCGCCGATCGGCTTGGTGGGATGCTGAAACGCCGGGTCGTTCGCATCCACCAGCGTTTGGGTGACAACTGTGGCGACGTTCTTGCGGATGCCGCGCCGATAGAGTTCGTTTTGCAGGTTTTGCTGCAAGGCATAGCCGATCGCCCCCTGGGTATCCGCCCCGCAAACGTCCAATGGCACCTCATGCATGCCCTCGACCCGATGGGCGATCTCGGAACGGCGCAAAATGAAGCCCACCTGCGGGCCATTGCCGTGGCTGATGACGATATCCCAGCCTTGTTCGATCATGTCGGCGAGGTGGTGGGTGGTCTCTTTAGCTGCCTGATATTGATCTTCCACCGTTTGGTGCTGCGGGTCTTTGATCAGCGAATTGCCGCCAATAGCGACGACTGCTACCTGTTTCATGATCACTCCTTGATCCTAACGCATGGTCAGCGCCATGACCGCCTTCTGGACGTGCATGCGATTCTCTGCCTCGTCGTAAACGACGGACTGTGGGCTGTCGATCACCCCATCGGTCACTTCGATATTGCGGTCGGCGGGCAGGGGATGCATGTAGATGGCGTCGGGTTTGGCCAGAGCCATCTTCCGCTCGTCGGTGATCCAGCTCTGGTATTTCTGGATGATCTTCGCCCCTTCCTCGGCGTCGGGGGTATGAACCATAGCGCCCCAGGACTTGGCGTAGATGATGTCAGCGTCTTTGAAGGCTGCTTCCATGTCGTCCACCACCTCGAAGCCCACGCCATAGCGGCGCGCCTGCTCGTGAGCCATGTCCATGATCTCCGGCATCAGGCGGAACTCCGGCGGATGCGCCAGCACCACGTCCAGACCGAAGCGCGGCATCTGCAACACCAGCGACTGCGGCACAGACATGGGCTTCTGATACGAGGCGGCGTACGCCCAGGAAACAACCATCTTCTTGCGTCGCAGGTCGCGACCTTTCTTCTCGATGATGGTCATCAAATCGGCGAGGATTTGGAAAGGATGATAGATGTCGCATTGCATGTTCAATACGGGCACGCGGGAGTACTGCGCCACAGCGTTGAGGTAGCCATTGCCAACGCCCCAATCCACATGACGGATGGCGATGCCGTCGAAATAGCGACCGAAGATCTCGCCGATTTCCTTGGGGGTATCGCCGTGGGCAATTTGGGTGGTTTTGCTCTCGATGAAAGCCGCATGACCGCCCAACTGCGCCATGCCGGCTTCGAACGAACCGCGCGTGCGCGTGCTGGAGAAGAAGAACAGCATCGCCAGCACCTTATCGCGCAGGTAAGCGTGCGGCTCGCCCAAAGCGCGCTTGCGCTTCAGGTCGAAGGCGACGTCCAACACGGTTTCGACCTCCTCCTTGCTGAAGTCGAGGTCGCCAATCAAATCTCTGCCTCTCAAATCGGTTTGCATGTTTCCCTCCGCTATTTTCGAACAACCACCCGGTTCACTCCATCGCCCCGAGGACGAGCGCCAGCAACGCCATGCGGACGACCACGCCGTTGAAGGCTTCGACCCAATAGCGCTGGTGGCGCGTGTCGTCCACCTCGGTCGAAAGCTCATCCATGCGCGGCAGTGAATGCAGGACGATGGCATCCTGGCGGGCTTTACGCAGCAACTCCTTCGTCACACGGTAGTTGTCGGGCGTCCTGCCGACCTCGCCAGTGCGCTCATCGCGCGACTTGGTGTAATCCGGCTGCACAACCGGCTCCATATAGATGACATCGGCGTCGGCGATAGCCTCTTCGACATGATTGATCTCCTGGAAGTTGAGATTCAGGTCAATCAGCTCTTTCTTGAACTCCTCGGTCAGGCTCATCTCCGGCGGCGAGACGTAGAAGGCATTGATGTCAAACTGGGTCATGGCGTAGGAGATGCTGTGCATAGTGTGCATGCGCATATCGCCAATGAGCAGGAAATTCAAGCCGTCCAGCGTGCCCAGCTCGTTGTAGATGGTGTACAGATCGGTCAAAACCTGCGTGGGATGCTCGCCCCAACCGTCGCCGGCATTGATTACCGGGATGCTAGCCCACCTGGCGGCTTCATGGGGAGCGCCTTGCTGGAAATGGCGCATCACGATCACATCGCCGTAGTATTCCAGCATCATCACCGTATCTTTGATCGATTCCTGATAAAAATCGCCGGCGCGGGTCATTTTGACGTCGGAGAAACCGAGCACATGCCCGCCCAGACGGTGCATGGCGGCTTCGTGCGCCAGCCGGGTTCGGGTGCTGGGCTGGTAGAAGGCGGTCACCAGTGTCTTTTCCTTGAGTAAATCCGAGTTGCGGCGATTGCGAGCGATTGGCGCCAGCTCGTCAGCCACCTCAAAGACGCGGAAGTACTCATCGCGGGAAAATCCCTTGAGCGAAAGGATGTCTCGACCAAGAAAGCTACGCATTTTGTCCTCCAATTTGTTGAGATATACATCAGGATCAGTCTCCACGGGCGGAACGCGAGGCGCCCGCCCGGAGCAGGCTGTTGTTCACCTCTCCCACCCGACGCACCACGTGAAAGCGGAAATAGCCGGGGAGAAAATAACTGAAAGAATAATCCACCACCGCGCCGCGGTCGTCGTACAAAAGGGCTTCGAAGCGCAGCAGCACATCGCCGCGCTGAATCCCCAGGGCGCGCGCCGTTTCCGACGCGGCGTTCACGGCGTTGATCTCGGTGCGGGAGGAGAGCAACGCCGGTTCGCCGCGCTGTAGGAGCAAATCCAGGACGGAGCCGCTGAACTCTTCGGGGATGTCCTGGGGAGCAAGCACCTGCACCGGCAGGATATCGACCAGGTAAGCCACCGGCCGGCCCTCGGCATGAATCACCCGTTTCACCTGGGTCACTTCAGCCTGAGCGGGCAAGCCCAGGGCTTGCGTCTCCTGCAGGCTGCCCGGTCGGCGCTCCACCTGCAGCGCGCCCATCGAAACCTGCAAGCCAATGCGCTCAGCCAGTGTCTCGATGCTCTCCAGGACTTCCAACCCGCTTTCGATCACATGGGCGGGGTGAATCACATAGGTGCCGGAACCCTGGCGGCGGCGAATCAGCCCCTGGGTTTCGAAGGTGCGCATGGCTTCGCGCAGCGTGGCTCGCGACACACCCATCTGTCTTGCCAGCTCCGGTTCCGAGGGCAGGCGCTCGCCGGGCTGCCTGGAGGCGATCAGGCTGGCCAATTTTTCGTGCAACTGATGGGTGGTAGAACTGTGATAGACGACCATTGGGTTCCCGAGGGCTCGTCTTGCTTTACTGCCGGAGCAGGATTTATCCGCCGCTGACCAGCCGCCGGGCGGCGCGGTTGTGCTCTTCCACCAGGCGCGGGAGCTCCAGCGTGACCAGGTGACCGTCTTTGACGACAAACCTGCCGCCCACCACCGTATGCTCCGCAGCCGCCGGCGCGCAGAAGACCAACGCCGCCACCGGGTCGTGCAAGCCGCCGGCAAACGGCAGGCGATCCAGGCGCACGGCGAAGAAATCGGCGCATTTGCCCGGCTCCAACGAGCCCAGGTCTGCCCGGCCAAGCACTGCAGCGCCGCCGCGGGTGGCGATTGCCAGCGCCTGGCGGGCGGTCAGCAATTCCCTGCCCCGCTCACGCGAGAGCGAAGCGCCCTCCAGCCCCGCACGCACCCGCGCCAGCAACATCGCCTGACGCGCCTCGGCTAACAGGTGCGAACTGTCGTTGCTGGCAGAGCCATCCACGCCCAGGCCAACTCTGACGCCCTTGCGCAGCATCTGCACAATCGGGGCAATCCCCGACGCCAGGCGCATATTCGACGAGGGGCAGTGCGCCACGCCGCAACCGCTTTGCGCGTACAAATCCATCTCGGCATCATTGACGTACACTGAGTGGGCAAACCAGACGTCTGGTCCAACCCAATCGAGCTGCTCCATGTACGCCACCGGGCGACAGCCGAATTTCTCCAGGCAAAACACCTCCTCATCCTGCGTTTCCGCCAGGTGGGTGTGCAATCGCACATCGTAGGAGCGCG
>FWPU01012399.1_pt1 | contig 11315 bp, 15 predicted proteins | sample 2228361 | NCBI WGS metagenome assembly FWPU01 (sample SAMEA103939777, study PRJEB20133) | metagenome | reverse complement strand
TATGGCACAGGCATCTCGTTCTAGCCACCCGCCGCTTTGGCTTTATCGTCTGAACCTCGCTTGCAAGCCGAAATTCAAAACCGGCCAAGGTATAATTGAGAAAGGCGTTTCAAACAAGTCCCTTCTCCCCCTAGGAGGAGAAGAGGTCCGAAGCGCGAATGCGGCGGGCTTCGAACTCATGGTTAGGATCGCTCCTTCACCCCTGACCCTTCTCCCCCAGTTGACGCGGGGAGAAAGGGACCAAGCTTTGGCCCCTGGCTCCCTTCGCCAGACGGTGACTGACACGGCAAAGCTCCTGGGAATGCTGCCTCGCAAAGCAGCCGTGCCGTGCGCGGATATTCCGGCTCGCACTTGCCGGGCGCGACGATCCCGCCAAGGCCGCTCACTTCGGGCAAACGTCGCCTACTTTGGTTGCGGCTGTAGGCCGCACTACGCCTGACAGCTTTCGGCTCTCAAGAATCACAAAGGGCGTTGCACGACGCCGTGGGCTAACCACTGATCGCCCCGCTCGGATCGTTCGGCAGCGGACCGAAATAACAACTGAGGGTGTCCGAGAATTGACCCCGTTTCTCAATGGACTCGCTGGTCTTGCCGCGCCCGGACGCGTGTTCTCGGGCTCGCCTCCAGACACGAAACCGTGAGCGGCCACGCCGGAGCGTGGCCCTCAAATTCCCGGACAGCCTCAAATAACTACAACGGATAGCTCGGCGCTGGCTGACAAGACTTGTTTCGGCTCAGCGGATTCCAGCTCGTTGCGAGGCTCTGCCTGGGCACGCACGGCCCGCAGCCTGGACCTATCTCGACGTGGCTGAAGGGCCGGCCGGGACGAGAGACATTGGTCGGAGCTCGGCCAGCCGAAGCTCGCCTCATCGGGTTCCTCCGGCCAAGCCCGGGAACGAGGGAAGCGACGGCCGCGTGCCTCATAACGCCGTTTGTGCGGCGGGACGTCCGGCAGGCTGATCCCCACGCGGAGCCCCTGCGATGGATCAGCACCGGACAGAACGCTGTCGTACCGGGCTTGGCAGATCCAGCCGTTCGAATGGACCGAGCCTATGGAGACGTGTGGCCTAATGTAGTAACAGAGGTCGGCTGGCAGCCACTTCTGCGCCTTCCACAACGGGTCCGAACTGGGCCAACCGAGGAATCGTCGGCCGCGGTAGATCACTTCCCTTCGCCTCCTCGCTTCCTCGGCCAGGGCGACAACAATCGGATGAGGAGCTATGCGGCTACAGGCGAAGAACATGCCCTCATCTTGCTTCAGCCGCGACTTGTTGCCGCCGGCGATGTGAATCGTGGCCGGCTCCAGGCCAAGCACGCGTGCGGCGGCGAAGTCAAATCGCGGTTCACCGCGCCCAAAAGCGAGCCAGACGGTCGGCAGGAACCCGTCGTAGCGCGCGTCGTTCAAGTAGGCCACCTTGCGCGCGGTGAGTGAGCCGTGGTCATCGGCCGTGCGGCAGCGGAATGACGGCCCGCCCGGGTAGCCGTTGACATCAGCAGCGCCCGTTCGGCCAAAAGGACGTTCAAGAGCATCTGCGCTCCGCGCCGCAAGTCCTCGTCCGGCGCGTAGTCGGCCAGAATGATCAACGGGTTGGAAAAGTGGTACTGGTAGCACTTCTCGTTCCATTCGGCGAATCCCCGTTCGAACCACCACGCGAGAAACTGCTTCCGCTCCTCCACATGGCTTGCCCCATCGCGCCCTCGGTACTGCTCGGGGAACATGCCGATGGTCAAGTTCATCAGATCGTGGTTTTCAGTGCGCCGTGGCGGCCAGGAAGGTGAGATCATTTTGCGGCCATTTTTCAGGTAACCGATGATGTGAGCTTTCCCTTTGTCCGAAAGTCGCAGCAAGTTGCGGAAGTCAAGCATGGTTCTGAGGAACCGGATGAAATAGATGTCCGCGTCACGGGGCAACGGGCCGAAGGAGGCGAAATAGCGATTGGCCTTCTTGAGCTCGCAGCCGAGCCTCAACCTCGCGTGGCGCAGCGCCCAGCGCCGGCCATCGCGACCGTCCATGCCTGGCTCTAGCTTGCCGAAGGTATCAGCAATCCATCGGATCTACTCAGTGCGCCGAGCGGCAAGTCGCCTTTCATAAGTATCAAAGTCGCTCCCCAACAGTGCCGCCGAGAAGCGCAAGAAAAACACTGACGCAAAAGGTTTTCATCATCGGTTCTCCAGAAATAATTTGGTAAGATCACGTCTTGACATTTGACTTTTCACCTGGGTGACTTTTTCGCTCGGGCGCCGTTCGGGCACCCTAACTTTCCACCGCATTGTACTGGCGTAGGGCTGTTGCGTGAGTGCAAGCGGGGATACGGAGTCGAGGGTCGGAGCGTTTCTCCGGCCCAGGCCCTCGGCCTGAAGGCAGGGCCAGCCCCGCGGAATGTCTAACTGGCGCAGGCGTGCCCATTTGCAGACCCAAACTGCCGGGCCATTGACCCTCGACTGACTCTCCTCGGACGCCCCGACCCAGCCCTGGCAGCGTCGGCCAGGCAGGCTGCCGAGCCGTTGAGCCGGCTTGCTGCCGGCCCACTGCTGCCGCAAGCAGGAACGCTATGCGGATCAAGCCGTGCATAGGTCCACGGCCGGCACCCAAGGAGCTAGACCTCCACAGTCAATTGCTCGCCCTCCGACCGACGAGACGATCGCCGCATCTGTGGGACGCCGCTCAACAGTTAGCCCGCATCTGTCGGCCCGCAGGCGCGGCGTGCACTCGCCGGAACGGCGCTGCGCGTGTCCCGGCCCGCCGTGTCCTTGACGGAGCCGCGTGGCTTTGGTAATATTATTTCTGAATTGGTCATACTCGAGCCAGCGCCGTGCCCAGCCCACCCATATGCCATCGCGTGCTTACTGCCATTGCAGGAGCGACCCCGATGCGACGGTCCCAAGCCTTTACGCTCATCGAGCTGCTCGTCGTCATTGCGATCATTGCCGTGCTCATTGCCCTGTTGCTACCGGCCGTACAGATGGCCCGTGATGCTGCACGCCGGGCTAAGTGCATGAATAACCTTAAACAGTTGGGTCTTGCCCTCCATGCCTATCACGACAGCTACATGTGCTTTCCGCCGGGCCGCACACACGGGATTGTCTTCAACCACGCATTCAGCCCGCACGCCATGCTGCTACCGTTCTATGACCAGATCCAGCTCTACAACGCGGTGAACTTCGCCCACGCAGCCGACCTGCCGCCCAACGATACTGTCCGCTTCTCTCAGCTCGAACTGCTCCTCTGCCCAGCTGATCGCAACGAGAAGATCCAGGGCGATAACTCAATTCACAACTACCTTTGGAACGTCGGCACCGAGCATTCGGTGCTGAGGGGCAACGGGCCGTTCTTCCAGAACTCGCGCCTACGTGCGGCCGACCTTGTTGACGGGCTGGCCTGCACCGCGTTCGCTGCCGAGACGGTGCAGGGCGATGGCGATGGACGTACCATCGCGGACAACATCCGTATCGCCGTGCCGCCGCCAGCTTTGATCATCAGCTACGAACGCTCCTGTGCCAACGGCCCGCCGGTCATGCCGATGCGTGGCAGCCAATGGCTTTTCGCCGCACCGGGCCACAGCCTTTACTCGCACCATCGCAGGCCAAACGACCCGCGGCTCGATTGCCTCGGCGGCGATGCCCGCTCCACTGGCAACCCGCTAACATGGGCACTGGTCAGCCTCGACGTCGCAGCCCGCAGTCCGCATCCTGGCGGGGCGCACACCCTCTTCGGGGATGGGCACGTACGGTTCATACAAGACAACATCGACCTGGCCATCTGGCAGGCATTGGGTACGCGCGCCGGCGGCGAACAGTTGGACAAGACAGGCCTCTAAGTCAAGGCGGCAGTTCTCATTGGGAGCAAAGGCAATGGCTAAAGGCATCATTGTGATCGGTCTAGTGACGTTTGCAGGGGTGGCCTACGCCGTTTCGCATGGGCCAGTGCTACCTGAGCCGGATTATCAGCCGCACGCGGACGACCCGGATTGGTTGCAACGGGCCGCACAATTTCATGGCCATCTGGGCCCCTGGGTCATCATCGGCGTACGTGCCGGTCTGGCGGGCCGCCAGGCAGTCGGTGCCAGGGGCTACTTCGACCTGACCGTAGAATGCCAAATGCCGTTCAAGAAGCCGCCGCAAACATGTATGCTCGACGGTCTCCAAGTCGCGACGGGCGCAACCTACGGAAAGCGAAACCTCATGCTCAAGGAGGCGGAGCAGCTATGCGTGGTCGTAACGAACGTTGAAACGAATGCATCCGTGCGCATTCGACTTACTGACAGACTGCTGGCGTTGGTATCGCCAGCGAACTTGGGCCGGGGCCAAGTGGACCGCGAGAGGCTGGAGCGAACCGCACGCCTGATCGCCGCTATGTCACTTGCCGACGCTTTCATAGTCGAGCAAATACAGCGCTAGAGACTATCGCGCGAATCGCTGCGTCAGACAAGAGCAGGCGCCCTGCAAAACGAAACAACCCCGTTCCTCCAAGGCCTATCCCGAAACAGATTCACCATCTCGATGCCCGGTATCTGTCGATGAGTCGTCCCAGTAATCGAGCCGCTTAGCGTGCGATCCTCATGCACCAAATAATCGAGCGCCCGTTCCGGAGGATCAAAGGACCCAGTTGGTTGTTCAAATGGCTGGTGCGCCCGACAGGTCACATCGCTTCCCAATCGCTTCGAGATCAAAAGTAAGATGGTCGCCCAGTTGGCAAGCTGGAATCCGCGATTCAGCGAACCGACAACGTATCTGGCGTTGCGAGGGTTGCTGGTTCGGCATTCGACGAGGGCCCCGCGCGGAACGTACTGGACGCAGCGAGTGACATAACGGGAGCAGGTAGGGTCAGGTCTTGACATTCAACTTTTTCACTCGAGGGACTCTTTCACTGACCTGGTCGCGGTCAGCCTTCGCAGTTCCTCCAGCAGCCGGTCCCGCTGGTCCTGCACGCTCCGGCCCTGTTGCGCCCTCGGCTCCTCACTTGATCCTCGTCGGATCGTAAGGAGCTGTCTCTGTTTCAATGCTGCTTGCTCTCCGTAATGAGGTTGCCAAGGCAGAAGAAGAGGGACGGCCGGCTGGATATCTATTGGATCGACGTTGAAGGTGATGCGGCCACTCTGGTGGTAACTACTGCCGGCCAGTCGCTGCTCACTGCCGCCGGCTTGGCCGGCCAGCGGGACCCGGGACAGATCGTTGACGTGCCGAGCGACTTTGCCGGTTTGGCCCGCCTTGATTTTCATTACCCACGACGACATCGATCATGTTGGTGGCGCTGCTGATCTGGCGGAACCGCTGCCGATCGGTCTGGTTTGCGATCACGGCAGCGTGGTTGTGCGGCACGCGCCGGGCGAGCCATATCGGCGAATGCGCTCTGCGGGCCGTCGAGTGCTGCAACCGGGCGATTGTCTGCCGCTGAAGCAGGCTGCCGGCACTGCCGCGCTGACCGTGCTCTGCTTGGCCGCCGACCAGAAGTTCATGGCGTCGCCAGCCGATTCGACATGCGACGATGCCGTCCGCGCGAAGTTTGAGCCGCACAAGCCGGATACATCCGAGAACGCCAAGAGCATCGTGCTCCTGCTCAAATTCGGCCCGTTCCGGTTCTTCGATGCCGGCGACCTTACCTGGAATCTGCTAGCGAAACTCTTCTGCCCATACAACCTTGCCGGTGGTACGGTCGACCTCTACCAAGTCACTCACCATGGCCTGGACTTGAGCAACAATCCGCTTGTGCTTGAAACGCTCAGGCTAACCGTGGCGGTCATGAATAACGGATCTCGGAAGGGATGCATGTCACAAACCTTCCGCACGCTCAAGAGCGTCCTCTCCATCCAGGCGATCTACCAACTGCACAAGAACCTCAGGCCAGAAGGTTGGATAAACAGCGCGCCGGACGAGTACATGGCGAACCACGCTTGCCACTGTGCCGGCAACTTCATCAAGCTGTCTGCAGCTCCGGACGGCCGCGCCTACACGCTATCGATCCCTGCCCCCGGCTTCCGGCAAACGTCCCGCGCGCAGAGCCGGGGCTGACCGGTCCCGCCCGAAAGAGCTGGTCTGCCGATGCCCGCAGCCCTCTACGCTTCTAGCATAGGCCTCATCGCTTGTGATCGCTCGCTTCAGTGTCTGTTCCCGGTATGTCCCGAGTGCAGTGACCGTTTAGCCGATCGGACGGCGAGCGATTGGCTCAGGAGGTACAGCTCCAGACTTGCCCGGTCTTGCACCTTTGCGCCGCTTGGTGCGCACGGCGTTCCTCTTTGCTGCAGTAGTGGGCTAGCATCAAGCCGGGCCAACGGCCCGCCAGCCCGGTGGCCAAGCCGAGGGCCTCGGCTGGGCAAACAACGGAGCTTCGGCGCCGCAATTACTAACATGCAACCGCCTCGCCGTGGCATCACAATGCAGTGAAGCGTTACTCGCTTCAGTGCTGCTGGCTGGTCCTGGAGTCCGTTACGTTCGGCCCTGCTACAGCAACTAAGCTGAATCACCGGGCCTGAAAATGCCCCTTGCCCAGCAGTCTATGATCAAGGCACCCGGTCTTGCCTATGCAACAGGCAAGAAGAAGGGGATGCCAAGCGCGTACGATGTGGCCAGAGTCTCTGATCATAATAGGCACGGCGTACGTAACTCAGCCCGTTGGCCTTTGCAGGCCAGCGGTCGGGCTGGAAAACTTGGCCTGATTTGCTTGTCCTTGAAGGCCACAGTTGCTTTTGATCAGGGTGGCTGGAAATGCAGCGTGTAGTCGCTGTCATAGCTTTGCCCAACGATGCAGCCGTTGGTAACAAGAGCGATACAAAGGCCGGTTTGGCAGTGACATTTTGGCAGCCAGAGCGTGGCCGCTGGCCGTCGCTATTGCGCGCAACCCACGTGCTCGCCTCCAATTAGGTTAGCAAACCTGATTTGGCACAGGCGCTGCAAAAGGCCTTTAACAGAAACACGGCAAGGCATGAAACACATGGTGTCCTGACAAATCTGTGGCCGGCTGGCAGGTGCCTGTTGGCCTCTCTGAACGAGTTCAACTGCGATCGTCGGCAGGGACAGTATCGAGTGAAGAAAAAGAAAGGAGGTGATGAGCGATGTTGGCAGTGAGACAGGATCGGTTCACCAGAAGCCTGCGTCAGATGCTGCGTGAAATGGACCGGTTCCAGCAGGAGATGAACCAGCTCTTCGATCGCTTCTGGCCGAGCGATAGCGGTTGGGCGATCGAGACCGTTGTTTACCCGGCACTTAACGTCTGGGAGGACAACGAGTCGCTCTACGTTGAGGCGGAACTGCCCGGCATGGAACTGAACGACTTGGAAATCTACGTCACTGGCAACGACCAGTTGACGGTCAAGGGCGAGCGTAAGGCGCCCGAGGTCCAGAAGGGCACGTGGCATCGCCAGGAGCGCTCGTTCGGCTCCTTCACCAGGCTCATCAGCTTGCCCACGCCGGTCGAACCGGACCGGGTTCAGGCTGAGCTCAAGCACGGTGTGCTGACGGTGAAGCTGCCGAAGCGCGAGGAGGCGAAGCCGCGGCGGATCAGCGTGCAGGCCGGCTAAGCGGCTGAAGCACGGCCTAAGGCTGCCAGGCTGCCCCGCAGGCAACCAAGCGGTCAGGGCACCTGTCGCGGCCTCGGCAGCATGAGCGAAAAAGAGCTCATGGGCGAACTGGAAAGGAGGTGAGAGCCATGGCAGAGCTAGCACAGGAGAAGCAAGAGACGGCCCAGGTGGTCGTTCCGGAGCCTACACGTGGCGGCGCTACCTTTAGGCCACGCGCCGATATCCTCGAAACCGATAGCGAGCTACTGCTCTTTGCCGACGTGCCCGGCGTACGGCCCGAAGACCTGGACGTATGCTATGAGCATGGTGAACTGACCATACACGGCAAAGTGCAGCCGCGTAACGAGAATGCCGATTACATCTGGTCCGAATACGAAGTGGGCGACTGGTACCGTGCCTTCAGGCTCGGGGAGGAAATCGACGCATCCAAGATATTCGCTGAGCTGAAGAACGGCGTGCTGACCCTGCAGATGCCGAAGGTGGCCGCAGCGCAACCGAAGCGCATCGAGGTCAAGGCCAGCTAAGCTAGAGCAGGCGTGTCCCCTTGCTCGACCCTGGGCAAGATACCCGCTTGCCCGTTGGCCAGACCATTGACCTGGTAGCGGCGCGCCACAGGAACCGGTCATGACGCCAGAAGGCTGTTGACCAGTAAAGCAACCGGAGGGAAAGAGGAAAGGAGGTGATGAGTCGTGTTGAGTCTGCTTCCCTGGCGCAGGAAGAAGCAGGGCATGCGCGGTAACGGCAGCATAGTGCCGGTCACCGAAGCGCACCCACTGGCCCGGTTACGCGAGGAGTTCAACAACCTCTTCGAACGGTTCTGGAGACAGCTGCCCGGCCGGTGGGAAGGCTTGCTGGATTCGAGCTGGTTCTGGGACCTGAACCTGGAGGACGAAGGGGACAGATATGTGGTTCGCCTTGAGGCTCCGGGTTTCGAGCCCAGCGATTTCGATCTGCGGCTAAGCGGCGGCGTGCTCACTATCAAGGCCGAGCGCCGTGATGAACGCCGCGGTCATTACCGCTACGGGTCGTTCCGACGGACGATGGCCGGGCCTCAAGGTATAGCCGCTGACAAGGTGGAAGCTCACTACCGCAACGGGATACTCGAGGTCTACCTGCCAAAGAGCGAGGAGTCGCGTGGTAAACGCATCCCAGTTCGTGGCGGGTGAGGTGCGGGCATACCGCCGAGACGTTCCACAGGATGCACCGCGAATAATTCCAGGCACTGAGTACAATGGCAAGGCTGCGTGGCCCTGCGAACTGCTTACGCTGGTCCACCAGAGCAGGGGAGTCCGGCTTGTTCGTGGGCCGCCTAAGAGCGACCGTTTCTGACCCGGTCGGCGGGCGACCCTCTTGCCCGTCAACACCTCAGTGGGCGATTACGAGCAGTTCACATTCCTGGGGCAGCGCGCAGACAGCCGGACTCCTCTGCCATCTGGTTCAGTTCCTGCCATGCAGTTTGTTGCTCATCTGGCTTGAGCAACTTGCCAGCACATTTCCGTTCGCCTATTGCCCTCTGAGCGGCCTAGCGGCTAAGGTTGTATTCGAGAGGCGGGTCCCGTCAGCCGTCTTACATGCTCAAGGATGCGCCTTTTGCGGGTGCCGAAAGTTGAGTTTTTGCCGCGGACCGGGCTGTGCAGATTGGCCCTCGGCTGCTGCGTGCATTGTGATACCTCGGGCCTTCCAGACAGACTGAGGAGAGAAGCTATGCGAGCAGGCCTGATTCTATCCAGCGTTGTGGCCTTTATGGCTGCGGCAACCCAAACTCAAGCTGCAGGGCCGGCCGGTGCCAAGCCCAAGGCATCAATCAAGCTGGCTGAGTGCGAAGTATACTGGCATCGAAGTTCCGGCACGATCATCGTCAAGCAAGGTGAGCAGTACTATTACGGCACTGCGAAGCAGTTACTGCCGTTCGCGCGGGTTCAAGACCCGTCGGCCAGCAGCCAGCTCACGGCCGAGGGCCTGACGCTTCGCTGCACCAACGCCATATCGGACAACACGCCTGGCTTGCTGCTTTATTGCCGTGGCCCCTATCGGTTCTATGGCCAGGCCGGCACGACCTTTTGGCAGTCGCTGCCGCAGGGCAAACAGACGACCGTGCCAGTGTGCCCGAGCCGGACCGGCAGCGGCTGTCCGGACCTGAAGCTGCCGTGCAATTTGGCACCGCCACCCGGGCAGCCGGCCAGAGCGCCAGCGAAAGCGACTCAAGCCCCAGCGCCGCAGCAGGAGCCAACACAGGAGCCGGCCAAACCCGCTCAGCCTGCCCCGCAACCGCCCGTCGCTTCGCAACCGGCGGCCCCGACGCCAACCGAGCCGCCGGCAGGTGAGGCCCAGTATTACACCGCACCGGCTGTCCAAATCATCGAGGGCGAACAAGTTCAGCCGCAGGAGGTGATGATTTACACGCAGTCGACGCTAATCGAAGAGGGCCCGGCGGTCCGGGCGATGAGCCAGCATCGAGAGAACATCCGGCAAGTGCGGTTCAATTTCAACTCGTATCGGGTCGGCTACTCGCTGCCTGCAGAGCACGAGGAGGGGCATTGGCAGTTCATCGGCTTAGTGAAAGCGTGGCGGGCGCTGAGTCTGGGCGGGGTCAGCATCTGGCCGCCGTTTGCTTATGCGCCGTCGCGACGCGAAGCGATTCGACGAGCCCGACTGCTCCAGCCGATTCCGATTGCAAAGGAGGTGCCCGGAGCAAAGAACCTGCGGCTTTATTACTACCCGAGCATGGTCGGCTACCAGGACGGCGAGTATGTGGTGGACCCCATGGTGCTCGCATTCTTCATTGGTCCGCGTAGCGGCCAGCGCATGACGGTCATGTTACACCAGGGCCGCACCTATGGGGCTGTGGGCAGCCCGCTGGGCGTCGCCGCTCAAATCTACGTCGAGCAGGTAATCTCATATCGTGCCGGGTTCATGGGTATGGGCGAGGCACGTGTGCCGAGCATCTTCTACGGCAGAACGATCGAGCCGGACGTCGAGCCGTTCCCAGCGGGGGACAATTTCGACCGGCTCATGAGCAAAGTGCTCGCAGCCTACTCGCAGCCGCCCCTGTCGGTCGAGACTTTCCAGGCTCTGTTCCGTGAGATGGCCCGCTACACCGGCGACTAGCCCAGAGTATTCACCGCGGAGAGCACAGAGTGCGCAAAGAGGCTCGTTGATGGAGCACTTCGAACTAATGATGGCTCGCACCTGTTCGTGCCGGGTCTTCTCGTGGGCCTGTCACAAGCACCTTTTCTTCCCTGTGAGCTCTGGATCATCTACGCTTTGATGCATAATGAATGATCCATGGTGCGGCCCAGCAGTTTGCCAGAATGTCGAATTGGACGGCCAAGTGCGCGCTCTGCGAATCCGAAAGGAGCGATCGACGAGATGGCTGATCGGTCCGAGCGCGTCTTAGTAACTTCGCCGGGCGAATTCTTCACCCGAGCTGAGCTCTACGATCGTGTGATTAATTGGTCGGCCCGACTCGAGCGTGAGCTGCCCTTCCTGTACCGTCATCTGGGACCGGCCCAGGGCCAGCTCGTGCTGGACGCCGGCTGCGGCCCCGGCCGGCACGTCATCGCGCTGAACAAAGCTGGCTACCGCTGCGAAGGTGCCGACCTGGCCACCGCGATGCTTGCGGTGGCACGGCGCAACGCGGCCGCGGCGGGCGTCCAGACGCGGTGGTACGCGGCGGCGTTTACGGAGCTGGCGGCTAAGTGCCCGGCCAACTACGCGGCTATCATCTGCCTGGGCAACTCGCTTGCGGCTAGCGAAGACGAGGCCGCCGTACGTGCCGCCCTCACCAACTTCGCCCAAATA
>FWPU01012398.1_pt1 | contig 11315 bp, 12 predicted proteins | sample 2228361 | NCBI WGS metagenome assembly FWPU01 (sample SAMEA103939777, study PRJEB20133) | metagenome | reverse complement strand
AATAAAAGAAACTTTATCTAAAGAAGAAATCTGGTTTGACTTTTCAAAAAAAAATAAAGTTGAGAAAGTTGATTTGAGAAAACTCATATATAAACTTGAACATAATAACAAAATCACAAAATTATTTTTGAGATTTGGCCCAAAGAAAAATATAAAGCCAGAAATTGTTATTGGATACATTTTTAATATTGATGAGAATTCAATAAAATCTCTCAAAATTTGTAGAGAAATGTTATATTTTGAAAAACCTGACCATTCTCTGTCAAAGTTTTAACTTTCACTTATCTTTTTAGTCCCAAACCCCATAAAACAAAGACTAATGAATTTCTTACCAATTAAGTTGAACCGAAGAGTTGACAAAACACATATAAAAATAGTAAAATTATCTTCAATAAGAAGATCTCCTTTGCTCCTTAAAATCAAAGGGGCTTTGTACTCTTGTTAGGAGAGAGAAAATCCATAAAGGAGGGCCAACAAAATGAGAAACTATGAGACAGTATTTGTTTGTTCGCCAGACCTGCCAAATGAAAAAATCTCAGACCTGAAAGAAAAAATCAAGTCTATAATTACTAACTCAGGAGGAGAAATAAAATCATTTGATGAATGGGGAAAGAAAAAACTTGCCTATCCTATTTCAGGCAAAAAGGAAGGAATATATTTTTATGTTGATTTTTTAGCAGTAGGAGATGTAATAAAACACCTTGAGAATTTCTATCTTATTACAGAAGGAATTATAAGGCATCTAATAGTAAAAAAAGAGAATAAAAAAATTAAAGAAAAGAAAGGTTCTAAAATTTCGCCTGAAACTTCTGCAAAGGCAGAAAGGGAGATAAAAAATGGCTCAGAAAATAAGATTGCCTGAATACAATAGTGTAGTTCTTATAGGTAGAGTAATAAGAGACCCTGAGCTTAGATATACTCAAAAAGGTCAAGCAGTCTGTAGATTTGATATAGCAGTTAACAGAAGTTATAAAGATGCTAATGGGGAATGGCAAAAGGATGTATGTTATGTCCCCATTGTTGTCTGGAGAGATGCTGCTATTCGTTGTAGTGAAAGGCTAAAAAAAGGAAGTCCTATTCATATTTCAGGTCGTCTTAAGACTCGTTCTTATGAAGATAAAAATGGGCAAAAAAGGAATGTCCTTGAGGTAGAGGCACAGAGGATCCAATTTTTACATGTCGTTGAAGAGACACAAGAACAAAAAGAAACTCAAGAGATAACAGAAGAAACTTCAACAATAGAAACAGAAGAAGAAGATGTTCCATTTTGAAAGGAGTTAAACTATGCAGAGCCAAAAAGATAAAAATCCTAAAACAAAACGAATCCCAAAAAAACAAGTTACACCTCATAAAAAAGTTTGTAAATTTTGTAGTCAAAAAATAGAAGTTGATTATAAAGATGTTCCATTATTGAAACAATTTATAACAGAAAAAGGAAAAATTCTTCCAGCAAGAACAACAGGTGTTTGCGCTAAACATCAGAGGTTACTTGCTCAAGCAATAAAAAGAGCCAGAATTTTGGCACTTTTGCCGTTTGTAAATATATACTAATTAAATAAAAATGCAAAATGCAAAATTTGCTTCTATCTAACTTCAGTTGAGAGTTAGTTAGGGGTTAGTCCGTGGTCCTTGGTCCTTAGTCCTTGGTCCGTAGTCTGTGTAAAACTGAACACTGAACATTGAACACTGAACATTGAACATTGAACAATAAATAATGGCATTAGTCCTTACTATTTTGAAAACATTAATTACAGGAGATGCTTATGAAAGTAATACTTAAACAAGATTTAGAAAATTTTGGAAAATCAGGAGAAATAAAAGAAGTTAAACCTGGATATGCAAGAAATTATCTCTTTCCAAAAGGCATTGCCTTACCTGCTACCGAAGAGAATCTTAGAATTTTAAAACTTGAAAAGGAAAGAATAGAAAAAGAAAAAAAACAAGAACTAAAAAGAATAAAAGAAATAGTTGAAAGAATTAATAAATTGTCATTGAATATAAATGTAAAAGTTGGCGAATCAGGAAAAATGTTTGGTGTTGTCACAAAAGAAGATATAATGGATTCAGTCAAGAAAGAAATAGGGATAGATATAGATAAACAGGATATTTTGCTTGACCAACCAATAAAAGAGACAGGTATCTATAATGTTGAAATAAAAATAAGGTCAAAGAAGTTTTCAGAAGATATTTCTGAGATAGGAAGAGTAAAAATTTGGATAGTTGCAGAAGATTGAGGTAGTATAAATGGATGTTATAAATAAAGTTTTCCCACATTCACCAGAAGCAGAAATGGCAGTACTTGGTTCAATGTTAATAGAAAAGGAAGCAATAATAAAAGTGCTTGATATATTACAAGAATATGATTTTTACCGAGAAACACATAAAAGAATTTTTAAAGTTATTAAAAATCTTTATATAGAAAATATTCCTGTTGATACTATAAGTGTAACAAATGAACTTAAAAAAGAAAAGATATTAGAAGAAGTTGGTGGTGCAGGATATATTGCTACTTTAATTAATACTGTTTCAACTGCAGCAAATGTAGAACATTATGCATATATTGTTAGAGAGAAATCCATTTTAAGACAGTTGATCCAAATAGGAACTCAAATAGTGGAATCAGGTTATAAAGCACAAGAGCCTGTTGAAAATATCCTTGACCGCGCAGAACAAATGATATTTTCAATAGCACAGCACATGGATAGTCAGAGATTTTTATCAGCAAAGAAATTGGTTAAAGAGACTATTGATAGAATTGAAGCCTTAATAACTGAAAAGAAAAATCTCCCGGGACTATCTACAGGTTTTGTTGAACTTGATACAATGACTTCTGGTTTTCAAAATTCAAATCTTATAATTATAGCAGGAAGACCTTCTATGGGCAAGACATCTTTCTGTATGAATATTGTTTCAAATGTAGCAATAAAGTCTAAATTACCAGTTGGAATATTTTCTCTTGAAATGTCAAAAGAAGAACTTATGTTTAGACTAATATGCTCTGAAGCTTGGGTAAATTCACACGAAATTAGAAGAGGAATCAAATCTAAAAAATCATGGCCTGTAATTACAACTGTAGCAGGTAAAATTGAAAACTCTCCAATATATATAGATGATACAACAAATTTAAGTGCTCTTGATATAAGAACTCGTTCAAGAAGGTTATTTACAGAATTGTCTGCTGAAAATCAAAAACTTTCTTTAATAGTTATTGATTATATTCAACTTTTAAGAGGTACTTCTAGATTTGAATCACGTCAACAAGAGATTGCTGAAATTTCCAGGTCTCTTAAAGCACTTGCAAAAGAACTAGATATTCCTGTTGTTGCTGTTTCACAACTTTCCAGGAGACCAGAAGAAAGAAGTAGAGAAGGTAGACCCCAACTTTCAGATTTGAGAGAGTCAGGTGCCCTTGAGCAGGATGCTGACCTTGTAATTTTTGTTTATAGAGAAGAAGTTTATAAGCCAAATGATGAAAAACTTAAAGACAAAGCAAAAATAATTGTAGCAAAACAAAGAAATGGCCCAACAGGTGAAATAGAAATGAAGTTTTTTAAAGAATATACCAGATTTGAATCACTTGAAAAAAACATTTAATGGATAGAAACATTTTTTCTCGTCCAACGTGGGTTGAAATAAATCTCAAAAATATTAGATATAATATAAAACAAATCAAAAAACTCCTATCTCCAGAGACAAAAATACTTGCTGTTGTAAAAACAAATGCCTATGGTCATGGCTTAATTGAAGTTACAAACATATGTTGTCAGGAAAAAGTTGATTTCCTTGGAGTTACATCAGTTGAAGAAGGGGTCCTTTTAAGAGAAAAAAAAATTAACCTACCAATTTTAATTTTAGGAACACTTTATCCATTTGAAAATTTTAAATATACACTAAAATACAATATTATACCTACCATTGCAAGTATATCAGGTTTAGAAGCATATTCTTATTATTCAAAAAAACTCAATAAAATAGGTGTGTTTCATTTAAAAGTTGAAACAGGAATGGGTAGAATTGGCATCAGCCCAGAAAGTATTGATGTATTTCTTGAAAAGTTATTAAGTTATAAAAATGTTATAATGGGAGGTGTCTTTACACATTTTTCTTCTGCAGATTCAGATAAAGAATATACACTTGAACAGATAAACATTTTTAATAAAACAGTTAAAAAGATTAAAAAATTTATTTCACATAAAACTTTTGTAGTTCATGCTTGCAATTCTAGTGGAATGTTAAAGTTTAAGCAAGCACATTATTCAATGGTAAGGCCTGGACTTTGCTTATATGGCCTTATACCATTTGAAGATTCTTTTAAATACATTGATACAAAACCTGTTCTTTCCTGGAAGACAAAAATTGTTTTTTTAAAAAAAGTTCCAAAAGGTAAATCAATAAGTTATGGTAGAACATTTGTAACAAAAAGACCAACAGTTGTTGCAACCATACCTGTTGGCTATGGCGATGGATATAATAGAAAACTTTCTAATAAAGGATATGTCTTCATCAAAAATAAAATAGCACCAATAATAGGTAGAGTTACAATGGATATGACAATGACTGATGTAACAGATATAAATGATGTCAAAGTCGGAGATGAAGTAAGTCTGATTGATTCATCAGCTAATATATCTGTTGAAGATATAGCAAAACTTACAGAAACTATAAATTATGAAGTAGTTTGCAATATTCATCCAAGGGTTCCAAGAATATATGTTGAAAAATAAATTTATAGATTTTTTAAGAGAACTTGCAAAAATATATATACTTTTTGGAAAAACAATAAGAGCAAGTTTTCAAACACCTTTTGAAATAAAAAATATAATAAATCAGATGGTAGAGATAGGAGCAAATTCTCTTCCTGTTACTTCCTTGACTGCTTTTTTTGTTGGGATGGTTTTGTCTCTTCAAGCAGGCTACTCTTCAATGTATGTCTTTAATGAGCCACTCTATGTTGGGACAATTGTTGTTTTTTCTCTTGTCAAAGAACTTGGGCCTGTACTTACCGCTGTTGTAGTTACTGGAAGAATAGGTGCTGCAATTACTGCAGAAATTGGAACTATGAAAGTTACAGAACAAATTGATGCTCTTTATACACTTGGAACAAATCCTGTGAAATATCTTGCTGTTCCAAGGTTTGTTGCATGTGTTACAATGGTTCCAATTCTTACAATATTTTCAAATTTCTTGGGTGTTGTTGGTGGTTTTGTTATAGCGAGCTTGAAGTTAGGAATACCTTCTACTGTTTACTGGGCAGATACTTTTGACTATTTAAGAATGGGTGATTTTTTCCATGGGTTAATAAAATCTGGCTTTTTTGCAATGCTTATAGCAATTATTTCAATACATAAAGGTTTTGAATGTTCAGGTGGTGCAGAAGGAGTTGGAAAATCAACCACAAGTGCTGTTGTAACAGTCCTTGTTTTACTTCTTATAAGTGACTATTTCCTTTCATCACTTTTAGTTGTTCTTGGATTAGGTTAAATAATGATTAAAATAGAAAATTTACATAAGACATTTGGACAAAATTATGTTTTAAGAGGGATTAACCTTGAGATTTATGATGGTGAAACTCTTACAATTATTGGTGGTTCAGGTTGTGGAAAGACAGTCCTATTAAAACACATAGTTGGCTTATTAAAACCGGACAGTGGAAAAATTTATGTTGATGATGTTGAGATTACCAATCTTAATGAAAGTCAGTTAGGTGAAATACAAAAAAAATTTGGTTATCTCTTTCAGGCAGGAGCACTTTTTGATTCTTTAACTGCAGGAGAAAATATTGCTTTTGGTTTAAGAAATATGAACTTACCTGAATCTATTATAAATAAAAAAGTTTCTGACTGTCTTGGTCATGTTGGGCTCTCAGGTATCCAGAACATAAGACCTTCTGAGCTATCCGGTGGGATGAAAAAAAGGGTTGCACTTGCAAGGGCTATAGCAACAGACCCAAAGTATATCTTATATGATGAACCAACAACAGGTCTTGACCCCATTTTTGCTGATGCTATAAATAACTTAATAACACACTTACAAAAAACATTAAAAGTCACTTCAATAGTTGTTACTCATGATTTAAAATCTGCTTATAAAATTTCTAATAGAATTGCAATGCTGTATGAAGGCAAAATTATAGAAATTGGCACACCTGAAGAAATCAAAAATACTACTAACCCTTATGTACGACAATTTATAAGTGGTTCAAGTGAAGGACCAATAAAATTAAAAATCAAGGAGTTTTAAATGAAAAAGGAAATCAAACTTGGAATTTTTGTATTCTTAGGTATTATTGCTTTTATGATTTCAGTAATGACAATAAAAAGTATTCGTTTTGAAAATGGCTACAGATTAAATATTTATTTTAATGAAGTCGCAGGACTTCTTGAAAAAGCATGGGTTCGTGTTGCAGGTGTAAAAGTTGGAAGTGTTGAAAAAATTTTACTTGAAGGTAAAAAAGCAAAAGTGATAGTTTGGATAAAAGATGAAGTTAAAATTCATAAAGATGCAGAAGCAAAAATTGTATCTACAGGACTTCTTGGTGTAAAATATCTTGAACTTACACTTGGCTCAGATGAACAACCCTTACTTAAAGATGGCGACTCAATCGTTGGAATTGACCCTGTTTCAATTGATAAAATGCTTTCAGATGGATTAAGTGGACTTCAGAATTTATCAGAAGCACTTGAGACATTTACAGGCAAAGGAAAACTTGCTGAAAATCTAAATGAATCTTTAAGGAATATTCGTGAAGTAACTCATAAATTAAATAAAAATCTTACAGATGAAGAGTTGTCGGATTTTATAGATAACATTACAGATACAGCAAAAGAACTTAAAAAAATTTCTTCTATTCTTGCGGAAGTTACAGATGAAGAAAAAATTGACTTAAAAGTTACATTAAAAAACCTAAAATCAATAAGTGAAAAACTTGATAAAGTTCTTTCAGATATTGAAAGTGGCCAAACAACTATTGGTAAATTGTTTTCAGATAAAGAAATGGGAGAGGACTTAAAAAAAACAGTTTCTTCACTTAGGGATGCAAGCAATGAAGCAAAAAAAACTCTTGCAAGGTTTACTCTTTTTAAGACATACTGGGATTATGAATCAAGATATAATCATGAGTATGAAGAATTTAAGAGTGATATTGGACTTCAGATTAGACCAAAACCAGAGAAATATTATTTTGTTGGTGTTTCAAATGCAAGTGATGTTGATGCAAAATCTGGCGAAAAAAAGAATACTTTTGATTTGAATATTGGTCATGATATAAAACTTAAAGGAGAAACTTTTGGAACTGTTTATGCTGGACTTTTAAGGTCAACAGGTGGGTTTGGACTTTCAGTAAGACCTTTCTGGAAATGGAACCCATGGAGTAATTTTGAAGTATATACAGAAGCATATGATTTTACACGAACAACAACTAAAAACCAGAAAAAGCCAAAAATAAATACAGGTGCAAAAATAAAACCAGTTAAATGGTTGCGTCTATCAGGAGGGATTGAAGATATAACAGAACAGAGTAATTTTCACAGTTCAGTAAATCTTGTTCTTGAAGATGAAGACATTGCATATCTTTTAGCTTTAATTGGGCTTGCACGACCATGATTACTCCAGTTTATTTCTACCCGACTTCAGTCGATAGTTTGCCTGATTTATCAGGCACTAAATATAATTACATAAAAAATGAAAACAAAAACAATTTTCAGGTGCCAGACTTGTGGGTTTGCATCTCCAAAATGGCTGGGAAAATGTCCTGAGTGTGAAAGATGGAACACTTTTTTTGAGGAACCAGTCATACAGAGTGGCCAATTTACAGATAAAAGGCTGACAAAATTTTCTTCTTCTGTTATGAAACTTTGTGAAATTTCAACTGAAAAAGTTAATAGAATAAACACAGGGATAAATGAATTTGACAGAATCTTAGGTGGTGGAATAATGCCTAATTCTCTTATACTTTTAGGAGGCCCACCTGGAATAGGAAAATCTACCCTCATGTTACAAGTTGCTTATAGAATTGCAAAAAATAAAAATGTAATTTATATTACAGGTGAAGAATCACTTGAACAAATAAAAAATCGTGCAGATAGGTTAAAAATTTCAAATGGATTTTTAGTAGTCTCTGAAACAAATCTTGAAAATATTCTTAAAATAGTCAAAGAAGTTTCACCAGAAGTTTTAGTTGTTGACTCTATTCAAACTATTTATCGGCCTGACCTGGCTGGAGCACCTGGTTCTGTTGGTCAGGTAAGAGAATGTTCATCAGAATTTCTTCATCTTGCTAAAGGTAAAAATATTACTGTTTTTCTACTTGGACATGTCACAAAAGAAGGAGATATAGCAGGACCAAGGGTCTTAGAACATATTGTAGATACTGTTTTATATTTTGAAACAGAAAAACATCATACTTATAGGATTTTAAGGTCATACAAAAATCGTTTTGGACCTACATCAGAAATAGGTGTATTTGAAATGACTTCAAATGGTTTAAGAGAAGTTTCAAACCCATCATTGATTTTTTTAGGTGAACGGCTCAAAGATGTTTCTGGTAGCGTTGTTACTGCAAATATAGAAGGGACAAGACCAATAATGCTTGAAATTCAGGCACTTGTTACAAAAAGTGATTTTGGTGTCCCAAGAAGAATGTCTTCTGGTATTGATTATAATAGAACTGTTCTTTTAATTTCAATTCTGGAAAATCGTATAGGACTTGGACTTGGTTTTTATGATATTTATGTAAATGTAGCAGGTGGAGTAAAAATAAAAGACCCATCAAGTGAACTTGCTGTTTGCTGTGCAATTTATAGTGCATTTTCAAATAAACCTATATCTCAGGATATTGTATTTGTAGGTGAAGTTGGTCTTGGAGGTGAAATTCGTGGGATAAGTTTCATAGAAGAAAGAATAAATGAATCAGAGAAATTAGGATTCAAAAAAATTTTCATACCAAAAGCAAATTATAATAGTTTGAATAAAAAAAGAGAAATTGAAATAATTCCTATTGATAAACTTTCTTCTGTTATTGATACTTTGAAATAAATGTATTTCTACCCGACTTTAGTTGAAATATTAATCTACTTAATAAGTAAATTTTTTTACTTTGCACTAAAAATGTAGACACGATTTTTAATCGTGCAATAATTATCTTAGAAGGAGGAAAAACAGGTGTTGAGATATCTCACAGCAGGAGAATCTCATGGTAAATGTTTAGTTGCAATTCTTGAAGGTATTCCGTCTGGTTTGGGGATAGAAGAAGAAGATATAAATAAAGAACTTGCACGAAGGCAAAGAGGTTTTGGTAGAGGGCAAAGAATGAAAATAGAACATGATAAAATAGAAATATTAAGCGGTGTAAGATGGGGCAAAACCATAGGTTCTCCAATATGTCTTAAAATAGAAAACCGAGATTACGAAAATTGGAAAAAAATTATGTCAATTTATGAAAAAGATGAAGACAAAAATGTTTTTCTTACAAAACCAAGGCCAGGACATGCAGATCTGCCTGGTATTTTAAAATTTGACCATACAGATATTAGAAATGTTCAGGAGCGAGCTTCTGCAAGAGAAACATCTATAAGGGTAGCGGTTGGTGCTATTTGTAAAAAATTTTTATCTGAATTTGATATAAAAGTTTTTTCTGTTGTTGAAGAAATTGGTGGCGTGGAATTAAAATTGAACGAAGAAGAAATTATTAAAAATTACTCAGAAATAGAAAATTCCTGTGTTAGAACACCTGATAAAAAGACAGAAGAAAAAATGGTTGAAGTTATTAAAAAATGTGCTGAAAACGGAGATACAGTTGGTGGAGTATTTAAAATTCTTGTTAGTGGTCTACCACCAGGTATAGGGAATTATATTCAATGGGATAAAAAATTGGATGCAAAAATTGCAATGGGTCTCTTATCAATTCAGGCAGTTAAGGGAGTTGAATTTGGAAAAGGTTTTGAATTTGCTAAACTTTTTGGTTCGCAGGTTCACGATGAGATTTTTTACGACCAGAAGAATAAAAAATACTATAGAAAAACAAATAATGCAGGTGGAATAGAAGCTGGAATGACAAATGGAGAAAATCTGGTGATAAGGGCAGTAATGAAGCCAATACCTTCTCTAAAAAAGCCATTAAAATCTGTAGATATAAGAACAAAACAACAAACAGAACCAGATATTATAAGGTCAGATGTATGCGCAGTTCCTGCTTGTTCAGTAATTGCTGAATCAGTAGTTGCCTATACAATTAGTGATGCTTTTCTTGAAAAATTTTCAGGAGATAGTATAACTGAAACCAAACAAAGATTTATTGAATATATCAGATATCTACAAAACATATAATTGCTACCCAACTTTAGTTGAAAGATTAAAAAAGATTAAAAAAATTTGTAGTTGCCAAGCTTGCTTGGCCATAATTAGCTTTTATTTAGTTGCATAAATGCTTGCCCACCTATTTGTATGGCGGGCCACCACCGCTACAACGGACGGTTTACGACTTGCGGTTTACGAATATTTAGGCACGATTTTTAATCTGCTGCAATAATTATCTATTGAAGGAGTTTATAATAAAAAATGAACATAGTTCTTACTGGATTTATGGGAACAGGAAAAACTGTTATAGGCAAATTGCTTGCAGAGAAATTATCCTGGGAATATATTGACACTGATGAATTGATTGAAAAAAAAGAAAACATGAAAATTTCAGATATTTTTGCAAAAAAGGGTGAACCTTATTTTAGAAAAATAGAGACAGAAATTATAAAAGAAGTTTCAAAAAAAGACAAATGTGTAATTTCAACTGGTGGCGGAGTAGTCTTAAAAGATGAAAACATGGCCACTCTTGAAAAAAATGGAATAATTATAAATTTATATGCTAGTCCTGATAAGATTTTTGAAAGAACATCTAAAGATAAATCAAGACCTTTGCTTAATAAAGATAACCCTAAAGAAGAAATAATGAAGCTGTTGAATTTTCGTGCACCATATTATGATAGGTGCCATTTTAAAATAAATACCGACGATTCTGACATTGAAAGAAATGTTGGAAAAATTTTAGATTTTTTGCGTTCAAAATGCAATTTTCAAATATAAAAAAAATAAAAGAAGAATTCAAAAAACATAAAATTGAAGCGTTTATTGTTAACTCTTCAAGTGACTTATTCTATTTAACAGGATGCGATTTTTCTGATTGGTGGTTTGTTATAGCTAAAAATAGAATGGTTGCTTTTTCTAATAAAATGTTATCCTATCAACTGGAAAATAATTTGGATTTAGATGTAATATCATTCTGGAGTTTTGAAGAATTTTTAGAAAAGCTGAAAAAATTTTTAAAA
>FWPU01009863.1_pt1 | contig 11315 bp, 9 predicted proteins | sample 2228361 | NCBI WGS metagenome assembly FWPU01 (sample SAMEA103939777, study PRJEB20133) | metagenome | reverse complement strand
GATTTGGGTCATACCATCGGCGTCCGAAGGCGTGCCGCCTGTCGGAAGCGCCGCGTTGGTTCCACCAGTTTTTGCGCGAACCGTTCGAACGAAATCAGGGTCTGATGATTTCCCGGCCAAGCGGCGCTCCGGCCGTGGCAGTCGTGGGACGGGAAATCACGATCGCAGTTTGTAACTTTAGGGTGATTGGAGAGATTTTAGCGGTACTCGCCCCTTCGTTTGTGGTTTCAGGCCGGTTTTCCCGATTTTTGTGAAACTCGCGACTGGGCTAAGCGTACTATACTTGCGATGGCGTGTTTCTCTCAAGAGTACTTTTGAGGTGCGTTGGGTCGGTTGGGCCGGTGTCAAGAAATGTTCTTGGCCGGTAAGGAACGACGGCTTACGGCAACTAATGAGAAGGGGTCGTTCGACGAAGAAAGACTGAGGGCGGGGCTTCAGCTACTTCTTAGATCGGACACCGAGGTGGAAGGATCATGAACCGAAGACAAGCCATTCTGAACATGCAGCAGATTCTGCTGAAGCGGCGAGAGGCTCTGCGACGCGCGTTGGCGGGCGACTTGAGTCTTCTCAAGGAGATCAAGACTGAAGCCGGCGGAGATATCGTTGATTTCGCCCTGGACTCCGTGCAGGACGAGATCAGCTCCAAGCTGGCCGAGTTGGAGAGCCGCGAGTTGCTCCGCGTCGAAAAGGCCTTGCAGCGGATGGCGGAAGGCCAGTACGGCATTTGCGAAGGGTGCGGTTGCAGCATCCCCTTGGCGCGATTGACGGCCCTTCCCTACGCCACGCTTTGCATCAAGTGCCAACGCGAGGCCGAATTGGAAGATCGCGACGACGATGTCCGTGACGTCGATTGGAGTCGGCTATCCGATTCCGGCAGTTCGGACACCGAATTGACCATCAACGATATCGAGCTGGACGTCTCCTGACCACCCTCCTCCGGTCGGGCAACCGCTCTAAGTCCCTTCGAAAGCGAATCGACAGGGTGTATCAAAACGGTACACCCTGTCGCATTTTCTTGAGCCGGGCCCCGTGCTCACCGAAAGACGCAGGATGCGCAACTGTTCTTTCACCCACGGCTTTACCCGGTTTTGGGATCGGACCGTCGGCTGCCATCGAGACGGCGCGCATACCCGAGGGTGCTTGGAAATACAACGCTGACTCCCTGGCGGGCACCCCGTCGGCACGAAAGGCGGACACCACGGAATGGGGCTCCGTCAGCGTGGATCACCGCGACCCCGAATGTGCTTTTTCTTCGTGTTCCGCCTCCCGACGACATCCAATCCCCTACAGTGTCAGCGGTTGCGGCGTGAAACCGATGATTGGGAGCAGAAGAACCGCCCAGCCGAGAATGCGTCTCGTCCATCCCAGCGGAGCTGCGTCGTTTGCGGTGGGCGGGTGAGCCGGCCCCATCAGCCCCAATAAGAACAATAACAAGATCCAGGCCCAATATCCGCCGAGGACGACCGCCGCGGTAGCGCCCATCAACACAAGGAGCGACACGAGGTTGGCCGCCGGCCCCAACAGGGCGTACAGGATATGTCCGCCGTCGAGTTGCCCGATGGGGAATAGATTCAGTGAGGTTATCAGCAATCCCACCCAACCCGCGAATGCCATGGAGTTGAGATACACGGTGTGCGTGCTGGGAATCTCACCGAAAAAGAGCCGGCTCAACCATTGAAAGATCAAGGGTTCACCGAGCTGAATCGAGCCGGGGCTGTTCTGGATGGGCTTGACCTCGGAGAAATAAAGTCCGAGCACGCAAAAAATCAAGGCCGGGATCAATCCGGCCAGCGGACCGCTGATGCCGATATCGAAAAGCTGCCTCCGATCCAAACGGCGCGTATCCATGGCGATCACGGCGCCGAAGGTGCCGATGGGAGAGAAGGGCATGGGGAGGAATATCGGCAGCGTGGCCGGCGCATGGTACCGGACCGCCTGGAGGAAGTGCCCCATCTCATGGCAGAACAGGATGGTCATGAGGCAGAGGCTGTAGGTCAAACCTTCCCAGGGAGAACTTAGCCCGCCGCCGGCCAAATACGTGCTGAGGCACGTCGCCAGGAGAAGTGCGAAAAATAGCGGCCAGTTCCGCCGGGGCGGTCGCGGGGCGCTCGCCCGAGAAGGTACCAGCTCGGCGACGATCACCTCATCCGCCGCAGTGTCCCGGCGCGTTCCGTTCGGGACCGAGAGCGCCCAATCCAAAGGCGGATCGGCTTGGGGATGCTCATAACCATGGTTCGAGGACCGGCGAATTTCCATCAATCCAAACTCTCGTCCGACAATCGAGCTGCTGCGCGGCGACCTTTTCATCCTACCCTTTTTTCCGAGCCATACCAACCACGCCGTCGCACCCCCACCGACAGGACGCGGCACATGGTTTCGGCTGCGAGTCGGCGGTGACGCCCGGTCGCACATCGGCCGCCACAGTTTCGCTAGTCGTTTTCTGCGGTTTAACGTGACCGCCATCGGTCCGGTGAATCCTCATTCTTCCGGCGTTTGTCGCCGCGCGTCGTTCCGGTGTGGTGTAGGTTTGCGAAGGTAATCCGGCCCCGATCGGGCGCCCTCTCGATTCGTGAACCAAACACTCTCGGAAGCTGTGGGTTTTGATGGCTCGACGGCCGTTGATTCTGCCGGTTATCTTGATTCCGGCAATCTGCATCGTTGCCAACGTCTTCCTGTACCCGCAGGTCCGGGAAGAAGTGCGGCGTTACGTCCAGGCCGTTCGTCGGCTGCACGCTTCCTCACACCCGCCTGATGCCGCCGGGCGGGCCGCGCCGGTGGTCACAGCCGCAACCTCCCAGTCCTTTCCGCCGACCGACCTTGCCCGCGGCACCCATCGCCGGTCCGCCCCGGAACCGCCGCACTCCGTTCCCGCCACTCAGGCCGGATCACCCCCTCCGACTGGTGTACCGGGAGGCGGACGCGATGTTGCGGCGGGGGACGTACGATTGGAATCCTCCGCGGATTATGTAGAACCCAACGGGCATGCCGTCCCTCCGCCCGCGTCGCTCCGCGCCGATTCGCAGCACCTCGATACCGCGAGGGAATTCCTGGCGAAGCCGGAACAGACCTTTCCATCCGGCTCCCCGTCCGAGGCGGGTTCGCGCCCCGAGGTCTCGCGAGACACCGCCGCTGAAATCGCAAGCATTCCCGCCAAGGCAGACACGGAAGGAAAGCCGGATAATCGCGATCGCCCGGACGGCAATGACGGCACCGGCACAAGCAACCCTGCGAAGCAGCCAGCGATAGCCAACCCGGCGGATTCCTCATCCTCGACCGGAAGCGCAAAATCACCACCGGCGGACCGCGGCCGTGAACATGGTGCGGCAGAATCCGGGGAATCGGCACTTGGCACCACAGATTCACGTACCGACGCGAGCGATGATGTCCCGCCGCTGGAACCGATCCTTTGGTCACGAGGCAAGAGCGCGGAAGCCAATACTACCCCGCCCGCCGCCGCAGAGGCGAACGCCCCGCCGTTGCCTCCGCACGATTCCCGCGAGCTGGGGGTCCCGGAATCGCGACGTGTACGACGCCTTCCTCCCCCGAGAACGTCCGCCGGTGACGCACACGGTAGATTGCGATCCGCAGCCGAGGCCGTCGAACCCATCCCTCTCTACCCCGACACAGGCTACCCGGCCTTTTTCCCCTAGTCCGCCCGCGGTGAGGCGGCCGCGGGTTTGTGTAGCTTCCGGCCTCTAAAACGGAAAAGAAGAGCCTGGCAACGGCGATTGCCCGCCGCCGAGACAATTGTCGCTTTCTTGTGGTGCACTCCTGGTCCGCGTTACACTGGCAACACCGCCACGGCGCAGTTCCCGCCGTAGGGTACGATCGCGCTATCCGCCCGCGAGGCCGAGCTTTCTGAACCTGCTGGAGATGTTCGAGCACATTTCGGAAATTCTTTGAGGAAGGCAGTACCATGGCTGTTCGAGGTGGACGCCTTTATTATCCGGCAGCGTTGATCGGCATTTTCGCAGCCGTTGCAGTCACTTCCGAGTTCAACGAACTGGCGGGCGATCCGCCTGCGTGGCGTCAAGGGTTCACCGACCCGCCGGATATTGCCCGGCCGGCCGTGTATTGGTGTTGGCTCAACGGCCATGTGGACCCCGGCCAACTGAGCCGGGAATTGGAGGAATTCCAACGAAAGGGCGTCCGCGGCGTCTACATCTTCGACATCGGCGCCCGCGATCCGAACAACCGCATCCCGGCCGGGCCCGCCTTCATGGGTCCGGAATCGGTCCAGTCGATCGCCCACGCCGTCCGCGAGGCGGGACGATTGGGTCTGGAGGTCGGGCTCATCACCTCCAGCAGTTGGAACGCGGGAGGCCCATGGGTTACGCCCGAATTCGCTGCGATGGGCCTGTTCTCTTCCGAGATCGTCTGCGAAGGACCGGGGACTTTCGACGGCGAATTGCCGTTCCCGGAGCTACCGCCGGCCGCTCCAAGAGACGGCGACGGACGCCCGCTATTCCGACAGGAGGTCGCCGTCTTAGCCGTTCCCATAGAGCGGCGGCGACCGGCCCATGAGTTCGTATTCGAGGTCTGCTCCCCGGGACGACACCAGGTCGATCACGCCATTCTGTGCAATACGGCGAGCAGCGACGGCGATGCGATCGGCCCCTTGCAACGTTTTGCGCGCGACTTTGAGATATGGATTTCCGACTTCTCGGATGAACCGGAGTGCTTCGAGCCGGCAGTCCGTGGACAGCTCGCAGCGCACACGGAACCGCAGCGTTTCGATTTCTCGGCCCGTCCGGCACGGTTCGTCAAACTGCGAATTCTCAGCGGTTACAACCCAACCGAGGAACGCATCGAGTTGGGGGAATTCGAGCTGTATTCGATGGACGGACGGAACGTCATCACGTCCCTGCATGAGGATGGCAGCCGGACCGGCGGAAAACTGCTGGATCACACATCTCAGCTCAAGCCGGACGGTCCCTGGTCGGCTGCGGCGATTCACGACGGGAACCGGGGCGGACCGCGGGGGAGCTGGTCCTCCGCCGGATTGCCGCCGCCCGCCGTCGACGACCCGCAACAGATCCTCGATTGGAGCGACCGCTTGGACGCCGACGGCCGGCTGCGAGTGGACGTGCCCCCCGGTCGTTTTCTCGTTCGGCGATACGTCTGCGCAAATACCGGACAGAAGCTGGTGCTACCCAGCCCCAATTCGGCCGGCATGGCGATCGATCACTTCAATCCCGCGGCTACGGAATGGCATTTTCAACACATTCTGGAACCGCTCAAAGCGGAGTTAGGCCCGCTCGGCGACACCGCGCTCAAGCAGATGTATGTGTGCAGTTACGAGCTTCGCGGCGCGACCTGGACGCCCGGCTTTCTGAATGAGTTTCGGCGCCGCCGCGGATACGACATGAAACGGTTGCTGCCGGCGCTGGACGGATGCCTGATCGGCGATGCCTATCGGACCCGCCGCTTTCTGCACGATTTTCGCAAGACTTTGGGCGAGCTTTTGGTGGACGCCTTCTACCGCCGGGCGAGCGAGTTGTCGCGGGCGGAGGGGTTGTTGCTCTGTGCCGAGGCGGGCGGGCCGGGCCTGCCTCTCCATCAAGTGCCGGTGGACGCCCTCCAGGCCCAAGGAGCCGTCGATATTCCGCGGGGAGAGTTTTGGAAGGAACATAACATCTGGGTCGTCAAGGAAACGGCCGCCGCCGCCCATATCTACGGCAAACCCTTGGTGGATATGGAGGCGTTCACCAGTTGGCGCCACTGGCAGGACGGGCCGACCGAATTGAAACCGCTCGCCGATCGCGCGTTCTGCGAGGGCACGAATCATTTCACGTTCCACACGGCGGCGCACCGGCCGCCGGAGGTGGGACTACCCGGCTGGGTATACACCGCCGGTACCCACTTTTCGCCGCACATCGCTTGGTGGCCTCTGGCCGGGAGTTTCGTCGATTATCTTGCCCGCTCGTGTTTTCTCCTCCAGCAAGGCCGCTTCGTCGCGGATGTCTGTTACTACTACGGCGACCAGGGATTCAATACCGTGCCGCCGAAGCACATCGATCCCTCGCTAGGCTTCGGATTCGATTACGACGTCGTCAATGCGGAGGTTTTGCTGACCCGTGCTCGCATGGAGAGGGGGCGTCTGAGTTTCGGCAACGGAACCTCCTACGCCGTCCTGGTACTCCCGGACAAGCGCGAGATTCAACCGGCAGTGCTTGCCAAGCTGGCGGAGTTGGTCGAGCAGGGTTTGACGGTGGTGGGACCGCGACCGGTTCGCGGCAATTCCCTGACCGATTACCCCCGGTGCGACGATCAGGTCCGGAACCTCGCGGACGCGCTGTGGGGTGCCAGCCCCACGAACGACGTGCAGGAGCATCGCCGCGGCGGCGGCCGTGTCTTTTGGGGAAAACCGCTTCGCGACGTCTTGGCCGAGCAAGGCGTGCTGCCGGATATCTCCTTGGAAGAAGCCGGCGATGCCGATTTGGACTTCATCCACCGCAGCCTGCCCGACGCGGAAGTCTATTTCGTATGGAACCGGCAGCCGCGTCAACGGCAGCTTACCTTGACCTTTCGCGATTGCCCCGGCCCGCCCGAGTTGTGGGACCCCTACCAGGCGTCGATCGTTCCCTGCCCGGCCTATCGCCGGTCGCAGCACGGTATGACCGTCCCACTGAACCTGCCGCCGCAAGGGTCGATCTTCGTCGTGTTTACCGCAAATACCTCCCGACTGCACGAGGACCCGATCGTATCGATCACGAGAGACGGGGGCGAGGTGCTCTTTCGCTCCGCCATGGAACACGACATCGTTCCGATTGCGGTTTGCCTCGATGCCGACGGGACGCCGCAACTGGAAGCCGGCGAGCCGGGAGAATACCGCGTCCGATTCGCGAGCGGTCGCGAGGTTGCGGTCCGAACGGAACCGGCGGCCGAGACGGCGTTGAGCGGGCCGTGGACCGTCCGATTTCCGCCCGGCTGGGGCGCACCCGAAGAAGTCGTGCTCAACGAGTTGATCTCGTGGACCGAGCACCCCGATCCCGGCGTGCGTTATTTCTCGGGCATGGCCGTCTATCAAACCGAGTTCTCCCTGCCGGACGAGGGGCGGAGAAACGGTTCGCTCATCCTTCGCGTCGGTGACGTCCGATGCATCGGCGAGGTTTGGCTCAATGACCGGCGTTTGGCGACGGTGTGGACTCCGCCCTTCGAGGTGGATTTGTCCTCCTCGGCACGGCCGGGAAAGAATCAACTCACGATCCGCGTGGCGAACACCTGGTCGAATCGCTTGGTCGGGGACGCCCTCGGCTCCGGCGGGCCAGGGTCTACCGAAACCAATATGCCGTACTCGATCTCGTGGCGCGTGGCGTGGAAAGATACGCCGCTGCTTCGCTCCGGCTTGATCGGCCCGGCCTCACTTCAAGTGCGTCATCGCATGCCGATACGCTGAGAGCCGCACACCGGGACGACCCGGGTTCGGCATGGCGGCTAGGCCTTTCGCAGCATGGTCAACAACATCTTGAACGCCTGCTTGGCGCGGACGGCATGCGGAACACCGGCGGGAAGCAGGATCGCCCGGCCTTCGCCGACGGTGTGCCAAGTTCCGGCTACCGAAACCTCGGCGACCCCTTCGAGAACCTGGATCATCGCCTCGAACGGTGCCGTGTGCTCCGAGACCTCCTGGCCGGCATCAAATCCGAACAGCGTGATCGAACCGGAAGCGTTCTTCACCAAAATTCGGCTGACGATCGCCTGCGGTGGGATGTCGATCATCGTTCGCGGGTCGATCACTTGAGCGGCGGGAGGGGCGGAGGGATTTCCGTTCGAGGGTGTCTCGGCATTCATCGTGCGTTTCCTGTCGGTTCGTGCATAACCAAACGTGACGGCGGAGCCTCGCTCGGTCCGGCCGATTGCTCTCAGGATAATTGTAGCGGACTGGGAGCCGAAGGCACCAAAAGCTCGCGAATCTCCTCTCCGCGCCGCAGCTCGCCGCCGCCCCTCGACGAGGACGCTGAAAATTGGGATTACGGCTTCGTCCTGTCGATATCTCAAAATCGACATCCCCACCTATTTGACGGTCGCGAGGCCGGCGCGGATACTGAGAGCCGTGTCACACCGACACGCTCTCTGTGAGATTTTCCGGCCCCGCCGCGGGCGCATGGGCCCGTTTTCACGCTCGGCCGGTTATTTTGAGAATGTACTCTCCGCAATCTCCAGCCGCCGGAAGGGTCCTGCCAATGTCCGAACGCGTGCCCATTCGCTCTGTAACACGCCGGGAGTTTACGGCGGGTGTTGTGAGTAGCGTCTTGCTGGGGACGGCGTCGCGATCCCGCATCTTGTCAGCCTCCGAATCGCCTCGAACGGCGGCAGACGGGGAAGCAAACGTGATCGTTGACGCGAATTTCCCCGGCGGCAACATTCTCGTCGAGCGGATCGAAGACCGGCATGTCTATCTTCGACAGGACCTCCGCGACACAGAGGGATGGTGGTTCTATTGGTACTTTCGAGTCCGCGGGCAGCCCGGTACGGAGTGGCACTTCCACTTCACGAATCAAGATGTGTTCACTTGCCGAGGGCCCGCCGCGAAAATCGGCGGGGAACCCTGGCGTTGGCTCGGCCGCCACGCCGTTGACGGAACCACCCTGTCTTTTGCCTTCCCGGCCGACGTTGACGAGGTACGATTCTGCTTGGCGATACAGTATCTGGAAGACGACTTGCGGCGGTTCCTCGAGCGTTTTCGGGGACACCCTTGCTTGCAGGTGAGGGACCATTCCCTAACTCGGAAGGGCCGGCGTACGGAGAGGCTCCATTTCGGTTGCCTGAGCAAGCCGCCGGCCCACCGCGTCCTGCTCACCTGCCGGCACCACGCGTGCGAGATGATGGCCAACTGGGTCTTGGAGGGACTGATGGAAGCCGTTCTCATCGGTCCCCATGCCGCCTGGTTTTGCGACAACGTGGAGTTCGCAGCCGTTCCCTTCATGGATAAAGACGGCGTGGAGGAAGGCGACCAGGGCAAGAACCGCCGCCCGCACGACCACAATCGCGATTATCTGGGTGAACCGATTTACCCAAGTGTCCGCGCGCTGAAGAACTTTGTGCCCGGTTGGTCGAACGGACTCTTGCGGGTCGCGTTGGACCTGCACTGCCCCTACATCCGCGGCGCACGAGATGAAGAGATTTTTCTGGTGGGCAGCCCGGATGCGGGTATTCAAGGTGAAATCGACCGCCTTTCGCGGATTCTGGAAACCGAGGCCCGCGAGCCGCTTCCTTACCGTTCCCGGAACAACATTCCTTTCGGTGTGGGATGGAACACCGAGGAGAAACCGCGGATGTTTTCCCGCTGGGCATCGTCCTTGGAGGGAATTCGTCTGGCCGCCACCCTCGAATTCCCCTATGCCTGCGCGGGAAAAGCCGTGGTCGATCCCGTGGCAGGGCGAAGTTTCGGCGTCCAACTCGCCGCCGCGCTGCGGGAGTATCTGGCCTCTCTTTCCTAGGTTATTGTCGCTTTTCTCTGCGGCACGGAGACGAGGCATCGGCACCGTTGTAACCGTTCACCCAGGTCGCGCGTCCATCCCATGTGACGCAAGCGATGGCCGACGTTGCGTCGTCCGGATTCCCACGGGTCGGGAAAACGCCATGAAATGCCGAGAGCTATTGCTGGCACTCAACGACTACCTGGATGGTGAGGTGGATCCTGCCTTGTGCGAGGAGTTTTCAAAGCATTTGGAGGGGTGTAATCCCTGCCAAATCGTGGTAGACAACATCCGCAAGACGGTCACGCTGTATAAGTCGGGGCAATTGTACGAGTTGCCCCCCGAGTTCCATCAGAAGCTGTGCGGAGTGCTGCGGGAGAAGTGGCGGCGGAAGTTCGGTAGTGATCGGTGAACCGAACCCCCGGTTTCTCCGAAGACCGACCGGCACGAGTGGACGTTGAAAGGATGAAGTTCATGAATGGGAAAGAAATCCTGCTCTTCTTGGTCATTTTCGCCTCTTGGTTCGCCCTCAATCGTTGGGTTCTGCCTTGGATGGGAATCCCCACATGCATGAGCGGTAGCTGCTCGACGGGCTGTACCCTGCCGCCCACATACGCGGATACGGAAGCGGATGGCGACGATGCGAAGAGCGCCGCAGAGGGGACGCCATCGAATCAGGTGGAGGAGCCGATACCGGCGGGAGACCGGTCCGCTAGTCCCGGGCGTCCATAGCGGCCCCCCGAATTGCGAAGTGATCCGAGTTCCTTAATTTCCTTAATGTGGATGTTCGGTTTTTGCTCGACATCCGGAGGTAAAGATATGAACGTAGAACGTGGATTGCGATTGATGGCCGGCGTAGTGGTATCCGCGAGCGTCGTGTTGGCGATGGTGCATAGCGAATACTGGCTATTCCTAACGCTCTTTGCCGGGCTGAATTTGCTTCAGTCAGCCTTTACCAATTGGTGTCCGGCAGTTTGGTTGCTGCAAAAACTGGGGCTTAAACCATGCGGATCGCCTGCCGGTTGACAGGCCGCAAGTTGGTTGCCCCCAAACGGACGCGCGGCGTGTTCCCGCCCAACCCTGAAACCGCCGGGCCGCCGCTCTTCGGCGGCCCGCTGGTTTAGGCGGCAAGGTCGCCTATACCAACCTCTCCGTCCTTTCCGGGGTTAAGCCTATTTGCCACGGTGGGAGGACATGCGGCGTTCCATGCTCGGGTATCCGTTGAGATAGCGGGGTTGCGGCCTTAAAATGGGGATGTGGCCCGGCGGGAGGAAGCGACCGAACGTGGGCCGGGAAAAGACGCCGGCATCCGGGGCCGCTGCGGCATGTTTCACGCGTGGAACATGCCGATCCCTCCCCACGATCTTTGCAGCGGTTCCGGAACCAAATTGGGAATCAAGCCCCTATGGGTGAGTTGCGCGAAGAGTGCGGCGTGGTGGCCGTCTATCATTTGCCGGGCCGGGAAAAAAGCCCTCTCTGCCCGGAAGGGCCGGAACAGGCTACCCGCCTTCTTCCCAAGATGCTTCTGGATATCCAGAATCGGGGCCAATTGGCCGCCGGCTTGACCCGCTATCGCTCCGATGATCCTCAGCTCCTTTTGACGCATAAGGAAGTCGGCTCGGTCAGCGAAGTTTTCGCCTTGGGACATCGCGAGCGGTACGATCGCTTGATGTCGAGCCTGGCGGGACCGGCGGGAATCGGCCATGTGCGCTACGCCACTTGCGGCCGCGACGACGTGGGCTATGCACAGCCCTTTGAGCGGCGTCACATCAAGAAGCATAAGTGGTTCAGCTTCGCCTTCAACGGCCAATTGGCCAATTATCGGGAGTTGCGAGACCGGCTGTTGGAGGATCACGACCATCATTTGATCCGCGAGACGGACACGGAAGTCAT
>FWPU01009211.1_pt1 | contig 11315 bp, 10 predicted proteins | sample 2228361 | NCBI WGS metagenome assembly FWPU01 (sample SAMEA103939777, study PRJEB20133) | metagenome | reverse complement strand
TGGAAGGGTCAGGTTCTCGTGGAACTGAGTGCTGCCCATGAGGGCGATCAATACTTCCGGACTGTCCGGCAGGGGCGCAATCAGATGATAGCCGCGTATGGAATTTGGCCCGGCATAGGGCGCCAGCACGCTAAGCGCCAGATTGCCATCGGCTATCACCTCGGCTGCTGAGTTTACCCCGTTGCATGACTGAGACGAAACCCACGACAAGCTTAGCGGATCGCTATCCAGCGTTCCCTGAAAGGTCAGGCGCGCCTCGGCATAACCCTCCCCGACAGATCCTGGAATGAACATAGCGCGATTACTGACAGATACCGCCCCGAGTTCTAGCGCGAACATTTGCATATCCACGTCCGTGGTTCCACCCACCCGCTCGACATAGATGGAAGCATCGCCGCCCAGCATCACCACATTGCCCTGTCGCATCCGGCAAAAGATTGGATTACTAGAGGCGCCAGCTCTCAATGCAATTTCTGCGTCCGCTTCAAGCCCTACATGGCGTAGGGCAATCAGCTTCGACCCGGTCAGTCCGCCGTAGGTCAACAAGGTCGTGGTGGTCCCAACGGACCGGCTGTCCAGCAGATAGTTGGCGCCGGCCTGATTGTTAGTGTAGGTCACGCGCGCGCCAACGCCCGCGCTCATGCCCTTGTAGGTGGCGGTCAGTGCCGCCGAAACGGTGATTTCGAATGCCATGCCAGCCTCCTCGCTTTCTTTGTTTGTCCAAAACTCACTTGTCCCGGATAAGCTGTTTGATCTCGTTCAGGTCTGCGCGAATAAATCTCAACTCTTGCTGGATGAGACTGTACTCGCGCTCCAGCGCATGAATCGCTCTATCATGCTCTTTGGTAATGGCTTCTATGTTCGCGACACGACCCGGGACTCCGGAAATAAGCGCGAACGCCGTCAGGATGGAGATGACCCCCACTCCGATTGCCGTTACCTTGGCCATTGTTGTTAGCAGCGAGTCTTTCATTCCTTCTTCGCCCTTTTGAGTTTTCTCCAGATACTCCAGACAAAGCCGTATAGGGTGATGACTGCGCCGATAATCTCATTCAACGAGCCGGCAGAGGCCAGGCCTGTGTAAACAAGCAACGGCCCCAGCGCGGTCATGCCATGCCGAAGCACAGAGCCAACGATTTCAGGCGTCAAGGTCTCCAGATTGATTTTCATTTCTTCAGTCCCTCCGCAATGCCTCGAGCGATTGCTTCTGCGACTCTTTCGTTGTTGATCAGGAGCTTGGTCGCGTCAACTCCGGAAATTACTTCCTCGGTTTGCACGCTGTCTTTCAGCTCCGAGGCTTTGAAAACATTCAGAAACGAGTGCATTCTAGTTTTCAAGTAATGGTGTTGCCCATCTTTGGCAAGATGGAACTCTAACGTGCGACTAGCGCACCCAGTACTAAGCATCAGAACGGCTGCCAAGAGGAACCTGTCCATAGGTAGAGCACATTGTTTGAACTCACAGTTGCACCGATGACAATGTTCGTTGGCATCGGGTTGCCTGCAGCGACAGAGCCGGCATAGTGCATGAGCCAGCCTCCGCCGCCGAAGTTGTTGCGGAGCTGCACAGAGTCACCACTGTCGCTCCTGGCACCAAAGATGAAAGCCAGCCTTTCTTGTGGAGCGGGGAAAGATGAGCCCCAACCCACAGTTGAAAACGCTTGGTATGGCTGCGAAAAAACGTATGGAGCCTGGAAATAATCTCTAATACGATGCAACGAGATTTCTGGAATAAGCGCCATGTAAGTAATAACTATGGCTTCAGTGCCAAAGGACAAGGAAGAAGACATGCTGGGGTCATGAATATTAACACGCAGTCCCAATTTTGTCCCATCAATCGGCAATGAGAATGAGGACATGCCAATTCTGTGGATTGCGCCGTTTTGAAGTCTTGCTGCGGACATACTAGAGCTGGCAATAACGCTTCCAAGCGTAGAGGTGCTCTCACCTCGATACATCAACCTAACCCGCCTATCATAACTCACCTTCTCAAAAGACCTATCAGTATATCCAGCAGGCTGGATTTGTCCCCCTGTAGCACTGCCTTGTATTACATCCAGCGCACCTACGTTGTTGGTGACAAAAGTCATCCACTGCCATGTTGCGGCAGTGATAGCTCCACTAGAGGTTGTGAGATTGACTTGCACCGTGCGCCCGCCGTGGGATACAGTGGCAAGTCCATCTACGTAACCTGTGCCGCCGGAAACAACGCTAAATCCTGTAGGCTGGTAGGAGGGATAGTTGGGCTCATACCATTCCCAGAGCAATACAACACGCTGCCCATTGAGAGATGACATTGGGACAACGGGATTGAAATCCGCACGATACTGAGGGTAGCTCGTCGAAGTTCGATTTGTCTGATACCAGAGCACTGCTGGTCTGCCATACCAATTGGTAGCTACCAACTCAGCAAACTGAACCTTTGCCACAACTGGTCCTATCCAGCTTGTTCCAGTGACGAAATGAGGGTCAGGAAATAAATTAGGAGCGCGTGTTGACAGGATTTCAGATCCGCCCGAACGCGTTTCGCTAAAGTTGGGTGTTGTAGCCCTATATGCCCCGTCAATAGTGACGTTTCTCGCGCCAGGACCAAGCACAAGATTCCTCATGTTAGACCCCCACACGCGAACATTCTCAGCTCGATTCATATATGAAACGCCATCTGTCATTCCATTCAGATGAAACGTGCTGTTGAGAATGCCCCAAGCTGTCTGGTCCAAAACGATAAGAAAAGTGTACCCGCTCAGGTCGGAAGTAACTGTACCGCCAGCAGTAAACTGCACGGTATTATTTGTGGAGTTGGCCGAAGACAGCGTAGTGCGACTGCCCACGATATAGCTCTGGACATCCGAAGGCACAGTCTGCTCAGCAATTACAGTGATGGGCAGCGCTCCAGAAATTACATGCGCATTCGTGAACGTTGCGGTTACAGTCGTTCCAGCAACGGATAATGTAACTCTATTTGTCAGCGCAGATCCAGCAAACAGCGGGCCTTTTGCGGCTTCGTTGTAGCCAATATAGGCAAAGATATCATTGCCATCGGGAATCACAATGCCGGCAGGGATAAACTCGTTGTATTGCCCTCCGCCCTCATAGTTCAGCCATAAAGAACACCCATTTGCAATTCCATACCACAGATGCCCAGAACCCGTGGAGTGTGCTCGCAGATGCGTGCCCTGGCCGCTGCGCGCAAACACATCAATATAGTTCGCCTCGAACTGAATATTATCCAGCGTCAGCCAGTTCATACTGGGGTTGTCCAGGACAATCCCGCGAGACAAATAGGAAATTCCCACATTCTCGATCACACCGTATTCTCCATCTTGGAGATGGATGCCGGTGCATTGAAAGTCAGCAGGTACACCTGATACATCCGGTCGAATTCGAAAATCTCGAATGTTGACCCGGATATTGCGTAGCTGAAAAGCAGCCAGTCCGTTCGTTCGCAGGGGTGTGGTAACAATGAAATGTGTTTGCCACATTCCATCCCCGCGAATTCCGATACTCGCAATTCCTCTTGAAGTTGGGCCGTAGAAAACGGGGGCATCCAAATAATAGCGCCCAACTGGAAAGTAAACAGTCGGCTCGTCGCCAAAGTTGACAATGCTGCTTCCTGATGATTGCTGAGCCGCAGCATCAAATGCCCGCTGGATGGCAACACTATCCGACGAAGTGTCAAAAGGAGTTGCCCCACATTTGAGCACGTTGAGAATGCCTCGCTCGAGATAGTCTCTCTCCACCCAGCGTCCTCCACCAGATGCAGCGATCCGAAAGTAGTTCGTCGCAGCGCTAGAGTTTACCCAGACATACTCGGCGCCGCCCTGGTCGCCCGCGGAGTAGAATCCTCGAGTGCGAAGAACATGAGGCCCTGCAGTCGGGTCTCGCATCACGGAAGGGATATCGCTAAAGGTGGCAACAACAGCCACTACATTGGTGCCCACGCTCCCGGCCGTTACACCCAGTCTGTCGCGCGCATCAGCCTTGGTCGGCGCAAGCAGCACGTCCGCCATATTGGTGTGCGCAGGAAGGATGCGAATATCTTGCGCCAGGGCACAAGGAATAAGAGGCAGAAAAAGAATCAGGCGTTTCATTTCCTAGCACTGCCATCGGAAGCGTGGTGCTTAAACAAAGTTAGAACCCTGCGAACGATTTCCATCCGTTTGTTTCCCCCGGGTTGCCGCCAAAAATCCAGAGAGTGACGATCTTTCCGTCCGCATCCAGCTGAGCATAGATTTGCCCGGGCTCGCCGGTAACCACGCCCTCCGGCTCCCCTTCACCCCTCAGGACCGTAGTCGTCAGAGCGGCGGAGGCAAAGGCTACTGTTACAGTTCCCGGCGGACTACCGGGCGTCAGCGCGTAACCCAGGAGAGCGCCGCTGGAGCGGGGAACGACCACGCCTCCGTCCGCCCGCTCCAGCTCATCACCCGCCTGTATTACACCGCCAACCGCGATGGTCTTGGGCAGACCATCGAAAAGCTCCACCGCCACCCATTGTCCGGCCAGCGCGGTGTTCACGGCAACGCCAATGGGAGTGTGCTCCCGGTCGGCAATGTATGTCTGATTGCCGACCTGACGGAGCATAACCGACGCGCGGTCTATTCGCTCCCCTGCGCGCATAAGTTTGCTGGCCATGGCGTGACGTGGCGTAATGTTAGGCCTACGCGCTGACTAACAGCTTAAGGCTGTTGGCGTCCGCCACCGCGCAACCCCACAACATATCCACGTTGACCTGCCACCGCCGCTTGTCCTTGTCATACCAGGTGCGTGCAGTGACCGGACTGCCATTGGGCAGTGTTTCTCTCGCGACCGTCTCATATCCGGGGCCCACCAGAGGATCTCCCGAAACGCAGGCAATAGCCAGCGGCGAAAAGGCGATGCCCACCAAGTTGGTAACCCCGTTAGACCAGCGGTTGTGGGGAAGGATACGCGAGAACCCGAAGGCGCCGCGCTCCGTCCAGTCGATGCCCAGCAGGTCTTGAGGTTGCAGCCAGGCGATGTAAGCACCGTCCATCGCCAGCACCGGCAGCGGAATGTTTTTGATCTTCGCGTCCGCCTTGATCACGCGAAGCGTCTTGTGATTGAACTCGCCGGCGCCGTCTCCGGGATTGCCCACCACGAGGGTCGTTCCGAAGTTAGTTGTGGTCAATAAGGCGGTAATCGAATCGGAAATTGCCTCGGCCATTGCTTGCAGATTGGGCTCAAACAGAGCCGTTAGCTGCACCCCGGAAGTCATGGTCTCCATACTCTGCAGATGGAACATCTGCGTATAGAGATCCACCGGAACAGTCACGCTCTGCACCGTAGAGTCGCCGCCCGTGTAATCCGTGGCGTTTACGACCGTGACAGATCCGGTTGTCGGCTTCGGGATAACTTTGTTGGACCGCGAGCGGATTGCCGGATCGAACTGCGTGAAGAAAGCCCCGTTGAGAGCCAACAGAGTTCGGGTAATCCGGAGGTACTCATCCACCACCACCGTGCCAATCAGAAGGTCGCTACCAATGGTGTTGGCGCCCTTCGGATCAAGGTGAGGTTTGAGCCGCGTGAAGTTGTCGTGGAAAAACTTGATCCGCTCCGCACCGGGGGCTTTCGAGCGCCACTCATTGATGATGGTCGCGCCCACCACCTCCACGCCACTGGAGCGGATGGGCTTCTCTCCCTGGTTGCGCAGCTTCTCCGCCAGCGTCCCCAGACGATGCTTGACGCTTTCATCCTGCATGACCAGGTCGGCCCAGCTGTCAAGGTCATCGCTCAGCACGTCCCCATACTTGCGTTCCAGCTCGCTTTTGATGAGCTGCCGGCGCTGTTGTTTCAGCAATTGTTCGTACTCTGCAACCCGGTTGCGCAGAGTTGTGAGTTCCTCCGGCTGTTCAGCCGCAGCCGGCACGGCATGCGTATCGTTAGTGTTCTGCATAGGTGTAACGAATTCGGCCCTGTCGCGTGCCGCTGCGGACGCACAGTCCTCTCCGACACCCGCCGGAGCTACACGCACGTCAAAACGGTTCAGGTTGGACGCGGCCTTGATGACCTCGTCCGCAAAGCCTTTTTCTACGATCTCACGTCCACGCAATCTGGTCTCTCTGTCCATCATCGCCTTGATCTCATCCAGAGGGATGCCGCTGCGCTCGGATAAGATATTGGCGACCCGGTCGTTTTCCTCACGCAGGAGTACGGCCGCCTCTTCCAATTCATCTGCATCTCCGGCCGCCGACATCCAGGCATTGTGAATCATGAAGGTGCTGGTCTCATGCACCAGCCGTGTCTTTGCTGCCTGGAAAATCACCGCCGCCGCACTCATGGCCGATCCGTCTACAATGGCCGTGAGGCGCTCTCGGACCTCATTCAACAAGCTATAAATAGCCAGCGCCTCATAGATACTGCCGCCCGGAGAATGAATGCGCAGCCTAACATCCAGGCCGGCGGGAACCTGCGCCAGCGCATCGTGGACCATTTGAGCGACCCCGTCGTAAATCTCTCCGTAGAGCAGGATTTCAGCCGGCCCGTTCGCGCTATCGTTGCGGAACCCAACCAGGGTCGGCTGGTCACTCAGCCGTTTCATCTTCGCCCTTTTCTGTATCATCTTGCCCATTTGTAGTCTTTCGCTCATTAAGAGTCAACCCTAATTCTCTAATAAGGGCTTCCTCTCTGGCCAGCTGCCTCAACTCCTCCTCCCAATCCAATCCGCGCGCGCCGTAGAGGCGCTCGCGCGTCGTGAGACCGTGCTGGAGCAGAGTCACCGCCTCCTCGGTGGCATAGCCGCTGTCAACAATGATGGAGCGTGGCGGGATGAATTCCACCTCATACCAGCGTTCGGGTCGCGGGATCAGGCCGGGAGAATTCACAACCACGTGGCGCCAGAACTCGCGCAGCATCGGGATGAGTGCGCGAAACCGGGCCTTAAACCATGCGTCCGCTACAGCTATCTGCCCGCGATAAGCGGTGCCCTGAATGCGGGCAGAATGCTCGGGAAAGGCTATCTGGAACGGAATGCCAACCGCCGCGCAGACCTGCGACATGAGAAACCGCCAGAACTCCTGAGTAGTTAGAGAGGGCCGGTTGCTTTGCAAGAGCTGGACGTTCTCATCCGGCGTTGTCTCTATGATTTCCGCGGGAAATGCTTCATCCGTCAGCGGCTTGTGAATCTGTGAAGTCCCGCTGATAGGCGGGCCGGCTCGATAGAGTTCCTCCAGAGTTGCGCTGGCCGACTTTCGCTTCCTCTGTTTGTGGATTGCCACCATGGAATGCGCCCTGGCGGATCGCATTTCATAGTGCTGCAAATCCCAGAGGTCGTGCAGCACGTTCAGCGCCGGAGCCAGAAACGGAATACCGCGTAACTGCCCCGGGCGCTCGGGCTCGTACAGGTGATAGAGGTTGAGCGGGTCGAGTCGGCGCCATTCCCGTGAGCGTCCATCGCTGGAAGGCTGCCACGCCCACCATGCCGCAACGCGCCCGGCGCCATCTAATTCAGCCCCGTCTACGATGAGAGCCCGCCGGCCTGCCACCATCTGCTGAGGCGGCGTCTCAATCTGGACAGAGTCCAACAATTGCAGGCGCGGCCACCGGTCATCCCGAATGAAGAGTATCCACGCCTCACCGTCCACGAACCAGTTGTAGACAATCTCGCTCAGGAGCGTCTGCAGGCTCTGGCCTTCCGGAAATCCAATGCGCTTGGCCGCCTCGCTAAACATAGAGAGGGCGCGCCGGTCCCACTCCGGTTCGCCGGATCGCGGCCTAATGGTCACCTGGTCGCCGACCGTATAGCACTCTGTCAGCGCAGCCAGCCGGGCGACCAAGGGCATTTCATCCGCAAAGAAGCGGGACAACCCCAGCATGCGCTGCCGGTTGCCATAACTCAACTCATCGCGCGCCAGCCGCGGCGGACGATAGATGGTTGACCGCGCGCCGGTAGTGTCCTGGACTAGGCCACGTAAGCCGGTAACCAGGCGTTTCAGGCGGTCTCGCAGCCTCATGAGAAGATAGTATAGCCGTGCTGAATAGTTCGACCGTGCCCTTCTCTGATTCGCTCAATCATGGCGCGCATCAAGGAATCGTCATCGGGCGGGCTTTCCTCTAGCAGAATTCGATCGCGGATCTCTGCGAACAAAGCGGCGGCCACCAGCAGGTCGCCGGGTGAGTGTGTTTGGTGGAACTGGAATGTCACTGAGTGGCCGCCGCCGGTGGTCGAGGCGATGACCCCCTGGCTTGTTCTCTGCCAATTGGCAGAGAGCAAGTCGTCTATCGCCTGAGAGAGGGTTAATGAGCCGGTCGCCTGCTGCCGAACGGCCCTGAGTATAGCTATCAACTCGAGAGCTGTCACAGAGGCAAGGTGCCTGTTTCCTCTACTGTGTCAACCAGTTTCTCTAGGTTCTTCCGCGGCCTGTACCGCCGGACCAATGTCCACCATCTGTTCAGTCGGGTCTATAGTTAGCACCCGCAGCATGATAGCCGCCGCTATCTGCATGACCTCACAATCCAATAGATGGTTCGGAGTCCGCTTGTTGCGCAGCACCCATTCCAGGCGCACGGCTCCGGTCCGCGGATTGGCAACTTCTCTCAATTGTTCGGCGTCGAGGTGTTTCCAGTACACCTCGTTCGCCACGTCGCCCGGTACCTCCCAGCGGATGGCCGTCCTCTTTCGGCGCAGTGCCAATAACAAATCCTTTATGGGATTGACGGCAAATTCTAAGAGAGGCAGCCGCACGTCATCTCTCATCGCCGCCGCCGCGAAGGTGAGGTTGTATAGTTTCCGTTCCCCGCTCATCTGCCAGTGTTGCCGCCCGGAGAAGCCCTTGCACGGAGTCCAGCCAACATAGACCACACCATTAGCAGTCTCGATAGGCTCAGCGTGGCGAATGCATTGCTCATAAACGGTGGTTGCCGCGTGGCCGCTATCCAGAAAAACGCGCTTATTCTCCACTCCGTGGCGCGCCTGTACGGTCGCCAGCTCCTCCCAATTCCAGGCCGCGCCCCACGCCACCAGCCGGCTATGCTGGTTCCAGTCCCGGATAACATACCAAAACGCCGGCGCGCGATACTGATGGTCCACGGTCATGATGCGCACCGCTCCATCTATCGGCTCGGTGCGGCTGCTAACTATGATCTCGACCCTCTCTTTTTGAGCTTCCTGATTTTCCCATGGCTCAGCCAGGTCGCCGTTGACAAACGCCTGCAACCCCGCCGGGCTCTGCTTGGCCTGGAGAAAGCGCACCGCCAGTTTGCCAAACGAACATTCTGGAGAACTAACGTAGAGTGAGGATAGATGCCACCCCCTCACACCAGAGCGCGCCGGAGCAGTCGGCTTCCAAACACCCGCGCGGTCCATCCGGGTTTTGTCCGCGTCGGTAATCCCGTAGCCACAATGCGGGCAGACGGCCCGAGCCGTTTCCGCAACGCGGTCGAGATTCCATGTCCCATCTTCGCGCCGCGCACTCTCATCCCAAACTATCTTCGCCTCACACCCGAGCTTGGGCAACACGGTGAAGTCCGGCGACCACACCAGCACCAAAAGCTTCTCGCATGACGGACATGGCAGAAACCTCCGCCGCTGGTCGCTCTGTTCCCACCGCGTCCAGATGTAGTCGTCACTCCGGATCGGCGTGCTGGCAGCCACCCGCTTCGGCAACGGCTGGCCCTTGGTCCGCTCCCACGCCCGCGCCACGGCATCGCCGTCTTTGGCCCCGGGGTCGAAAGCGCTCACTTCGTCAAGGATGACCACTCGCGCCGGCACGGACCGCATCCCCGATTGAGAGCCGCTCCATACCATGTCCACCGCCGCGCCCTCCACCCGCTGACATAGAGAGGTGATTTTGTGCCGGTGATCGTCGCCTTCTTCTCGCAGCAAAAAACCAGACGCTCTCAAGAAGGCTATCCACCGCGTCTGAGCAAATTTAGTGACGGTCTCTCTGGTCGGCATGACCCAGAAGATGCGCGGCTTTTTGTGCCGGATGAGCCAGGCCGCCATCGCCATGAGAGCCGAGGTTTTTCCCGCCTGAGATCCGGTGATGATCGTGGCGTCTGTGAGGCGCGGGTCTTTGACAAAGTCGAGCCACTCTTCCGTATACCACCGACCGGAAAGATGAAAAGGGCCGCGGTTGCCCGGCTCATCGAAGCGTAACACCCGCATGGCCCATTCGGCAGGGCTCTCTTTCGGCAGCTCCGCCATCGCCGCCGACCAGACTTCGCCGGCGCGCTCATAGAGGCTTGGATTAATCCAGTTTCGGTTTGGGTGGTCCATCGTGTTCGGACATGGCGTGCAGAGCCTCTCTAACATTGACCCGGATGGCGTCTCTCATCTCGGCAGTCAGTTGAGTCAATGCCTCATGCGCCAAAGCCGGGTCTGCCGGGTTGCACCGTGATGCGCCCTTTTCCGGCATCGCTTCTATGATAGTCGCCAACCTGGCCAGAACTTCCTCTGTTAGCCTCACCGCCGTGTCCACGCCCACGATCTCTTTCTTCATCCATGCGGCAGCAATCTCTCTCATCTCCGCTTCCGCAGCCAGTTTGCGGTTGCGTAGCGCCGCGAAACTCCCTAATAAGCGCTCCACCCACTCACCAAGAGCCAACACGCTATCCCGCTCGACACCCGATCCGCACAGCTGCTTCAAGGAATTGAACGCCAGCCCAGTCTCCTCGGCCATACGATATAGAGACAACCACAGTCGCGAACCACGCCGACGGGTCTTGTCGAGGAAGATTCCACGGTGCACCTGGCGGGCTGTTTCAGGCAGCGAGGGCCACTCGCGTTGTCGGTGTCTGTGCATGTTGCTGAAATTCAAGAAGTTACGAATTTACGGGCTTCGGGCAGTGGCGGTGCGGGCCCCTCTTCCGGGTAGGGCTTTAACAGGTTCCCTAATGTTCACTATGCCTAACAACCCATGCTGTACCAAGCTGATATTATCAGCGGTCATCATGCACCATGAACAGGATAACAGGCCTCCTAATATGAGCGCCGGCCAAACATGATGAGTCACACTACTACGTTCAGTGGCGCTGAGCAGTAGTAGTAATGGGTATACAGGCCGGTGTATAGTGGTATAGTAGCCGGCTTTCCCGGCGAGGCTCCCCATGGTGACTACTATGCATCGGACTATCATATGTACAGCGGCTATCATACACAGGCCTATCATATCTACGTCGACTATCACACGTCGCACTATCATTTCCACGTCAGCTATCATACATCTGACTATCATTCCTACAGCGGCTATCATTCGCCGCACTATCATTTCAACGTCAGCTATCATACATCTGACTATCATTCCTACGGCGGCTATCATTCGCCGCACTATCATTTCCACGGCGGCTATCACACACCGCGCT
>FWPU01012395.1_pt1 | contig 11320 bp, 11 predicted proteins | sample 2228361 | NCBI WGS metagenome assembly FWPU01 (sample SAMEA103939777, study PRJEB20133) | metagenome | reverse complement strand
ATGGTAATTTTATTGTTATAAAAATATCTTATCAACCAGATAATAAAAATAATGTAAATGGAAAGTATATAAGAAGGTAATTTACTGGGTATAAATTCAAAAATTAAGTAAAGAGATACAAATAAACTTATTTCATATAAAATCTTGATATTTATATAAACGTTCTTATACTTTAAGAAATACTTTACTTTATTAATAAAATATTTTAAACTCTTATAAATTACTTTAAAAATAACTATATTCCAGGGAATTGTTGTAATTAAAAACAGTAATAAATACATACAAGGTATAGAAGTTTGACCAAATACAGAAGCATAGGTCCTCTTTAAAAAATACCAATCAAAAAACCAGATAATGAAGTTTTGAAAACCATTGTAATATAAATTGAGAATCCAGAAAAGAAAAGGAAAGATAGAGAGACATAGAATAGGTATTAATATAATAAAACCCTTTAAATAATATTTATAATTTTTAGATAATAATAATAAAATAAAAAAAATCAAATTAAGAAATATAAAATTAAATAATATAAAATGTGCTTTTGTTAAAGTACCAAGACTAAGAGAAATTAATAAAATCATACCATTTAACCATTGATTTCTTTTTGTTAAGAAAAAATAATTCGAAAAAATCATAAGCATCTGAAAAAATAATAATAAAAAATCAGTTAATGCAATTCTTACATAAACATTAATAATTAGTAACGATATAAAAATGAATACAGTAAGTGGGATAATGATTTTTCGTTTTTTCCCCAAGTAATTGATTATAAAATGAGGTAAAATGAAAATAAATGAAATTAAAATAACAAAGTTTATTATTCTCGTTGAAAATTCATTGATGCCCAGAAATTTATAAAAAAAACTTATAAATACAAATAACAGAGGTGGTTTTCTATGAGGTTCTGAAAGAGGAAAATTCGGGAGAAAATGGTGTTGTGGTTCAATAAGAAAATGAATACTGAAACCAGCATAGGCAGCCTCATCCTGTTCCCATAATGGCTCATTAAAATGGTAAAGTATAAAAAAAATAAGAATCACTATTAATATCCATAAAATTATATAATCAATTTTTTGAGCTTTCTTTAATAAATGATGTTTGAATTTTTGTAGTTTAAACATAAATGAATTCTCAAATAAAGAATATAAATATGAGTCAACTTATTTTATACTTTATAAAAAATTTAATTCTATATTAGGTTATTGTTTTTGATTTTAATGAGCGAAGATTGGTTTTGAGATATAGCATCTCTGACTTCTTCTGTAAATGTTTTTTTGTAAGAGTTTTTGTAGTTTAGATAATATTTACAGACTAAATATTATATTCGTATGTGAAATACTCAAAAATACTAAAAATATTCTGGTAGAACCATTTTATTATAAAAAGATTTATTATAATTTCGATTTACAGTAATTAAGTAAAAAATAATTATGAATCAATGTCAAAAGGGAAAGTATTTTTAGTGGGCTCTGGACCCGGTGATCCAGAACTTATTACTATAAAGGGTTTACAGGTCCTTAAAAGTTGTGATATTATTTTATATGATAGCTTAGTAGATGAAAAAATCTGGGATTATCATAATTTAACGAATTCAAAAAAAATTTTTGTAGGAAAACGAAAAGGGAAACATAGTTTTACTCAGGAAGAAATTAATCAAATGCTATTGGAATTATCCTTGCAGGGGAATAAAATTGCAAGATTAAAAGGAGGTGATCCTTTTATCTTTGGAAGAGGAGGAGAAGAAATCTATTATCTAATGAAACATAGTATTGAAGTAGAAGTTATACCCGGCATTACTTCAGCAACAGCAGCTGCTGCTTACCTTAAAATTCCTTTAACCCATCGCGAATTGGGAAGATCTCTTATTTTGCTCAGTGGATATAGTTCTTTTAATGCAGAAGATGAAACAGGCTTTCCTGAATATAACTGGAAACTTCTTGCTGATCCATTTATTACCCTAATTTTCTATATGGGATTGTTTCATCTGGAAAAAATAGCAAACCGATTAATCGAAGAGGGTCGTCGGAAGGAAACCCCCGCCGTTATTATAAGTAAAATTTCCTATCCGGATCAAAAAGTTATCAAAGGCAATCTACAAAATATTTATTCTCTTTCTATGGAACAAAAAGCAGAATTCCCTGCCCTATTCATTGTAGGAGAAGTCATTCAGATACCTGAACGGTTCGGAATTCTATAAAGTTTTATGAGTCCCATCACAATAGGGTTTATTTCTGGAATGTTTACAACCACACCAGAAAACTTCACCATCTTCTTTGATGGTTACTACAATAGGGCTCATTCCTGTATTTAACTTCTTGTGACTTCCATCGCAAAAAGGTTGAATCAAGGAATAACCACACGAACACCATGCCTTTTTATTTCCTGCATTTTCTCTTGTAATATATGGTCCTTTTTGTGCAATTTTTGGTTCCATAATGACAATTAAATTTATTTTATCATTTTTTCAAATGAATAATAGTTAAAATCAGCGAGATAATAAAAAAAATATATAAAAAAGAATTTCCAACTTTACTATAAATAGTTTTATAATTTTTTATTATGGGAATATCGAATATCTGAATTTCTTCTGTATCTTGCCCTGTTAAAGAATTACCATATACAGGTTTTAAAATTTCTCCATTCAAATCTATAGCAGTGCTAACTCCACTATTGGTAGAGCGAATTATAGATCGTCTATGTTCAATCGAGCGAATTTTACCCAGCTCTAAATGTTGATAACTTTCAATAGTTGGACCGTACCACTTATCCTGAGTAATGTTTACAATAAAATCCACATTTTCTGATGAATGTGTAAAAAAATCTCGAACATAGTCAGGTTGAATAATTTCATAACAAATCAATGGCATAAAATATCCATTTACATTAAAACTTCTATCTTGAAAGTATTCTTTTAATTTTAAAGGATCATTTATCTCTTGGGGAGTAAAAGGAAAATCCTGCGATTCTACTGGCATTTTATGATTCACTCTGGAATAAGGGATTAAACGATAAGATTCCCCTGGCTGAAATCTGCTATATCTAACCGATTCAGGTACAAATTGTATTAATCCCGTGGAATCTAAAAAATCAGAAAGTGGGATTCTTTCTCCAAAAGCAATCAGAATTCTTTTATGATAAATTTCTTCTTTTATGCCTCTTCGCGAAAATAACGCAGATGAATTATATGTATGGATTTTTATTTTATTGCTATATGAAATTTTATAAGCAAATTCATTAAAAAAAACATCAAGGTTATATTTTGCATTTGCTTCGAGAATGAGATATTCAAAATAGGGATGATATAAATTATTTTTTTCAGTAAATATATCCTTTTGTGTTGTATAGTAAGGTATAGCTGATTCGGGCAATACAACCAGATCTAGTTTTTTTTCGCTTATTAGATAAGCTTCTTTTATCATTTCTGGTATCTTTTTTAACATCAGTTCTTCCAGGACTTCTTGTGTTACCTTATTTTCTCCATATTTCTCCAGAGGAGCGTTAGGTTGTATCAGGGCAACTCGAACTTTGTCAGCATTTTTACTGAGATTTTTATAATAATAATACTGATAAAATCCGTATATATATATCAATAAAAATAAAAAAATAGGTAATTTATAAATCCTTAACCACTTTATAAAAAATTTATAATTTTTTAAATATTTAAACTTATACTGAAAATGAATGTTAATGAATCGAAAAAAAAGGTAAGAAAATAAAACATAAAAATAAGTGAGTCCATATATACCAATGATATCAGCTATTTGAGAAAAGTATAAATTGGTAGTTAAAAGGTTTCCCCAATACCAGTTAAATACCTGAGGAGTAAAGATATCAAATAAAGTAATCATTAAAGGAAGTATAATCAATTTATAATTCTTAAATATATTTTGAATCTTTGCTAAATACAGGAAAATCAAAAAAAATTTTGAATTTAATAAAATTGAATAAGGAATAAATATTAAAATTGATAACCAATAAGGTATACCTCCGTACTCAACAAATAGATAAATAATCCAGTAAAAACCAAAAATACATAAACTCAGTGCATATAAGAAAGATATATAAAAAATCTTTATAAATGATGCTTGCTTTAATTTTTTTTCAAGATAAAAAATTGGGAAAAATACAAACCACTTTAATAAAGGAATAGCAAGAGGAACAAATGACAAACCTACAGTGATTCCAAAAATAATAGACAGAAGGATTGGATTCATTTTTTTCTTCATATGCTACCCATCACAAAAAAATTATACGATTTAACCCATAAACTTCTTTATTTGTACAAAGAAAAGCCATTTCAATTATCTTCTGGAAAATTATCAAATCATTATTTCAATTGTAAGAAAATTACATTACACCCTGAATATTTAAATCTAACAATTCAGGCAATCTGTGAAGAATTAATACCGGAGAATCAAATTCCCGTTCCAGAAGCTGTGGGTGGACTTACCATGGGAGCTGATCCTTTAGCTTATGGTATTTCTTTATATTACTGGCAAAAACAGATAATTTGTTATCCCTGTATTGTTCGTAAAGAAACCAAAGAATATGGAACCAAGAAATTTATTGAAGGCGAAATAGAAAAAATTAAAGAAATTATTGTTTTAGATGATGTTGTAACTACAGGAAGTTCCACCCTTAAAGCCGTTAATGCTTTTCGAAATGCTGGTATTCAGGTCAAATATGCTCTTGCCATCATTGATAGAGAAGAGGGAGGAAAAGAAATCTTAAAAGAAAATCATATTGAATTATTTTCTCTTTTTTATAAAAAAGATTTTATTTAATTTTATAATAAGAAATAAAAGGGTTTTCGTTCCCCTGTATTTTTGCTTTTAAAGAATTCATTTTTTTTTCTAAATCATCCGGCGGATCGTGTTCATTCCATTTTCTTAACCAGTTTTTTTCTTTTTCATCCAGTTTAATTCCATACATCCATGCCATATAAAGATAGGCTCTTGTAAAATCACCGGATATATTTTCCGGTATTTCAACAATCTTCTGTTTTTTTTGTACTTCGAAATTACATTTACCGTAATTCCTTGCTTCGCCAGGAATATCACCAAAAAAATAATTCTGTCTTTCCAGATTAAGCTCAAAAAGAGATGGAACTAAATTATGGACGTCTCCTTCCATTATATTGAAACAGGGATTTATTTTTTGACAGCATTTTCGCCCCTTATAATCAACCACTTTTCCTTTTGATTCTCTGGTACAAATTTTTTGATTCCAACAATCCAGTAGATTTCCAAATCGATGAGCTGGCATAATATGTTCCCAATTAATCATTAATTCCATAGAGGTAGAACGAGGTTTATATCCACAATTTTTTGTTTCTGGAATTAATTTATTATCTTTATTAATAAAAAATTCGCAACTGCAATAATATTCAACCGGTGAATTCATTAAATAAAGAGTTTTTAAAATTCGCTTCGAACTTTGAAAATCTATATTTTTATTTTTGAAAATTTCACACCCTTTCCCATAATTGCGAGAAAGATCATAACGATAAGAATCAATCATAGAATTAAAAAATTCCAAATCCTCAGAATAGATTGCTGATATGAGAAAAAAAACAATGATAAATAAAGTTTTCTTATAAAGATTCATAAAGTTTTATTAATTCTGTATCTTTATTTGTCAATTCATTTTGAGTTTAAAAATGTTATATTATTTGTAGATATTTGATTGCAGTACTGGATGAATAGAAATATTTTCAACTTGAAAGATAAACCCTTAAGAATATCTCAAGGGCTATCTTATTTTTTTCTTATGTCGATTTTGTTTTCTTTTTTTCTTTCTTTTATGAGTTCTGATTTTTCTTCTTTTTCTTTTTTTTCCAGATGGCATATTTACTCCTATAATTCAATTTTTTTTTAAATATATTTGTGCAAAGTAGTTATTTGTTTCATTGATTTCAGCATTTCTTTAATATCATTTAGTTTTTCTTTTTTTGCAATAAAAATTGTATTTTCAGTTTCCACCAGTACAATATTTTCTATACCAAGAAATGCGTATAGTTTTTTCGAATCCCCAAGTACAATATTATTATATGAGTGAAAAAAGAATTGGTGGGCTTTCGTAGGAATGAGCACAATATTATTATCATCAGATTTTTTTGAATCCTGTTCAAAGATTCTTTCGAGGGATAACCATGTTCCTACATCGTCCCAGCGAAATGAAGCTTCAACAACTGAAATTTTTCTAGATTTTTCCATTACGGCAATATCTATGGGCAGCTCTGGTATTTTTTGAAAGGCTTTTTTCAATTTCTTAAATGAACGATAAGAATTTTCAATAGGTTCATAAATATCAGCAGCGTAATTTTTAAACTCTTCAATAATGGTTTTTCCTTTCCAGATGAAAATTCCAGAATTCCAGTAGTATCCTCGTTTAAGATATTGAATTGCTCGTGAAATATCAGGTTTCTCATGAAATTGTTTAACTTCATACCCTGAATTTTCAATGGGATCACCTTTTTGTATATATCCATAACCGATTTCAGGTCGATTGGGTATAACTCCACATGTTACCAGAAATCCCTTTTCAGCAAGTTCTATTGCTTTTTCCATAGTTTTTTTAAATTCTGTTAAAGGATGTATATAATGATCCGCGCTTAGAATAATATGAACTCTTTCAGGGAATTTTTTTTCTAAATATAAAGAGGCAAGAGCCACAATGGGAGCTGTATTTTTTCCAAATGGTTCCAGAATGAATTGTTCATCATCTATTGATAAAAAGCTCTGGATTGATTTTTTCAATTCCGGATTACAACCAATAAAAATATTTTCTTTCGATGTTAATAACTTCGCTCTTTGTAGAGTTTCTTCTAACAGAGTTTTATTTGAATATATTTTTTGTAATTGTTTTGGTTTTGAAATTGTGGATTTCGGCCAGAATCTTTCTCCTTTTCCCCCGGCCATAATTAATACCATAGGTTTTTTTTTCATAATCTTCCTCATTTAAGGTGGTGTTTTATCTAGAAACCTACCAGAGTTTTCAAAAGTTTTCTCTGATGGTTTATTGATATTTTTTTTACTCGTATCATTGGTATTCATACGATTTATAAAATCCTGATAACTCCAGAAATATTCTACAGGATAATAAATAAATTGTGCCTGCGATGACATTTTCTCCAGTCTTAAAAAATTTAAAATTTCGGGATATTTTTGAATTAATTTTGACATTTCTTCGTACTTTAACTTTTCGTATTCTAAAAGAATGGTTTTTGATTCTTTTTCAGCCTTCGCATTATCTATCATAACAATTTTATCTAATTTCTTTTCAAGATATTTGGGAGCCTGTCTTAAAACAAAATTATATTGTTCAGCATCTGGTACATAGATATATTGAATATAGACATTGCGAAAAATAATACCGTCTGCTAAAAAATATTCATTTAATCTCTTTACCAATTGAGATTGAATATAATTTTTGATTAATTCTTTACCATTTCGAAGATTATCAGAAATCCTGATTTCTTCCAGTAAAATTTTATACAAAATATCTCTAACTCTATATTCCAGGAAATGATCCAGTTCTTTCCAGTCCTTTGAATTCAAAGATAAAAAAAGTTTTACCAGTTTATGAGGGTCGATATCATAAAGATACACAAGATCTAATTTAGCAGAAAAGGTTTCATCAAGTCCCAAAATTTCATTCGAAGGTAATGGATAAATATAAGAAAATCGCAGAAAATTGGACTGTAAATTTACTGGATGTAATACAATTCTATCAGGGATTATTCTTCTAAATACAAAATTATGTGAATTTGGTAGAAGAGGATTTTTATCAATTCCCCACTCTATATCTTCTACAATCACTCCCTGATAGTGTCCTGTATATATGTAGCTTTTATAAAAGAGATATAAAAATAGGATGAACAATAAAAAATGAAAAATCCTCTTCTGAAACATTCATTATGAAATTTTAATATTGTTTGGCACTATAATGGTAGAAACTGCATGCTTATATAATAAGCTTTTTTTGCCTTCAGATTCAATAACAAGAGTGAAATTATCAAAACTTAATACTTTCCCTTTCAAAGGTACACCATTCATTAAGTAAAATGTTAACTCAGTTCCTTGATCTCTCGCCTGTCCTAAAACTAAATCCTGAATATTATTTTTTTCGTTCATTTTTATATCCTTATACCTTTTTTTTGTTTTTGGACAAATAATTATCTAAAATTTTAAAATCAAGTTTTTTTAAATAATTTTCCAAACTTTCTATATTTATGGGTGTTAATTTTTTTTCTTTTTTAAACCATGTGATTTGATTTTTTCCATATTTCTTATGCGAAGTAAAAACTTTTTCAATAATTTCCTCTTTTGAAAAACTCTGATTTTTTATATACAATTCTATTATTTCTTTATAACCCGGTGTTTTTAAAACAGCACAATTACCATATTTGTGATATACATATATAGCTTCTTCAATGATTCCTTTTTTAACCATTTCCTTTGCACGCTGATAAAGATTTTTTAACCAGATTTCTTTTTCTGGAACAATCCAGAAACCCATAAATGGATAATCTGATGAATTTAGAGGAGAATACTGATAATGTTGCCTGAGTGTTTTTCCTGTTAAATAATAGATTTCGAGGGCTCGTTGTATTCTATATATATCTCTGGGATGAATTCTACCTTTTCCTATTTCGTCATGATTTTCTGTTATGGACTGCGGATCAATCTCTGATAAAATTCTTAGTTTTTCTTCATAAGTTAACTGATTCAATTTTTCTCTAATTTTTTGAATTTCATTCTGTTGTTCTTCAAAAGGAAACATACCTGTATACCACGCACGAAAATAAAACCCTGTTCCACCTGATATAACAGGTATATTTCCCTTTTTTTGAATTTCCGAGATTAACTTTCTTGCTGATTCTACAAATTTTCCCGCACTATAAACTTCATCAGGTTCTATGATTTCAATAAGATGATGAGGAACTTTCTCTAAAACATCTGTATCCGGTACAGCTGTTCCTATTTTCATTGATTTATAAACCTGACGCGAATCAGCAGAAATTACTTCAAATTTCTGATCCAGATATTCATAAAGAATTTGAGTTTTCCCGGAACCAGTGGGTCCCATAATAACAAGAATTTCCTGATTCATTAATTATAACATTTTTTCGTTTTGTAAGATCTGAATAATTTCATTTACACAACTTTGTAAATCATCATTGATTACTCTATAATCATACTCTTCAGATGAATGAATCTCTTTGATACCATCTCTTAATCGAATTTCCAGTTGTTCATATGTTTCCGTATTTCGAGAAGATAATCGCTTAAACCAGGTTCTTTCATCGGGTGGTAATAAAAAAATGGATAATACCTGCTCTGGAAATTTATTTTTTAGTGTTCTCATTCCCTGATAATCAATATTGAGTATTAAAATTTTATCCCCCACTCTCTGTAATTCTGATAGAGGAACTCCATAATAATTTTCATGAACTATAGCATATTCGAGAAATTCATTATTTTTTATTTTTTCTTCGAAATCTTCTCTGGAAAGAAAATAATAATGAACGCCATGGATTTCTTTTTCTCTCGGTAAACGAGATGTAGCTGTAATCGCCACTACAAACTTTTCAGGCATTTTTTTTAACAATTCTTTAATAACAGTATTTTTACCTCCTCCTGAAACTGAAGAGATTACTAAAATATTTTTTTGCTTCATAATCATTCCTTTTTATAAATTGTACAGAAATCTGTATGAATAGTTTTAAAATTCGTCTCAATCATCTGTAAACTTTCTGCATTTCCTATTATTAAATAACCACCTGAATATAAAGCATCATAAAATCTATCTACCAGTATTTTTTTTTCTTTATTCTGAAAATAAATCATTACATTTCTACAAAATATTACATGAACATTTCTAATTGTTGAAGAAAATAAATTTTCTACTTTAAAAAATACTTTGGCTTTAATATCATTTCGAATACAATAAATTGAAGGATCTTCCGGATTCTGCCTAAAATATCGATTTAAAATTAGCTTTGGAATTTTTTCTATTTTTCTACCTGAATAACATCCCATTTTTGCAATTTCAATTACTTTATTTGAAATATCGGTTGCTATTACTTCAAACTGATAAAATCCGAGACTTTTCATAGCTTCAATAGATTCAATAGCTATATTGTAAGGCTCTTCTCCTGTTGAACATCCTGCTGACCATATACGAATATTCATATTTTTATATCGATTTACTATTTCAGGAAGAATAAAATATTTGTAACATTCAAAATTTTGAACTGTCCTCCAGAAATAAGATTCATTGGTAGTAATGACTTCTAAAAAATGAATCAATTCACTGGAATTAGATTTTAAATATTCAAAATATTCATCATAATTATAAATTTTTAGCTCACGCAATCGCCTTCGAATACGATTGGAAAGTAATGTTACTTTATGTTCTTTAAGAAATATACCTGCTACTTCATGTATATAATCAGAAAATTTCTTGAACTGTTTTTCTGACATATCAGGTATATCAGTAAAAAAACTCATAATTTTTCATTTCTCAGGCTGGATATTAGTTTAATTTCGGAAGTGGAGAATCCCGTAATCTGATGAATTTCATCAGAATGAAAACCTAATTTGATTAGTTTTTGCACAAATTTATATTTTTCTTCTTTTCTTGATAATTCATCAAAAATCTTTTTTGATTCCTTTATAAGAATTTGTTTTGGGTCTTCTTTATTACTGGACAATGCTGGTTCACTTTGACTAGCATCTTCGGGAAGTCTTTCTTCAAGGGGAATATCATCAGCTTTTTTTTCGAGGGAACTTTCAAATTCTTGAAGCGTAATCATCCCATCTTTCTGAAAATCTTTGTGTTCAAGTATTTTATAGTTTTGATTTTTATTATTAAATAAAGTTTTGATAGATTTTCTTATGATAGAAAGTAGACTACTACTATTTGAGTACTGATTTTTATTTTCTTCAAGATTTTGTCTGGATTCATTACGAAAAGAAAACTCAATGCGATCATTTTTATAATGAATAAGATCTTCCCAGAAACGATTATTGTTATCTTCCTCAGAAATTTCTTTTGGTCCTGGATTTTGTTGACTTTTCTTACGCGTTCTCCGATTTTTACTTTTTTCCAATTCTTCCAGTTCTTTTTTTAATTCCTGGATTTTTAAAAAAACTTTATTGATACTTTCCTGTTTATTCTTTATGGATTCAAGAGTTGAATCAATATACATAATTACATCTTTTAAATTTTCATAGAATTCCCTCGGTATGTAATATTCTCTTTCTAAATGTTTTAATCTATATTTATGAATTTCATTAAAAATTATATATAAAAT
>FWPU01011041.1_pt1 | contig 11320 bp, 9 predicted proteins | sample 2228361 | NCBI WGS metagenome assembly FWPU01 (sample SAMEA103939777, study PRJEB20133) | metagenome | reverse complement strand
TTTCTTTTGGTTTTTTATCTATTAGGAGAATAGCCCTTTTTGTTTAATTTGTCAAGTCCAAATTACACACTTTTGTTTACATTACCTTTTCTGGCCTCCCCTTGACAAAATTTCTATATTTTGATATAATTAGCAGTCAGACACCAAGAGTGCTAATTTTGAAAAAACACACCAATAAGCACTCTAATCAGAAATCATACAGAAAACAAAAACCACAGAGAGCACAGAGAAAGAGTTATTTCAAATAAAAAAACAAATATCTCTGTGGTGAAAAAAATATGCAGTTACAAAGGTTGGCTTTGCTATTTTAATTAAGAATACAAAAATATCAAAAATAAACCGCAGAAACAGAGAAAAATATAAGCCATTGAAAACACTGAAAGCACTGAAAATAAAAAATTAATTCTGTGAATTCAGTGACTTCAGTGGCTCAAAAAGACATCAGTGTAAATCAGTGGCAAAAAAAATCTCTGTGACCTCTGTGGTTAAAAGAAAGGAGGGTGATTTTTTATGAAAATCAAACCATTAGGCGACAGAGTAATTGTTGAACCATTAGAACAAAAGGAAGTAAAAAAAGGGGGGATAATCATTCCTGACACTGCAAAAGAAAAACCACAGGAAGGAAAAATTCTCGCTGTAGGCCCTGGAAAAATAGATGAAAATGGCAACAAAATCCCTATGGAAGTAAAAGTCGGAGATAAAGTTTTATATGGAAAATATTCCGGAACAGAAATAAAAATTGATGATAAAGAATATCTTATAATGCATCAAGACGATATTCTTGGAATAATTGAAGAATAAAAATTAAAGAAAGTGAGGTGATTTAAAATGGCAAAACAACTTGTTTATAATGATGATGCTGTAAAGGCAATTAGAACCGGTGTTGATAAACTATCAAATGCAGTTAAAGTAACACTTGGGCCAAGGGGAAGATATGTTGTCCTGGAAAAGAAATTTGGGTCACCAACAATAACAAACGATGGCGTTACAATAGCAAAAGAAATTGAACTTGAAGACCCGAATGAAAATATCGGTGCACAATTAGTTCGTGAGATTGCTTCAAAAACAAACGATGTAGCAGGTGATGGAACAACAACTGCGTGTGTTCTTGCCCAAGCATTTATAACAGAAGGATTTAAGAATATTGCAGCGGGAGCAAATCCTATCCATATAAAAAATGGAATAGACAAAGCAGTAAAAGCGGTAATAGAAGAAATCAAAAAAATTGCAAAACAGGTAAAAACAAAAGAAGAAATATCCCAGATCGCCACAATTTCTGCAAATGATAAAGAAATTGGTAATTTAATTGCTGATGCTATGGAAAAAGTAGGCAAGGACGGCGTGATAACTGTTGAAGAAGGAAAGTCCGCTGAAACAACCTTAGAAATAGTTGAAGGAATGCAATTTGACAGAGGATATATTTCTCCTTATTTTATCACAGATGCAGAAAGAATGGAATCTGTCCTTGAAGACCCACTTATAGTTATAACAGATAAAAAAGTTTCTGCAATGAATGATTTCTTACCGCTTCTTGAACAAATTGCGCAATCAGGGAAGCAATTTTTGCTTATTGCAGAAGATGTTGAAGGGGAAGCACTTGCAACACTTGTTGTAAACAAACTTCGTGGAACATTAAAGTGCTGCGCTGTTAAAGCTCCTGGTTTTGGTGACAGAAGAAAAGAAATGCTACAGGATATCGCAATACTTACAGGTGGTGAAGTAATCTCAGAAGAAGCAGGCATGAAACTTGACAAAGCAACAGTCCAGCAATGCGGTAAAGCAAAAAGAGTTGTTGTTGATAAAGAAAATACAACTATAGTCGGTGGGCAGGGTGAGAAAAAAGATATTGAAAAACGTATTGCCCAAATAAAAAAACAGATTGAAGAAACAAAATCTGATTATGACAAAGAAAAACTTCAGGAACGACTTGCAAAACTTGTAGGTGGAGTTGCGGTAATAAATGTTGGTGGCGCAACAGAAACCGCTATGAAAGCAAAAAAATTCAAAGTTGAAGATGCTATGCATGCTACTCGTGCTGGAGTTGAAGAAGGAATTGTTCCAGGTGGTGGAGTTGCTCTTTTGAGATGTTCTGAAGTTCTTGAAAAAATTAAAGGCGCTGATGCTGATGAACAAACAGGCATAAATATAGTGAAAAGAGCACTTGAAGAACCTATAAGACAAATTGCATCAAATGCTGGCATGGAAGGTTCAATTGTAGTTGAAAAAGTAAAAGCCAGTAAAGATACAAACTATGGCTTTGATGCTGAAAAAGGTGAGTTTGTAGATATGCTCAAAGCAGGCGTTGTTGACCCTGCTAAAGTTGTAAGAACTGCACTTGAGAATGCTGCTTCTATTGCAGGATATCTACTTACGACTGAAGTTCTTGTATCTGAAATACCTGAGAAAAAAGAAAAATCTATGCCACCAATGCCACCTGAATATTGATATTTGAAGTATCAAAATTTTAAAAAAAGCCCCTGAAGATAATTTTTCAGGGGCTTTTTTTTATCCAAAAAATTGACCTTCTTAATAAATTTTTATAAAATTAAAGACAGTATAATTTAATTAGTTGCTAGTTTTGTGTCTATGATTTGACATAAACCTATGGGAAAGATATACTACATTGGCTCCAATTATCGTTTAACTCTTTATTCGGCATCCTTAGTGAGACTAGAATACTCAAAATTTGGGCTATGGGACAAAGAAAATCCTATAATAATAGAAGCAAATTTCAATAAAGAAAAAATTGCCTATAAAACAAAAAAAACAAAAAACTCTTTTATTCTTACCACAAAATACTTCCAGTTAAAAATTTTTCCTGATGGAAGGCCATTTGATATTGGCAATTTATTCTTCACAATAAAAGAAAAAAACTATACATGGCAACCCGGAATGATTGACAAAGAAAATATTGGTGGAGCATTACTTGACCTTTATAAATTTCCTGAAGGAAAATCAAATGAAAAATTTTCAGAAGGACTTATCTCAAGAAATGGATATTTCGTATATAGAAACCTTTGTGAATTTTTATGGGATCCTACAAGAAACTGGATAAAAAGAAAAAAGGACCCACTTTCTCAGGACTGGTATCTCTTTGGTTATGGTAACGACTACAAAAAAGCATTTTCTGATTTTATAAAACTTTTTGGAAGAATACCTATTCCGCCAAAATGGGCTTTCGGGTACTGGTACTCAAAATGGCATAAATTCAAAGATACTGAAATACTTGAACTTGTAAAAAAACTAAAAGAACTAAATATCCCTATAGATGTCTTTGTTATAGACACTGACTGGCGTAAACATACTTGGAATGGTTATGAATGGAATAAGGAACTCTTTCCTGAACCAGAAAAATTTCTCAAGGAACTAAAAAAACAAAATATTAGAATTTGCCTCAATGACCACCCTGGATATGGACAATCAGATGAAATTCCTTTTGACGACCCTTATAGAGAAAAAATAAAAGAAAGAATACCTGATATTAAAGAATATCGTGTGAAATGGTCTGACGAAAGATATGTTCATGCCTGGACAGATGAAATTCTTGTGAAATTTCTGAAAGAAGGAATAGATTTCTGGTGGGTTGATGGCTGGGGAGCAACTGATGGAATTATGGATTTATCAAGTCAGTTATGGATAAACAGGTTCTATTTTGAATCATGTAGAAAAACAGGTGATAACAGAAGACCATTTATTCTTTCAAGATGGGGTGGAATTGGCTCACATAAATATCCTGTTCAATTCTCAGGAGATACTCATTCAAGTTTTGAAACACTAAAATATCAAATTTCATTTACTCATAAAGGAGGAAACATTGGCGCAAACTACTGGTCACATGACATTGGTGGGTTTTTAGGTAGTAAAATCCCTGAAGACCTGTATATAAGATGGCTTCAATTTGGATGTTTTTCTCCAATACTTAGAACTCATTCTTCAGGAGGAGAAAGAGACTTCTGGAACTATTCAGAAAAAACACTTAATGTATTTAGAAAGTATGTCCAAATTAGATATGCACTCTTTCCATATTTTTATATCCTTGCAAGAGAATGCTTTGATACAGGAATTCCACTAATTCGGGGGCTATACCTTGAATATCCTTCTGATAAAAATGCCTACATTTATGAGGAAGAATATCTTATAGGAAAAAATCTTCTTGTTGCTCCAATTTATACTCCAGGCAATGTGTGTAAAAGGGAAATATACTTTCCCATAGGAAATTGGATTTCACTTGAAAAAAAAGAAATCATAAAAGGTCCAGGTGTTAAAAAACTTAAAGTAAAACTTGAAGAAATTCCTGTTTTTATAAGAAAAGGGTCAATAATTCCATCATCACCTGTTGGGGAAAACCTTTCAAGAATACCAGATGAAATTGAATTTAATATCTTTCCTGATAAGAAAACAGAATTTATTTATTATGAAGATGATGGGTTGACAGAGGAATATTTTTCTGGCAAATATATAACACAAAAAATAAGCGTAATTAGTTCAAAAAAAGAAACAAAGGTTGAAATTTCTCCCGCGGTGGGTGAATATACTGGATGTCCTTCTGAAATTTTCTATAAACTGAATATATTTGTTGAAAAGAAAAAACCAGAATCTGTTTTTATAAATGGCAAAAAATCTTGCTTCAAATATACAAAAAAAATGCTTTCTGGCACAGTTGACTCCTGCTTTGATTTTTTGAATATTGAGGTTGGGAAATTCAATAGAAATAAGAAAATAGAAGTAGTGACAAAATAAAGGGGGACACACTATGAGTCGCATCTTAACAGATATATTGCTTGGTTGTATAGCAGGAATTATAGATGTAATACCAATGATAGTTCAAAAAATCACCTGGGATGCAAACATCTCGGCGTTCTGCCTCTGGATAGCATCTGGATTTTTAATTGCAACCCCATCACTGCAGATTTCAGGTGCACTCAAAGGACTTTTAATATCATTTTTATTATTATTGCCCACCCTGATACTTATTGCATGGAGAGACATAAAAAGTATTATTCCTATAATCATTATGACCGCGATACTTGGAAGTTTGCTCGGTTTAAGCATAAATAAATTTGCAAAATAGTTGTTTAAGAATAAAAAGAATTAAAAACAATACAAAAAATGTCTCCTTCAGAAATTATTTCAATTTATTTACACTACAATATCAAAAATATGCTATAATGTAGTGTAAAGGGGTAAGCATCAATGAAAGTACTAAAAGGTATATTAAACGAAAGTAAAGAGTATTATCAGAATTTGGAAAAGGAAATAAAAAACAGAATATTACAATCTCCTAAAGGTAGCATCAAAAAAAGAAACATCAATGGAAATATTTATTTTTATCTACAGGTGAGACATAAAGACAAAATAAAACATAAATATCTAGGTAAATTCCCTCCAGAAAAATTATACAAACAAATAGAAGAAAGAAAAAAATTATATAAAGAATTAAAACAGGTAAAAGAAGCATTAAAAATATTAAAGAGGACTGAAAGAAAAAGACATGTTAGAAACTATAAAAAGAATATTTGAAGTATTTGAAAAAAATAATCTCTGGAATGAAGGCATTGAACTCATTGGGAGTTGGTGTTTTATACTCTACCAAAAACACTTCAACGCAAAATTCTATCCTTTAAGAACACAAGATATTGACTTTCTGATTCCCATTCCATACAAAGGACAAAAATATATTAACCTAATTGAAGAACTTGAAAAATTAGGATTCAGTCATTCTTTTAATTCCAGTGGGTCTATTTATCTTTGGAATTCAGAGTTAAAAATTGAATTTATTGTACCCAAAAGAAGTAAAGGGTTAGAAAACAATATAGAAATAAAAAAACTTTCTATCAAAGCCATTCCTTTAAGATTTGTCAATATTCTTTTTATTGACCCAATTTTTGTTAAAGAAGACAATATCAAAATCCTTATCCCTAATCCTGCATCTTTTTGTCTTCAAAAGTTTATAGTCGCTTTTCGCAGACAAAAACTTGAAAAGAGAATCAAAGATTTAGAACAAGCAATATATACCTACGCTATATCAGATAAAGGAAAAATTATACAAATCTATTCGGGTTTTCCTAAATCCTGGCAAAGAAAAATAATTGCTAATTTAGAAAAATCTAAAGCGATTCTACCTTTATTAGAAAAAGATATCAATGAAATAATTATTACACTACAAACTATTAAAAAAAATGTAGTGTAATTTAATCCTAACAAAATGAAATTTTATTTGAAGACTTTCGGCTGTCAGATGAATGTAACGGATTCACGGTTTTTCAGTGAATATCTTGAGAGTTGTGGTTATAGCCAGACTGAAAATCCTGAAGAGGCAAGTATAATAATAGTCAATACCTGCACAGTCAGACAACACGCTGAAGACAGAGCACTGAGTTTTATTGGAGAGTTAAAAAAATTAAAAGAAAGTTCTTCGTCATATGGCAAGCTATATAGTGGTTTGAAGCTAACTAATACAGTAACAGTTCCAAATGACATGCCAAAAATTATTGTTGCTGGCTGCGTTGCTGAACGGCTCGGAGAACAATTAAAAAAAAGATTTTCGCATATTGATTTACTCGTCAGCGCAAAAGATGTTGAATATTTTGCTGAGATTTTTGAAAGGGCATTTGGGAAGGGAAAAAATGAAAAGGAAGACGCCCGCCCACCGCTACCAGTTGCAACTCCTGTTAGTGAGTTTGTGACAATTATGCGTGGCTGTAATAATTTTTGTTCTTACTGTATAGTTCCTTATGTTCGAGGACCAGAGAAATATCGTCCGCCTGATGAAATTCTTGCGGAGATTATTTCTCTTGTCAAAAAAGGAATAAAAGAAATAACTTTACTTGGGCAAAATGTAAATTCCTATACTTCCAACAATAAAACTGATTTCGCTGACCTTCTTACATTAATCAACAAAATAGACGGTTTAAAAAGAATTCGCTTCCTTACAAGCCATCCAAAGGACTTCACAGATAAAATCATTGATGCTGTAGCAAATTTAGATAAAGTCTGTAAACATATACATCTTCCACTTCAATCAGGTTCAAATAAAATCCTTAAACTTATGAATAGAAAATACACTCTTGAACATTATTATAGTTTAATAGAAAAAATTCGTAAAAAAATTCCTGAAGTGTCCATAACTACTGATTTAATGGTTGGATTTCCTCAAGAAAAAGAGGAAGATTTTAATGAAACCCTAAAAGCAGTTCAAAAAATTGAATTTGATTTTGCATATGTTTTCAAATATTCACCAAGGATAAAAACAAAAGCATCAGAACTAAAAGACGATGTCCCAAATGAAGTAAAAACCAACAGACACAAAATACTACTTGATACCTGCAACAAAATTGCTGCACAGAAAAATCAAAAACTAGTCGGGAAAATTCTTGAAGTTCTTGTTGAATCAAAAAATAAAAACGAAACTTATATAGGAAAAACCCAATGCAACAGAACAGTAATTTTTAATTCCAAAAATACTCTGCATGACTTGATTGGCCAATCAATAAATGTTAAAATAATATCAACTAAAATACACTCTCTTTCAGGCGAAACCTGCTAAAATAGAAAAATGTCAACCATAACAAAAAACGAATCCCTTACACCACTGATGAACCAGTATTATAAAATAAAGCAAAATTATCCTGATGCTATCCTTTTTTTCCGACTGGGTGACTTCTATGAAATGTTTGGTGATGATGCTCTAAAAGCAAGTCCCATCCTTGAAATAGTCCTTACAAAAAGACAAAATGTCCCAATGTGTGGAGTGCCTTACCATTCTGTTTCTGGATATCTATCAAAACTAATTAAAAAAGGTTATAAAGTTGCTATATGTGAACAGTTAGAAGACTCATCTCAGGCAAAAGGAATTGTAAAAAGAGAAGTCATAAGATTAATCACTGCAGGAACACTCTTAGAAGAAAACCTTCTTGACATAAAAAAGAATAACTATCTTTTAAGTATAATTCAAAAAAATAATTATGGGATAGCATTCGTAGATATTTCAACAGGTGAATTTTTCATTACTGAATTAAATACTCCTGAAGAAGTTTCTATAGAACTTTCACGAATCTCTCCAAGTGAATTTATCTTACCAGAAAGCACAAAAAACACAGAGTTTTTAAAACTCATAGACAGTATAAAAAAAGAATATACTATAACAAATTTCATCAATGACTGGTATTTTGACTATAACAATGCACAAGAAAAGTTAACAAAAAAATTTAATGTTAATTCACTTAAATCATTTGGAATAGACAAAAAAATATCCGCAATATGTAGTGCAGGTGCGATTTTAAGTTATCTTGAAGAAATTCAAAAACAAACATCTTTACCTTTAAGGCCACCAAAATTTTATTCAACTAAAGAATATTTAATCATAGATGAGACTGCTGTCAAAAATCTTGAATTAGTAGAGAACCTGAACACAAAAACAAGAGAAAACTCTCTATTAGAAATTTTAGATAAAACACTAACAGCTATGGGTTCTCGTCTAATGAGAAAAAATCTACTCCAGCCACTAACAAATATTGAAAAAATAAAAGAAAGACAGGAAATTATTAATTTCTTTATTGAAGAAGGAGCTCTTCAGAGACAAATTTCTGAAATATTAAAAGGTATATGTGATCTTGAAAGAATAATATCTCGTATTTCTGCAAATCTTGCCGGTCCAAGAGATATAGTTGCATTAAAAAATGCTCTTATTTCTGTAAAAAAAATAAAATCAATTCTTGAACAGAAATTTCAAATTATAGATATAAAACCAAAAATTCTTATAGAGATAATAGAGAACTTGAAAGAAGTTTCTGAAATCATTGAACTTATTCAAAAAACAATAGTTGAAAATCCGCCTGCTGATATTTCAAAATGTGGAGTAATAAGAGAAGGATACAATCAAGAATTAGATGAATTAAGAAAAATCGCTTATAGCGGAAAAACTTTCCTTGCTGAACTTGAGCAAAAAGAAAGGCAAAGAACAGGCATAAGTTCACTAAAGATAGGCTACACAAATGTATTTGGATATTATATTGAAGTAACAAAACCAAATCTTCAATTTGTACCCGATAATTACATAAGAAAACAAACACTTGTAAACTCAGAAAGATTCATTACCCCAGAATTGAAAGAATACGAAGAGAAAGTTCTAACTGCAGAGGAAAAAATTCTAAGAATAGAAAAGACAATTTTTGATGAAATAAAAACAAATATTTTAAAATATTCCCAGGACATATATTCCACCGCATCAAGTATCGCTCAACTTGATTTCTACATTTCTTTATCAAAAATTGCAATTGAAAACAATTACACTAAACCAGAGATATCAAATGATTATATAATTGAAATAAAAAATGGTAGACACCCTGTTGTTGAAAAAAAACTTATAGGAAAAACTTTTGTTCCAAATGACACCTTATTAGATGGAAATGATAATCAGATTATTATCTTAACAGGTCCAAATATGTCAGGCAAATCAACTTATCTGAGGCAAGTTGCACTCATTACAATAATGGCTCAAATCGGATCTTTTGTTCCTGCTGAGTATGCAAAAATAGGAGTTGTTGATAAAATTTTTACAAGAATTGGTGCTGCTGACAATCTTGCGGGCGGTGAATCAACCTTCATGGTTGAAATGAGAGAAACAGCAAATATAATATACAATGCAACTCACAAAAGTTTACTAATACTTGATGAAATTGGAAGAGGCACATCCACTTTTGATGGAATATCCATTGCATGGTCAACCGTTGAATATTTGAACAAAATGAAAAATGAAAAAAATATAGGCCCTAAAGTTTTATTTGCAACACACTATTTTGAATTAACTGAACTTGAAGAAAAACTAAAAGGTGTTAAAAACTACAATGTAAGTGTAAAAGAATTCCAGGGTGAGGTAATATTCACACATAAAATTATTCCTGGTTCTTCTGATAGGTCATACGGAATTCATGTCGCAAAACTTGCAGGACTTCCAAAAAGTATAATAGAGAAAGCAGAAAACATTTTATCTGAACTTGAAAAAAAATCAAAAATAGAAACTAAAATCAATACCCCTTACCAGCTTGACTTTTCTAATATAATTCAGAATCCAATAAAAGAAGAATTATCAAAAATAGATATAAACAAATTAACTCCATTAGATGCCTTAAAAATTCTGTATGAATTGAAAGAGAGGTATGGAAAATGACTACCAAAAAAGACCATAATCAAGACAAACATCAAGAAAGAAGAAAATATCTACGTTTTCCAATATTAAAAGATATAGCAAAACCTCTGGATTTATTCTTCAATAATTCTTCTGTATCTGTTCCTGCAATACTTTTAGACTTATCTGTTGAAGGTATGGGATTGTTGACATTTGTTCCAGTAGAAATAGGGGTAAAAATTAACGCTGATATAAACCTTCCTGGATTAAAAATTACTAATATTGAAGGAAAAGTTATATGGAGTTTGACAAAAGGCAATTCCTGGCGAATAGGTATTGCCTTCACAAAAATAAATAAACTCAATTTTGATAAAATCAAAAAAATGTCAGAAGATTATTCTGAATGTGAAAATAGAATTTCAGTTGGAACAAAAAATATATGTTTTAGTAACTGTAGTTTCTTTTCACTCTGCACAAAAAGTGTTAAATTAGACAAAACCTATGCAAAAGATTAAAATATTACCAGAAGAAGTTATAAATAAAATTTCAGCAGGAGAGGTTATAGAGCGTCCTGCAAGTGTCATAAAAGAACTTATTGAGAACAGTTTAGATGCAAACTCAAAATATATAAACATAGAAGTAGAAAATGCAGGAAAAAAACTAATTAGAATTACAGATGATGGAACAGGGATGGTCCCTCAAGATGTTAAACTGTGTACTCAAAGACATGCAACAAGCAAGATTTACAGTTTCAACGATCTTGAAAACCTGCAAACTCTTGGATTTCGCGGAGAGGCACTTTCATCAATTGCAAATGTAAGCAAAACAAGAATTACCTCTAAAGTAGATTCTTCACAAACAGGATGGGAGGTAATAGTTGAAGCAGGTAAAATTATATCAAGTAAAGAAGCGCCACATTCAAGAGGAACAACAGTTGAAGTCAATGAACTTTTTTTTAATACTCCTGCAAGAAAAAAATTTCTAAAATCTGATATAACTGAACAATCCCATATTATTAAATCTATAGAAGAACTTGCACTTGTCCATTTTTCAGTTGGTTTTATTCTAAAAATAGATAACAAAAATTATTGGACATTACCTCCTGCTAAAAAAATTGACGATAGAATCATAGATATTTTAGGAAATAAAATTTATGGCAACCTAATTCAAATATGTGAAGAACATAGATATATA
>FWPU01011262.1_pt1 | contig 11324 bp, 8 predicted proteins | sample 2228361 | NCBI WGS metagenome assembly FWPU01 (sample SAMEA103939777, study PRJEB20133) | metagenome | reverse complement strand
ACCTGACAGCCACCCGCGTCGGAATCGCAGCGGGCTGGCCTCTGGCTGCCAGCCCGCTTGTCTACCCTATCCCCCCATCCGGGGCGCCTCACTCGTAGCCGAGCACCTCTTGCACGCTGAGCCGTGAGGCCCGCCGGGCCGGGGCGGCGCTCGACAGGGCGGCAATGGCGATCACCAGCCCCAGCCACACCGCCACACCCACCACCGAGAAGCTAAACGCCAGTGGCTCGCCGCCAAAGGCGACCCCCACCCCATCGCTGAGGAGCCTGCTCAGCGGAACCGCCGCCGCCGTCGCCAGCAGCCAGCTCAGCATCCCGATCAGCATTCCCTCGGACAGCACGATGCGCTGTACGGCCCGGTCCGAGGCCCCGATGGCCCGCATCACCCCGATCTCGCGGACGCGCTCCAGCACGTTCAGCCCCATCGTGCCCGCCAGGCCCAGCCCCCCCACGAAGGCCAGCAGCCCGGCCAGCAACAGCAGGAAGATGATCAGGAAGTTGAAGCGCATCGAGAAGGTCTCGACGAAGTCGCTGCGGGTGGTCGTAGCCCCTACCAATAGCCCGGCCCGCTTGAAGCGCTCCTCAAGCATGCGGGCCACTTCGGCCTGAAGCGCCGGGCCGCTGCCTTCCAGCCGGATGACGACACGGTTCGCCCGCCCCCTCTCACCCAGCACCCGCCCCAGGTCATCCACACCGGTATAGATCACCGGCTGGGAATATTGCTTGGTGGCAATACCCACCACTTCCCACTCATCCTCCTCGCCGCCGATGCGCAGCACCAGCCTGTCACCAATGGCCACATCCGGCTCTTCGCGCAGGAAGTCAGTGTTGACCACCACCTTATAGCGGTCGCCCGGCTGCACCCAGCGCCCGGCGACAAGCTCCGGGGAGAGGAACGGTGAGTCAGCCGGCACACCGATCAGGGTGTAGTTGGCGCTCTCGCTCTCGTCCGCACGCACGCGCGACGCGCTGCGCTGGAGCCAACCCTCGACCGCTCCCACGCCGGGCACGCGCCGTGCCTCCCGCTCAAGTTGGGAGACGCGGTACGCGGCCCCCATGTCCACGCTCAGGTCATACTGGTAGTACACCAGCGCCCGCTCGAATGAGGCGAACAGCGAGTCGCGCACGCTCAGCACGGCGACGAAGATCGCACCTGCCAGCGTAAGGGTGCTCAGCGTCAGGCCCAGACGCGCCTTGCGGCGGAACGTGTTGCGCAGGGAAAGGGCGAGCGCGGTGGGGACGCCCCGGACGCCCGCCGCTAGCCGGTCGAGCAGCGTCCGGCCTGTCCCCTCTCCGGCCAGGCCGTAGTCGCTGATCGCTTCGCGGACGGTGATGCGCACGCCCAAGGTGACCGGAATTGAGGCCGCCGCCAGCGGCACGATCAGTCCGACAGCCGCCTGAAGCGCCACCACCGCCGGAGGAAGGTCGGTGGTCAGGATGTCGAAGTTGCCCATCCGGGCGAAGAAGGTGGTAAAGGCGCGCGTCCCGGCTGCCGCCAGCGGCACGGCGATGCCCAGCGAGAGCAGCCCGTAGACCGCAACCGACGCCAGGTATATCTCCATAATCTGGGGGCGGGTGGCGCCAATAGCCTTCATCACCCCGATCTGGCGCACCTGCCGGGTAACGATGGCCGACACGGTGTTGACAACCAGCGCGCCGCTCAGCAGCAGCGAGAAGGCCCCGACCACGCTCAGCACCAGCAGAAAGGCGTTGATAATGACGGTCAGGAAGGCCTCGCCGGGCTTGGGAATGGTCGTCGAGATCACCGTGTAGCCGTTGCGCTCGATGACATCTTCCTTGAGGTCGGTGACAGCCTGCTGAATGTAGCCCTCGTCCAGCGGGTTCTCGGCCACTGTGATGTAAAGCTGGTTATAGGTTCGCTCCTCACCCAACCACTGGAGGGTATCCATCGAGATGTAGCCGTAGGCCGTCTCGACGTTGCCCGCAGGCGGGCGGTGCAGGTCGTGGACAAAACCGGCCAGCTTGAGGTCATAGTCACGTCCGTCCGGCAGCTCGATGGCGATGGTCTGGCCTTCGGTCAGGCCGAGCGGCTCGGCCCATGACCGCTCAACGAGCAGCTCGCGCCGCGCCGGGGGCCATGCCCCACCCTCAGGCGTGAAGCGGCTGATCGCCAGGGCCTCGAAGTCGGGGACAGCATCCAGGCTCAGGTTCATCACGAGGCCGCCCGGTGTTTGCATCTTGACCACGAGGCTGCGGCGGCCCTCGGCCTGCGCGATCTCCCGCCTGCTCTCAACGGCGCTGATCAAGTCATCGCCGAATGGCTCCAGCGTCAGGACGGCGCTGGCCGGGTTGGTGGCCAGGTAGGCGGTGTTGAGGTCGTTCACCAGCACCGCCCACGAGTTGGCAATCACGCCAACGGCGAACACGCCCACCGCAATCGATAGCACGACCAGCACAGACCGGGCCTTGTTGCCCCCCAGCTCGCGCAGCACCTTCAGCCATCTGACTCTCAACATCATCTCAGCTCTTGGCCCATCTGGCCGCCGCCTCTCAGCGGGCAGCCTCCTGATACACGCTGTCCACAGCGTAGCGGCTGGCAGCCATCCCGGCCAGCACAGCAGCCGGGAGCAGGCTGTTCCACTGTTCATCCACGATCAGCCCGTCGGCGAGGGTGATCACGCGGCCTGCCCGCCGGGCTAGGTCGGCGTCATGGGTCACCATGACAATGCTCTTGCCGCCCGACACCAGCCCCTCGAACAGCTCGAAGACCGAGTCGGCGGTCCTGGAGTCCAGGTTGCCCGTCGGCTCGTCGGCGACGAGCAGGGGCGGGTCGTTCGCCAGCGCGCGGGCAATCGCCACGCGCTGCTGCTGCCCGCCGGACAGGGCTGCCGGGAGCTTCTCGGCCTGATCGGCCAAGCCAACCGACTCAAGGAGCGTCATAGCCCGCTCACGGCGCTGGCGCGGGCTGTACAGCCCGGCGAACTCCATAGGTAGGATGACGTTCTCGACGACTCTCAGCGTCGGCAGCAGTTGGAAGAACTGGAAGATGATGCCCAACGCCCGGCCCCGCCATTCAGCTATCTGGCCCTCGCTCAGGGTGTGGATGGGCACGCCGCCCACATACACTTCACCCACCGTCGGGCGGTCGATGCCGGTGATCATGTTGAGTAGTGTGGATTTGCCGCTGCCCGACTTGCCGACGACAGCCACGAACTCGCCTCCATCAACGCTTAGATCGATGCCCCGCAGCGCGGTGAAGGCGCCCGCTGAGGTCTGGTACTCCTTCACCACGCCGCGCATATCAATCAGATGCGAGCTTGAGGTCTGCCCCATGCGCTGTTCCCGCCCCCTGCCGTTTCCATTCCCGCTCTCATTGCGTCCGAACATGATCCATCCTGTGTACAATGATTGTATATTGTTTGCATATATTCTATACCATCCCGCCGCGCCTGTCAAGGGGGAAACTTCTCCCGCTGGAGATTGGAAAACCCTAACCGCCCCCTGATCGCTCGATCAGGGCCTGCCCCTTGACGGGCCACGCCTGCGCCGTAGAATTGGAATAGAACGTAAGTTCTATACAAGGCGGGCGGCGCCGCGCGCCAGATCATCTGCCAGACAGGAGGCGCGTTCGCCACACCCGGTCGTACCGCCTCAGACACCCGGACGCACCGTCGCGCGGCCACCAGCCGGATGGCGAGCCGCCCGCCGCCCTGCCTGCCAGACAGAGGAGCCAGCGCCATCAACCCCACCCGCCAACCCCTCCCCAGCCTACGCCCGGATCAGGCCGCCATCGCCCGGCATCCGGCCCGCTTCAAAGTACTGGCCTGTGGGCGACGCTGGGGTAAGACGCCACTCGGCCTGGCCATGGCCGCCCGCCGCGCCGAACGCGGCGCCCGCGTGTGGTGGGTCGCGCCAACCTACGGCCTGGCCTTCCACCCCTGGCGGGCGTTCAAGGCCCACTTCGCCGGGCGGTGGGCGCATAAGTTGGAGTCTGAACACTTCATCGAGCTGGAAGGCGGCGGCACCCTCACCATTCGCTCCGCCGACGACCCGGACAGCCTGCGCGGCGTCGGGCTGGACTTCGTCGTGGTGGACGAGGCGGCCTTCGTGGCCGAGGAGGCCTGGACGGCAGCGCTCCGCCCCGCCCTCTCCGACCGCCGGGGACGGGCGCTGCTGATCTCCACCCCGCGCGGGCGCAACTGGTTCTACCGCGCCTTTCAGCGCGGGCTTGACCCGCAGGTGCGGGCCTGGAAGGCATGGCGCTTCCCCACCTTGGCCAATCCCCGGATCGCGGCGCGTGAGGTCGATGAGGCGCGCGAGGTCCTGCCGCAGCGCATCTTCGAGCAGGAATATCTGGCTGAGTTCCTGCCGGACGGCGGCGAGGTGTTCCACGATGTGCGCCGGGCGGCGACGGCGCCCCTCGGCGCGGTCCCTATCCCCGGCCACCGCTATGTGATGGGCGTTGACTTCGGGCGCTATCTGGACTTCACGGCGCTGGCCGTGCTCGACGAGGGCGAGGGGCACGAGGAAGAGCCGACCCCCGTCATGGTCGCGCTGGAGCGTTTCAACGAGGTGAGCTGGGGCATCCAGCGGGCACGCATCGTCCGGCTGGCACGCGAGTGGCAGGTGCGGGCCATTCTGGCCGAGGCAAACGCGATGGGCGAGCCGAACATCGAGGCACTCCGTGCCGAGGGCCTGCCGGTCAGCAGCTTCACCACAACCGCCGCGAGCAAGCCGCCGCTGATCGAATCGCTCGTCAAGGCCATCGAGGACCGCGCCATCGCCTTGCTGCCCGACCCGGTGCTGCTGGCTGAGCTGGAAGCGTACACTTACAGAACCGACCCCCACACGGGGCGCACGCGCTACGGCGCCCCGCCCGGCCTGCACGACGACACCGTGATCGCGCTGGCGCTGGCCTGGAAGCTGGCCTCCACGCCCCGCCTGGCGTTGGCGGTTGCCCAGGTATAGCCCCGGGGGTAACCCCGGCCCCGCTTGGCCGTGCCGTGCTCCCATAGTATGATCGGGGCAGGCCCCTTCGTCCCTCATGCTGGAGGGGAAACCCCCATGAACCGAGTGCCTGAGCATGGCAAGTGCTTTGTCTGCGGGACGGCCAACCCGCACAGCATCGGCGTGACGTGGTACCTGACCGGCGGCGCCATCACCGCCACCATCGCCCTCGACGAGCACCAGCAGGGGCCGCCGGGCCACGCGCACGGCGGCGCGCTGGCCGCGCTGCTCGACGAGGCGATGGGCTTTGCTGTCTGGGCGGCAGGGCTGCGGGTGGCCGCCGTCAACCTCAACGTGGACTACCGCCGCCCCGTGCCGCTCGGTCAGCCGGTCACGGTCACAGGCCGTCTGGTGGAGCGGGGCGAGCGGGCCATCCACACCGAGGGCGAAATCCGCCTGCCGGACGGCGAGGTAGCCGCCGCCGGGCGGGGCGTGTACGTCGAGGCTCCGCATCTGTTCGCCGACGCGGGCGGCTTCGATGTGAGGCAGGCCGGGCGGGAGTAGCCTCCGCCCAAACGGGCGATCAGCCGGCCTGCCCCAGATGCGTGCGGCAGAAGGCCAGGCTCTTCGCCAGGTTGCGCCGCATCGCCTGCTCGTCCATGAAGCGCAGCGAATCGGGGTGCAGCTCTAGGCAGATCGTCCCGGAGAAGCGGTCGGCGGCCAGCGCACGCAGGAAGGCCCCCAGATCGAGGTGGCCCTTGTGCGGCAGGCGGTGCTCTCGCCCATCGAAGTTGCTGAGGTGGACGTGCCGCACGCGCCCGCCGGCGGCGCGGTAGGCAGCCAGCGGATCGACGCCCAGCGTCGCCCAGTGAGCCGTGTCGAGCGTCAGGTGGATATGCACCCGCCCCCACTCCGCGACCGTGTTCCACCAGACCGGGTTGAAGCGCCACGCCCAGCGGACAGCGGGCATGTTCTCGACCGCGATCTGGACGGGGGTGGCGGCCTGAGCCTGCGCCAGCCCGCCGTTCGCCATCCACGCCCGCACGTCCCGGAAGGGGTTCACCATCCACGGCAGGTCAAGCGACAGCCCCGGCGCGCGGACGGCCAGCCGCCCAACCTTGAGCGGCAGGTGCACGACCAGCACCTCCGCGCCGAGCGCTTCAGCCAGCGCCAGCGAGCGCCGGATCACGTCGAGCTTGTCGGAGGCATCGGGCCAGCCGGGCAGCCGCTCGCTGAAGGGCGCGTGGACGGCCAGAATGGGAAGGCCGCTGCGCGCGCTCAGCCGAGCGAGGGTTGCCGGATCGCGCGTGCTCCAGCGCTCGTCACACAGCACTTCAAGGCCGTCAAAGCCCATCTCGGCGGCCAGCTCGAAGCAGGCCGAAGTGTCGAACGTGTAGAGCGATCCGGTCGAGAAAATCACGCGCGGGCGCTGGCTCATGGCGGTCCCTCCTTGGCTGCCACCCTCGACTGTACCGCCAATTGCCCCGCCAGACCACCCCCCCCGGCGGGCCGTTCTGCAACCCGGCGGAGACGCCCTGCGTAGATCAGGGCGTATAACAGACAGGGGCTTAAAATGGTAAGAGGAGACGATGAGTAGTAACGGGAACTCGCAGGTTAGATCAATGGCCCCCTTCTTCACCATCTGGACGGGGCAGGCTTTCTCGCTTCTGGGCAGCCAGCTAGTGCAGTTCGCGCTGGTCTGGTACCTGACCCGGACGACCGGCTCGGCGACCGTGCTCGCGCTGGCGTCGATGATGGCCATCCTACCGCAGGTCTTCATCAGCCCCCTCGCGGGTGCGCTGGTTGACCGCTGGAACCGGCGGGCGGTGATGCTGGCCGCCGACGGGCTGATCGCGCTGGCAACGGTGCTGCTGGCCGTCCTGTTCGCCGCCGGGCGCGTGCAGGTCTGGCACATCTACACGCTGATGCTGTTCCGCGCGATGGGCGGCGCCTTCCACTGGCCCGCCATGCAGGCCTCGACCACGCTTATGGTGCCTGAGAAGCACCTCTCACGCGTGGCGGGGCTGAATCAGATGCTGTGGGGCGCGGCGGGCATCGTCGCCCCGCCGCTCGGCGCGCTGCTCCTCAGTGTCCTGCCGATGCAGGCGGTGCTGGCCATTGACGTGGGCACGGCTGCCCTGGCCATCCTGCCGCTCGTGTTCATCGCCATCCCCCAGCCGGAGCGCCGGGCGCAGCCCGACGGAAGCCCGACCACCATGCTCTCCGATATGCGCGAGGGGCTGGCCTTTATCGGGAGTTCGCAGGGCTTTGTCGCCATTCTGGCGATGGCGATGCTTATCAACCTGCTCGTGATGCCCGCCTTCTCGCTGCTGCCCCTGCTTGTGACGAACCACTTCGGCGGCGGCGTGCTGGAGCTGGCCTGGCTCCAGTCCGCTGAGGGCCTCGGCATGGTGGCGGGCGGCCTGGCGCTGGGCGCGTGGGGCGGCTTCCGGCGGCGCATTGTCACGGCCATGCTCGGCTTGATTTTCATGGGCTTTGGCCTGACCGTCGTGGGCGTGGCCCCCGCGGGGGCGCTGCCGCTGGCTGTCGGCGCCCTGTTCCTGAGCGGGTTCATGTCGCCCATCGTCAACGGATCGTTTATGGCGCTGCTGCAAGCGACCGTTCCGCCTGAGATACAGGGACGCATCTTCACGCTGGTCATGGCCGGGTCGTCGGCCATGATGCCGGTCGGGCTGGCGATTGCCGGGCCGGTCGCCGACGCGCTCGGCGTGCCGTTCTGGTTCATCATTGGCGGGCTGGCCACAGCGGCAATGGGCGGGGTGGGTTTCCTGATGCCGGCCGTCATACAGATCGAATCGCAGGCTGCGGCCCGCAGGGCCGCTGCGCCGCTGGACGCCCCGGACCTCGACGCGCGCTGCGAGGGGAGTGCATCGGCGACCAAGTAGCCGCCGGGGGCCGGGCCAGCCGGGGCTACTGCCCTCCTGGCCCCTGCCACACGTACCAGCCCGACCGCTCCGGCTCCAGCACGATTACCTCGCCGCCCGGCCCGCCCAGATAGCACGTGTTGTACTTGGGCGCCGAGTCGCACTGCACCGCCGCGCCGTCGTAGCCCCGCTCTGGCTCCAGCGCCCAACCCAGCCGCTCACGCACGTCGGGCGTCGCGCCGCCCTCGCCCCGCCAGATCATGCCAAAGCCGCGCACCGGCGCGACGGCCCCCTCCGGCGGCGTGATCGACGGGTCGCTCTCCGGCATACCCGGCTCCCAGGGGTCGCTGTAGACGCTGTAGGACGGGCTGCCGCCGTCGGAGAAAAGCACGTAAATGCGCTGCTCCGCTGCCAGCCACATCATCCGCCCGCGCTCGAAGCGCTGTGCTGCCCCGCTGCCCACCTGAGCGGCGGACTGCGGGCAGTCCTGCGGCGGGTTGTCAAAGAACCACTCCACCGTGCAGCGCACCACGACCGTCACCGTCGCGCTCTCGGTCAGCGCGCCCCGCCCCACGAACAGCACATAGCGCACCGCGTTGCGCACGTTCGGGTCCGTCTCAAAGGTGCGGGTTCCCGCCAGCGGCACGTCCCAGAACTCGGCCAGCGTGTTCAGCGCGCTGAGCCGGTAGAGTGTTGCCCAGTCGCCCTGCGCTGACCAGGTCAGTGTGATCGGGTCGCCGGGGTCAATCTGGGCCGGTAACGCCTCAAAGGAGCGGATCAGGCCGACCGGCGGGGAGGTGACAAACGGCGTGCCTGCCTCCGGCACGCGCTGGCTCGGCTCAGGCGTGGGGGTCAGCGTGACCGTCGGCGCCGGGCCGGGCGTGTCGGTCGGCGTGGGGGTGTCCGTGCCCGCCGGCGCGGCAGGGCCAGGCGGCGAAGCCATCGGGCGGGCCGGGGCAGCCCCGGCGGAGGCCTCGGCCGTCAGCGTGAAGACCCCGGCCGTTGCCTGAGCAGCCATCGCGGCCAGCGTCTTTTGGGCTGCCGTAGCGTAGATGTCCGGCGTGGCGCTGGGCGCGGCACTCGCCGTCGGGGTAAGGGTCGGTTCAGGCATGAGGGCCGGGCCGCATCCCGCCAGAATCAGCGCAGCCATCACAGCCAGCCAGGGAGCACGTCGGACAAACATGTTTCCCTCCAGAGGGCAGTGGGTATCACGCCATGTCGGGGTGGCGCATCACGCACCCCCACTATAACGCAATCCCTGACGGGCGCCACCCCTGTCGGTGCGGGCAATCAGCCCGTTTATGTTAAAAAGTCGGGCAGGGGGCTTGACACCAGCCCCAGAGTTCCTATACAATCGACTTAGTTGGTTGTCTCAACAAACAAGCTACACACCTGCAACGACAGATCACAATCATCATACAATGGCGGACGTCGGACACCTTGTGCCTCAAGAACAGAGCGTCCCGCCGCATGAGACCCTAGTACATGCAGCCATCGAGTAGGCTGATGACACGACGAGCGCGCCCCCGAACGGGCGATCAAGCTCTGGTACGGGAGATAAACCTCTCGGTCATCATGAACCAACTGCGCGAGCACGCGCCCATCTCTCGGGCCGCGCTGGCCGAGATGACAGGGCTGAATAAAACAACCGTCTCAAGTCTGGTCCAGGAGCTGATCGAACATCACTTCGTCCACGAGGTCGGCTACGACACCTCGGGCGTGGGGCGGCCCGCCGTGCTGCTTGAGCTGAACCCGACGGCGGGCTGCATCGTCAGCGCCGAGATCGGCGTGGACTTCATCTCCGTCATCCGCACCAACTTCTCCGCCCAAATCGTGTGGCGTCACACCGAGAGCACACCGAACGGCCTGGGCCAGCGCGCGATCATTGACCGTGCGCTGGCCCTGCTGCATGAGGCAATGGAGCCGCACGACACCTGCACCGGCACCCTGCTGGGGGTGGCGGTAGGTGTGCCGGGGCTGGTGGACTTCCGGACCGGGAACCTGCTCTTCGCGCCTAACCTCGGCTGGCGTGATGTGCCTCTGGGTGATATCCTGAGCAAGCACTTCGAGATGCCCGTCCTCGTCGATAACGAGGCCAATCTGGCCGCCCTCGGCGAGTACTTTTTCGGCGCCGCGCAGGGCTACGAGGATGTGCTGTACATCAGCGTGGGCGTCGGCCTGGGCGGCGGAATCCTGCGCAACGGTTCGGTGTTCCGGGGCAAGGCCGGGTATGCCGGTGAGTTCGGCCACATGACGGTCGAGCCAGACGGCAGGCTGTGCAACTGCGGCAACCGGGGCTGCTGGGAAACGGTCGTCAGCCAGGGGGCAGTGTTCCGCTATATCCGGGAGGCTATTGACAGCGGCAAGCGCTCGATCCTGACCGATATGACGGGCGGCGACCTGACGCGCCTCTCAGCCGCGCTCATGGCCGAGGCGGCGCGGCAGGGGGACGCCGTGACCATCCGCGCGCTCGAAAAGACGGCCCGCTATCTGGGGTTGGGCATCGCCTCACTTGTCAACGCCCTCGACCCCGGGTTGGTTGTCCTGGGGGGCATCCTCACCCCGGCGGCGGAGTTCCTGCTGCCCGTTATCCGGGAGGAGCTGCGCGCGCGCACGACGGTGCGCGGCAACAACCCCACCGAAATTGTGCAGGCGCGGCACGGTTTTGATGCCTGTGTCATGGGTGGTGTGGCTGCGGTCTACCAGAGCATCCTGACCCGTCCCATGAACATCTACGCTCGATGACCTGAGACCGGAGGCACGCCATTTAATCAGTAAGGCGCGATGAGCGGATGGGAAGGAGGTGTCTCAGCACACAATGCCGGTTCGAGATTCGTTCAGTCGTTGCACACTCGATTGCTCTCTCAAGTTGCTTCTACAACTAAAGGGGAGGAAGTAGAAGATGCGTAACAAGTTGCTGTTCATCCTGGTTGTCCTGACGGCCCTGCTACTGCTGGCCGCCTGCGCTCCGGCAGCGCCGACTGAAGAAGCAGCGCCCGCCGAAGAAGAGGCTGCCCCCGCCGAAGAAGAGGCCGCCCCCGCTGAGGAGGAGGCTGCCCCCGCCGAAGAAGAGGCCGCCCCCGTTGAGGAGGAGGCCGCCCCGGCCGTCACCGAGCTGAGCATCCTCTGGGCGCAGTGGGACCCGGCGGACTACCTCCAGCAGGTGGCGAACGAATATGAGGCCGAGACGGGCATCAAGGTGACGGTTGTCCAGGAGCCGTGGGGTTCATTCGGCGACCGCTTCTTCACCGAGATGGCCGCGCAGGGCACCGCCTGGGACATGGTCATCGGCGACAGCCAGTGGCTGGGCCAGGGCGCAACTCAGGGCCATTACCTTGAGCTGACTGACTTCCTGACCGAGACCGGCTTGGCCGACTCGGTGACCGAGGCCACCCTGACCTACTACGGCGAGTACCCGACCGGATCGGGCCGCTACTGGGCCTTCCCGACCGAGGGTGACGCCGACGGCTGGGCCTACCGTAAGGACCTCTTCGAGGACCCGGAGGAAATGGCCGCCTTCGAAGCCGAGTAC
>FWPU01003427.1_pt1 | contig 11334 bp, 7 predicted proteins | sample 2228361 | NCBI WGS metagenome assembly FWPU01 (sample SAMEA103939777, study PRJEB20133) | metagenome | reverse complement strand
CGGGGGCATAATTGCTGATGATGGATTCGGATTTGATGCGCGGAATGCGATAGGCGAATTCCAGCGAGGCTTTGGTAAAAAGCCGGCGTTGCAGGTGTTCTACAAGGGTAATTTGCATAATCTGCAAAATGCCTCCCATTAAAACGCCTATTATGATAACCCCAATAAGTACATAAATGGAGCTGAAAAATAGCCCACCGGAGATCAGTTCAATGGTAGATTGAATGCCCAGGGGCAGCACCAGGCTAAGCAAACCCATGAGCAGGGCATAGAACAGAATGTAGTTGATTTGTGTGCGCTCGGCATGGAGCAGCCGCAAAAGGCGTGTTACCGGGTTAAGCTTTGTATCGGTGTCTTCGCCAAGACGTGCATCGCTTACAATGCTTTCTTCCGGGAAAATGACAAAAAAGAGCACTTCATCGTTTTGCGGACAAAACCATTCCCCTTCAGGCCGGAAGGGATGCGTATGGCTGGTGTGGGTATCGAACTGGGTTTCCATCCGCCTGCGCCCGGCCGGATGGATGAGAACGGGTTTGATTTGGCTTTCTGTTTTACGAAAAGCCAGAACAAACTGAGGTTCCTTCTTAAGAAAGTCCATAAAATCGGCCGGAGGGAGCTGGTATTGCAGCAGCATAAGTTGAATGCGTGCGCCGGCCTCGAACAGATCGCGTTTAAATTCGTCAAATTCATTAAGGGCGTAGGTGCGGTTGTTTACTTCTACAAACTCCAGATTATCGGCCTTGTAGGCGTGCTTGAGCAACAGGGCGGCTTCTCGTAAAATCCGTACGATATAGTGGTTATTCAGCATGGGCTTCATGGTTCAATGGTTTTAAAGATCATCATCTGCAGAAAGTGTTCAAGCTGTGCCTGCGGATGGCCGGCTGATAGGCGTATATCGGTTAACGAGGGTAAGTGCTCGGCATAGAATAACTGGTGGTTAGCGGCAAGCAGGGTTGTGCTGATGAGCGTATGCGGGAATGGAAAGGAGGGATTAATTTCCCCAATCAAACCGGCCAGTTTCTTGCACACATTTTTAAATGGCATAAAAACCCCCTCTCGGTTATCGCGGTCTACATGTTTGGTAAGGTAGGTTTTTTCAAATTCGGCCATGACCACGCGCTTCAGTGCATGAACGTCCGGCCCCGGTGTGTTTTTGTTTGAGGGCTCAGTGGTCAGCAGTTCCTTCAGGCAGGCATCAAGGCGTGCTTTGGGGTCCTTCAGGTTTTGGGTAACCACATCGAAGCGGTAGTCCATCCAAAGCCAATACCAGTCTATCAGGTACAACAGCAATCGGTGTTTGTTTTCAAAATACCGGTAAACCGATGCTTCGGCACTGCCTATGGCATCGGCCAGCTTTTTAAAGGTAAAATGTTCAAAACCCAACTGGTTAATTAGCCGGATGCTTTCGGCAATGATTTTCCGCCCCAGGGCAGAGTCCTGAGGGTTGCGCAGGTACAGGGTTTTGTTTACCGGAAAAAGCAAAATGGCCATAATAGCAATGCTATCATAAACGATAGAGTTGCTGAAAAGTTATACAATTCTTTTCAACCGTGGCGTGTGGGCAAAACCGGAACCAAACTTAATAACTAATAGAATGGAGCGTGTTAACAGCAGCCCGATTTACATTTACAGACGGTTAAACTCAACTATAAATGCATCAGGATAGCGTTTACGCAGTTCCTCGCGAAGGGCCTCGGCCTTGGCCCTGTTAGGGAACTGACCAATGATGAGCGAATAAAACTTTACACCGTTAATAACTTTTACCTGTATGATAATTTTTTTCTGATACGATTTTTTCAGGTTATCCGTAAGCCGCAGCAGGTTAACCAACTCCTGAAAGGTGCCAATCTGCACTCCGAATCCCAGGGGTGTTGTGCGGCTGATTTCGGTGCTGTAAAATTCCTTCTCATCGACAGCCACGTTGCCAATGGGGCGTGCGGGGTCGCTCACTTTTCCGGTTCCTGGGTCAATTACCTCAACCTTTACCTCGGCAATCCCCTGAACAATAAAACCCAGTTTTTCTGCTGCCGCCCTCGACAGGTCAATAATCCGGTCTTCTACAAACGGGCCCCGGTCGTTTATTACCACCTCAACCCAGGCCTGATTGGCCAGGTTGGTTACCCGCACCCGTGTGCCGAAAGGCAGTGTTTTATGTGCGGCAGTTAGTTTGTTGTGGCGGTATTTTTCGCCACTTGCCGTAGGTTTACCCTCAAAGCGGTCGGCATAGTACGAAGCTTTACCCGTTTGCACCTGCGCTTCCGCGGTAACAGCCGCAACCATCCACATTAAAAAGAACAATTGTTTTTTCATCAGAATAGTGTGTTTACTTATTCTCCGTTCAAAGGTATAACCAAAATTTACTTGAGCCCGCCGGAAAACTAAGGTTAAATTAGCTTACCTTTGCCCGGCAAATAACGGTTATAAACGTATTTGCCATGCCTTCCGCTCTTTCTTCCTCCAAGTTTTTATTCGAAGCGCTGACCTACGATGATGTCCTGCTTGTACCGGCCTATTCGGAAGTACTGCCGCGTGAAACCGACATCCGCACACGAGTCTCCAGAAATATAGCGCTCAACATCCCTGTAGTATCGGCAGCTATGGATACCGTTACCGAAGCCGGGTTGGCTATTAGCATGGCCCTGGAGGGCGGTTTAGGCTTCATCCATAAAAACATGACTATCGAACGGCAGTCCGAACAGGTGCGCAAGGTAAAGCGTTCGCAAAGCGGCCTGATTCTCGACCCAGTAACACTAAACATTCACGCTACCGCCCGTGATGCCGAAAATATTATGCGCGAATTTAAAATAGGGGGCATTCCGGTGGTTGACGACCAGGGTAAGTTAAAAGGCATTATTACCAACCGCGACCTGCGCTTTCAGAAAGACCTGAGCGTGCCGGTAGAGCACATCATGACCAAAGACAACCTTATTACCGCCTCCGAGGGCATTACCCTGGAAAAAGCCGAAACCGTATTGCAGCAGTATAAAATTGAGAAACTACCTATCGTTAATAAAAAAGGAAAACTCATTGGCCTGATAACCTTTCGAGATATTCAGAAAAAGAAAAACAAACCGAACGCCTGCCAGGACAAGTTCGGGCGGCTGCGGGTGGGGGCTGCCGTTGGCGTTACGCCCGACCTGCTCGAACGCGTGGAAGCCCTTAAGCAAGCCGGCGTGGATGTAATAACCCTCGATACCGCTCATGGGCACTCCAAAGGCGTAATTGATGCGGCCAGAAAAGTAAAACGTAAATACCCCGAACTGGATGTGGTGGTTGGCAACATTGCCACCGGCGAGGCTGCCAAAGCATTGGTAAAAGCCGGTGCCGACGCAATTAAAGTGGGTGTTGGACCTGGCAGCATCTGCACCACCCGCGTGGTGGCAGGGGTGGGGCTGCCGCAACTATCGGCCGTGTACGAAGCAGCACGCGCCATTAAAGACTCCGGCGTTCCGGTTATAGCCGATGGCGGCATCCGCTTTTCGGGTGATGTAGTGAAAGCTATTGCCGCCGGGGCCGACTGTGTTATGATTGGCAGCCTGTTGGCCGGAACCGAAGAAGCACCGGGCGATGTAATTATCTACGAAGGCCGCAAGTTCAAGTCTTATCGTGGTATGGGTTCCATTGAGGCCATGGATGAAGGTTCGAAAGACCGTTATTTTCAGGATGTGGAAGACGACATTAAAAAACTGGTACCCGAAGGCATTTCCGGCCGCGTACCCTACAAAGGACTTGTGGCAGAAGTACTTTATCAACTCATAGGCGGCTTGCGGGCCGGCATGGGCTACTGCGGAGCCAGAAACATTGAAGCACTGAAAAAAGCCCGCTTCGTTAAAATAACCCACGCCGGTTTTATCGAAAGCCATCCACACGATGTTACCATTACCCGTGAGGCCCCCAATTATAGCAGAAAGTAAGATTTTTTCTATATTTTGCCCTTTCAACCATAATACCCATAGGCCGTGAACCTAAAAACAGCAGTATTCTTATTAGGTTGGCTGATTTCGGTAACTGCCGCCGGCCAGATTTTGTTTGACGAAAACTTTACCGATGAGGCAGATGGTGCCACTTCGGGTACTGCCACAGGAGGAACCTGGAACGTTACAACCGCTCCCTTAGGAACGTTTTCTAAGCAAACTCTGCCCATTGTAGACGCAGTTTTTTATATCAACAACACGGTTACAGAAGGGGTGTTACAAACCAGCACCATTGATATTAGCGCTACAGGTATGGCTACTATTTCGGTTGACCTTGTAACGGCCGTTACCAGCACCACCGATTACATACGGGCGTACTACCGGGTTGACGGCGGGCCCGAAATATTGTTTGCTGAGTTGCTGGGTCAGTTTTTAAGCATTTCCACAGTGGGCAGTGCAGTGGTTACCGGTAGTTCATTACAAATTGTAATTAGGGCTATGGAAAACACACCCAGCGTGTTCTCAACCTTATATTTCGACAACCTTACCGTAAGCCAGGTGCCTGTGCTGTATAGCTGTACTTCAAGTAACTGGAATTTAGCCTCATCGTGGTCAACAGTAGGGTTTACCGGCCCTTGTAATGCCTCCTCGCCACCTACCACAGCCCAGGTGGCCATTATTGGCGGCGGACATACTATTGACCTGACCGCCGATGCCAACGTAGGAGGAGTGGACATCCGTTCCACCGGTATCTTACGCTATACAGCTACCAATGTAGACTTGGGCATTGAACTTGGCTTTGTACGGGTACAATCGGGTGGTTTTTTAAATCATAATAGCCAGTCCGGCGCTCAGATAGATTTTAACCAGCCCGTAGGAGGGGCAGTTTTTCAGGTAGATGCAGGCGGAATAGCCACTGTTGAGGATGTTACCTTAACTACCAATGCCAACAGTCTGCATTACTTATTGGGCGGAGGTATCCTAACCATTACCGACGATATTTTGATTGGGGCAGACAATGCCACCCTGACTAATAACCGAACCTCCGGCCTTGCGGTAGGTGATAGGATTGAGTTTACAGCAGGTACAACCGGGGCTGCTTTCATCAATAATACTGTTGTTACTGCAACCGGCATCCTGTTCGATAATGATAACAACACCTTTACCAATAACGGCAACGCCACCTTTACCGGGGACCTGGCAGCCAACGGTACGGCTGATGACGGAAACGCCATCGTCAATAATGCAGGGGCAACGCTCTCATTTGCATCGCTGGATGGGAATGCCAGTGGAACCAGTGGTGATGGGGGTGACATGACTATTGTAAACTATGGCATTATTAACCAGTCGGGTACATTTGTAGATATACCGAACAACACAAATGCCACCAACGACATAAACAATATGAACGGTGCCGCCTGGAATTACGCAGGGACGGGCCATGATACGCACCTGCGGTTGTTTGCCAACAATGGCACCAACAACTTTGTTTACACAGGTGCATCGCAGCAAATCATTACGCCGGAAGGTACAGACGGGTACTCCAATCTTACCCTGCAGGGCAGCGGAGCCAAAACCGCATTGGGTAACTTTACAGTATATGGTAACTGGACACGAATCGGCACGGCCACATTTACTCCGGGCACTTTTACCGTTACCTTTGCGGACACGGTTCCCCAAACACTTACGGCTACGGGTACGGAAACTTTTAACAACCTTACGTTTAATAATTCATCTGCCACATCTCCCCAAATAACTTTTAATAATGCAGTGGTGATAACAAATACCCTGTCTATGGTATCGGGTATTGTTAACCTTAGCGGCAACACGCTTACATTAGGCACCTCGCCCACCTCAACCGGCACACTTTCGCATAGTCTGGCGGCTTCGGGTGGGTGGTTGTACAATGGTACTTTTACCCGGTATATGCCCACCACAGCCATAGCTATAGGTGCCTTGGCCGGATTTTACCCTATGGGCAGCAGTTCAAACTTCAGGCCTTTTTTTGTCGGTAAAAATAATATTGCCGGCAGCGGGGGCGCTATTACCGTAGGTTTTACCCATGCACTTACCACCAGCAATGTTTCTATAGCAGATGGAGCGGCCACCATTACACGCCGGCACGACTCGTTCTGGACGTTAGTAACTTCGGGCATTACTGCCGGCACCTGGAGCCTGCGGGCTGGCGGAACGGGCTTTGGTGTGATTGAAGAACTACCCGATCTGCGCATGAGCACCACCACGGGAGTAGTAGGTAGCCACGGAGTAGCCACTGGCTCTGTTGCCGATCCACGGGTAAACCGTACCAACCTAACGGCAACGCAGTTGAATAACAACTTCCATGTGGCTTCGACCGATGCCACCAACTCGCCCTTGCCTGTGGAACTGGTGGTTTTTCGTGCCGATGTAGTTGGTGGGGTAGTGCAACTTTACTGGCGTACCGCCTCCGAAACACAAAACGATTTCTTTACCGTTGAACGGTCGGAAACGGGCGAAACCTTCACCCCACTAGGGCGGGTAAACGGTCAGGGTTCTACAAGTCAGGTACACGAATACTTCTTTACTGATTCAAATCCTGTGGCGGGCGTGTTGTACTACCGGCTTCGGCAAACCGATTTTGACGGAACGTTTAGCTTTTCTGATGTGATAAGCGTAAACATTCAGAATCATGCCCATCCCGTGTTATCGGTTTTCCCTAATCCGGCAGGAAAAATGGGTTTTACCCTGCAGGTTACCGGGGTTTCAGCGCGTACCCAACCACTACGGGTTCATGTTTTTTCGGTGCAGGGCCATTTGTGGCGGCAATTTGAGTTAAAGCCGGTGGGCAGTGGCCGGTTTGAATACCGGGTACCTCCCGAACAGCTTCCACCTCCAGGGGTTTATTTTATTCAGGCCGGCCCAGCTCAAACGCTGAATACACGTTTAATTATTGTGGACGAGGAATAGCGCGCAGCCGTAGGGAACCATCCTGAAACCTCAATTTTGGTTATACTTGCAGGGCCAAACCTTTACGGTTGGCTTTTTTGTTTTAAGTGCACTGTTGTGCGAGTAAAAGCCCTCATACGCCTCCTTTTTTTAATCTCGGCTATTGCCTGGCTGGCTTTGTTGCTGGCTTCACTGGCCGTTGTGTTCAGCCAGCGGGCGGGTATCCATCCGGATGTTCCCCAGTGGTTGCCTGCTGTGTTGCTCAACACCTATTTAATGGGTGTTTATCTGTACTACAAATTTAAACTGGAGCGCGATGAACAACTGAATTTCACTGACCTGCTGTGGAGGGTGTTTGCCACAGGCCTGGTAGCCTCGGCTATTACCCTGCTTCTGCGTATTATCGATTTTCTTTTTGGCAACTCGCGTCTCACGGCACATTTTCTTTACACCGAAACCACCTACCTGGTTACCATGCCCCTATGGGCCGGGTTGCTGCTCATTAGCCTGGTGGCCTGGAAACGCCTGATTTTGTACCAGAAAACAAAATGGTCGTACCGGCTGTGGACCCTTTTTGAATACGGGTTGGCAGGGCTGTTGGTGCTAAGTGCATTACCTGCACCCTTAATCGATAACCTGGAAGTAGCAGTTCTGTCGGTTTTTGCTGTGCTAATTCTTGTTCTTACAGCAAATACCAAGTGGGTAGCCTATCTTAATTTATCACAAAAATTAACAGCGCTCATGCTATTATTACTCACACTGGTAGCACATGTTTACCTGTTTTATATTTCTGGTACTATTATCAGCAATCTTCATCCTAATGAAGCGGCCGTGGCCGATCATCGCAGCCATCTTTTTCTCATGACCGTATTTATATTCATTGTTGTTTATGGTTCTTTTTCATTTTTGGTTATCTTATTCAATCTTCCTACGTCATCAGTTTTCGAGAAGAAGTTAGAAGAGGCAATAAATTTTCAGCGTATAAGTCAGGCAATTCAAACCGAGCAAAACGAAGAGAGTGTTTATCGCATTTTATTAGAAACATCGGTAAGTACGGTAAATGCCGATGCGGCCTGGCTGGAGATAAATACCGAAAACCCGGGTTTAGCCCTTTATACCCATGGCATTGGCGAACAGGAAGCCCGCAGCCTTCTTATCCGCCTACAGGACAGTCACACAGCCGGTGGTTCTGACCAGGTTTCTGATAAAGCACGAAACCTTGCCAAACGTCTAAAAGGCTCCAGGTTCCGGTCGGTTATGATAGTCCCTTTACGTGTTAAAGAGGAGCGCGTAGGTACGCTGGTGCTATTGAAAGAACTGGCTGACGGTTTTAATCGAGAGATGCAACAAATAGCCTTAACGTTTGCCAATCAGGCGGGAATTACAATTGAAAACTTCCGGCTGATGGAGGAAGTTTTACAAAGCGAGCGATACAAGGAAGAATTAAAAATTGCCCGTCGGGTACAGAAAAGTTTGCTGCCCCAGGAACTGGAACAGGATACCTGCTTTGAGGCCGCAGCATTTTCCGAATCGGCCGATGAGGTTGGGGGCGATTATTTCGATACCCTGCGCCTTTCGCCATCGCGGGTAGCTATCATCATTGCCGATGTATCGGGCAAAGGCACTTCAGCGGCCTTTCACATGTCTCAAATGAAGGGCGTATTTCATAGCCTGGCCGATGAGCACACCATGCCCGAAATTTTTATGCAACGCGCCAACCGGGCACTGGCACATTGCCTGGAACGAAGTTCGTTTATCTCGGCTGCCTACTTTATAATCGATACCCGAGTGCGCGAAATCCGTTATGCACGGGCGGGGCATTGCCCGGTATTATATTATCATGCGCGTAGCCATCAGCCCGAGTATTTGAAAGACGAAGGATTAGCCTTGGGCATGCTGCGGCATGCCGGCTATCAGGACATGGTAAAACAAAACGTTATTGCCTTTCATGCTAACGATGTGTTGGTACTGTACACCGACGGCATAACCGAAGCCCGGAATGCCGATGGAGAGGAATTTGGGTTTGAACGCCTGAGCTTAGTGATTGCACAGGCCAATGCCCTTCCCGCCCAGCAAATTGTAAACCGGGTAATAGAAGCCCTTTACACGTTTACCGGAACTAAAAATATAAACGATGATTACACTTTATTGGTAGTAAAATTTAAATGAACAGTTCACCATATTAAAGTAAATAGTCATTGGCTAACCGAAAGGAAACTACAACGTTAAACCACATATACCCATGGTTCAAATAAAACGCATGCAACAGGACGGAATCGATATCATCAGGCCCGAAGGAGAAATTGATGCCAGCTCATCTATTGAATTAGATCTTACCCTGGCCAAAAGCATAGGTGAAGGATTCACCCGCATATTGGTAGATTGCTCAGCCCTGGACTACATCTCATCGGCAGGCCTGGGGGTTTTTATGTCGTACCTGGAAGAACTGCGCGATAAAAACATCCGCCTGGTTTTGTTTGGCTTGCACCATAAAGTGGCCAACACGTTCGATATCCTGGGCCTGAACCGCCTGCTCACCATTGTCCAAACCAAAGACCAGGCCATTGAAGTGCTTAACCGCTGAAGCATGAAATACTCCTACAAAGTCGGGTGCAGCATACAAAACCTAAAAGGCATACGCGAATTTATTCGTCAGGCCCTTCTACCGCACGGCATGAGCGAATTAGAAATTAGCGAACTGGTGCTGGCGGTGGATGAAATGAGCTCTAACCTGATGATTCATGCTCACCAGTGCAATCCGGACGACCGCTTTGAGTTAACCGTTGAGGTGAAAGATAATCATATCATTTTTGAACTGATTGACGAAAAGAATGTTTTCGATATCAACACCTTCAACACGCCTACCCTGCATGAATTAATTACCGAAAAACGAAAAGGCGGCCTTGGTATAAGACTGGTAAAATCCATAATGGATGCCGTGGAATACGACCAGCGGAATGGGCAAAGCATATGCCGGCTCATAAAAAAACGAAATAAACACTAATTTCGCCTTTTTTACGACTATGCTTCGTTTATGGGGATGGCTGCTGGTGGTTGCACCGGCCTTTGCACAGAATATTCCTACAGTAATTTCAATTAATGGAAAAGAAATTCCGGCCGATGAGCTCGCCTATCTGTTCAATAAAAATTATCCCGAACCGCGCGACCATACCCCAGAAAAAGTAAACGAATACCTCAACCTGTACATTCGCTTCTGCCTTAAGGTAGAAGAAGCGCTGAACCGCAAGCTGGATACCACCTTGCAGTTTCGGAAAGAGTACGCTACCTACCGCGAAGAATTGCGTAAAGGGTACCTGCAGGAAGATAAAATTGCCGACAGCCTGGTACGCCTAACCTACCAACGTTTAAAGGAAGAAGTAAGCGCCTCACATATCCTTATAGCAGTACAACCCGATGCGCCACCGGATGATACCCTGAAAGCCTGGCTACGCATACAAGAAGTGATGACACGCCTTAACCAGGGCGAGCCTTTTGCCGAAATGGCCCGGCAATTTTCTGACGACCCCTCGGCCCGGCATAACCGGGGCTTCCTGGGGTATTTTACTGCCCTGCAAATGGTTTATCCGTTTGAAAATGCAGCCTGGTCGGGTAAACCCGGTGATGTTGTAGGACCTGTGCGCACGCGCTTCGGTTATCATATTCTTAAAATAGAAGACCGCAAGCCTTCGCGCGGAGAAGTAGAAGTAAGCCACATCATGCTGCGCTCTTCGCCCGGCCGCGATGAAAACCAAACCCGTAACCTCATTTTCGAAATACACCAGCAACTACAAGCTGGCGTTCCGTGGAACGACCTCTGTGCCCGCTATTCGGAAGATATGAACTCCCGCAACAATCATGGCAGGCTGCGCCCCTTTGGTGTGGGTGCTATGGCTCAGGTACCCGAGTTCGATGCCGTAGCCTTTTCGTTGCAAAACCCCGGCGATATTTCCGACCCCTTTAAAACCGCCTACGGCTGGCATATTGTGCGCCTGGAAAGAAAAATACCCCTGCCTGCATTTGAAGAACTCGAGACTTCGCTCCGCAGCCGGGTAATGCGCGATGAACGCATGCAGGTAGCACGCGCAGCCTTCTATGCCAGGCTGAAACAGCGCTACCAACTGCTGGAATATCCGGAAATAAAACAAAAACTGCTAAATGAAGCTGATACAGTGTTAGTACAGGTCGGCTCGCAATTACAAGGGGTGCCGCCCGAAACCCCGCTAATAACCCTTGGCAGCAACACCTACACGATTGGCGATTTTCTGGAGTTTGCAAAATTAAACCGGCGGGGCTCAGTACCCTCGCCTGCCGGCTACCTAAGCCAGCTGTATAACCGGTTTGTGGAAAACGCCCTGGCCGAGCAAGTTGAGCAGGAATGGTTACGCAAAAAGCCCGAATACCGGTTTCTGTTAAAGGAATACTACCAGGGCATTTTGCTGTTCGATATTATGGAGAAAGAAGTGTGGAACCGCGCCGCTGCCGATACGACCGGTTT
>FWPU01012394.1_pt1 | contig 11335 bp, 10 predicted proteins | sample 2228361 | NCBI WGS metagenome assembly FWPU01 (sample SAMEA103939777, study PRJEB20133) | metagenome | reverse complement strand
GAGCACGGCGGATGATGTACGAGTGCCGCGGCCGGCGCGTCATTCCGGCCGCCTCTTGAGCACGATCTGGTTGTCCGCGCGCTCGATGGCGCGCGAGCGCTCGAGCGCGGCGAGCGCCCGGTACAGCGCCTCGCGCGTCAGGCCCAGTTCCGCGGCGATGTCCTGCAGTTCGCCCTTGAGCTCGACGCGGCCGTCCGGCCCGGCGCGGAAATCGAGGTAGAGCAGGATTCGGTCTTTGGCCGAACGGACCTTCATCAGCTCCAGCCGCCGGCGCAGACCGATCACTTGCCGCGCCAGCAGTGCGAGGAACGAGAGCGCGCTCGCCGGATCCGTGCGCAGCGTGTTCAGCAGCAGCGCTTTGGGATAGAGGCGTACGCGCGACGGCTCCGCTGCCACCGCGTCGCAGTGGAACACGTCGGAAAACAGCGCCGCCTCGACAAAGAACTCGCCGGCCTCCGCGCTGCCGAGGATCAATGAACGGCCGTCGAACGTATGTCGTTGCAGCCTCAGCCGTCCCGCCTCGATGAAGAAAATGGCGCTCGCCTGGTCGCCTTGCCGAAACAGAATCTCGTTGCGGGCAAGCAGCCGCCGTTCCAGCGCCCGTTCATCCAACGCCAACATGCGCCAATCAAGGCATCGGCGGCGCCCCGGCGCAACTGGCTAGCGGCCGGCGCGCTCAAATACCGCGCCATAGTGATAGGGCGGCACCTCGACCAGCCGAGCGAATCGCAGCCCGCTCGCCTCCACCGCGGCGATTGTCTGCTCGGGCGACATCCGCAGCTCCGTGCGCGGCCCGCGCGGCTCCCCGAGCACCGTGGTTTCCTCTCGCGGCCGCGCATGCCAGTTGACGATGGCAAACAAGCCGCCCGGCCTGAGTGTCCCGTACCGCCCGCGACAGCCGCGGCTTGTCCTGAACGCCGTGAAAGGCATTTGCGATCAGGATAAAATCCACGGGGCCTTGCACCAATGAGGGAATTTCGTAGGCATTGCCTTCGACAAATTTGCAGTTGCTTGCGCCGCCTTCCGCGAGCCGGCGTCGCGCCACGTCCAGGAGTTTTGCATCGATGTCGATGGCAACCACCCGGCGTGCGATTTTCGCCATCGGCAGCGTGAACCAGCCGTCGCCCGCGCAGAGGTCGATCGCCTCCATCCCCGGCGCAAGCCCGACCGCGCGCAGCACGCCGGCAGGATCGCGCCACAGCGCCTGCCACCAGGCGGCGTCCGGCATCTCCGTGCCTTCGAAGAAATCCGGGTGTTTCTCCATCGCGACCTTCCGCAACATCCGAGAACCGGGCGCTTTTCGCCGGCCGGCCTATTTCGATGGCTTGCGCTTCTTAGCGCTCGGAGGCCGGAACAGCAATTCGACATATTGCCGGAAATTGCGCGCCGCGCGCGCCACCGCGCCGGCATCGTTGAAGCTGCGCGAGAGGATGAAGCCGCCTTCGATCGTCGCCATGATCGTCTCCGCCAGTTCGCGCGCGGTTACCGGCCGCGCCGGTTTGTAGCGTGCCAGCACTGCCTCGAATTTCTTCTCGTACAGGGCCGCCCAACGCCGGAAGCTCTGCGCAATGAACGCATGGATCGAGGGATCGAACTGCAGGCTCTCGTAGGTGTAGGCCGCGAATACGCAGCCCGCGATCGGCTCGCGCAGACTTTCCACGAAATCTTCGAACGCCTTGAGAAACAGCAGCGTCTGCTCGAGCGGGTCGTCGCTTGCGGCCTCCGCCTTGGCGGCAAAGCCCGCGAACAGCTCGTAGTCGTTTCTGGCGTAGCGCTCGACCAGGGCGCGGGCGAAATCGGCCTTGTCGCGGAAGTGGTGGAAGAACGCCCCCTTGGTGAGCTTGGTGGCCTTGAGCAGATCGTCGAGCGACGTGCCAGCGAAGCCGCGCCGGAGAATCATCGGCTCCGCCGTCGCCAGGATGCGTTCGCGCGTTTGCTCGCCCTTTTCCATGACCCACTCTTGCAAACCAATCGGTATGTCTAGATGCATGAGTTTGGTCGAAGTTTCAAGCCGGTTTACCACAAGTGACTGAAAAAACGTTATTTTGCTCACATTGTCACACCCCCAACAGCCGGCTTGCCAAACATACTGCACGGTATGTATAACATACCAATCGGTCTGTTTTGGAGTGCCGCCTGCCGCGGCACGGACGGGCCGCGAAGGAGAGAAATCATGCACACGATGCTCAACGGCGTGGACCGCGAGAAACTGTTTGGCACCATCGAGGCAATCAAAGCCGACCCCTCGCTCGCGCGTTTCCAGTTCCGCCTGTCGAACCAATGGGTGAACGGCGGCGAAAACCGCTCCCGCATCGACGGCTTCTACGGCACCGGCGCCGAGATGCGGCATGCCAAGGCGTTTCACCTGACGAACGACGAGCCCGAAGTGCTGTTGTCCGGCGATACCGCGCCGAACCCGGTGGAATACGTGCTGCACGCGCTGGCCGGCTGCCTCACCACGTCGCTCGTCTATCATGCCGCCGCGCGCGGTATCGAAATCAAGGGCGTAACGACGGCGTTCGAGGGCGACCTCGACCTGCGCGGCTTCCTCGGCCTCGCGAAGGACGTCCGTCGCGGATTCGAAACGATCCGCGTGGTCTTCGACATCGATGCCGACTGCGACGCCGCAAAGAAGCAGGAGCTGATTGCCATGGCGGAAGCCCATTCGCCGGTGTTCGATATCGTCACCAACGGCCTGCCAGTGTCTTCGCGGCTGGCTGGGGCCGAGGCTGCGCAAAAGGCCGCAATTAGGGCCGCGTGACGCCGTCGCCGAAATCCGCCCGGCGGCCGGTGTGCCGCCGCCCGCCGCGCGGGTTCGGCGAACGCGAGCGTCGATTTGGCGCTTTCGCAGGATTATCGACGATGCGAAGCCCGCGCCGCCCGGCGACTTACGCCGGCCGCCCCTGCCGGGCATCGGAAGCCAGCAGCACCTCGGAAAGGAAAGCGAACGTTGTATCGGTGAGCGGCTCCGCGCTCGCGTCGGGCCGCTGCGCCAGAAGGCCGGCCGCCGACAGCGCGCCGGCGAGCGGCGGCGGCCGCGGAATCTGCAGCTGGTCTCGCAGGCGATCGGAGAGCGCGGTGGCCTTGCGGGCCTCCGCCTGCCGCCCGGCGAGGTGATTGCGCAGCGCGAGCGCCTCGAGACACACCGCCGCCTCCGTCCGGTACTGCCCGCGGACCACGATCTCGGCCGCGTCGCGCAAGAGCGACATATCGCCCGGATCGGCGCCCGTCCCGAGCATGGCGAGCAGGCACAAGGCGCGGGCGATCTGCGGCTCGTTTTCTATCTTGCGGGAATGCGCGAGCGCCTGCATCAGGCACTCTCTTGCCGCTTCCGTCTTGCCATCCATCCAGTAGAGCAGGCTCATCATGATCTGTGTACGCGCGACGCCCCAATCATGGTCCATTGAGGCAAAGAGCTGCATCGATCTTTGCAGGGTCGTCTCAGCCGCGGCCAGATCGTTCCTGAGTTGAAGGTGAATGCCGGACCACACCATCAGGGTCACTGCAGCTTCGAGTCGGAGATCGCGCGCGCTGAAGAGGTCGAAGGCGAGGGGCAGCACCTCGTCCGCGCCATCGAAATTGCCGGTTCCGGTGCGGAACTGCACGTCGATGAGGCGAAGCCTTGCCTCGGTCACGATGTCAAGCGCCGGCCTGCGGGCAATCGTCTCCTTGATCCAGGCCTGCGGCTCCGCATTGGCATCGCGGATCTCATAGAAAACGAGCACATTCCATATGAGCTCGATGGCGCTCTTGAAGTCGCCGGTGTCCAAGGCGATTTTGACGACCGCCCGCAGGTTGGCACGCTCGGCATCGAATCGTGCCGCCCAATCGCGCTGATGCGGGCCGCACAAGAATGGTGCCGCCCGAGTGCTGAGCTGCAACAACCACGCGACAAAGCGTTTGCGGACACGATCCGCCTCGCCGGACTCGGCAAGCCGCTCGGCCGCATAGCTGTGCACGGTCTGCAGCATGCGAAAACGCGGCTCGACGACTTCGGGTTCGTCCGAGGGCAGTATCAAACTGCTGTCGAGCAGACCGGTCAGATCGTCCACCACGGCCGCCGGATCGTCGCCGCACACCGCCGTTGCGGCTTCGAGCGAGAAGCTGCCCTCGAAGACCGAGAGCCGCGCCAGGAGTTTCCGCTCGCCGGGCGAGAGCAGCTCGTAGCTCCAGTCCAGAGTGGCGCGCAGCGTCTGCTGCCGCGCCGGAAGATCGGCGCTCTTCGAGCTCAGCAGCTCAAAGCCGGAGCGCAGGCGAACGAGGATGTCCTGCGGCGCAAGCACGCGAACGCGCGCCGCCGCAAGCTCGATGGCGAGCGGCAGGCCGTCCACACGCCGGCAGACTTCCGCGATCGCGGTCATGGTCGGAGCGTCGGGCGAGAATCGGGGATCGACGGCGCGGGCGCGATCCATGAACAGCGCGATCGCCGGCTGTTCGCCGCGCGGCGCGCCGCCGCCCGGTGGCAGCGGAAGCGGCGGCACAGGCAGCTCCTGTTCGCCGGTGACGCGCAGGGCGCGCCGGCTCGTGGCGAGGATCTGGAGTGTCGGGCTTCGTTCCAGCATATGCCGGACGAAGGGCGCGATCCCCTCGATCTGTTCGAGGTTGTCGAGCACGAGCAGGGCGCGGCGCCCCGCGAGGTGATGGGCAAGTGCGGCCTCCGGCGACCACGTCCCTTCCGTGCGGATGCCGACTCGATCGACGATGACCCGCGCGACCAGGGAGGCGGTGCCCACGGTTTCCAGCGGCACGAAATAGATTGCGTTCGGATAGTCGGCCTCAAGCGCAAGTGCGGCGGCCTGCGCCAGGCGGGTCTTGCCGACACCGCCGGGCCCGGTGAGCGTCAGGAGCCGCGCGCCGGACCGAACCAGGTTCTGGACCGCCGCGATCTCGCGTTCGCGCCCGTGGGTTCGCGTGAGCGGGATGGGCATCGTGGCCAGCGCGGCCGGAGCGAACGACAGCCCGGCAGCCGCTTCGAACCGCTCCGACAGAAGCAACGCCAGATCGCGCTCGACCAGCTGCACCAGCTCCTCGGTCGACCCGAACCGCTTGTAGGAGGCAAGGTCGTCCGCCTGGAACTGTTTGATCAGCTGGCTGAGCCGCTCTTCCCGGTTCGGTGCGGGATCCTTGATGTAGAGGAGCCTGGGCCTGTGGCCGGCCAAACGGTACTCGTCCTCGAGGCCGGAAATCTGCTCTCCCTCTGCAATCCACCCGTAGCGCTGCCAATAGATGCCGAGAAAGACATGGCTTTGCGCGAGATACGCGCGATAGAGCGTCCGCGGCGCATGCGGGCGAGCGCCGTCCTCGAACATCACGGGAGCAAGATGGAGCCGTTCGATCGCGGCCTTCACCGCCAGCCGCTCGGGCGCAAGCTCCCCCAGGGTGGAGCTGATGAAAACCCGAAGTCGTTGGTCCGGCGTGCGAATGACGGGAGCGATGTGATCCGGAGCGACACTTCCCAAGGGACAGTCCTCTTTGGCTTTTGCCCGCGTGGTCACTATAGCCGCCTGTGAATAACTCGGAAAAGCCCGGCGATTTTGCCGGCGAAGGGTGGGATCGCACCCGCCCAATCTCGGCCGGTTTGGCCGCTATGGTACGAAGCGATTCGGCGCCCGCTGATTCGGCTTGCTCCAGGTTTTCCGACGATGCGCTTCTCGCCCGAGTTCCTCGATGAGCTGCGCGCCCGCCTGCCGGTCTCGGAGGTGGTAGGCCGGCGCGTGAAATTGAAGAAGGCCGGTCGCGAGTGGAAGGGGCTGTCGCCGTTCAACAAGGAGCGGACGCCGTCGTTCTTCGTCAACGATCAGAAGCAGGCCTGGTTCGACTTCTCCTCCGGCAAGAGCGGCACGATTTTCGATTTCGTGATGCAGACCGAGGGCGTGAGCTTTCCGGAGGCCGTGGAGCGGCTTGCCGCGATGGCTGGCCTGCCGCTGCCCAAATCCTCGCCCGACGACGAGGCGCGCGCGCACAGGCGCAAGACGCTGCACGATATCCTCGAGCTTGCGGCGAAATTCTTCGAAGCCACCCTTGCCGCGCGCGCCGGCGCCAAGGCCCGCGGCTATCTCGCCGACCGGGGCATCGATCCGGCCACCCAGCTCAAGTTCCGCCTCGGTTATGCGCCCGCCGAGCGTTTCGCATTGAAGGAGCACCTCGGCCAGCAGGGCGTGTCAGTCGAGGACATGATTGAAGCGGGTCTGTTGATCGCCGGGGACGATGTGCCCGTGCCCTACGATCGTTTCCGCGAGCGCATCATGTTTCCGATCACCGATTTCCGCGGCCGGGTGATTGCGTTCGGCGGCCGCGCGCTCGATCCCGATGCGCCGGCCAAGTATCTCAACTCGCCGGAAACGCCGCTGTTCCATAAGGGCGCCACGCTGTACAACGGCGCCGCGGCCCGCGCCGCCGCCCATTCCGGCGCGCAGGTGATCGCCGTCGAGGGTTATATCGATGTGATCGCCATGGTCACGGCGGGATTTGCAGCAACCGTCGCCCCGCTGGGCACCGCGTTCACCGAAGATCAGCTTGCGCTTTTGTGGCGGCTCGCCGACGAGCCGATTCTGTGCTTCGACGGCGACGCCGCCGGACGCCGCGCCGCCTACCGCGCGGTCGATCTCGCGCTGCCGCGCTTGAAACCGGGAAAGAGCCTGCGCTTTGCGCTGCTGCCCGAGGGCCACGATCCCGACGATCTCGTGCGCCGCGGCGGCCGGCCGGCGATGGCGGAGGTTCTCGACGCCGCTTGGCCCTTGGCCGACATGTTGTGGGCGCGCGAGACGGAATCCGGCGCGTTCCAGACCCCGGAGCGCCGGGCGGCGCTCGAAGCGCGGATTGCTGCGATCGTCGCCACGATCGCCGACGACTCCGTGCGCAAGCATTATCGGCGCGACATGGAGGCCCGCTTGCAGCGGCTGTTGGCGCCGGAACTGCCGCCCGAGCCCGCCGCGCGCATGCGCCGCTTCGATCGTGCGCCGCGCGGCACCGAAGCGTTCCGCCCGCCGAAGCGCCCTCCGCTCGCCCCGTTAAGTCCGCGCCTGCCGAGGAGCCCGATTGTGCGCGGCCGCAGCGCCATCCCCCCGCGCGAAGCGCTGATCCTGATCACGGTGCTCAACCACCCCTGGCTCCTCGAAACCCACGCCGAGCAGTTCGCCGAGCTCGAGTTTTTGCATCCCGGCGTGGATCAGTTGCGCCGCGCCATTCTCGAGATCGCAGGCCATAGCGAGAGCAATGCGCAGACGTTGCGCGCGGCGCTCGCCGGCCGCGGATTAAATTCCGCGCTCGAGCGGGTCGAAGCCGCGATCACCCATTCCTCTGATTGGCCCGCGCGGCCGGGCGCTGCCGCAGAGGATGTGTCCCAGTGGTGGGCGCACATTGTTACCTTGCATCGCAAAAAGCGGACGTTACATAGAGAACTGAAAGATGCCGAGCGCGCGCTCGGCGAAGACCCCACCGACGCCAATCTCTCCTGGTTGCGCGATGTGCAGGGTCGGCTCTCGGCTCTTGAGGGAACCGAGGCCCTGATCGAAGGATTTGGCGCGTTGTCCGGCCGGCCGACGCGGAACCTTTGAGGGCGGGCGGCAGCGTCCGCCGCAAGGCCAGTGGTACAGCGGGAATACGGAGCTGGTCGGAGGGTGTAGTGGTTAAGGAAGTTTGAATGCGGCTGGGAGGCGAGGCGCCGCAAGTGCTGTTTGCGGGCATGTCGATAATGGGTCCGAAAGGTTGCAGTGGCAGACCGGCCGGGGTGAATCGGCATGATTCGAGGCGAGTGTCGGATTTGGCCCCCAGGCACGCGCGCCGGCGCGCCGGGTGAAGCGAAGCGATTCTGATTCCCTATTAGTAGAGGGGCCAGTTCTTGGTGAGGGTGATCGTGACGACGAAGGTCAAAGCCAAGGCAAAGATCGTTAAGGAACCGAAGGAGCCGGCGCCCGAGAAGGAGCCGGCGGCGGGAACCCCCGCCGCTTCCGCCGCTGCGGCGGCGCCCGCGGCTTCCGCCGCAGAGCCGGCTTCGGATACGCCTCTGCCGCTGCTCGACCTCTCCGACGCCGCGGTGAAGAAGATGATCAAGTCCGCGAAGAAACGCGGCTACGTCACCTATGAGCAGCTCAACGCGGTGCTTCCCTCCGAGGAGGTGACCTCCGAGCAGATCGAGGACATCCTGGCGATGCTCAACGAGATGGGCATCAACGTCATTGAACAGGATGACGACGCGGTCAGCGAGGACGGCGAGGAGGAGGACGAGGACGAGGGCGAGCTGATCGAGGTCCAGCAGAAGCTTCCTGCGAAATCCGACGCGCGCGAGCCTTCCGAGCGCACCGACGACCCGGTGCGCATGTATCTGCGCGAGATGGGCTCGGTGGAGCTGCTTTCGCGCGAGGGTGAGATCGCCATCGCCAAGCGCATCGAGGCCGGACGCGAGGCGATGATCGCGGGCCTGTGCGAGAGCCCGCTCACTTTCCAGGCCATCATCATCTGGCGCGACGAGCTGAACGAGGGCAAGGTCTTCCTCCGCGACATCATCGATCTCGAAGCCACCTACGCCGGGCCTGACGCCAAGGGCGTACCCGCCGGCGTGCCCGGCATGCCGGGCATTCCCGCGGTCGAGCTTCCCGCGTCTACCGGCGGCGCGACGCCGTTCGTGCAGGCGCCCGCCGTGCAGCCCGCCGCCGCGCCGCCGCCCAAGCCTGCCGCCGTGCGCGGCGACGGTGAGGACACCGAGGAAAGCGAGGCCCAGCCGCCGGAAGGCGAGTTTGACGAAGATGACATGGAGGGTTCGCTCTCGCTCGCCGCGATCGAGGCCGAGCTCAAGCCCAAGGTACTGGAGACTTTCGACCGCATCGCCTCCAACTACAAGCGCCTGCGCCGCCTGCAGGACCAGGACATCGGTTTCCGGCTGCGCAACCAGTCGCTTTCGCCCGCGCAGGAGCGCAAGTACCGCAAGCTGAAGGAGGAGATCATTGCCGACGTGAAGTCGCTGCGGCTCAATCAGGCGCGCATCGATTCGCTCGTCGAGCAGCTCTACGAGATCAACAAGCGCCTCGTCAGCCACGAGGGCCGCATGATGCGGCTGGCCGAGAGCCACGGCATCCCGCGCGAGGAGTTCTTGAAGCACTACCAGGGCTCCGAGCTCGACCCGCGCTGGCTCAACCGCGTCTCCAAATTGTCCGCCAAGGGCTGGAAGAGTCTCGTCGCCAAGGACAAGGACACGCTGAAGGCGCACCGCGCCGAGATCCAGAAGCTCGCCGGCGAGACCGGCCTCGAGATCGGCGAGTTCCGCAAGATCGTGCAGATGGTGCAGAAGGGCGAGCGCGAGGCGCGCCAGGCGAAGAAGGAGATGGTGGAGGCGAACCTGCGCCTCGTCATCTCGATCGCCAAGAAATACACCAACCGCGGCCTGCAGTTCCTCGACCTCATCCAGGAAGGCAACATCGGCCTGATGAAGGCGGTCGACAAGTTCGAGTACCGCCGCGGCTACAAGTTCTCGACCTACGCGACCTGGTGGATCCGGCAGGCGATCACCCGCTCGATCGCCGACCAGGCGCGCACCATCCGCATCCCCGTGCACATGATCGAGACCATCAACAAGATCGTGCGCACGTCCCGCCAGATGCTCAACGAGATCGGCCGCGAGCCGACCCCCGAGGAACTGGCCGAGAAGCTCGGCATGCCGCTCGAGAAGGTGCGCAAGGTCCTCAAGATCGCCAAGGAGCCGCTCTCGCTCGAGACCCCGATCGGCGACGAGGAGGATTCGCACCTCGGCGACTTCATCGAGGACAAGAACGCGGTGCTGCCGATCGACGCCGCGATCCAGTCCAACCTGCGCGAGACCACGACGCGTGTGCTCGCCTCCCTCACCCCGCGCGAGGAACGCGTGCTGCGCATGCGTTTCGGCATCGGCATGAACACCGACCACACGCTGGAGGAGGTAGGCCAGCAGTTCTCCGTCACCCGCGAACGCATCCGCCAGATCGAGGCCAAGGCGCTGCGCAAGCTGAAGCACCCGAGCCGGTCGAGGAAACTCAGGAGCTTCTTGGATAACTAATTGTCAACTTATTGACGATGTCGATCGCAAATGCTGCGCCGGCTCCTAAAAATTAATGCCAATGGCGCTATTTTTCACTCGTCATGTGCGGGCTTGACTCGCGCATCCATGCTGAGCTTCCGCGCGGAAAACCTCGAAAGTGCGATGACTTCCGAGGGTGAGCGTGGATGCCCAAGCCGGCAATGACGCGACACGGATCGGCCCCTCGTGCTGTCGGCGTAACTGGTCGGCAAGAAATCTTTCGTAGCAGGAGCCGCCAGTTTCGCTTCACTTGGCCCAAGCCGAGGCAAGCCTCCAACGAATCATTCCCCCAAATACGCCCGCACCCTCTGCCCCACCACCCTTGCCGCCGCCTTGTCGAGCCGCCCCGCGCGGCGGAGGATGCGCGCGCCTTCGATGCAGGCGATCTTCGCCGGCCGCACGACGGACGGCGCAGGCAGCCCCGCGCGTGCAAGATCGTCGATCGGCACGTCGCTCGGCCAACGTTCGTTCTCCGCGCTGGTGATCATCGCGACCCACACGAGTCTGTGCTGTGCAAGCTTGCGATTGGAGATGACGAGGGCAGGGCGGCGCTTTTCGGCGAGACGGTCGGCGTAGGGAAACGGCACGACCACCACGTCGAACGGGTCGAAGCGCTGAACCGCATCCGTCATGGCCGGGCTTGTCCCGGCCATCCACGTCTCCTTTTATTGCACGCGCTAAAAGGCGTGGATGCCCGGCACAAGGCCGGGCATGACGTGGAGAGATCAAAGATTGCCATACGCCTTTTCGTCCGCTTCGCCCGACCATTCGGAGAAAGCGGCGAATGGATCGTCCGCCTCGCTCGCCGGCGCCTTGTCGATCAGCACGCCGTCGTCGGTCAGACGGTAGCGCAAGGTGTCGCCGGGTTTCAGCTTCAACCGCTCGCGCACCTCGCGCGGGATCACGGTCTGGCTTTTGACCGAGACCTTGGAGAAGGCAGTGGGCTTGCTGGCCTGCCGGTTCATGCGTGTAAGATAACTTACCGGCTTACGTCTTACAAGCGTGCGATGTCCGGGGCTTGACTTTGTTCCTAGGATATAATACCTAACAATCCTCCTCCCCCTCGCGAGGGGCGTTCTGCGCAGACGTCGCATGGCGCGGGGAGGGGTCGGCGCCTGCTGTTGCGGCCCGTCACCGCAGCACCGGGAGGCCGGGGGTAGCCGCCCGTCCCTACTACGGGGGACCGCCTCCTCGAGGGGCTGGACTGGGACAGGCGAGCGCGGGCGAAAGCCCGCGCGCTAGGGGCGGCGAAGAGCCGGCCGCCAGGTCGCAGGAAGTGCGGCCCCT